>Ga0315282_10012700_pt1 | contig 12853 bp, 7 predicted proteins | sample YL17G07_20_MG_FD_203693 | JGI IMG/M metagenome (GOLD analysis project Ga0315282, IMG submission 203693) | Sediment microbial communities from Yellowstone Lake, YNP, Wyoming, USA - YL17G07_20 | ecosystem: Environmental > Aquatic > Freshwater > Lake > Sediment | place: USA: Wyoming | collected... | reverse complement strand
TTGGACATTTTACTCCTTGATATTCCCAACTGCGCCTCCAATAGAATCCGGTTCCGCTCTTCCTTGACCGGCTGAGGGACATCATCTTTTAAGTGAGCCGCGGCCGTGCCGGGACGCGGCGAATATTTGAAGATGTAACTGTTATCAAACTGCACCTCTTTGACAAGGTCAATCGTATCCTGAAAATCCGCCTCGGTCTCGCCCGGAAACCCCACGATAAAGTCGCTGGAGTAGGCTATGTCCGGAAGTAGCGCCCGACCGTAGTCTATCAGTGCTAAGTAGTCTTCTCGGGTATAACGCCGGTTCATTGCCTTCAATATCCGATTAGAACCTGACTGCGCCGGAATGTGCAGATACCGTGAAACCTTGGGCAAATCCCGCATCACCGTGAATAAATCATCGGTCGTATCAGCCGGATAAGAGGTGATAAAACTAATACGCTGGATGCCTTTAATATCGTAAAGCGCCTTGAGGAGTTCGGACAGGCGTGAGCCATTATCAGAATACGCCGTTATATTTTGTCCCAGTAAGGTGATTTCTTTAGTACCATTGTCCGCTAACATCTTTACTTCTTCTACGATTTCCGCAAATGGCCGGCTGACCTCTCGTCCGCGCACATAAGGCACGATGCAATAACTGCAGAAGTTGTTACAACCTTTCATCGCCAAGACATAAGCGTCGTGCGTCGCGCGTCGTGCGTTGTGTGTCTCAGACCTGCCTGCCGGCAGGCAGGCGCCGGACGCAAGACGCCGGACGCCGGACGCCGGACCAGTCCGGATAATCTTCTGATTGGTTGCGCGGATTTCTTCTATCATCTCAGGAAGCGCATATTCCTGGTTCGGCCCGCAGATAAAATCAAGATAAGGAATGCGTTTTAACGCCTCGGTTTTATCCTTCTCCGCCATACAGCCGACGAGACCGATAATCAGTCGGGGCTCTTTGGCCTTACGGTTCTTCAGGGCGGCTAAGTTTGCGTAGGCCCGCTCTTCGGCATGCGCCCGCACACTGCAGGTGTTAACCAGAATCGCCTCGGCCTCTACCTCATCCTGAACTATCGTATGCCCGTGCTGAATCAGTGCATCCGCCATCAATTCAGAGTCCAGTTTATTCATCTGACAACCAAAGGTCTTAATATATATTTTCATATCTTGCAAACCATTATATCACTCGTCTCTAACGGGGTCAAGTATTGCTTCTCTTACGGGACATCCCTTCCCTGCCGGGACACCGTGTCCCTAGCAACGGGATGCCGTGAGGCAAGGGGAAACGGGATTGACATAATGTTAGTCCCGTCCCTCTGTCCCGCAAGGCGGGATGAGGGATAAGGGACAAGTCATCTTTTTATTGACAAGAAATTGTTAATTAGTTAATTAGTGATTAGCTGAGTGAATAAGGAGGCGAATAATTATGAAGGCAACGGTTGATAAGGATGCCTGCACCAGTTGCGGACTTTGCGTGGAGACCTGCCCGGATGTGTTTGAGATGGATGAGAATGACATTGCCAAGGTCAAGGTGAATCCGGTTCCCAAGAATGCGGAAGATACTTGCAAAGAAGCCGCCGAAGGTTGCCCGGGTGAGGCAATCAAGATTGAGTAGGAAGCCATAAATTGAGATTGTTGACAAAGTCAATAATCTCACCCTGAACGCAGTGAAGGGTCTCATAAAATGCGGAATTAGACTCTTCGCTTCGCTCAGAGTGAGCCTGTTGCCCGCCTCAAGCGGGTTCAACAGTCTCAGTTTATAAAAGAAAGGATAAATTATGGCCGAGATTATTTCCGGGACAGAGATATCCAGGAAGATACAGGCGGAACTGAAGGATGAGGTTGTTGTTCTCAAGACAAAGGGTTTGACCCCGGGCTTAGCCACTATCCTCGTCGGCGAGGATGAGGCCTCCAAGGTCTATGTCGGGCAGAAAGTCAAGATATGCGACCGGATTGGTATTCAGTCATTCCACCATAAACTGCCCCCGGATGTGAAAGAGCCGGACCTCCTGAAACTGATTGACCAACTTAATAAGGACTCTAAGGTTCACGGGATTCTCTGCCAGTTACCCCTGCCCAAACATATTAATACCGATAAGGTGCTACTGGCTATTTCGCCGGAAAAGGATGTGGATGGGTTCCACCTGATGAATATGGGCAAACTCCTTTCCAAGAAGTCTATGGCCGAGATAGAAAAGGAGAAGATGTATCTGCCCTGCACCCCGCACGGGATTATCCAACTCCTGAGGCGCACTAATATTCCCATCAAAGGCGCCGAAGCCGTGGTCGTCGGACGCAGTAACATCGTCGGCAAACCCGTCGCACTTCTTTTAATGGCGGAGAATGCCACGGTTACCATCTGCCATTCCAACACCCGCGATATCGGCGCGGTCACCCGCCGGGCGGATATTTTGATTGCCGCCATCGGCAAGCCCAAATTCGTCACCGCCGATATGGTCAAGGACGGTGTTGTGGTCATAGATGTTGGCGTCAACCGCCTGCCCGAGGGCCTCTGCGGCGATGTGGACTTTGCCGCAGTCAAGGAAAAGGCAAAAGCCATTACGCCCGTCCCGGGCGGCGTCGGTCCGATGACCATTGCAATGCTGATGGTCAATACCGTCAAGGCGGCTAAGAAATTAAGCGGGGTAGCATAGAACCGATAACCATCGTTCCGATGTAGGCTAATGGTTCGCTCCAGCCGGACCGTCTTTAAGCACAACCCCTTGACTTATGTCCTCTGCTTGAACATATGCTTCCATAACCGGCCCAATCCTAACAAGTGCATCCCTCGTTTGTGGACGCCCGAACTTGTTCGGGATGAAGCCTCAATAAATTGAGGCGTCCGACCACAATTCAGGGATGCACCCAATCCTAACTCTTCATCTAGTCCAAACAGTCAAACGCAATATAACGCAGTCCCAACCCCTAAAATCAATATAACGCATTTCAGGCAGGGGGGTGATGCCCCCCCTACTATATCCTACCCCCCACCCAGTCAAAAGGCAACCCCCACCCAGTTAAAAGACAACCCCTACCCAGTTAAAAGACAACCTCCACCCAGTTAAAAGGCACCCCTCACCCAGTTAAAAGGCATCTCTCACCCAGTTAAAAGGCAACCCTTACCCAGTCAAAAGGCACCCCTCACCCAGTTAAAAGGCACCCCTCACCCAGTTAAAAGACACCCCTTACCCAGTCAAAAGGCACCCCTCACCCAGTTAAAAGGCAACCCTTACCCAGTCAAAAGATGATGCCACCCCCCTGCGAAATCTCCTTGTAGTCCCTAACGGGAGGCTTCGCACTGAGGGACGAATCTAATAGAATAGGTGGATGTTGCAAAAAACCACGTCCGGCACGGGGAGCGAGTCTCCAAGATTAGGGTCGGTCTTTATACGACTTTTTCCTTTACTTTTGCCGGCTACTTGATATAATAATTATATAACGATGCGTCAGGGATGGTACAGGTTTCTATCTGACTATGCCTGACAATTCTTGACGGGATTTAATACAACTTGACTATGTCAGACAACAAAATCGGGGCGGTGCTGGTCGTGGGCGGCGGGATTGCCGGAATGCAATCCGCCCTTGACTTAGCAAATGGTGGATTCAAAGTCTATCTTGTAGAAGAATCACCGGCCATCGGCGGACGGATGGCGCAACTGGATAAGACCTTCCCGACCAATGACTGTGCGATGTGCACCATCTCACCGCGCCTGGTGGAAGTGGATAAACATCCCAATATTGAAATCATTACCTGTTCACAACTGCAGGCATTGGAAGGCACTCCCGGTAATTTCACCGCTAAAATACTCCAACAACCGCGTTATATCTATTTAGATAAGTGTAATGCCTGTGGTGATTGTGAAGCGGTTTGTCCGGTGCGGCTACCTAATCCTTTTGATGAAGAGTTAGGACAAATAACTGCGATTCATAAACACTATCCGCAGGCGATTCCAAATAAATATGTTATCAGCAAAGAAGGATTAAGTCCGTGCCGGATTGGTTGTCCGGCGGGTGTTAATCCGCACGCCTATGTTTCTTTGCTTGCTCAGAAGAAATATCCTGAGGCATTGGAAGTAATCAGGCGGATTTTACCATTTGCCGCTATTTGCGGAAGGTTGTGTCATCATCCCTGTGAAACGGAATGTAATCGTAAGGATGTTGATGAGTCAGTCTCTATCAGATATTTAAAGAGATTTATTGCTGATAAAGTAAGGGAAAAAGGAGAGAGTCTTCCAACACCCGTTTCCATAACCAAGAAAGAAAAGATAGCCATTGTCGGCGCCGGTCCAGCCGGTCTAACATGTGCTCTGCGCCTGCGTGAAAAAGGATATGCGGTTACGGTATTTGAAGCATCTGATAAAGCCGGCGGTATGTTTACTTCTTGTATCCCGGATTACCGCGTGCCCAAAGAGATTGCAGATTATGAAATAAACCGAATCATCGCCACGGGTATAGAACTTAAAATCAACACCAGGATAGGCAAAGATATTACACTTGAACAACTGCGCAAAGATTATAATAGTGTTTTTGTTTCCATTGGTTATCAAGACCCTGCCAAGATTCCGCTGGAAGGTAGCGAGACAAAAGGTGTAATTTATGGTGTACCCTTCTTAAGAGATGTCAAACTCAGCCGCAAGCCCGATGGATTCGGTGAAAAGGTAGTAGTTATTGGTGGTGGTAATGTAGCCATAGACTGTGCCAAGAGTGCTCTACGGTTAGGCGCCAAAGAGGTAAGTTTAGTTTGTTTAGAAACCCGTGATTTGGAACATCAAGACCGCATGCCCGCACATGAATGGGAAATAGAAGAGGCAGAGGAAGAAGGCATAAAGATAAATGGTTGTTTGGGACCTAAGAAAGTAGTAGTTAAAGATGGTAAAGTTTCAGGATTGGAAACGACTTGTTGTACCGCAGTCTATGATTTTTCAACGGGCACCAAGAAGTTTGCCCCTAAATTCAGTTGCGAAACAGGTCCGACATTAGAAGCTGATACCCTTATTATCGCTACAGGTCAACGAGCCGATACAACCGGATTTGACGAATTAGAAAAAACTACATTCCGAACAATTAAAACTGACTCGATTACCCTGGAAACCAGTATGAAAGGGGTATTTGCCGGTGGTGATATCGTGCGGGGTCCGGCTTCGGTTATTGAGGCCGTCGCCCACGGCAATGAAGCAGCTATTTCCATTGAGCGGTATCTAACTGGTCAAGACCTTAAAACAGGACGCGGAGAGAAGAAAGAAGGCGTGCCGTTACCCGAACGCAAGATAGAGAAGAAACCCCGTGTGGCGATTCCTAAAGAGGCGCCCGAAGAACGCCGGAAATCATTTATCGAGGTAGAGAAATTATTGGATGAGGAGACCGCCGTGGCCGAGGCAGCGCGCTGCCTTTCCTGCGCCCTGTGTTGCGAGTGCCTGCAGTGCGTGACCGCCTGCCAGCCCAAGGCCATCAACCACGAAATGAAAGCGACTCTGCGCGAAATACCGGTCGGCGCCGTGATTCTTACCACGGGCGGTGATATGTTTGATGCTCACCTCAAGGGCGAATACGGATTCGGCCGTTATCCTAATGTGGTTACCTCTATCCAATATGAACGAATTCTTTCGGCTTCAGGTCCGTTTGCGGGAAGTATTTTAAGACCATCTGATAAGCAACATCCCCATAAGATTGCCTGGATTCAATGCGTGGGTTCTCGCGACCATTCCATTGGTAACGATTACTGCTCATCCGTCTGCTGTATGTATGCCACCAAGCAGGCGATTATCACCAAAGAACACGAGTCCGATATAGATGTTTCTGTTTTTTATAATGACCTGCGTTCTTTTGGTAAAGGATATGAATATTACACCAATTCTGCCCGTCAGCATGGTGTTATGTATAAAAAGGCTCTAATTTCCAATATTAAAGAAATCCCGGATACAAAGCGCCTGAAGACGACCTATCTTGATGAAGTAACAAATACACCGAGAGAAGAAGAGTTTGACTTGATTGTGCTGTCTGTGGGGTTTGTGGCCTCACCGGAAACCAGAGAATTGTGTAAACGGCTGAATATTGGACTGGATACTTATGGGTTTAATCCCGCCGAGGCGGGACGAATCACGAATAACGAATTACGCCCACCCGGGGAAACCAGCCGTGAGGGTGTCTATGCCGCGGGTGTATTTACTGGTCCGATGGATATTCCTGAATCCGTGATGGGTGCCAGCGGTGCGTCAGCACTTGCCGGAGAATTATTGGCATCAGCGCGTAATACTTTGATTACCCAGAAAACTTATCCGCCAGAACGGGATGTTTCCAAGGAAGCACCACGTATTGGCGTCTTTATCTGCCGTTGCGGAACTAATATCGCCCGAGTGGTTGATGTCCAGACACTGGTTGATTTTACCAAGAGGTTACCAGATGTTGTTTATGCTGAAGAAAATCTTTATACCTGTTCAACCGATACCCAGCAACACATCATCCAGATGATTAAAGAGCATAAACTCAATCGGGTGATTGTTTCCTCCTGCACCCCGCGCACGCACGAGCCGTTATTCCAGGAAATGCTCTGCGAGGCCGGACTTAATAAATACTTATTTGAAATGGCAAATATCCGCGACCAGTGCTCATGGGTGCATATGGATTTACCGTTGGAGGCAACCGAGAAGGCAAAGGATTTAGTCAAAATGGCGGTGAACCGGGCGCGGTATCTGGAACCGCTTAAAGAACAGACCTTTACCGTCATACCGAATGCCCTGGTCGTGGGCGGCGGATTGTCAGGCATTATCTCATCTCTATCACTCGCCAAGCAGGGTTTTATGACTTATTTAGTGGAAAAATCCGACCGCTTAGGCGGAAATATCTGGAATATCACCGAGACGATTAACGGACAGAATCCGCAGGAATATTTGAAGAAATTATTGTCAGAAGCGGAAAACGAACCACTGCTTAAGGTCTATAAGAACGCCCAACTGGTGGAAATCAACGGTTCCATCGGGAATTATAAGTCTAAGATTGAATACAACGGTAAAATAGAGGAAATAGAACATGGCGTGGTTATCGTAGCAATTGGTGGAGTAGAAGCCAAGCCGACATCATATTTATACGGACAGAACCCGAATGTAATTACCCAATTAGAATTGGAACCACAGATTACACAGATTACGCCGATTAAATCAGTGAAATCTGTGGCTATGATTCAATGTGTGGAATGCCGCGACGAGAAACACCCCTATTGCTCCCGTATCTGTTGCACGCAGGCAATCAAGAACGCCCTCCGTATCAAGAAGATAAATCCGCAGACCAATGTCTATATCCTCTACCGCGATATAATGACTTATGGAATGTGGGAAACTTATTACCGTCAAGCACGCGAACTTGGCGTTATATTTATCCGGTATGAAATAGAAAAGAAACCACGAATTAACACGAATGAACACGGAAATTTGACAGTAACAGTATTTGATGGGCTGATTCAGAATGAGATAAGTATTCCGGCTGATTTATTAGTGTTATCAATGCCAGTGCGACCTCAACCCGATGCCCAGACACTGGCCACGACCTTAAAGGTGCCGTTGAATACTGAAGGATTCTTCTTAGAAGCGCACCTGAAGTTAAGACCATTGGACTTCGTCAATGAAGGGATGTTCTTAGCCGGTCTGGCGCATTTTCCGAAACATATTAATGAATCCATTGTTCAGGCAAAAGGTGCGGCGGCGCGGGCGGCAACCATCCTTTCCAAGAAACAGATGACCATCAGCGGTATCATTGCGCAGGTTGACCCCGATGAATGTATTGCGTGTCTCACCTGTGTGCGCGGGTGTCCCTTTAATGTGCCGAAGATACTCAAGAATCAGAAGATGAAAGACGGCGTGATTACGGATAGCGGCGTGGCTTTTATAGAGCCGTCGCTCTGCCACGGTTGCGGGGTGTGCGTCAGTGCCTGCCCGCGTAAGGCAATTAATCTGGCGCATTATAAAGATAGTCAAATAATGGCGAAATGTGAGATTTATAAATAGGAGATAAGTAAACGGATTTAACTGATAAAACTGATATCCGTTTAATCTGCTTAATCAGTTTACAAGATTATGGGAGAATTTGAACCTAAGATACTCGCTTTTTGCTGTCAATTCTGCGCCTATTCGGCCGCAGATTTAGCCGGCTCTATGAGACTGCAATACCCGCCTAATGTGCGGATTGTCCGGTTGCTCTGCACCGGTAAGGTTGACCCATTGCATCTCCTCAAGGCATTTCAAGAAGGGTGGGATGGAGTTTTTGTGGCTGGTTGCCTTGAAGGCGAATGCTACTTCCTCCAGGGAAACTTGCACGCCAGGCAGTGGGTGAATTATACCAAGAAACTGCTCAAGGAAATCGGGATAGAGCCGGAGCGGCTGGAGATGTTCAATATGTCCGCGGCAATGGGGACGAAGTTTGCCGATACGGTCAGGGAAATGACCGAGCGGATTAAGAAGTTGGGACCATCGCCCTTACGGGCTGTCAAGGATAGTCAAGAAATGGTCAAGAAGTAAAAGAATCAAGGATGGTCAGGAATAGTCACGAGTTGTCAAGCATAGAAACAATTCTTGACTATACTTGACAATACTTGACTTTTGACTTAAGGAGAAGAAAGATGATAGTAGCCAAACGAAAACCGATTGATGAAATCAAGGAGATGCTCAAGCCCTACCAGAAAATCCTCGTCCTGGGATGCGGCTCCTGCGTGGCAGTCTGTATGGCCGGTGGTGAAAAAGAAGCCGGACTACTCACTACCGAATTGCAGATGGCATTTCAGTTGGATAATGCTCAGAAACAAATTGACACCATTACTATTTTGCGGCAATGCGACCGCGAATATATTGAAGAAGTCAAAGAGAAATTAGTTCAATATGACGCTATTTTATCCATTGCCTGCGGAGTGGGCGTGCAGTTTACTGCCGAAGTATTAGGCGGTGAAAAAGTATTGTTACCCGGACTTAATACTACTTTCTTAGGTGCAACATTAGAACCGGGTATCTGGGTAGAACGGTGTCTGGCCTGCGGTGATTGCGTGCTGGATGAAACAGGTGGGGTTTGCCCGGTGGCAATGTGTTCTAAAAGTTTAATGAATGGTCCCTGTGGCGGACACGAGAAAGGAAAATGCGAGGTGGACCGCACCAGAGATTGCGGCTGGGTTCTTATATATGAAAGACTCAAGAAACTCGGCAAACTTGACTTAATGAAGAAGATTAATCCGGTTAAGAATTACGGGGCAGTTAAACGACCGGATAAGATTATACACGAAGCGTATCAACCGGTAGCGGTAAAAGAGGAGAAAAAGCCGTCATAAATAGTCAAGAGCAGTCAAGTATTGTTATATAATTCTTGACCATACTTGACGATTTTAAACTATACTTGACTTTTGGAAAGGATAAAACGATGAGTAAACTAAGCGAAGCACTAAAATCAGGTAAGTTCATCATTACCTCAGAAGTAGGTCCGCCTAAAGGGACAAATATCGGACCATGTCTGGATGAAGCCAAGCATTTTGGGGAGAAGGTGACGGCGATTAATGTTACCGATATCCAGTCGGCGGTAATGCGAATAGGCAGTTTAGCCACTTGTATTAAACTCAAGGAGCGCGGTTATGAACCGATTATGCAGATGGTCTGCCGTGACCGCAACCGATTGTCATTACAATCTGAATTCTTAAATGCCGCTATCTTCGGGATAGAAAATATCCTATGTCTCACCGGTGACCATCAGTCGCTCGGTGACCACCCGCAATGCAAAGGCGTTTTTGATTTAGATTCGGTTCAACTCATTGCCGCAGCCAAGGGATTGATGGAGGGAAAAGACTTATCGGGCAATAAACTTGATGGTGTTCCTAATTTCTTTTTGGGTGGCGTGGTTTCTCCCGGGCTTGAACCGGTTGAATTACAGATAATGAAGATGGAGAAAAAGATTACCGCCGGGGCGCAGTTCATCCAGACCCAGGCCATTTTTGAGCCGGATAAATTCCGCTCGTTTATGGAGAAGGTCAAACACCTTCAGGTTCCCATTCTCGCGGGTATTATCATCTTGAAATCCGTCGGTATGGCGCGGTTTATGAATGAGAATGTCGCCGGCGTCTTTGTGCCGGACAGTATGATAAAGGAGATGAAGGAAACCAAGGATAAGGCGGCTAAAGGTGTAGAGATTGCCGCCCGGATTATCCGGGAAATCAAACCCTATTGTCAGGGCGTCCACATTATGCCGTTGGGATGGGGACACCTCGTGCCGGAAATTATTAAACAGGCGGGGTTGTAAAAATATTAATGAGGGACCTATAAAAAGTAGGCTTATTGTAGTAGAGGCGTCCCTGCTTTGTTGAATAATTCCTATTAGGAGACCCTGAAACGAGTTCAGGGTGACAAATACAGGGCTAAAACGCAATTAAACACACTTCCGTCGTATGTCATGCTGAACTTGTTTCAGCATCTTGGGAATTATTCAACAAAGCCACCTTCCCCATTTCTTAACAGGAGGTTTACCTTGACTTCCATCCAATTATCCCTATAATACCACCTTTTTGTATTTTACCAGAAAGGTATTTGATGACGCGTTTAGTAAATCTTAACAAGGTGCGTAACATCGGCATTATGGCACATATTGATGCCGGCAAAACCACGTTGACGGAACGCATCATCTTCTTTACCGGCAAATCCCATAAGATGGGCGAGGTCCACGATGGCGAGGCCCAGATGGACTGGATGAAACAGGAACAGGAACGCGGTATCACCATCACCGCCGCGGCTACGACCTGCTACTGGAAGGACCACCGGATAAATATTATTGATACGCCCGGCCATGTTGATTTCACCGTAGAGGTTGAGCGCAGCCTGCGCGTCCTGGACGGGGCAATTGCCGTCTTCTGCGCGGTGGGCGGGGTTGAGCCACAGTCAGAGGCCGTCTGGCGCCAGTCACAGAAATATAATGTCCCTAAAATTGCCTTTATCAACAAGATGGACCGTATCGGCGCGGACTTTTTCGGCGTCCTGAAAACCATTGAAGACGACCTCAAGGCCAACGCTATCCCTTTGCAGATTCCCATCGGCGCTGAAAACGATTTCCGCGGCGTGATAGACCTGATGGAGATGAAGGCATATATCTATGAAGACGACCCCACCGACAAGGAGTTCCGCGTGGAAGATATACCAACCGATTATCTTAAGGTTGCCCAAAAATATCACCACATAATGGTAGGAAAGGCCGTTGAGATGGAAGATTCGCTTATGGGAAAATACCTGGAATCCGAAGACCTGATTACCGCTGAAGAACTCAGTGCGGCCGTCCGCAAAGGCACCATCGCCAATAAAATAGTGCCGGTCATCTGCGGCACCGCTTTCAAGAATAAGGGTGTGCGTAAACTTCTGGATGCGATTAACCTGTATCTGCCTTCGCCAGTGGACCTGCCGCCGGTTGAGGGTCACGACCCGGACGACCCGACAAAGACGGTCGTGCGCCGGGCAACGGATGATGAACCGTTCTCCGCGTTAGCCTTCAAGGTCCAGTCCGACCCCCACACGAACAAACTGGTCTATTTCCGCGTCTATTCCGGCCGGCTTGAAGCCGGTTCGTATGTATTTAACGCCACCAAGGGCCGTAAGGAACGGGTAGACCGCATCCTCCAGATGCATGCCAACGAACGGGAAATTCAGCCTGAAATCTATACCGGCGATATTGCCGCGGCTATCGGGCTTGACTATACCACCACCGGTGATACACTCTGCGATTTTGAACACCCTATCCTGTTAGAGGCCATAGAATTTCCTGTGCCGGTTATGTCCATCAGTATCCGGTCACAGAACGAGGGTGATAAGGACAGGTTAGGAAAGGCGCTCAACCGGTTAGCCGAAGAAGACCCGACCTTTACCGTGGATTTTGACCGGGAAACCAGCGAGACCATCCTTTCCGGGATGGGCGAGTTACATCTGGAAATCATAGTAGACCGGTTGAAACACGAGTTCAAGGTTGAAGCCGAAGTCGGCGCGCCCAAGGTCGCTTATAAAGAAACAATCCTGAAGCAAAGTAAAGAGACTTATAAACATATAAAGCAGACCGGCGGGCACGGTCAATACGCACATGTTGAACTCGTTATTTCCCCAGCCCAGCCCGGTGCAGGGTTTGAATTTGAAAATAGTATTCACGGCGGTAACATTCCCAGAGAATATATTCCGGCTGTTGAAAAAGGTGTCATTAAAGCCATGCAAAAAGGTGTTCTGGCCGGGTTCCCTGTGGTTGATGTTAAGGTGGAACTGGTGGACGGCTCCTTTCACGAGGTTGATTCATCGGACATTGCCTTCAGGATTGCCGCCCGGGAATGTTTTAACCGGGCGTTCAGAAAGGCCGTACCGGTCTTGCTTGAACCATATATGTCTCTTGAGGTCACCACGCCTGATGAGTATATGGGCAGTATTGTCGGTCATATCTGTTCCAAGCGCGGTAAGGTGTTGGGAATGGAAGCCCGGGCCGGCCAGCAAATTATTTCTGCCGAGGCGCCGTTAAGTGAGATGTTCGGTTATGTATCCACTTTGAGGAACCTGAGCCAAGGCCGGTCCAGTTATTCCATGCATTTTGAGAGATATGTTGCCGTTCCTGGCGAGATAGCCAAGAAGATTATTGAGGAGAAAAACAAGTAAATCACGGCAGAAATCAGGCAGATAGAGAATACGCTCACCGGTCAGGATGCTAAATAATTGACAGAATAAGACAAAAATAGCAGAATAGTCCTCTATAATGATACAATTAGATTACACTAACATCCGGGCGGAGCGGGTGGGAAAAGGTAATGGCTTATCAGCCGAGGAATTAAAATCCGCCATCAGGCATTACGGACATATCTCGCTTGAAATAAAGGCCGAGCAGAAAAACGGTCA
>Ga0315282_10012699_pt1 | contig 12853 bp, 12 predicted proteins | sample YL17G07_20_MG_FD_203693 | JGI IMG/M metagenome (GOLD analysis project Ga0315282, IMG submission 203693) | Sediment microbial communities from Yellowstone Lake, YNP, Wyoming, USA - YL17G07_20 | ecosystem: Environmental > Aquatic > Freshwater > Lake > Sediment | place: USA: Wyoming | collected... | reverse complement strand
CAATGTGATTTTCGGTTTTCCTGCATCATCGGTTGGGAGAAGACCTGGTTTGCACCCCATCACTCCCCAAACAGCAAAAGCAATAAGTGAAAGGATTAGTAATAATCTTCGCATGAGGAACCTCCTTTTCATAAATAGAAAGTAACGTGACCGTATTCCGTGTCACGTGTCCGTAAATCTTCATTCTTTCTTACGGTCACGGTTCACGGGCACGTATCACGGATTTATGTGAGCCATCTTTTTCTTCTTTTGTAATGTTTCACCTTCCTGAAGCTTTTTCGCTCACCAATATCAGAGAGTCCCAAATAGAAATCTCTGATATCCGGATTTTCCTTCAACTTCTCTGATGTATCATGCATCACGAGCCTGCCGTTTTCTAAGACATAGGCATAAGGCGCTACAGTGAGAGCTAACTTTACGTTCTGTTCCACGAGGAGAAGTGGGATCTTTTCGTCCCTGTTTAACTGGGTAATGATTTCAAAAATCTCTTTGATGAGAAGGGGGGCGAGGCCCATCGAGGGTTCGTCGAGAAGAATCAGTTTCGGTTGGGCCATTAATGCCCTGCCGATGACAGTCATCTGTTGCTCCCCGCCGCTAATAAAACCTGCCAGGACATTGCGCCGCTCCACCAATCTGGGAAAATAGCGATAGACCATCTCCAGTCTCTCTTTGGAGGCTGAACCGGTTCCACGGAGATGAGCTCCCACCTTTAGGTTTTCTTCAACCGTAAGATGTTCAAAAACCCTTCTCCCCTCAATAATCTGGAAGATTCCCCTTTTAGCAATCTCCTCTGCGGCGAGATGGTGTATCTTCTCGCCCATGAACTCAATACTTCCATCGGATACCTCACCATCCTCATGTTTTAACAAACCAGAAATGGATTTTAGGGTAGTCGATTTTCCGGCACCATTTGCCCCGAGAAGGGCGACGATTCCCCCGTGAGGGACATCGATGGAAACTCCCTTTAGTACCAGGATAACTTCATGATACATGACCTCAACATTGTTCAGTTTCAGGATGGTCCCATTGGTATTCACATTTTCAGGTGTCAACGGTTTCCTCCTTACCAGCCGAGCCAGGAAGCCCACTTGTCAGGGAATTTAGCACGCATGTCAATTTCGCCAACCGTTTGAGGTTTCCCTTTGATCACTCTTCCGACCCTGACGATGGAACTGTAACGATGGTCTGTTGGGGTGATAGTCACGAGTTGACCACCAAACTCCTTCAACCCTGGCCAGTCTCTAAAGGTTTCAAAGGCGTCTTTGATCCCAGGGCCATTTAATTTTCCCGCTTTATCAGCCTTCTTCATGGCCTCAACAGCTAAGGTCACCTTCACCCAGCCCTGGACTGTGCGGATGAGTCTGTTTTCGAGTGGAACGCCCGGGTTCAGTTTTTTCGCGTACTCCAATACCTTTTTCTTTGCCGGATATTCATCAATAAAAAGGGCACATGCGAGAAGTCCCATTGCACCCTCAGCGGGTGGTCCAGCTAACTTAGGAAGATTTTCATCAAACCCCCAGTTATTAATGATATGATCTGCACCGAGTCCAAGGGCATAGGCATCTTTAATGGCAGCGGATACAGACATCGTGGTGTTCCCATGCCAGACCAAATTGGCCCCAAATCCTTTGGCGGCGATGACCTGGCTCTTTGTATCGAGGGCGGTCAAGGAGATGTTGGCGTCCGGCCCGACCTCAAAGCCAAGAAGGCCTGCCTGATCTTTGATGGCCTTGATGGGTGCGGAAGCATATGGGGATGCAAAGTCATAGAAGCAGACAAACTTTGGTTTGGCGCCCTTTTCCCTCAGGGTCTTCCATTTTGGATCTTTCTTCCAAACTTCTTCGAACCAATAAGTGATTGCACCACGGGCATTGGTTGAGTAATCCGTTCCATAAACAAAGTTGTAAGGAGTCTTCTTTGGATCGCACAGATGACCGGAGAAGGAACTGGAGAGATAGGGCATTTTATCGGCGTTGATCGTAGGAGAAAGGGCTTCGGTGTCGCCTGTTCCCCAACCTAACACCATGACCACCTTATCGTAATCCCTGAATCGTTTGTAAGTGGTGACTGCTTCAGGTACACGATATCCGTAATCGTACTGGAATAAGCGGATCTTTTTACCGTTGATCCCGCCCGTGTCATTATAATATTGAGCTGCTTCTCGGACTCCCAAGGCCTCGTCCTTGCCCACATCAGAAGTGGCCCCTGTCGTATCCTGAAGGGCACCCAGCCTTACTTCCTGTGCTTGTCCAAAGGCCCATGAAGCAGTGAGGCCCAAAATGAGGAGTATCACAACACTTGTAGAAATTCTGATTTTCATTTTTTACCTCCTGTAAATTTAATAAGAATAGAAAAAACCACACCTCCCTATCTTGTTCTCCCACCATCCAATGACGTCGCATCACCCCTTTCTCGAAATCATCCCCTCCCCTGGTGGGAGGGGAAACAGGGGAGGGGGAAATTCATCTTTCACCCCCACCCTCACCCTCCCCCGTCAGAGGGGGAGGGGATTAGGTTGGCTAATATGAAAACGGCCACAGATTAAAATAGTTCTTAATCTGCCACCAACGGTAAGAGAGGCCGTTGGGTTCGTAGATAAGAAACAGTACAATGGCCAGACCGAAGGCCGCCTCCTTAACAAAAAGAAATTTTTCAAGGAGAAGAGGTAAAAAAGGCATTAAATTAACCAAGAACGGGTTTTGTGTTAAGACGAAAATCAGAGCCTTCAGCCCTTCGGGAATCAAAGTCATAAACATGGCACCGAAGATCGTCCCGTGGATGCTTCCCACTCCTCCGATGAGGACGACGCCTACCAGCCAGAGAGACCAACCGAACTGGAAGTGTTCGGGGCTGACGGCTGATAGGGAGGTGACCCAGAAAGCGCCTGCAATGCCTCCCAAAAAACCCGCTACGAAAAAGGCAAGTAATTTGTATAAGATAATGTTTACCCCCAGAGCTTCTGCGGCGATGTCGTTGTCCCGAATGGCAATCCATGCTCTGCCAACCTTTGATCGAAGGAGATTTGACATACCGAGGGTGCATAAGACAATTAATGTCACCATCAAATAATAAATTTCCATCTCAGATTGGATTGCCCATGGCCCGATTTTGACTGTCCCCGGTGGGATGGAGAAAGCCACTCCCCTTCCTCCAATTTGACTGACATACTGGGTGATGAAAAATTCTACGGTAATGAATTGAGCTGCCATGGTTGTCATAATGAGGTAGAAGCCCTTCACCCGTGCAGAAGGGAGACCAAATAATACGCACCATAGGCCACCGGTAATCCCTCCCAGAACGAGTGTGACGGGATAAGGAAGATGTAGCTGAAGCATGAGGAGTGTACTGGTATAAGCTCCTACTGCAAGGAATGCGGCATGACCTAAAGTGACCTGACCGCAATAACCGATCAGCAATTGGACACCCATCGCAGAAAGGATGGTATATCCGACGACGTTGGCAATGGATATTAAATACAGGCCAGCAAACCTGGGGATGATGAAATAAATGGTGATGAATAAAAGGATCATCTTTCCCCAGACGAACTTAGTCTGCCACCAGGCATGGTCTTGTCTGTAGTATTGATGATAAACACTACAAGGTCGATAACCCATATAAAACCCCCAAAAATCAATGGTCATTGACCAATGATCAATGACGATCATTTCTTCGTCTTAATATTGCCAATTGATGATTGCTAATTGCTTATTGGTCATTGAGCCTTCTTAGACGCGTTCAATCCTAACCCATCCCCAGAGTCCATAAGGTTTAAACAACAAGACGATCACCATGACCGCAAAGGGAAAAACCTCTTTGACCCCACCTGGGGTATATCGGCTCAAGTAGCCATCGGCCAAATTCTGGAGAACTCCGATGGCCAAGCCACCGACAATGGCCCCTGGAACAGAGTTAAGGCCTCCCAAAACGACGGCTGGGAGAACTAATAAACCCAAATAACCTACAGAGATATTTAGACCGTTGATGTTTCCTAATAAAGTCCCACCGACTCCTGCCGACATAAAAGCGATTGCCCAGGCAAGGGCATAAACAATCTTTGCATTTACACCAAGAGATAGGGCGGCCATCTCATCATCCGCCGTTGCCTGCATAGATAAACCCCATTTTGTATATTTGAAGAAAGTGACAAAAGCAAGAAGCAGGATGATGGATGCGATGAAAGCCCAGAGGTAAACCTGGCCGACGACAACTTTTCCGATAAAGATGGGTTCTATTGGAAATACTGTAGGAGTGAAAACGACTGTATCTGTGCCAAAGAATAACTCCACAACTCCCTTGAAAAAGAAGGAGAGCCCGACTGTGACCATAATCACACTCAATACCGGTTCTCCAACCATTGGTCTCAAGAAGAGAATTTCTGTTAAGATGCCCAGGGCAAATCCAATGACAAGAGTGATGAGGAGAGCTAATATGAAAGGGATATGCCAATTGTATAAAGTCAGACAGACATATGCCCCAATCAAGGTCAATTCACCCATGGCCAAGTTGAGGACGCCAGAGCATTTATAGATGAGAGTCCAGCCAAGAGCGACCACGGCATAGATGCTCCCAACCAGTATTCCCGTGATAAAAAGCTGTAAGAAGAGTTCCATAAGGTCTCCTAATCAAAGGGTTCAAGGATTCGAGGGCTCGAGGGTTCGAGCGTTTATTATTAAATTCGTCACCGGACCCCTCGATTCCTTGAACCCTATTCTTATTACTCTGGTACTTCCATCACTCTAAGATCCGTCTTAATATGGACGACCCTGCCATCCTCATAAGTGATGTTGGTGTCCATGTGGACATTGTTGGTGTCGGAATAAAGGCCATTTACAATATTTTTATAACGATCTTCGACAAAGGCCCTTCGCAATTTTCGGGTTCGGGTCAATTCATCATCATCCGCATCGAATTCCTTATAGAGGTTTACAAATTTTTTAATACGGGCGATGGGAGGGAGGTCGCGATTCATCTTGATAATTTCCTTCTGAACCAGTTCGTAAACATCGGGTATCTGAGAAAGTTCAGGATAACTGGTGTAGGCAATATTTCGGGCCTCTGCCCAATTGCCGACGACCGCATAATCGATGCAAACCACACTCGTGACATAGGGTCTGTTGTCACCGATCGCCCAGACATCTCTAATATAGGGGCTGAATTTGAGACGGGTTTCCAAATACTGGGGAGCAAATTTTGTTCCGTCGCTCAAAGTCATCACATCTTTCGTTCGATCGAATACGACGAGGTGGCCCTCGGTGTCAATGAAACCAGTATCTCCGGAATGGAGCCATCCGTCCCGTAATGTTTTTGCTGTCTCTCCCGGCATCTTATAATAACCTATAAAAACAGATGGGCTTTTTGAGATGATCTCTCCATCCGGAGTGATTTTCACCTCCGTCCCGGGGATGGACCTGCCCACCGTGTCGAATTTGATATCGCCGTCCCGATGCAGAACTGAAATTCCTGCAATCTCTGTCTGGCCGTAGATCTGTTTAAGATTCACTCCAATCGCATGGAAAAAGCGGAAATGGTCAGGCCCCATTGCCGCTCCTCCGGTATAAGTATCTCGTATTCGGGAAAGGCCTAAATGGTCTTTCAATTTTTTGTGGACACCCAGATAGGCAAGATAGTTGATAGCTTTCCAATACCAGGGGATGGGTCTTTTTAAAAATTTTAATTCTGCGACGTGATAACCGATCTCCATCGCCCATTCGTAGGCTCTCCGCTTGGACCAAGTTGAATCCAGATATTTGACCTGGATATTTCTTACCATCTGTTCGTAAACACGAGGTGGCGCAAACATCACATGGGGGCCGATTTCACGGATGTTTTCTTGAGCTGTCTCAGGCTCTTCCGGAAAATTGAGTGTGAACCCGGCCTGAATGCCGCAGGAGATCGACATCATCTGCTCTCCGATCCAGGCAAAGGGGAGGTAAGAGACAAAGTCATCCGATTCGAAATAGGGGTCCACACGCATTAAATTCTGTCCCATGGTCAGCATGTTATAATGGGTGAGGAGGGCGCCTTTCGGAAGGGCGGTCGTTCCCGAGGTATAGAAAAGGAGACAGACATCGTCTCCCTTCCCCTTCATGATCGTATCCTCGAAGAGACCGGGTTCCTTCTTATCCATCTCTCTGCCAATTTCCATCAGCTTTTTAATGCCGATGAGGATGGAGTCATCGTAGTCTCTCATGCCTTTTGGGTCGTCCCAGATCATCTTTTTCAAGTTCGGGCATTTGTCTTTGATCACGAGGCATTTGTCAACCTCTTCCTGCCCTTCGCCGACCATCAGTTTGGCATCGGAGTGGTCGATGATATATCGGACTTCGTCCATCAAAGAGTCCTGGAACAGCCATACTCCCACACCGCCCGCACACATCGCAGCCATTTCTGCCCAAAGGGCCTCGGGCCGGTTGTCTCCGATCATGGCGACTTTGTCCTCTCTCTCTAATCCCAGAGAAACCATTCCCAGGGCAATGTGCTTTACATTCTCATAATATTGTTTCCAGGTGATGGGGACCCAGATTCCGAATTCCTTCTCCCGCATGGCCACCTTTTTGTCCCAATATTTCTTGGCGGCCCGTAAAAAGAGTTTGGGAATGGTCAAATCCTTGGTTATCTCCGTCTCTTTCCAGTTAGCGACGTGTGACATAGAGATCCTCTGCCTCGCCCAGATAGGCCTTGATCACTTGCGGATTGTTCTGAACCTCGGGTGGGGTTCCGTCAGCAATCTTTTCGCCGAAGTTAAGAGCCATCACCCGATGGGATATGTCCATGACCACCCCCATGTCGTGCTCGACCAAGACGCAGGTCGTCTGCCAACGCTCTTCTTCGTTAATATCCAAAATAAATCGAGCCATGTCCTCGACTTCTTCTAAATTCAGACCCGCAAGGGGTTCATCCAGAAGAATGATCTTAGGATTGAGTGCCAGGGCCCTTGCCAATTCGACTCGCTTTTGAAGTCCGTAGGGAAGCATCCCCACCATCTTATCCCGGATAGATTCTATCTCAAGGAGATCGATGATCTCCCTCTCAATAAAATCCCGGTGTTCGACCTCTTCCCGAGCTGTCTTTCCCAAGTAGACGCAGCCACTGATCAGCCCTGATTTGAGATGAATATGTCGACCGAGCCGTATGTTATCGAGCACGGTTGCCCCTTTAAAGAGTTCAAGCTTTTGGAACGTTCTTGAGATTCCCATCCTTGCCCTCTGATAGGGTCTCGATCGAGTGATGTCTTTCCCTTGGAATTCAATTTGGCCTTTTTGGGGGTGGTAGAGCCCATTGATGCAGTTCAGGAGAACTGTCTTGCCGGCGCCATTGGGACCGATGATAGAAAAGATCTCACCTTTCTTTACCTCCAGGTTTACATCCATCAGTGCTTGAATGCCTCCGAAAGCCATAAAGAGGTTTCTGACTTGAAGTTGAACCTCTTTTGGGGTAACCATTAAAGACTCCTCCGCCTTGCAGTGTGGCTTTTGACTTGTGAATCCTGAGACATTCTTATGTTCCGATCAGGGGAGAAAGAAAAAAAGGGGAGAAGGGCGGTTGTCCAGTTGGTGGCCGTCAATTCGCTAAACAAAGAATGAATATCCTCACCCTAAAGGGATTTACTCTCGTCTGTTGTCGAAGACTACAAGCGATGATTTTCTCGATTTTTCTGTAAATGAAGAGAAGATCTTAAATCAGAATGAAATCCCACCCAAAGTCACATTCATCAATTAACAAAACATTATTTCTTTGTCAAGTAAAAACGAACGAGTATAAAGGATTGACATTTTAAGGGGTATCGATTAATCTAAAACATATTCCTTTTCTGGAAGAGGAAGAAAGTGAAGAAGTGGTTTTACAAAGATGCGGGGGTTGATATTGAAAAGGGAGATGCCTTTGTTCAGGCGATCAAACCGATGGTGGAATCTACGTTCCGACCCGAGGTATTGACGAAGATCGGTGGTTTTGCGGGGTGCGTCTCTCTCAACCTGGAACGTTATAAGAAACCGATTTTGGTCTCCTCGACCGATGGGGTGGGGACAAAGCTGAAGATCGCCTTCGCGATGAACCGGCATGATACGGTCGGGATTGATCTGGTGGCGATGTGTGTCAATGATATCGTGGTGAGCGGGGCAAAACCCCTTTTCCTCTTGGATTATTTTGCTGCATCTAAACTGGACCCTGAAAAATCGACGAAGGTGATCTCAGGTATTGTCAAAGGATGTATTGAGGCCGAATGTTCTCTCATCGGCGGCGAGACGGCTGAAATGCCGGGATTTTATAAAGGAGGGGAATATGATCTGGCCGGTTTCGCCGTAGGCATTGTAGAAGATTCGCAAGTGATCGACGGATCGGGCGTGACCGTCGGAGACAAATTGATCGGGATCGCTTCCAGCGGTCTCCACAGCAATGGTTACTCTTTGGTTAGAAAATTGCTTCTCGATCAACTGGGGATGGATTTGGAAAGACGTGTGGAAGAAATTGGAGAGGTATTGGGTGCAGAACTACTCCGGCCGACGCGAATTTATGTCAAGACAGTTCTCAATCTCGCGCGAGATTTTAATATTGTCGGAATTGCCCATATTACGGGGGGAGGCATTACGGGGAACCTTCCGAGAATCATCCCCAAGGGCTGTAAAGCCATTGTCCAAAAAGGAGCCTGGGATATCCCTCCCATCTTCTCCTTTCTGAAAGAGAAGGGGAACATTTCCGAGGAGGAGATGCTCCGTACTTTTAATAACGGGGTTGGAATGATACTTATCGTCAGATCCAGGGAAGTCGATGATATCTTAGCCAGGCTTCGTTCTTTAGGCGAGAAGGCCTTCATCATTGGCGAGGTAGGAAGAGCAGAAAGGGAACAAGAGAAGATCGAATTTGTCTGACCCTTCTTTTTCCAGCATTATTGGGTGTCCATTTTTAATCCTATCCAGCCTTGTCATGATTTTTGACCCATTACCCGTACCACCCGTGCGCTCCTACCGGCCAACGTCAACAGGAAAGAGGTTTAGGGTTTGATGAAGTGGTTAGGAAATGAGCAGGAGGTGATCGTATTAGGCTCTGGTCTGGGTGGTCTGGTAGCTGGAACCTTGCTCTCAAAAAATAACCACGCCGTCTTACTGCTCAGAGAAAGAGGATACCAATCCTCCTATTCAACCCAAGGCTACCACTTCATCCCTTTTTCAAGCATTTCAGAAAGATCTTTAAAACCCAGTCTTGTTAGAAAAATCTCTCAGGCATTAAACCTTTCTTTGCTGATGGGAACGCGAGAAGACGGCAAGCAAGCGAAGGCCGCATCGGACAGATCCAAACAGAGAGCCCCCTTCCAAGTCGTTCTCCCCAAGGCAAGGATTGACGTTTTCCCTCAGCGTTCCCTGTCTCAGAAGGAGTGGAAGAGAGAATTTCCGGAAGAGGTCGTTCAGATTGAAGGATTCTATAATGAGTTGGATCAAATTCAGCATCTCTTGCAAAAGGTGAACGGGAAGAAGAATGCATCAGCATTTTTTCCGTTTCGACAGCGTTCTTTAATCACAAGAATGTTTTCACTCGACCCTCTTCCGAATGAAGGGGTGGACAAGAAGCTCTCTCTCTTTTCGAGAGAGTTTAGAGAATTCATTCAACTTCAGCTGATCTCTCGGGGAAATTTCTTTTCAGATCGATTTCCTCTCTCCTTAGCCACTCAGGTTTTGTTCGATGGGAGAAACGAATTGAATTCGGATTTCGATTCAGAGAAGCTGGAAAAGGAAATTTTAAATCAATTTCTGCGTTCCGGCGGGAGGATTGAAGAAATCGACAGGGTGAAAGAGGTCAATCTTGGCTGGCGGAAGGAGTTCACCCTGACTTTGGAGGGAAACCCTGCGGTATTTCGATCTCAATTTCTCATTATTAATTCTCCGCTTCATCGCATTTCATCCTTCCTGGGGAAGAAAGGGAAGGGAATACTAAAATGGGAGAAGAAGATCAAGCCTTTGTATATGTTGATTCCCTTATTCTTAGGGATCGATGAGAGAGTCATTCCCGTCGGCATGAAAGATCTCCTTGTCTCCATTCTGGATCCTGGGAAGCCTTACGAAGATGGAAATGTCCTGTTCCTTTCTCTTAGCGCGAAAGGAGACGAAACCAGGGCACCGGAGGGGAAGAGGGCCCTCACCGTTGAGAGCCTGATGGATGTGGAAAAATGGGAACGAGCCCATCTGGCGGATTACCAGCAAGGAGTGATGAAACATTTATATCATCTCTTTCCTTTTCTCGAGAATTACATTGAGCTGGTCGATTTTCAATGGGCCAGTGATCATATTCCCAGGTGGTCTTATTCGCACTTTCTCTACGAGTCCCTTTCTGATTTTGATTGGAGAGAGGGAATGGTTCCCATGAGAATGTCAAGGAAAATTTACTTCGTCGGAAAGGAGAACTTCCCCTATTTCGGCCTGGGAGGAGAGGTCTTCAGCGGACTGACCGTGGCCCAGCATATTTTAAAGCAACGCCCATGAGCCCTTTCCCTTTCCTCATTGCAACCCAAGGCGACCCTCGACCACAATCTTTTCTGCCTTCGGTAAACCCCCTTCATTGATCTATGAAGAGAAGGGATGCTTGACGACCCTGACGAGTTCCCGGAGGTCTTTTAATAGTCGTCTTGGCTTCCCTTGTGAAAGTTCCTTTTTGGAATGGAGTCCGGTGGGAAGGGCATAAACATCTACCCCTGCTTGTTTTCCTGTCTCAATATCGGTGAGGGTGTCTCCGACGAAGAGGGCATCTTCCGGCGGAAGATCCATCTCCCTTAGCGCGGTGTGGATCATGTCGGGGAACGGCTTGTTTCTCGGGACATCCCCCGCCCCGACCACAGACTTAAAATAGTCTGACACCCCTAAATGCGTGAGCACCCCTCTTGAAAAGTGACCGAATTTATTTGAAGCGATCCCCAGGATGGCGCCGTCGGAATGGAGAGCGCTGAGAGCCTCCTTCGCCCCGTCTAAGAAATGAGTTTCGCTCAGATAGACCTCTTCATATCTCTTCCTCATGATGGGGATGCCCCTTGAAACCTCCTCCGGCGAAAAGAATTGCGAAAGTGTCGCCTCTAAATCTGCCCCGAGAATTGCCTTGAGATCCCGGAATGGAAAGATCTCTTTCCCGAAATAGTGAAAGCACGCTTTCAGCCCGGCGTAGATCGCCTCATAGGATTCAATCAGTGTTCCGTCGAGATCAAAAATAATCCCGCGGATATGCTTCTTCAGATCATCCAGGATCTCCTTGAAGTCCTTAAAAAAATGGCAGGTAATCTCATGCTCGGTACAGTAAGTGTACAAGGATTGCTTGGCAAAAACGAAATCGGCTTCCTGAGCCGCGCACCGGTCGGAGAGACCGTTACCGACGAAAAAAATGGAATCATATTCTTTTTCGGTGGTCCTGGATGAGTTTCCTTTTGCAAGTTCCGCAAAGACCGCACTCCTCCTCGAAGTGAGGGAAGGAAATGTCTATTCCGCCCCCCTCCCGGAAATGGGTGCCGTTGGCATAGAAAGGGATCTCAGAGAGGTTATGAATTTCCAGAATTTTCCTGATGTAGAAATCGAGACCATCGCTGACAATTTTGATATCGATTCCTTTCTCACGACAATATCGGTAGAAGATACCAAAGGACGGGTCGATCTTGGAATGTTCTTGAACAAAGCGGAGTATAGCTGGCTCATCCCCATTAAGGATTTTTGCAATTCGGATGTAGGCCTCCTTTGACCCAATCCTTCCCTCGCGGAAATCCCGATCGATGCTTTCCCAATTCCCCGAGGTAAATTGATTGACTAAGAGATAGCCCGTATCCCGAACGCTGATCGTCCCATCAAAATCACAGAGGATCAATCTTTTCATAAAATAGGAATCCAGGGGCTTAGAGATAGATAGGTCAAGGGTTCAAGGGGCCAAGGGTTCAAAAGAAAGATTTAATGGAATTTTAATACTGGAACCCTTGAATACTCGATTCCTGGAACCCTTTGTCGTCAATCATCCCAGCCGATTCGTTTCCTTTTTGTGACAGGAAGTTTGAACTTCTCTCTTAACCGCCTGACGACGAGGTCCGGGACCAATCCCTCCACACCGCCCCCTAATCTGGCGACCTCCTTGATGGTTCTGGAGGAGACAAAGAAATAGTCCTTGCTGGTCATCATGAAAAGCGTATCCAGCTGGGTGCTGAGGCTTCGGTTCATCGAGGCCATGTGAAATTCATATTCGAAGTCGGAGGTTGCACGGAGACCCCTTAGGCTCACCTTCGCATTGGTCTTCGCGACATAGTCGACGAGAAGTCCCTTGAAACTATCTACGATGACATTGGGCGTATCCTTAAAGATCGTTCTCACCATTTGAAGGCGTTCTTCAACAGAGAAGAGGGGACGTTTTTCTTCATTTTCTGCGATGGCAACAATCACCTTGTCAAAGATCTCAAGAGCTCTCTCGACGACATCGATATGGCCGTAGGTAATGGGGTCAAAGGAACCCGGATAGACGGCCACTTTTCCCGTATTCTTAAACTTTTCTTTCTTCTCCTTCACCATTTCACACCTCCTCATCGGTGACGACCTGTTTATAATCCCCTCCGGGAGGGGTTAGAAAAGAGATCACGGTGTCTCCAATCCGTCGTTGGCGAATAAGATTCCATCTGCTTAGGCCGTGGGGAAGGGGCTCTCGCCGGTTGTGTTCGATGACCAGAATGGAGTTCGTGTGATAAATCTGATGGGAGTTCAGTTTCATTAAGGTGTTTTGGATCAACCCCTTCTCATACGGGGGATCCATCAAGATCAAATCAAAGCATTCTCCTCTCTGTTTAAGAATTCCAATCGCCCGGCTAACATCTTTTGGGAGGATCTCAGATCTTCCCTCCAACCCG
>Ga0315282_10012698_pt1 | contig 12853 bp, 6 predicted proteins | sample YL17G07_20_MG_FD_203693 | JGI IMG/M metagenome (GOLD analysis project Ga0315282, IMG submission 203693) | Sediment microbial communities from Yellowstone Lake, YNP, Wyoming, USA - YL17G07_20 | ecosystem: Environmental > Aquatic > Freshwater > Lake > Sediment | place: USA: Wyoming | collected... | reverse complement strand
TTGCCCCCGGGGAGCTCGACGGCCACGGGCTCCGGGGAGTCGATGAGGTTGCCCTCGCCCTTCGCCGTGAGCCCGACGGCGGCCTCGAAGTACAGGGGCCGCCGCTCGCGGCAGAATGCCTCATCCTCCTGGAGGAAGATGCGTGCGGTGCGGCGCAGGTCCTCCACCTCGGCCTCGAGCACCTTGCGGTTAGGCGGGGGTTTTACGGCCGTCCACTCGGAGACCTCCATGTCCAGGATCTCCTGGAGGAGGTCCCAATCCCGCTCCAGCACGGGTCGCCGGTCCTCCTCGCGCAGCCGGTAAAGGAATCTACCGAACACGGAATGGAGTAGACTGCCTCTCTCGAGAGGATCAAGCCAGCGGGATGGATCCAGAAGGTATTCCTCCGGCGGCTCTATGCCCAGGACGTACTGGAAGAAATATTCCAGCGGGCACCTGCCCAACTTCTCCAGGCGGCTGGCCGAGAGAACGAGGCCCTCCGGCCGGGTGGGGTCGAGGTCCGCCCCCGCCTCCGGGACGTAGCCGTCGTAGGCGGTGAAAGCGTCGCTCTCCCTGGCCCGGCGCGCCTTAAGTCCCCGGCCCAGGTGTGGAAATAACTGGGTGACAGTCCCCTCGGGGTCCTCGACCGCCCGCTCCCCGCACAGGCGGCAGAGCCACCACTCGGCGGAGTCGATGCAGCGCCCGGGGTCCCGCGGAGCGAAGGATACCGGCTCGGGGAGCCATCTCAAGAGGTCATCCTGCACCCCCTCGCGGTTTCCGGAGAGGATGCGGTAGGCCGCGAGCACCGCCGGACCTGGGAACATGTCGCGGTCGTCGGCGAGGCTGCGGCAGCAGTAGCTCAGGGTGACGCTCCCGCGCATCCTGGCCGCCAACCCGGCGAAGTCCTCCAGGATCCCGGCCAGGCGCCCGGCGGCGGTGGGCAGGTCCGCGGAGATCCTCTCCCGCTCGGAGTCCAGGAGGAGGGGGTCCTGCAGGCCGGCGCCTGGAAAGCGCCCGTCGTCCAGCCCGAGGATAAAGGTATGGGGACGGCCGGAGTGCCCGCCCGCCGCCAGGGGGGCCACGTAGAGGCAGCCGGGGCGGGGCCCTTTTCCCTCCACCCGGGCGGAGCGGGCCAGCTCCGCGAGCCAGTCCGGGATGTTCAGGCAGGTCGGGTCCCCCTCCCGGAGGGAGGCGGAGAGTTCCCCGATCTCGTCCAGCAGGCGCATGCGGCAGTACTCGTCGAACTCGTTCACGCAACGGGCCTTGCGGAGCAGGAGGGAAGCCGTCCCCTCCAGGGTATCCTTCCAGCTCTTACCAGGTCCGGGCGCGCAGTCCAGCAGATAGACGGCGAGATCGCGCAGGGCGCGCAGCATCTCAAGCCTCTGCGACAGGTATGCGTACTTCCTCCCCCCATCCCCGTTTTCCCCGCCCTCGTCCCGGTTTTCATCCGCGAGACGCCTCTCGAGGGCCGCAATGGATTTATCCATGGCCCCCGGGTAGCGGTCGCGGCCGCCCCCGATGGGGATGGCCCGGAACACGGCGCCCAGGCGGGAGAAGCTCCATGCCTTAGCCTGCGCGTCCTTCACCTCCAGAAGGCCGTCCTGGATCATGCGCACCAGGGTGGATTGGGGGTAACCCTCCACGATCCAGGTGAGCCAGCCCGCGAGCGCCCGGCCCGGGCGGGAGTAGCGGATGGGGATTCCTTCGGCGAAGGTGGCCGGAACGGGACCGCCGGGCTCGGGTGCCAGGCGGGCGCACAGCTCGTAGACGAGGGGGATATAGGTGGAGGCGTCGGTGTGCAGGATCTCCACCTGGTCGAAGGGTATCCCCCTCTCGACACAGCGGCGGAGCACGTCGCGCACCTCGTTGACCTCGCCCACGGCGCGGTAGATCTCCGCCGTGCCGTCCTCCACGGGGGATGGGGCATCCGCTGGCCGCGAGACCCACGCCAGCAGGGCGGCGTCGGTGAGGTCGCCGCCGCGGACCTCGCACGGGTGGTCAACCTCGAGCACCGCGCGCCTCTCCTCCGGCACCGCCTCCCACAGGGCCCGCTCCAGCCCGCGCAGCTCACGCTCCATATCACCCGGCATGACCACCAACGCGCTACCCGGCAGGACCGAAGGGTCTTCCTTAAGCCGCTCCGCCGCCGCGCGCAGCACGCCGGCGTAATCCATTAGTCGCCGGGAGCGGAGCTCCTCCTCGTAACCGGCGAGGAGGGCGATGATCTCGCGGCCCTTGGTGTTTACCTCGAAAAGGTCGGCCTCGAGCCGTGCCGCGGTAACCCCGGCCAATCGCAGGTCGCGCAGGGTGGAGGCGACGGTGCGGACCAGGCCGGGGCCGGCCTCCAGCCTGGAGAGATACCCGCCCCTCTCCCGCAGGCGGGCTATGATCCCGTCGAGCAGTACCTCCGTTTTCACCCCGCGCAGGAAGGCCGCGCCCCGCCGCTCCATCTCGGGGGCGGCCAGCTCCAGGGCCATGACGGCGAGGGTCACGACGCGGGCGTTGAGCACCGGCCGTCCCGAGCGGGTTAAGGCGTCCAGCCACTGGAAGCCCACGCGCCGCGAGGGCGCGATAACCCGTTTCTCCTCCAGGACGTGCCCGGCGCACAGCTTCCCGAGCTCGCCCGCCAGCCGGTTAAGGTACTCGCCAGTCATATGGCATAACCTTCCAATATATCCGGTGCCGTCCCCGTGGACCGCACCGAGCCGCTATCCACGTTTCATAGGATACAACGGAGTGGTGACAACTCCCGTGGGAATCCATATATCCCCATACCCGAGTAGCCGGTATGTTATGATACAGGTAGGTTTCAAGCAGCGGATAAGGTTCAATCCTACCAGTTTTCATGCCATCTTCAGGGATTTTCAAGTTGTCTCGGAGACGGTATGAGCAAGGGAGCGGATCGCCGCTCGAGCCGGGCGTAGGGCATCGCTCAAGGAGGGGCTGCGGATGATTTCCGACGAGGCCTACCGGGCGCTGGAGGAGGTGGTGGGACGGGAGAACGCCTCCCGGGAGCCCGCGGTGCTGGACGGGTACGCCTGGCAGCCCACCTTCAACGACGAACTCGCCTTCTGGGTCCCGCGCCCGGAGGCGGTGGTGCTCCCCGGCTGCACCGCGGAGGTGCGGGAGGTGGTCCGGGTCTGCAACCGGCACGGTCTCAAGTTCAAGGCCTTCTCCACCGGGTGGGGGGCATGGGCCGGTCCCTCCGGGGAGGGCGTGGTCCAGGTGGATCTGCGCCGCATGGACCGCATCCTGGACATAGACGAGAGGAATATGATCGCGGTGGTTGAGCCCTACGCCGTGGGAGGGCAGATCCGGGCGGAGGCGATGAAGCGGGGGCTGAATACCCACATGATCGCGGCGGGGGCGGGAGTCTCGCCCCTGGCAAGCGCCTGCGCCGCCTTCGGGCCGGGGACGGACGGCACCTACAGCCCCCGCAACCTCATGGGGGTGGAGTGGGTCCTCCCGGACGGGGATGTGCTGAGGCTGGGCACCCTGGGGTCCGGATCGGGATGGTTCTGTGCCGACGGCCCGGGTCCCTCCTTGCGGGGAATCATGCGGGGAAAGGCAGGGGGCCTTAGCGGCAACGGCATCTTCACCGCCTGCGCCCTGAAATTATTTCCCTGGCCCGGTCCTCCGCGGCCGGAGCCGGAGGGTCTCTTCTACGACGTGAGAATGGAGATGCCCGGGGAGCTGAAGCTATTCATGCTCGTCTTCCCGGACTGTAAGATGTGGGGCGAGGCCACCTACCGCGTCTGCCTGGAGGGGATCGATTACAACATCCAGAAGGCGGCCATCGGGGTGGTCCCCCTTATCGTCGCCCCCCACCTGAGCCGGAAACTGGTGCATACGCCCCGTATCCGGGCCATGCTCCAGGCCCTCCAGCACGGCACCATGCTGGTTATCGCAGGCCACTCCCGCGGGGAGCTGGAGTACAGGGAGGCGGTGGTACGCAAGATAACCTCCGATCACGGCGGGGTGGCGCTGGACCTGGGGTTGACCCCCCTGGGCGCTGCCTTCGTGTGGGCCATCGTCGGCGGCGCCGTGCCCGGCATGGCCTTCCGGCCGGGGGGGCAGATGCAGTCCGGCCTGGGACCGGACGAGGCGTGGGACACCGCGGTGGCCTGGGACATGGCGGGGGAGGAGATCAAGAAGGACTGGATCGCCCGGGAGGGCTGCGTGGACGACATGGGCGACGCCTGCGTGGACATGCTCTGGGAGGACGCCACCTACAACCACAGCGAGGAGCTCTGGTACTACGACCCCCGCAACGAAAAGCACTCCGAGGCGGTGCGGGGCATCGTCTTCGATTTCTTTTTGAAGGCCCTGGAGATGTGCTCGGACCAGCCTTGGAATATATTTCCACAACAGCGCGGGATCATCGGGCCCATGCAGGGAAACTTCAACTCCTGGCAGAAGAATATACTGAAGGCCCTGGATCCGCGGGGCGCCGCCGACTCCGCCCTCTACGTGGGCGAGACGGCCCTGGACACCTCGGGCCTGGACCCGGGGAAGGTAAGGAGGATGGGGGAGCTCGCCCGGGATAGGATGTGGACGGGGGAACCCGGGTAGGGGCCCAACCATGCATGGGACCGCGATGGACTTCGGTGATCGGGCGCGGCGCGCCTTGAAGGGCTTGACCTGCGGTGACCGGGGTGGGGCGAGCTGGAGCGCCCCCGCCAGCGGCGGTGATAGCGCGCGGGCGCGGCGAAGGTGACCGGCTGTGACGTTTATTGGGGGGTTGGACATGAAAAATTATGACCTTATCGTGGTGGGCGCGGGACCGGGGGGAAGCACCGCCGCCCTCACCGCGGCGGGGGCCGGGATGAAGACCCTGTTGCTGGAGCGGTCCCGTTACCCGGGGGAGAAGAACGCCTCCGGTTTCGCCCTTTCCTCCAAGGCCTGGCGGGACTTCCCGTTCATCAAGGATATGGAACTGCCTTCCATGCGCATGGGCCGGCAGGCCGTGGCCCACATCCTCTCGCCCCCGCCCGAGTTGGAGGAGAGGTTCTGCATCGCCTCCGGACCCTCCCGGCGCATGGGATACCCCGAGGCACGCGATTTCTTCACCGTGGGCATGCTGCGCCGGGAGTTCGACCAGCACCTGGCGGATAAGGCGGTGGAGGCGGGGGCCGAGCTCAGGCTCACCTCCCTGGTCAACGACCTGGTGTGGGAAAAGGGGAGGATAAGCGGCGTGTGCCTGGAGGGGGGAGAGGAATACCGGGCGCCGGTGATCATCGGGGCCGACGGGGTGATGTCCGCGACCGCCCGCCTGGCGGGTCTGCGCGAGAAGTGGCGCCCCGACGAGGTGGTGAGCGTCTGCGCCGTTGATTACTCCGCCCCCCGGGAGCGCATGGACGACGTCATCCACGAGGCCGGCTTCCAGGCCTACTTCGGGCCCGGCATCGGGGGGAATTATCTGATCTCCTATGCCGATGGGGTGCACCTGGGGGGCCCGGGGGTGACCAACAGCCTTATATCGCGCCTGGCCTGCACGCGTATCAAGCCCGCGCGGGAGCTGCTGGAGACCCTGGCGGCCCCGCCCACCCAGCGGCTGCTGCGGGCGGTCGAAGCCGTTCCCAGGGAATGGCAGGTGCACTGCCTGCCCTGGATGGACCGCATGCCTACATCCATCTATACGGGAGGGCTGATGCTGGTGGGGGACGCCGCCGGCCTGCCCGAGCCCCTCTACGCCGAGGGAGTCTGGCAGGCCATGTACTCCGGGCGGCTGGCCGCCCAGGTGGCCCGGGAGGTTGCAGAAGATGGCGATGCCTCCGCCGCCTCGCTCAAGCGCTACCTGGACCGCCTGGAGGAGAGCCCGGTGGGCCGGGAGTTCGTGGGAGGCGTGCAGCTGCGCCAGCTCTTCGAGCTCCTCGGCGACCCGCGGGCCTGCGGGGAACTGACGGAGGCGGCGGTGGACCTCACCGTGAATATGTTCATGTCGGCCCAGGAGCCCAAGGCGGAGTGCGCGGCCCGTTTCTTCCCCATCGTGGCGGAGAACCTCCCCGTGCTCATGGAGGTGGCCAAAATATATCTCCCCATGCTGCTGGGGATAGGGGGCGAGAAGCTGCGCGGGCGGATCGCCGTCCTTAAAGGCCTGGGGGCCATGTTGGGGCAGATGGCGGGAGCGGGAGCGGTGTCCGGAGGTGAGGTGGAGCCATGAGCGCGAGGAATGCGAAGAAGAGGTCCGGGGAAGCGGGCAAGACCGGCGAGGTGGACAGGTTCGCCCTCACCGAGGTGATCCCCGCCTCCCGCGATTTCATTTTCTTGGATAAGGAACGCTGTGCCGGTTGCGGCAACTGCGTGGCCATCTGCCCCATGGACCTGTGGAAGCTGCGCGAGGGGCGGGCGGTGCTGGCCCGTGATTATAAGAAAAAGTGCACCGAGTGCGGGAGCTGCTTCATCGCCTGCGAGGTGGGGGCCATCGGCTTCACCTATCCCCCCGCCGGCACCGGCGTGGTGTACAAGTACGCATGACAGTTGGCCGGCCTTAAGACACAGATGTGGAGGCTGAGGAAGGTCAGCCCGAAGCAACCCGCATAGGAAACAAAGCTTGCGCAGGCTCAGGAAACCAAGCCTTTTAACAAAGGTGGAAATCAGTGCCTTCATATTCACATTACCATATATTGGTTTTAAGATATGCCTTTCATGCAAATGCAGGGACCTGACCCCGAAAGAATCCCCTCCGCCGTCATCTCGAGGTGCCGGGGGCGACGCGATAACCCCCACCGTATTGAAAATCGCGATAAGGGGATGACGCTATCTGCTGTTAAAATAGACGTGAGGTTGAAAGGTCGGTTGGTCTGGAGGTAAGGGATGAGCTTAAGAACCGGGGTAAGCAGAAGAGCGGCTGTCCTTATAATCCTGGCTGTAAGTCTAATTATGCTGACCGTTATCTTTCCGGGGTGCGGGGGGAAGGAGGAGGCCGCGCCCGCGGTGCCGGATAAGACCAGTCAGGAGGTATTTCCCAAGATCGAGGAGATCATCTATCCCACCCTGGGGTATCCCCAGATCGTACCGGCGGGGGAGGAGTTCACCCTGGAGTTCGATTTCACGGCGGATAACCCGAACGCGGCCCAGCCGGGCGGCGTGGACAAGTGGCATGTGGGCGTAACTTCCAGCAACGGCTACGTGCCTTACGCGGCGGACCTGGAGGTGACCGGGGTGGAGCAGGGGGCCAGCCGCCACTGGCCGGAAGGATCTGGGCGAGAGGTTTACGATGTCTACCTGGTGACCACCAGGGTTCCCGAGGATATTCCACCTGACCTCTACGACCTCGAGGTCAGGGTGGAGGCGGACGGCAGGGAGGTCGTGGATTCACAGCCCAACTCCCTTTCGGTGAACACCGGCTTCAAGCCGGATTACCGGTTCATCCAGGTCAGCGACATCCACGTCTTCGACGTGGAGTTCCCCGGCTCGTGCATGCGCGACCGGGAGCCCCAAAACGCCGTCTACCTGCACAAGGCGGTGGAGCAGATCAACCTCATCCACCCCGATTTCGTGGTCTTCACCGGCGACCTCATCTTCGGGCAGAAGTACATGCCCGACGACTGGCCCCCCGACGATGCGCGCATGGGGGAAACCGAGTACGAATACGAGTACCTCTGGGCCTATGAGGCCATGTCCGAGTTGGACGTGCCCTGTTTCATGGTCATGGGCAACCACGACGGCTACAACGACACCGCGAAAGACGGTTACGAGTGGTGGACGGAGTCCTTCGGGCCCCTTTATTATTCCTTCGATTACGGCAACCACCACTACACCATGATCGACGCCATGGACTGGAGCCGGGACGACCGCACCCTGGAGAAGGGGCCTTTCTACAGCTGGGTGCAGGTCCTCCAGCCGGTGAAGTGGCAGGGGCAGGCGCGGTCCGGTGGAGATAAATTCGGCGACGCGCAGGCGCCTCCCCCCGAGGCTTACGGCGGCCAACTGGCCTGGATACGCGACGACCTGGCGGCCCACCAGGACGTGGGGATGAGGATAGCCTGCTGCCATCACGATCCCGCCCAGGTGAAATGCTGGGACGATGCGGACTATGCCGGCTACAGGTTGGGTGGAAAAGGCGAGGGGAGGCTGGCCCTGCAGAGGCTCTGCGCCGACTACCGCGTGAGCATGCTCTTAAGCGGCCACGAGCACAACGATCTCATCACCGAGATGGCCTGGACCGACGGGCAGGGCTCCACCATATACGCCAACACCACCGCCTTGGAGCCCAGGTGCGGCCGCAGCGTGGGGTACCCCGGCTACCGCATGGTGGAGATAAGCGGGGACCGGATAATTTCCTATAATTACCAGGAACCCAAGTGGTCCTATCCTTATTACAAAGGCATCGTCCCCGGGCAGGAGAACGACCTGGACCCCCTCTACGAACCCGCTATCACCTATACATTTTCCAACGGCGGGGATTGGTCCGGCAGGCAGGATGCGGTGACCTGCGCCATCACCAACAATCTCAATAAGGATTTCAAGGGAGCCCGCCTGGAGTTCTACATGCCGGCCAGGGAGGATATTCCCTTTTACCGGGTTTCAGGCTCCACCGAACGTGAAGTAATCCAGATGCCGGAGCAGCCGGATTGGGTTATCATCAACATTTGCTTCGACCTGCCCGCGCTATCCGAAAAGGAAATACGCGTAGGCCCCTAAGAGGCGGTGAGCTGGGCCGAGAGCACCAGGCGCTGGATCTGGTTGGTTCCCTCCACGATCTGCAGGATCTTGGCGTCCCGGAACCACTTCTCCACCGGGTACTCCTTCATGTAGCCGTAGCCGCCGTGGATCTGCACCGCGTCGGTGCACACCTCCATGGCCACGTCGGTGGCCACGTACTTGGCCATGGACGACTCCTTGATGCACTCGATGCCGTTGTCCAGCATCCAGGCGGCGCGCTGGCATAGGAGGCGGGCGTAGTCGATCTTGGTGGCCATGTCGGCGAGCATGAAGGCGATGGACTGCTGGCGGCAGATGGGCCTGCCGAACTGCACCCGCTGCTTGGAGTAGTCCAGGGCGGCCTCGAAGGCGGCGCGGGCCAGCCCCACCCCGATGGTCCCCACCCCGGGACGGGATATGTCCAGCGACTGCATGGCCACGTAGAAGCCCTGCCCCTCGCCCGCCAGGACGTTCTTCGCCGGCACCCGCACGTTGTCCAGGATGATCTCGGCGGTCTGGGAGGCGCGCATCCCCATCTTGTGCTCGATCTTCCCGGTGGAGAGCCCGGGGCTGTCGCCGTCCACCACGAAGGCGGTTATACCGCCGTAGCCCTTTTCCCGATCGATGGTGGCGAAGATGGCGTAGAAGTCGGCCAGGCCCCCGTTGGTGATAAAGCACTTCTGGCCGTTGAGGACGTAATCGTCGCCGTCGCGCACCGCCGTGGTCTTGAGGGAGCCGGCGTCCGATCCCGCCTCCGGCTCGGTGAGACCGAAGGCGCAGAGGCGTGGGTTGTCGGGGTCGGTGAGGCGGGTCAAATATTCCCGCTTCTGCTCGTCGGTCCCGGCCACCATGAGGGGGAGGATGGCCACGCCGTTTAAGGCGATGCCCGCCGCTACCCCCACGCAGCCCCAACCCAGTTCCTCGATGACGATCACGTTATCCAGCAATCCCAGGCCGGGACCGCCGTATTCCTCCGGCACGCCGGTGCAGGTGAGCTCCAGCTTGGCCGCCTTGCGCACGATGTCCCAGCTGAACTCCCCCTTCTCATCCAGCTCGAGGGCTATGGGCCTGATCTCGTTCTCGGCGAACTCGTGGACGGTCCGCTTAAGGGCCTTTTGCTCATCGCTCAGGGAGAAATCCATCCTCATCTACCTCCTTTACACTGTGATTCCAGGGACGGAAATAATAAATCCGGTTCATCTGCGGCAAATGTGGGTAATCTGCGGAAGATAAGCAAGCCCGTAGCGGGCAAGCCGCCCCTTAACTGCCATTATGTACATTGAGCTTGCGTTGACGCCTTATCGTTACCCACACTTCAGGAAGAAGAACCATAAATCCTCGCTCCATCTACAAGTGCTTGCCACGCCCTATTATATCTTTTACCTTGCGTCCGGGATCAACTCACCCCACATTTGGGGGCGGGCCTTGTATCGTGTAAGAATTACCAATATATCCCATATTCCCCGACGCTCAACCAGTAAGGGCCGGCCTCATCTGTTACAGAAGACGTCGTTGCGAGCGCAGCGAAGCAACCCCAGAGGTTAACGCCGGTTATCAATTTGTTGCGGGGCTGATGGAAGCGGTTGAGATAGGGGTCGTCCCTGCGAATTGCTCTGGAATAAATGGATTTGGTGGCATGGCCCAAACTCGCCGGCTCTCTTTTCTTAGGTCTATCCTGAAAACGGCTTGCTAAATCCTTCATCCTTCCCATGTCTCCCCGCATCCACGGTGTGGCCTACTCACCTGTCACTGTGTCGATGGGTTTTCATCCTCCGATGGAGCCACGCCCCGTGGCATGGAGGTCTGGCCCCCAATAAGGAGAATTAGATCTCGATGCGGTAGGTCTTGCGGGAGAGCATTTGGGGGAAGGCCTTCACCGCGACGTTGCCGAGCATGCGCAGGGTACGTTTAGGAGCGGGGTTATAGGGCGCCTCACCCGTGGCCTCCTTGAGGTACTCGAGCAGGTGGCGCACGGGCTGGGCGGTGGGATACAGCCAGCGCATCATGGCGAGGGTGAGCTGGCAGCCGCCGCAATAGACGGCCAGCTCGCCGGCGCCGGTCCTGCGGGCCTCCCTTAACTCCTTCACGGCAGCCATGTACATGTCCTCGGGGCGGTAGCGGTTGCACCCCGCCGCCATGCCGCAGCAGTAGCCGTCCAGGCGGTCCCGTGCCATCTCGCGCATCTCCAGGCCCATCAAAGCGTAAAGGCGGCGGACGCTCCCCACGACCTCGTCGCCCAGGACCCTGGCGTGGCAGGAGTCGTGTAATGCCACCGAACGCTTCAACGCGTGCTTTATCTCTATCTCCCCCGACTCCACCTTCTCCAGCAGGTAGTCGCCCAGGTACCTGGTTTGGAACGGGAACTCAGCCCCGAACTGTCCGGGTAGCACATTGCGGAACATGTTGAGTCCGGCGGGGCAGACGAAGAGCATGGTGCCGATGCCCCTCCCCCGGTAGTGAGCGGTGAGCTTCTCCGCCGTGCGCTCCACCACGTCGAACAGCCCCATGCGGAAATACATCTCCCCGCAGCAGAGGTCGAAATCGCCCGATACCGGGATATCCGCCAGGAACCCGGCATCCAGAAGGTGGGGGAGGGTGAGGGCGTTGCACCCCGGGTAGAGGACCACCTCCCCTTCGGGCGGCGTTTCCTTCCATATACCCAGTAGCTCCCTTTCCCGGGTTGTCATAGTCTTGACCACATCGGTGCGGAAATTGGGGGTGGAGGCGGGCATGAGGTAGGAGGCGCGCAGCGGCAGCCCCTTTTCCCGGTAGCGTTCGTGCCATGCCTTAATGATGAGCTCGTAGGGGCGGCAGCCGTGGGGGCAGAAGGCGTCGCAGGCGTAGCAGCTGATGCATTTGCGGTGCACCACGCGGGTGGGCTCGCCGGCGACGAGCCGCTTCATCTCCTCCACGGCCTCGGCACGGGTGAGGTCCATGTACTGGCAGCGTACCAGGCAGTCCCCGCAGAAGTCGCAGTCATCATACTTGAAGAAGTCGTAAACGCCACGCGCTTCTTTCATCATATCTCCTTTCATGCCGGCGGTCTCCCCACCGGTTTATCAATACCATAATATACCAATATGAATCAGGACGGCTTGAGGTGATCCAAGACCAAGTATGGATACGCGATCTTTCCACATCGACCTGACCTATTCTGAGAGGGTGTTGCAATCCCCACAAGCGCCCACCTCGGACCTCCTGCTCATGGCCAGCCCGTAACCCGCGACCGCGGCCTTGAACCCGTAGGAGATGATCTTTCCCATCACCCGGTTCTGAACGACGGGGCTGCGATAGAGGGCGGCCAGGGCCTTCATGCGCAGGCGGTCCCCCCGGGGGAGCTCGGGGAGGGGCCCGATCTCGGGGGAGATGGGAGCGGGCTGGAAGTCGCGGCGGTAGCTCGGGAAGAGGGCGTACTTGATTAGGTGGTTGCTGATCACCGCGGCCATGTCCCAGGCCCTCTCCTCGTGGCGGCGGGTGGGTACGCCTCCGGCGGCCATCTCCACCAGCTCCACGGGATGGTAGAAGGGCATATCGCTTCCCGCCATCTCCTTGATCACCGAGAGGATGAAGAGGCAGGCGGGGCAGTAGATGACGGCGGCATCCGCCCCCGTGGCCTCCATCTCCTTCAGCCTGCGGTAGCCGCTCTGCATGATGTCCATGACCCGGAAGTTGGCCGCCGCGGCCCCGAAGCCGCAGCAGAGGGACCTCTCGCGGTTATGTTTCATCTCCACGATGCGGCAACCCGCGCGCTCCACTATCTCCCGGTTGGCCTCCTGCAGCCTTCCCCCCTGCATCTTGGAGAGGCAGTTGTCGTGGATGGTCACCGTCATGCCCAAATTCTTAACGAGCTCTATATCTCCCGCTTGCAGCTTCTCCAGTAGCCACAGGTCCAGTGGAACCACCTCGAAGTCGAAGCGGGCGCCGAACCTGCGGGGGAGGATCTCGGAGAGCACCATCGCCTCCGCGCTCATGGAGCAGACCACCATCTTCACCCCCATCTCCGAGAAGAGGTTCTCCAGCCGCCGCGTTATCTGCTCCACCATGTCGAAGCGGCCCGTCTTGTAGATGTCCCCGGCGCAGCCCCATAGCGCCTCGGAGCCTACCACCTTGGGCAGTCCCTCGAGGACCCCCGCCTGGAGGATGTAGGGTACCACGTTGGTGTAGAAGCCGGTGAGGCAGATCTCCTCGCAGGGGCTGAAGTCCTCCCAGGAGCGCAGCAGGGCGAGCT
>Ga0315282_10012697_pt1 | contig 12855 bp, 9 predicted proteins | sample YL17G07_20_MG_FD_203693 | JGI IMG/M metagenome (GOLD analysis project Ga0315282, IMG submission 203693) | Sediment microbial communities from Yellowstone Lake, YNP, Wyoming, USA - YL17G07_20 | ecosystem: Environmental > Aquatic > Freshwater > Lake > Sediment | place: USA: Wyoming | collected... | reverse complement strand
ATGTGGTATCTGAAGTTTTGGACCAAGGCTCTGGATGGCAAGGCTGTTCCTAAGGATATTCTGAGGGGCTTCCTGGGGATACAGTTCGTGGGCTTGAAGTATGCGTCGCCCCGATCTCACAAAGCACTGGCTGGGGTCTCGGACTCTGTCCTAGCAAAGATTTCTTCAATATTTCTCAGTTGTTATCCTCTGCGCAAACTTTGTCCAATTGTCGTAAATTTGGGGTTTTTCTTTGATCGAATGATTGAGTATTCAAAAGCTGTAGATTTGCCTATTGGCAAGTGCGAAATCTTGCTAGACATAGGCTCAGGTTACAGCATTTTCCCATCATATCTTGCCACTCTTTCTCATGTAGTTTCTGTGGACATAGAACGGGCAACTGTAACATTTCAGAAAAGGGCTGCAAAAGCTATGGGGAATGGTGTCTCTGAAAGAGTGGAATGCGTGAGGGCAGATTCGTCGAGGCTCCCTTTCAAAGATGATTCTTTTGACAGGATTTTTGTCATTTCAACAATAGAACATATTGCGTTAGACAGTTCTCTTGCTAGAGAAAGTGGGAGGACTCTAAAAATCGGAGGACATTGCTTCATGAGCTTTCCTTTTTCTCTCTCGATGAAAGAACCCATGATAAACCCTTATTTCCAGCGCTCTTATACAAGGGAAATGATGCTTGAGAGAATAGTCAATCCTTCCATGCTTTCTTTGGAGGAGTTCTCGACGGTAATAAAAACCTCTATTGGTACATTCTTAAACATGGTTCCAGGATGGTTTGTCCTCAAGGATTTAGCATTGTTCTCTAGCTGGTTCAAACTGGAGACGAGTTTGTTTAAAGGAAGAGAAGGAACACTCGCACTTGCAAGATTGATGAAGCATTCTTGAGAGAGTATAAGAGAGAGTGGGTTGGAGACTGAAACTATGAAAGTTGGGCTGATCGGTTGCGGCGGCATTGCTCCTGCACACCTTCAAGTATACAAGAAACTGAAAAATGTGGAAGTCGTAGCAGTCTGCGATATGAACCTAGAGAGGGCAAAGAATATGGCCAATAGATTTCGGGTCGAGAGAGCTTTTCAAAGTTATTCAGACATGTTTGAAAACCAAAAACTGGACCTAGTCGACATATGCACGCCTGTTTCGACTCATGCAAGAATTGTTTGTGATGCAGCTAAGTCGGTTCCTGCTATTCTTGTGGAAAAGCCTATGGCGCTTAATCTTTCGGAGTGTGATGCAATGATACAGGAAGTGAAGAAACATGATGTTAAGCTTTGCATTGGTCACAATCAGATCTTTTCTCCAAACATCCAAAAGGCAAAGGCTCTGTTGGATTCCGGATCTTTCAAACTGCTTTCTTTTGCAACAACACAGAAAGAGAGTTTCGAGACGCTTCGGGCGCATAATTTGGCCCCTGCATGGAATGTTGCACCTGAGCAGAGGGGAATCATCTGGGAAGTGTGCTGCCATCTTGCCTATCTTCAACTGCATTTCTTGCCAGACATAAAAGAGGTTTATGCGGTTGGTGGCAAGGCAAAGTATCCAGTCTACGATGATTTTGCGGTTCTTTTGAAAACAGGGGGTCAACGTTTCGGTCTGATTGAACTTTCTTGGGTTTCGAAAGAAACTGACATAGTCTACGAGCTGAGGGATTGTGGAGGAAGACGATTGCAGGTATACCGCGATTTCGACTATTTCTTAGAGAAATCACAAGATCCTCCTCTTAGCGCAGGCGGCGTGTTACGGAACTTTCTTTCGGATGAAAAACAGCTTCTGCAGAAATGGGCAAGATTTGGGCTTAGTTATTTCCACAAGAGGAAATTATTGCCTGCGCTCAACCTTATTAGCACTTATATTCAGTGTATTGAGAAAGATCTGCCGTCGCCTGTTTCGCCGGAGGACGGGAAAAATACCATCAGTCTCCTAGAGTCCATTGAGAAATCCTTGGATAACCATCAACCTGTCAAAGTGGATATTGCGAGAAAGCAGTAAAGAAAGCGAATTTTCAAGGCATACAAAAATCGAGGCCTTGATTCAGATGTTTTGTTATGCTTAAGGTGTTGCCTCGAGTGTTAAGGGATGAGGATATGGGTATGGTGTGTACCCAGATTTTGCGGATAGGAAGTAGTCTACGTTTTCTGTGTAGCCAGCATAGTTGTTTAGTATTAGCGTACCCCTATCCATAGTATTGCCCCAAATGTACAAGTCCTTAACTTGATATGGTGTACCGGGAGCATCAGCAGCCAATGTTACCCCATACAATATGTTTTGCATCGTGTTGTTGAATATTACTCCGCCTCCGCCTCGCATCCAAAAGGCTTGAGCTGAAGTGTAATTAACAGTTCCGATTATCGTGTTGTTGTAGGCTTCGAGACCACGTCCTCCAGGTGAACCCCCTCCAGCGGTGCCATGCACGTCTATTGAACCGTAATTTGGCGGTATTTCGTCTATCATTTTATTGTATCTGGCAACATACCACGCACCTTGATTGCTGGACACACAATGGCGGCACCTGCTGAACACGTTATCTTCAATGTAAACGATTGGAAAACCGGTGGGCGCAGTTTCATACTTACCTAAGAAATGATTTATGTCAAGATCCCATGCCCATCCTAGTCCCTGTACGACTACTCCGTAAGCCCACATGCCACCGCCATTGACGACTTTGTAAGGATTGTCAATAGTATTGTGGTCTATGACCCCTCGCATTGTTCCAGTAAAAGTATTGCTAGCAATTACTGCCACACCCGGAAAGTTTATGAATGTGCAGTGGTCCACGCGAAAATCTATAGCTTCCTTTGCAATACCTATTGCGCCACCGCCATTATCCATATCGTAGCTTGGAACAGTGCCCTCAAACTGTATCCCTGAGATTCTGAACGGTTTATGATTCGACCCGTCTACGTTAATCATAGTTTCAAAAGGCGCAACCTTATTGTTGTGAAGTATCGTCGTCGCTGTATAAGGTGTCCACGTTGGATGGCTTCCACAGCCAGCATAAGAAGCACCTATAATGTTGATTCCGCCATAACTGTTCACAGTCTCGTTGTTCCAGTAAAAGGTGCCGGAGGGAATATAGACTGTTCCTCCGCCAGCAGCCTCAACCACATTCACAGCCGCTTGAATGTCTGATGCAGAGCCGCTATTAGCGGTTATCTTAGAAAGGGATATTTTGCCAATGCTGTTAATAACAACAGTGTTCATCAATGATGAAAAGGTAGGAGATAGAGTGAAAATCCCCACAATCATCACTGAGAATAAGAGTAACGCGCAAAACTTTGTGTTTTGCAATCCTCTTGCTCCCACCTTAACTATCAGTAATCTTTGAGTTAATACGTTTCGCTTGCCTTTCATACTGTTCACGTGTTCTGCCTATGTACATATGTTTGGCGGACTAATAAATATTATGTATTAATATATAATAGACCTCCGAGGCCATGTCATGAATAAGTCAAATATAGCACGATTGAAACAGGCTCAGTTTTCAGTCGCCATACTCGTTGCGCAGATTGTGCTCTGGTTTGCTGTAATATTCAATCTTTCGATTGTTCGGGAAGTACTTGGATTCGTTTATCTCACTTTCTTGCCAGGTTTTGCACTTCTACGCCTACTAAAGTTGAAGCTTGAAATAGTGGAGTCGATACTTTTTGTCGTTGGTTTAAGCATCGCTTTCCTCATGGCTGCAGGTTTTTTCATGAACTTGTTAGGTCCTTTAATTGGCATTTCAACGCCCCTTTCGCTGATTCCTTTGATGGTAGTTACCAATGCCATCGTAATTATCTTGCTGTTTCTTGAATGGCGTGATCGTGAATATCATGGCTTTCATATTAGCTCCAAGAAGCTAGTAACCTTCGGACTTATTCTCTGTGCAATCCTCATTCTTAGCGTCGTTGGAACATTATTAGTCAATTCTCCTCCACACACTGATAACTCGCTCTTGCTTCTCATGTTAATATCCATCTCCGTGTTGGTTGGATTAGCAGCTTTCTCCAAGAAACTGGTGCCTGCTGAATTCTATCCTTTAATCTTATTTGGAATTTCGCTTGCACTCTTGTTTCATGTTTCTCTTTTCTCTAGCTATATCCACGGAGGCGACATTTTCGTCGAATATTATTCTTTCAGACTAACAGCGAGTAATTCCTATTGGAACCCGGCGATTTCAAATAGACTCTATGCAATGTTAAGCATCACAATACTGCCAACTGTATATTCCGCTGTCCTTAGTTTGGAAGGTACGTGGATACTGAAAATTGTTTATCCTCTGATTTTCGCGTTTGTTCCTTTAGGGTTGTATCAACTCTTTAAGTCCAAAGTGAGTAAGAAAGTTGCTTTCTTCTCTACCTTTTTCTTTGTATCCAATATGGTTTTCTTCAATGAAATAGCAGAGCTTGCAAGACAAATGATCGGCGAGTTGTTCTACATTTTGTTATTCCTTACCCTATTCAGCAACAATGTTAAGGGATCCGCAAAATGGTTGCTTTTCACCTTTTTCAGTTTCGGACTAGTCGTGTCGCATTATGCTATGGCGTACATTTTTTTGGCTTTTATCCTTGCTTTCTGGCTGTTTGGTTTTCTAAGAAGACGCAAAACGATGGTAACTGCGAGTATGGTCGTACTGTTTGCAATCCTGACTTTTGCTTGGTACATCTATATTTCTTCAGCATCGACATTTAGTGACCTCTTACGCATGGTGGATAGTATACGCCAGAATTTTGTTTCCGATTTTCTCAATCCACAGTCCAGAGGAAGTCAAGTTTTACAGGGCGTAGGGGCTCAGGGACTTGAAACATTTTGGCACCTCATTGGCAGATACGTTTTTTATTGCACGGAATTGCTTGTGGTAATTGGTCTGCTTGGATTGTTGGTGAGGTACCGAGGAAAATTTTTCAACGATGATTATAATGTACTGGCCTTTTTCAACATGATGCTTCTGATGGCATGCATCGTTGTGCCTAACTTGGCGACGACATTCAACATGACCCGATTTTATCATGTGTCGCTTTTCTTTTTGGCGCCGTTTTGCGTTCTGGGTGGAACTAATCTGTTAGGCTTCTTGTCAAGGAAAAGAGTCAAAAAGAAATATCTTGGTGTGGCAATCGTGTTAGGCGTGTTGATGCCTTTCTTCTTGTTCCAGACCGGATTTGTTTATGAGGTCTCGAAGGAAGAATCTTGGGCATTATCTTTGAGTGGGTATCGAATTGGCAGTTTTAATCTCGCAAACATAGGCGTCCTCAGAGAAACAGACGTATCGAGTACAGAGTGGTTGTCAAAGTACGGAGACTTGGATAATTACGTATATACCGAATGGTGGTCTGGCGCGGCAGTTTTCACATATGTAGGAATAGTAACTGCGCGACCTATTGTTTTCTTAGGGCCTGGTGTAATACTAGCAGATTCCTCATACGTTTATCTCGGAGTTTTCAATAGAGACGGCTCAGTTGGTTCTTTCAATTTTACCCTGATCTCTCCCAATCTTAATGAAACAAATACTGTATACTCCAATGGTTTCAATGAAATCTATAAAGTCCCATGATACTTCGGTGTGGTCTCTATTACTTTGTACGTAAGTGCAGCGGGTCCCAATTTGAGAGTGTGCTTTCTGGGCGGTATCGTTAATTTGGTGTGCGCTGAGCAGGAATTTCATGCGTGCACTATGAGAAGAGAGATGTTTGCTGTTTTTGACAGTTTAACGACATCGCTCATGTGAGACAGAGTCAAAAAAGAATTCGAGGATGCGAGCTATGAAGACGGAAGAAAGACTCAGGATTCTTGCACAGGCGTTCTATTTTACAGACTATGAATCTTGTGGAGAAGGATTAATCACTTATAATCTCTGTAATGCGCTTGCCAAACTTGGATGCGAAATTCATGTGATATCTCCATCGTATAGGCTTAGACAAATGCCCCACCCGAATGTTAAGATGCACCAAGTACCTTGCTCATTCCAGCCATACACTAGCCCGAAACTGAGTTTAAGATCATTCCTTTATAGTATTCCAATAATCAAAAAAAACAAGATACAGCTAGTTCACCTGATGAGTCAGATTGCACTAACACCGTTTTCGAGGTTTAAACTCCTTCCCTTAGTAGTAAGTGCCGACATAAAATGGGAGTTGGCTAAGGACTTAGATTTGAACCCTAATGAAGTTTTCGAACTATATTCTTATAGAATACCACCAAAACTATTTCGGAAAATTGATGCTTTTGAAAATTTGATGACGCGAGACTTCCTAACAAAGATTCTCAAAATCAAAGTCTATGACAGAAACATTGACCTAGTAATATGCAGAGAAAAACAGCTACTCGCAGATCTATCAAACGTTTGGCCAAAGAACAAACTAACACACATACCAAATGGTGTTGACATATACAAATTTAATCCAAAAGTCAAACCGAAATTTAGGCGGAAAGACACGGTATTATTTGTTGGTAACTTGATCATGCGAAAGGGAGTACACTATTTATTGGAGGCTTTCCGGAAGGTTGTGAGAGAAATACCAACGGCGCGCTTAATGATAATTGGCAAGGGTCCTGAAAGGGACGTTCGTTTTTTTAAGGAACTTTCTAAGGGAATTGAATCCAATGTTAAATTCTTGGGTTTTGTATCTCAACTGCCACCTTACTATAATAGTGCTGAGGTTTTTTGTTCACCATCACTGGGCGAACCATTTGGTCTCGTAAATCTAGAAGCAATGGCATGCGGTTTACCAGTTATATCAACAAAGGCTGGTGGTGTTCCTGAAATAGTAATAAACGACTACAATGGGCTGTTGGTTCCTCCCGCCGACGTGGATGCGCTAGCTCAAGCAATTATAGAATTACTGGAGAATAAGAAAAAAGCAAAGGAGATGGGCGAAAATGCCCGAAAGTTTGTTGTAAACAATTTCTCGTGGGACGTAATCGCCAAATCACATGCATCAGCCTACAGAACTCTAATATAAAATGTGTGTTTGTCTAATAAGAAGTGCAAGCTACCATGGTGAGATGACTACACTTATTCTGTTTAAGGATATGTCAGAGTAAATAAATCAGGGGTCAATACTGTATTGTTCAAACTATTCTTGAATAGAATCTATAACTCCAAGAAACTCGCATACACACGCAGCAATTGGTACTGCATACATATATACCAAACTTGCAATGCGCGCTTGAAGACTTCCGATGCTCTGCTCAACGGAAACTGTTAAGAGCCCGCTTCACAGAGAAACCTAAATAGCGCACACTTTTTAAGTTTCTTCAACCGTTTCAAATTAAAGTCACAATTAGCAAGGTGAGGAGATGATGACTAATTCAGTAGTCGAAGAGCTTCTCAGACTTTTCTTACCCGACAGTCTCAAAGCGAATCTTTCCAGAAAATTTTTTTATACAATGTCCCACTCATTCAAAGGAAAGTCTCAGGTTTGTGACATGAATTGGAGTTTAGAAAATTTGAAGAGGAATGGGTTTGCTCCAAAAGTGATCATAGACATCGGTGCGTATACGGGAGCTTGGACCAAGATGACCAAGGGGATTTTCCCCGATTCTTATTTTTTGATGATTGAAGCACAGCCAGACAAGGAAGAATGTCTGAAACAGGTTAAATCCATGTACTCGACGTCCGTAGATTACAGAATGAGTCTGTTGGGAGCTAGAAGACAGGATGGCATTCAATACTTTCAAATGGAGAGTGGCTCCTCGGTCCTTAGTGAACAGAGCAATGTTCCACGAAGAGTCTTGACCCTATCTATGGAAACATAGACGATATAGTCATGGAAAAGAATCTCGATGGCGTTTCTTTCTTGAAATTAGACACGCAGGGCTACGAAATAGAGGTTCTGAAGGGTGCTACCAACACATTGAAAGATGTAGAAGTTGTTCTGACAGAAGTATCGTTCCTAGCCTATAACCGAAACGGACCAGTATTCCACGAGATAGTTCAGTTTATGAAAGATTATGGATTCATAGCATATGATATTTGTTCTCTGATGAGGTATCATCTTGATGGTAGCCTAATACAGGCCGACATGATTTTTGTTAGACAAGATTCACCTTATCGAAGATCATTTTTCTACTATTGATTGCCCTCAAATTGGCGCGCTAGCTTGTTGAGACTGTGTGAAAACTAAAATTTAGTCTAAGAAATTGCGTTCTATACGTATAGAATACATCTTAAAACTCGATGTAATGTACATAAAATAAGCAATTTCCAAAACTCAAGCCGAGTTTTCACACACTCTCTGTTGCTAAATCCAAACAAAAACAGATTGTAATTTATGGTAGCTTTTTCCATATACGTATTTGGACGCTTTTAACGAGAGGACATGCCCAATAAAATGTATTAAAATTTGAATTACGCAACGTCCTAGCGCGCTAACAGACTGCGTAGCTACGATCTAACTCAAATGGAGGTATACTCCTTACTATATGGGGTTGAGATTTCGAAAAGGATATACCTTCGACAAAATATAAACAATTCATACCGAGAGAAATAAAGAACGTAAAGAACCAAGAAAAACTGAAATTTTGGCCATTACAGATAGCTTGAAAATTCCAAGAATTTTGTGGCTAAGAGTGAGGCGTATTAGAGGTGTTTTGTTGAGGATAGCCATTCCCTTGCATGGTTTGGGGCATATCGGGAGAGGTGCTGAAAGTTGGGCAAAGGATCTAGCTTACGCACTTGCAAGACACAATGTTGATGTTATTTTGTTTAAGGGAGGAGGAGTGGAAGAATCAAAAATAGAACGCGTGGTTCCTTGTATCAAAAGAAACTCCATAATCCTTGGAGGCAGAGAAAGTAGAATTTCATGGGATAGACGAACAAACATCGAGAAGAACTCATTTGCCTTGTTTCTTGTACCCCACATCCTAGTTGATGATTTTGACATATGGCACATTAGCAGTTTATACTTTTCCCTAAAATACTTAAAGTTAACAAGATTAATCAACCAAAAACTGATTTATACGTGTCACGGCTACGTGGATCCTAGAGGAATTCCTCAATGGCTTGATGCGATAACTCAACCAGCTCCATTTTACGTTAAGAAAGCTCAAGAAATGAATATAGACACCAAGAAATGGTTCTTGTTGCCTAATTTCGTCGACAGCAACCTGTTTAATCCTCAGAACAAACCTATTAGAGATCAGCTTGGGATCCCAAAAGATTCCTTTGTAGTTTTGTCTGTGGGTGCCATCACAAAACGCGTCAAGAGGATGGACTATGTCATAAGAGAATTTTCGAAGATATCAAAGCAGGCAAATACTTTCTTATTAATTGTTGGGGAAGAAGAGGATGAAACACCATGGATAAGAAACCTGGGAAAAAAGTTGGCAGGTAGCAGAATAAAATTTCTTTCCAATATTCCACATGAGAAAATGCCAAACATATATGCTTCATGCGATGTTTTCGTGCTTGCCTCTTTAGAAGAGTTCTTCGGTATAGTTTTCTTAGAAGCCATGTCTTCCGGAAAACCAGTTATTGGAGCGGCCCATCCAGTAACAAAATGGATTATCGGAGAAGGCGGAGAAAACATCGACATGCGTATTGAGGGTAATCTTGCTGCAACATTAAAGAAATACCTTAGTGACATCTCTCTAAGAGAAAAGAAAGGCAAACTTGCGAGAACTAGAACTGAAAAGCTATTTTCTTTAGAGGAGAATGTGAAAAGGGTCGTGGAAATATACAAACGTGTTCTTGAGATTTAATTATTCAACATGTAGTGCATTTCGTCGGGGCATGCTAAAAGGTGTCAAAAAGATTGAAAACTCGCGAGAGAGAGATAGGTGTCTCAGCATGCAACTTTGTCAAGCAGAACCAAAGAATAGCCGAAGCCTTGCGTAAGCATAGGCGCAAGACCAAAGTTTAGTGCTAGCGTACAATATATAACATGAGCTATCTGTTTTGCGTTGTGAAAAGGACCCTTTTGAAAGAAAGTGTTTGAATGAAGGTCTTAATGGTTACCCCTACATACTATCCCTCAATTGGTGGAATTGAAACATTTATTGAAACGATTGCAAAAAAGCTCAATGAAAGAGGCGTAGACACGGATATTATGACTCTAAACAGAACTGTTAATGGTGAACCTCTTTGGAAAGGCGGTGTCGTAGATACTGAAGCTGGTAAAGTGATCAGATTACCAACTCTAAGAGCCCCAGAATTTAATCTCTGTGGAAAAACAATAACTCCACTGAAGGTTTATCTTCAAACGCAGTTTGTTCCCAAACTAGATCGTTTGAAGCTGGTAGAAGATTATGACATACTGCACTTTCATAACGAAAACGACCTAAGTCTGTTGATGTTCTCATCCTCCATAAGAAAGCCTAGAATCTTCCACTATCACATACTATCCATTTCGCTGCCTTATCTGAAACGCAAGGAGAAAATCTTGTGCAAATACTTGCTCAAGAAGACTGTTACATATCACCTTGTGAATTCTGAATATTCAAAGAGACTGCTTGAAAGCATGGGAATAGATAGCAAACGAATATCGGTCGTTCTCAATGCGATAGACTTGACTAGGTATGCTCCTAGTCTCGTGCGCGAACAGAAAATCAAAACCGACCATGAAACTAGAAGGGTACTTTACATTAGTAGACTGAGCTTCGAAAAACTGCAATCAGTAGAGAGTGTGATAAATTCGGCACCCATGCTATCGGAACATGTATCAAAGTTGCGCATAATTGTAGTTGGAATGGGCCCATACTACAATTATGTAAAGGAGCTGGGAGAAAAAGTCAACAAAGAACTAGACAAAAAAATCATCACTGTATTGGGTGAAGTAGAAGAAACTGAAAAAAGAAGGCTCATAGGTTCATCCGACATCGTAGTTGGTGTTTCCCGCGTTGCCCTAGAAGCGATGTCTTGCGGCAAACCAGCTCTCATCGTGGGCGACAGATTTATTGAGGGAAGACCAGACGCGTTCTTTGGCGGAATCGTCACAAGAGAAAATGTCGAAGATCTGAAGTACTATAATTTCTGTTATAGAAAGAATTCGGAGAGGACTACACCTGAAAAAGTTGCTCAGGAGGCATTGAAACTTCTTTCTGATGAAAGTTATGCTGCCCAAATAGGGGCTTTTGGCAGAGACTTTGTCAAGAAACATTATGATGGTAACAACATAGCCCAACAACTTGAGAAACTCTACAAGAACTTGGAAAACTAGCCTACGACTGTCACGCTTGCTAATTCCATTAGATGATCTACTACTCAGAATGCGCTATCATTAGTGATCAGGCTATTCGAACAGGTGAATAAAAGTGCTATCAAACGCAAAAGCGGAGCCTCCTTTTGTATCAGTTGTGGTATGTACGTATAATAGGAAGAAGCTTCTCAAAAATTGCCTCAGCTCAATTCTAAACATAGAATACCCGAAATCCTGCTATGAAGTAATAGTGGTCGATGGAGGATCAAGCGACGGTACAAGAGAATTCTGCAAGCACTTTCCTGAAATTCGATTCATTATTGAAAGAAAATATGGGCTAGCATACGCTAGAAACTTGGGAGCAGAATTGGCACGGGGCTCCATAGTTGCCTACACAGACGACGATTGCATCGTCGATAAACATTGGCTCAGTAATCTCACATCTGGGTTTCAGTTTTCTAAATCTATCGCGGGCGTTGGAGGACCAGTCTATCCACTGCATCCCGAAATCATCCCAAAGAAGCTTCTTGTGAAGCCTGCATTAGGACTTTTTGACGAAGGAGAAAAAATAGAATTAGTTCAAGGTATTATAACTTCAAACTCTGCATTCAAACGAGAAATCTTTAGTGCTATACAATTTGACGAAACACTTGGAACAACAAGGCGAAGAAAGCTCCTCTTGTGCGGGGAAGACGATGATTTTTGTCAATCCCTCACCAAATCGGGCCACAAACTTCTGTACACGCCCTTCGCGAGAGTTTACCATCAAATCCGTAAGGACCGAATCCGAGTATCATACATCGTCAAACACGCCATCCACAGCGGAATAAGCACAACAAAATTTTTCGAAAAGGGGGAAAGCTCTTGGATATGGATGACTAGAGCCGCCGTTGGTAGACTTGTTCAAAGTCTCCTGTCAACAATCTCAGATAGATCTTTCACCTCCTGTTATAGAACTATAGCCTCAATGTCCACACTCTTTGTTTGCCTAACGCGTCTTGACAAAATCCTCTTACAAGAAAGCTCCAATTGACTATCTGCCGTTCATTTTGAGCACGCAAAACAAGGCTGGAATTGTTGAATGAAAATGATTGAAATTGACAATTATAGCGATTTCCTTTCTCTACATGAAAGATGGAATGAAGTCTTGCAAAGATGCTATCACACAATCGCGCGCGCCTCGCCAGTTTTGACTCAAAATACACTAGATACAGCGTTGGAAACATGCTACGCGCACATTCCATACGAAGATCTATCAACGAAGGACTGACGGAGTATGATTTCATGAGGGGCGCAGAGGAATACAAAGACCGTTGGAACGCAAGCGCCCGATGGAATAGTCAAGCAATTTTGACCAGGAGAGGCATCTTCGCAACCGTCCAGCATCGGCTACACAGTGAATACTGGCATCAAGGAAATGGACTCAAGTATCTTCTAAAAATGAAAAAATAAAACATTGCAGCGCAACTGTTCACCAACTTGCAAGAAACGGTCTGATTCTTTATGAACATCGGATTTTTCACTCCAACCATAAACAGAGTAGGCGGGGGCGAATGGGTAACTCTCAATATGATCCATGCCCTAAGAACGAAACAACACAAAACACTTGTCTACTCTGCCGAAAAAATCAATCCTGCTCGCATTCAAGAATTCTTTGGGCACACTCTCGATTTAGGCAATGAGGTCAGGTTCTGGCCTAACATCTTCGATCCTTACAATCTCGAGAACATCTACCCAAATCTTCTAAAAT
>Ga0315282_10012696_pt1 | contig 12855 bp, 10 predicted proteins | sample YL17G07_20_MG_FD_203693 | JGI IMG/M metagenome (GOLD analysis project Ga0315282, IMG submission 203693) | Sediment microbial communities from Yellowstone Lake, YNP, Wyoming, USA - YL17G07_20 | ecosystem: Environmental > Aquatic > Freshwater > Lake > Sediment | place: USA: Wyoming | collected... | reverse complement strand
TACAATGGAGTGATGATAAGTAGAGTCACCTTGCTTTATTGAGAAAGGATATAAGCGTTTTAATCTAATGAAATTTGTATTTAAGATGAAAATTTGAAACTCACAGGAACTTTATCAAGAAAATAGGATTTTTTGTCTTAAAAATAGTCGTTTGAAATTAAATCTCGATAAGCAAATAGGGTTTTCCATTTTTACTCCAAAAGTATCTTTTCCATTTCCTCAATAAAAGTAGAAGGTGTAACTACCCTTCCATACCTTTAATAGAAAAATCTCTCAATAAGAGCTTGATAAATTAAAAAATGAGAGGTATGTTCAAAAAGTTTTATCAAATGATTTGAATTTTTCATATAGGCTTTATGGAAGGCTTTAACTCAATTTTATATAAATTTACAATGAAGAAGTTCGTCACATTGACTATTTTTCATAAATGAATATGATAAAAATAGTCGTACGAAAAATATGGAGATGTCAGTATATATATGAATGTTTTACCTATTGAAGAAAGATCCTTGATCAGGAAGTTAATAAATACATAACTCAAGGGTGGCATATGGTTAGTAGAACTGATACAGCTGTTCAACTTTCTCGTGATAAACGAGCAAGTTGTCTGCTCCCAATGTTACTTGCGATTTTCTTTATATTACCAGCACTATTGTATCTTTTGCTCTATAGGGGAACAGAAAATCTTTATATCGAAGTAGATGATTACGGAAGAATAATAGCCACTCGAAATTAAGTTAAAAATTTTTAGATTGGGAAAAGGCTTAAGCTACGAATTCAAGTAAACAAAACTAAATTCTCACTAAAGGCGTTAAAAGAAATTATTCAAATCGTTCTCAATCTATTTTATTTCCGAAATAAAAGAACCTGTAAATTAATTCATGACTTCGTAAGTAGAGAAAATGGATATTATAATTTAACCTAAATCCTGGATTAAAGGAATAATCAAAAATAGTTTAATCTTAACATATGTGAATATTAATTTGAGCTCGTATATTTTTTCGAAAATATTCTAGACAGCTTGACAAGTTCTTGTAATGTTATAAAATTAAAATGAAAATCGTTCTTGTCTATTCTGAGGGAAGATGTTTAGTTTAAATATAAAGTGAGAACGATTTAAAAAGAGAGGAACCTTGGATAAGGAATTACTAGAAATAAGGAAGAAGTACTCTGCCCTTAAAAAACATCTACCAATTTCTTCTTTTGTTTTTGTTTTAGAATCCAATGATACGGTTATTCTTCCTTTTTACACAGGCTCTACTTTTAGGGGTGCTTTTGGATCAGCTCTTAAAAGAATAACTTGCACTCTTTCAAGAATAAATTCTTCAAGTAAAAAATCGAAGTTTGAAAAAGAAACAACGGTCATAAACTATGACTGTAAAAATTGCATGTTTAAATCTTCCTGTCCATATATGAAAATATTTGAAACATACATAGATAACGAAGAAACTCTATTTAAAAAAGTACATACTGTACCACATCCATACGTGTTAGAACCACCTTTTAATGCCAATCTACATGTTTATGAGAAGGGGGAAGAGGTGAATGTTGGAGTTAATTTAATTGGACAACATGTTGACGACTTACCATATTTTATTGCAGCTTTCAGTGAGTTTGAGAGCATTGGTGTAGGAAAGGGCGGTGGCCATTTATCATTAAAAAGTGTTCATTATAAGTCTGATGAAGAAAGTGAGCCCGTCTTAGTTTATGATGGAAAGAAGGGGTTGTTATACGACCCAGATACCAGAAACCAAAACTATTTTGACAAAAGAAAGATTAAAAGAATTTTAGAAGAGAAGAGACTTATAATAAGATTTTTAACTCCTGCAAGGGTTATCTATAACGAGCAATTAACCGAGAATCTAACTTTTTTTATTTTTACCAATAGCATCATAACAAGAATTAAATATTTAAGTTTTTTTTACTCCCAACGAAGCAATCCTTTGCAAAGAAAAGAAAATCCATTAAATGGTGTATTTAATTTTAGAGAACTTTTGGAAGAATCTAAGAAAATAGAAATTAAGCAAGATAATCTATATTGGTTCGATTGGGAAAGATATTCGAAACGACAAAACAGGAGAATGACTCTTGGCGGATTTATGGGAGATATAACATTTGAAGGAGATTTTTCTAACTTTATCCCATTCTTATTATTTGGAGAAGATGTGCATGTAGGTAAAAATACCGCATTTGGGCTTGGAAAATATTTAATAGAGTAATACAATAAAGTAATAAAATTTTGCATAAAGGAGGCAAGTATGAATGGACAAACCGATGTGAATTATTTTATTGGTAAGATTCAGAATCTTTCTAAAGGTTTATCTGAGCTCGAAATGGATGATGTGGTCAAATTTGGAGAAGAGTATGGTGGTAGGGAGCTTCATTCTGAACAAATGCATCAGCTAAGGAAATTTTTGGATTCCTTTAAAAAAATAGAACATCATTTTAAACAGCGACCTGAAGGTTTTAATCATCAAGAAGTGTTGACTTTGAAAATTTATCTCAAAAATAGTGAAACTAAAGCAAAGGAGAATCTCCGAGAAGGATGGAGTAATCTTATTAAAATTATGGGCGAGGCATTTAAAAAATTAAGAGACAAAGAAGAAGGGTATAAAGACCTTCAAAAACTTGTAAAGATGTGGGAAGCAATTATTGCATTCCATAAGGAGGAAACACATGCAAGATGAATCTTCACAAGAAATGAAAATAAGCAACGAAGCAAAATTAGGTAGAATGCTTGGCAAGATTGTTATCACTGGTAAAATTGAATGCTTAACAGGACTTCATATTGGAGGTCCAGGTGGTGAACTTGAAATTGGAGGTATAGATAACCCGGTTATACGAGACCCAGTAAGTGATGAGCCCTATATTCCAGGTAGTTCTTTGAAAGGAAAACTTAGGTCTTTACTTGAAAGGCATCTTTATCATCAGACAGTTAATGGAATAACGATAGAATTTAATAGGAGTATAGGTAAAGGTGGGAAAAGGCACGAATGTAATACAGCAGAGACTGCATCTAGTTGCCCTATATGTAGGCTTTTTGGAAGTACAGGAAAAAAAGAAGGAGAGTCAAAAGAAGATGCAACTAATTTCCCTTCACTATTGCTCGTTAGAGACTGCTATTTAGAAAATGCTGGTAAGTTGAAAGATATTAGTTCAGAGTTACTTTATACTGAATGGAAGACCGAGAATACCCTTGATAGGGTAACTGCAGCATCGAATCCACGCAATATTGAAAGAGTTCCAAGAGGTTCGATTTTTAGTCTCGAAATTATCTATACAATACTTGATGGGAGGCAAGGTATTTTAAAGGAAGATTTAGAAAACTTGCTCAGTACTTTCAGAATGCTTGAACTTGATGCACTCGGTGGCAATGGCTCGAGAGGATACGGAAAAGTTGCTTTTGAAATATCTGAGCTTAAGTTGGAATCATTCGCTCAAACCAGGGAGGAAGAGAAAAAGAAAATCGAGGATATAATAACAACAATTAAGACTGAAGATTTTAAACTTAAAGACAGTGATTTGTAAACTGTGGTGACCCTATTATGGCAACATATCATTTAAAGCTTAAGACTCTTTCCCCTGTATTTATAGGAGGAAAACAAGGAAACGATTTAAATCGCTGGAAGTTCTTTAAATATGCAAATAATATTTATGTAATTGACGAGCTTAAGTTGGCAACGGCTCTTAAAGAAACAAATAAAATTGAAGAATTTTGTAATTTTGTAAACAAAAACAGTCAGGATGGGTTACAACAGTTCTTATATATTAATAACTGGTTCGGAAAGGAAAAGTCTGGGTTAGCTAAGTATTTCTTTAATTCAGATAACGCAAATTTTCCCTCTTCTTCGGTTAAAACTTGTATAAAGGATGCGTTTTTAATACCATACATCCCTGGTTCTTCAATAAAGGGCTTTGTTAGGACCGCTATCCTTTATGATTTTTTAGACAATATTAAAAACTCTAACAACGACAAATTTGTTAAATTAGTTAGTGGAAGCTTCCAAGGCGCTACAAATAAAAAGGCAGATGACAAGATTATTGCTGACACCATTTCTGCTCTTGCAAAAGGAAGTGGTGAAAACGAGGAACAATCTTATTGGGATATTTTAAAGACAATCAAGATAAGTGATGCGTATGCAGAAGATAAAAACATAAGTAATATTATAAAGGGATGCAATGCTAAAGTCTTCGAATCTCATTATATACCTATCGCACTTGAGGGAATAAAAGAAGGGGTTGAACTTGCTTTTAACATACAGATTGATAATTTCATAATTAAGCAATTCAAGGATAGACTAAATCGAATAAGAGAAAACATCGGAAACGAAGTTATTAGAGATTATTTGGATAAAATCGATGAAAAATTTAAACTTGCAAATCTACTTGGGATTTGTAAGAAATTCGCATCTAAAATTATAGATGAAGAAAAGACCTATGCTTCCAGCAGAGGATATACTAAAATAAAAACATTTTACAATAATATAGAAAACAATCCTAATCCTATTCGAATCGGTTATGGGTCAGGACTTTTGTCCACAACTATCTATTTGTTGATGAACCCTGAGCAAATTGAAACAGTTAGAGCCGATTTTTTTAGATGGCACACAGAGACGAATAGGTTTCCAAAAACTCGGAGGTACATTGTTGACGATAGAGAAACTCCATATCTTCCTTTTGGATGGGGCAGCATTGAAGAGGTGAGGAATGAAAGACAATAGTAATTTATTAAACAAACTTCTCAAATTTACAGTAGAAATTTTAAAGGGAAGATATGGAATAAGCGATGCGTATTTGAAAGAGATTGAGTTAATAGATGAAGAAAAGGATGCTTTAAAGGAATCATTTAAAATATTAAATTCCAAAAATGGTAGTTCTTTGCCCTCTAATTTTTCGGCTACATTTGGGATGCAAGGTAAAGATTGTGACCTTCCTTTAAAATCAATTTTTTCTGAAATTTATTTGAGCAAGCGACAACAGCTTAAAAATATTTTTATTTATCCAGATTTAGATAAAATTCCTTTCCCACAACTGCTTGATGACAGTAAAAGTGTCATTTCTCAAACACTTAAGAGTTCTTTTTTAAGAGATTACAAAGCTCTTTGTGAGAGAAAAGAATTAAACAATAATGTACTTTTGCTTTTTATAGAAAAATATGGTGGTTTTTTACCGGTAAATAGTGATCTCCAAACCATGCCTTTTTATGATTACGTGAAGATTCTGGGAGCAATTTTTACCTCACTATTAGCACAAAGAACTATCGAAGAAAGCCCTCCTTTAATGCTAATTGGAGGCGATCTTTCAGGTATTCAGGATTTTATATTTTCTATTTCTTCGAAGGGTGCTTTAAAGTCTTACAGAGCCCGTTCTTTTTACTTAGGTGTGCTTGTGGAGCATACAGTTAATAAAATTCTTGAAAACTTTAATCTTTCTGATGTAAATATTGTATATTCAAGCGGAGGTGGTTTCCTTATTTTAGCACCAAATGTTTCGGAAGAAGTTGTAGTTAAAATCAGAAATGATATTAATAAATGGCTGTTTGATAAATTCAGAGGGCTGATCTATCTTTCAGTTACTTCTGTTTCTTTAGGAAAAAATTTTGAAGATAGTGTCGCGAAGCTTGCAAATGATTTGGAAGTTCTTAAAGCAAGGAAATTTTCTGATTTTATTAAGGAAACATTGGAACCGAAAGAACCCATCAAAAAGACAAGTGAAGACGAGTGTCAAATTTGTTATAACGACTTAGATAGCGATGTGGAAGAGCTTCCTTCCGGAGTCCGTGCTTGTAAAACCTGCAGAGACTTGTTCAATGTGGGTGGGGCTTTAGGAAACGCTAAATATGTTCTAAGACTTGCCAACGGAGTTATAAATATGGATGGAAAATTTGAAATCGAAGGAACAACCTACAGTTTAACGGATAACATTGATAATATTGATAGCAAATTTTACGACAAAGTTTGGATTATTAACTCATTTGATATGTTCGATTTTATAAAGTTTAATGAAAAGAATCCTTCCAAACTCCTTTTGGGAAATTATTTAACTAAAATTAACGACCTAGCAGAAGAAGTGCAGAAAAGAGAACAAGCAGAACTTAAAATCAATAACCCTTCGGGAGAGTTAAGCAAAGAAGATACTGCTTCTTTTCTTGGTTTAGCTCTTTCTTCCATAGGAATAAAAAGGCTTGCGACTTTAAGAATGGATGTTGATAGTCTTGGTACAATTTTTTCAAGAGGCATAAGAGATAATTCATTGGCAAAAATCTCTGCGGCTTCGAGGTTACTTGATTATTATTTTAAGTACTATATGAACTGGATTTGCGCGATGGATGAAAATAAAATGAATTTTTTCAATGTTTCTTTGATTCCCAAAAGAGAATTCCATAAGAGACAAGTTTCTATAATTTATAGTGGGGGAGACGACTTACTTATAGTGGGTGCATGGAACGAAGTTGTCGAGCTTGCTTATGATATTGAAAGAACATTCAGTAAATTTGTTTGCGAAAACCCTGATATTACCATTTCTGGCGGTTTTTCACTTCTCCATCACAAATTTCCTTTTGACAAAGCCCAAAAAGAGGCAAAGAATGCCCTCGAATATGCTAAAGATAACCATGAATTATGTGAAGCTGGAAGTTGTAGAACTTCCTACGTAAGTTGTCCGTTTTATGAAAATGGCAAATGTTCAATAAAGAAAGATAGTGTAACTATGTTCTACGATTTATCCGTCTTGAGGCTTAAGGAAAAAAATGGTAAAGTAGAGATTTCAATTAATTGGAGTAAAGCCGAGGAAGTTAAAAATTTTGTTAATGAATTTATCTATTGTCTTGGAAAATTCGATGGAAAAGAAAATATACTATTATTGGAAGGCTTGCCGCGTCTTTTTATAAGGAAACTTTTAAATATTTTCTTAATCTGGGCAAGAAAGGGGGGAGTTTTTGTTTTACCATTAGTTAGATTAATGAATGATACAGAAAGAACTCTCGAGGGAGGGAATCTAAACTTTTTTGTTTCCAGAATAGAACCTGAGCTAACTAAGAAGTATTTCGAAAAAGACATTTCTATTGCTCACACTTTGTTAAAGTGGATTGAGTTTTTAACAAGGACTTCGGAGGTGTGAAATGACTGTAAAAATTGAAGAACTTTTAGAAGCAATAACCAACCCAAAGGTTTTGTTTTCATACAATATAAACATTGAAGGATATTTTAAGAATAAAAGGGATTTTTCTTTTAGTGATTTTGTCAGAATGAGTGGAGCAGACTTACCAAATTTAGAAAAAATCTCATCTCACTTAGAAAGCATAAAAAGAGAAAATCAAAGAGAGGGGCGCGTAGACAATAGAAGAGTAACTGAGCTTCTTAGCCCGTTGAGAAAAAGAATAGTTAATTTAATAAAGAAGACAGAACTTTTTAAAGACATTTCCGGTAAAAGTTTGGGTACGTTATCAGGTATTTTGAATTACGACAATTTATTTTCATTTTCAGAAGATATTGCAATTCTTTTAGTCTTTAATGGAGTATCTAAAAACCAGGTTTACGATCTTTTGTCCATATTTAAAAATCCAAATATTGAGTCGGCTATCCAAAAAGATACTGTTTTAATAAAGCCACTTTTTGTAATAAATCTTGCAAGTGTTAAGAGCCTCGACAAGGAAACTTTGGACTTTTTCTATGGTATTGCAAATAAGATTAAAACCACTGAAGATTTTATGTTATTAAAACGTTTTATCGAGGCAGTTTATGTTTACCATAGTTCTTATTATGGAGGCAAGGAATGAGGAACTTGATAATAAGCCTTAAACCTAAAAAAGGCGCTTTTCATATAGGAGATGATTTAAAAGGACTTGAAAGAGTAAAAGAGTATATCCATTCAGATACGTTATTTAGTGGCTTAATTCAGAGCTTTGCAAGGCTCTATGGGAAAAAGTTTGTAGATGATTTAATTAATAAATTTAGTACAGATAATCCCCCATTTGTTCTGTCATCGGGCTTTTTAAATAGTCCGAATGAGGGTTATTTTTTCCCAAAGCCAAAGTTTCCAATTTCAATTTTAAAAGCCAAAGTTTCAGGAGCCGCTCATGAAAAATCAGAAAAAATACTTAAAAAATATAAAGAGACAAGATTCTTGCCAGATTTACAACTTAAAAGACTATTAGAAGATCTCTCAGCAGATAGAATAGAAATTGAAACCTTAGAAAATGCTATTAATGAAGCAGATAAATATTCATTGCTTTTCTACACTGTTACCCGCCCTTCTTCTTCAATTGATAGGGTCTCAAGCAATTCCGAACTATTTTTCAGAGGGGAGACTTTTCTGAAAGATTATGTCACAATCTCAGTTTTCTGTAAATGCAATGAGAGCTATGTCGAAGAAATTAAACAAGCTTTCGAGTGTTTGGGAGATTTTGGCATTGGGGGGGAGCGAACCTATGGTTTGGGGCAATTTGGTATCGAGTTTTATGATTCCTTTCAAGAGAGGGATTTCATTTTCAAAGGAATTAGTACTTTAGAAGAAAATGAGGCATTAAATAACTTCTCATACCTTCTTTCACTTTATTATCCAGCTGATGATGACGAACTAAACAAAATAAAAGACAATTCTTTTTACTCTCTTATAGAAAGAAAAGGATGGTTTGATTCACCGTACAGTCATTCTCAGCTCAAACGGAAGTCTATAATGATGTTTGAAGAGGGCTCTATTATTGGCTTGGGTTCCATAAAGGGATGTCTGGTTGATGTTTCACCAGACTACTGGAAAAAAAGTAGCATATCAACAGAATACAAGCATAAGATATTAAGAAATGGGTTAGCTTTTTTTGTTCCTTTCAAATATAAAGAGTCAATATGAAAGAAAACGTAAAAAATGTGCTTATTGCAACCCTCGGGGAGTCCCCCGGGGTTATTCAGGAAGTAGTGTATAAGTTGGCTGAAAAAGGGGTCCATCTTGACAAAGTAATAGTTTTATATACCAGAAAACAAAATGTAGAGAATGCAAAAACTCAGCTTACTTCTTTTCTTGGGAGAATGTCTTATACGGATGATAGCGGAAGAACATACAAAAAGGCAAATGATACTCCTAAATTCAATAATGTTGAAATGCCCGATGAGTATACTTTCATTGATATTGGTGTTGATGACATAAATGCCTCTACCGAAGAAAAAGTTGAAAATGCAATATATTACTATGTATTGAAGGAATCAATTAATAAAGATACAGATTTGTATGTCTCTATTGCCGGTGGCAGGAAAACTGAAAGTGCTATTGGATATGCTGCAGGTCTTTTCTTTGGGGTTATAGATATACTTCATGTCCTGCCTATAGAAGGATTTAAAGAAGAGGATATATATGCACTTATAAAACCAGATGATCCAAATTTTGGTAAAGAAATTCGGAAATATGATCTTATTAAAATGCAAAAGATTGAAATCTCTGATTTATTTAAGATTGCCTTTAGAAAAAGGTTCTTTACCGATATAAGAGATATAGCACTTTACGATGATACTAGGAGATTTAAAATTAAAGGGGAAGAAACCTCATATTCTCCTTGCAAACTCATTAGTGAGATTTCTTCAGCGGCTTCCGAAATAATCAAAACAGGGCTTAAAAGTTTTATAAATTTGAGTAAAGCTTTAGATGAATTTGGACAGATTATGAAGGCTGATGACGAAATTCCTCTTTATAAAGCTTTTGTAAATTTCATCCAGAATGATATCCTTTTGTCTAATGACCTTGAAGTTAATTGGAAGATGCGGTGGCTATGGGGATTAAATGTCTATCCTGAGTTTGTTAATCATGATATTGAACACAGCGGTGAGGTTTTGAAAAAAGCATCACAAATAGTAAAGGAATTTGGTATAGTTTTACAGCCTGAAGAGAAGTTAATACTTGCCCTTGGTGCAATGTTCCATGATATTGGTATGACTGGCTACGGAGATAAATTTCATTGGACAGAGGTAAGAAAAATTCATGGCATATTGAGTGCAATAAAGATAAAAGATCAAGAAGACAAGATTTTTAAAAAAAACGACGTATTTACTGAAGATATATGGAAAGCTGTGAGGACAATATGTGCATTTCATGATGGTGAGAAATTTATTGAAAATGAATCCGCCTTTGGAACAAATAATGTAGAAGAATGCCAATTAATTAAAAAAGCTGTTTGCTTTGTAGAAGAAACTACTATCAATGGGTCTGAAGGGTATAAAATAAAAGATCCTGAAAATAATGGAAAAACCCTTAAATTAAACCTTATAACTTCTCTTTTAAGACTTGCGGATGCTTGTGATATGGGCAAAAAGATGCTAATGGGAGATACAGTAAAGGAGCTGCAGGTTAATTGGAACAAAGCTGGAAAAGATAAAGCCATTTCACTTGCTAAAGCATTATTAAATTCTGTTGATACAATTGAAATAAAAAATTGTATAAATAATGGACTTAACGACCTAACAAAAATGGATATGCAAAAAGATGGCAAAAAAGGCATGGATAAAACACAAGAAATAATTAACTTGGTCACTAAAAATAATCTTTGCTATAAAGAACTTGAGGAAACATTAGATAGAATTTACTACTTTTTCAAGCAATCACCCGATCATTATGACTTCCACGAAAAGATTGAAGATGTAATTATTAAAAAAGAAAATGGAACTAACAAAATCATTTTAGAAATCTCTTCGGGTATTTCAAAAGAGGAAATAAAAAAAGCAGAAAATGAAGCAAAAGAAAGATTGGGAAAGGAAACTAAAATATTGGAGAATTTTAAAATAAATATATCTGTTGAATTTGCCGATATTTATGACAGAGGAACTATATGAGCAACATCTTGAATAAAATCAAGAAAGAGATAGGAAACATTATTCCAGATGAAGTTCTTGAAGAAATATCAACAAACTTTAAACTTTTTTTGGATTCTTTAGGTCCTGAAGATAAACCCATTGCTGATCCTGCTAATCTTGCGATAGCCAAGAAAAAACTTTTTGAATACGAGAAAAAATATTTGCCGTTACTTGAAGAAAACAAAAAGGTTTCAGAAGAATTTAAACCTGATAATCTTCTTCTGACAGTCGGTCTTCAGGCAGAACCTTTAATTTTGAGTATTCTTTGTTTGAAACCTAGAAAAATTTATCTCTTGCATTCAGGAGAAAGCAGAAAAAATGCTGATGAAGTTGCAAATGACCCTGATATTAAAAAATTAAACCCTAAAATCTCTTTCACTGAAATAACAGAATACGATGCTATAAAAAATTATGGAATTATAAGGGAAATTTTAAGTAATTTATCAAAGAAAAGTAAAACAGTAGTAGATCCAACAGGCGGCAGAAAAATAATGGTATCTTCGCTCTCTCTTGCTGCCTTTTATTATCGCTTACCAATGGTTTATATGCACGGGAAAGATATCAAAGGGAAGACTGTTCCTTTTACTGACAGGCTAAGAAAAATCGAGAATCCCTTTGAATGCTATGGAGATATTGAACTCCAATTAATCGAAGAGCTATTTAACTCTCACTTCTATGAGGCTGCCTTAAAGACCTGTGAAAATTTACTAAAATCGATAAAGGATCTCGCAACTTCAAAAAAAATTGAGTTACTTATAGATTTGATTTCAATATATAGAGATTGGGATGCTTTCCTTCATAGTGCTGTTCCTGAAAAACTAAAACATACTCTGAGCAAAAGATTAGAAGATACAGTAAATGATTTCAAAAGATTCAAAATATCCTACTGGTTACCAGAAAACATTGATAAGAACCTTGAGTTCTTAAAGCAGCTCGATTCAAAATGGAAAAATTCCTATAACATCGTAGATGAATTTCGACTTGTGGATATATATTTAAGTGCACTTAGAAGGGGCTCGGAAAAGCAGGCAAAATATGATGATGCAATTGCAAGACTTTACAGATGTCTTGAGATGAGTGCATCTTTAAAATTGTACGGTAAAGATCTTAAATCAACAGAGAATCCTGATTATAATAGTTTTGTCAAAAAATTAGGTATCACGAGAGAGGAATTAGAGTATAAGTTCACCAACCTGGAGGGAAGACAGTTACATGAAGGCAATTTAGGTTTAGATAATCAAATAACTCTTTTAAAAATTGTAGATGAAAACGACACGATCGTAAAAATCTACGAGTCAATGGAAGGTTTGGTTAGAATGAGAAACAGGTCTATACTTGCTCACGGCACATACCCTGCAACAGAAAAAGATTGGGCTAAATTTAGGGACAAAACTATACAAATCTTGATGGAAGTTCTTGGTCAAAAACGCTTTAATGAACTTTTAGATATGGGCTGGCATGGAAAAATTTCACTAAAAGCTATAAGTTAAATAGAAAGATACCATTAATGTAGTAGAATAATTGCCCTGTGGATTGTACCTTGAAAACGGTACTTTTTAAGAGGTTGCTATCTTTGGCACACTGAAAATATTGGCGATTATGAAATCTACTCTGCTTTTAAAGAGCCTGCCCTGACCCTGGCACAAGCCTGCACTGGAACGTTGCAGTCCAGAGTTCAGGGGATTCTTACTCAAGGAGGTTAAAAATCCCTTCCCGAGAGACTTTACCCATTTTACTTTGTTATTGCAAACGAACGAAATATGTATTTTTAAAATCAAACGCAAGTAGCGAATACTTTTTTAAAATTTCATAGTATTTGATAAAATTAAACTAAGTTAAAATGAAGGGTTGAGATTCATTTAGTAAGTTGACCTTCATTTGTTGAGGTTATGACAAAAAGTTTGCGATCGGAAGGAACCTTGAAAACTAAATGTGTTTAAGGGAGTGAAGTTACTGGATGGGACAGCCAAAGGATGATTTTTGCGTAAAGCGAAATACATTGACACAAGGTAGGTTATGG
>Ga0315282_10012695_pt1 | contig 12856 bp, 13 predicted proteins | sample YL17G07_20_MG_FD_203693 | JGI IMG/M metagenome (GOLD analysis project Ga0315282, IMG submission 203693) | Sediment microbial communities from Yellowstone Lake, YNP, Wyoming, USA - YL17G07_20 | ecosystem: Environmental > Aquatic > Freshwater > Lake > Sediment | place: USA: Wyoming | collected... | reverse complement strand
AGTCATATGAGGAAATAGAGCATATGCTTGAGGAACATAGACAGTGTTCCTCTCTTCTGCGGGTACTTGCGTTATATTTGAATCACCAATTTCAATGAAGCCATCATCAGGCTCAAGTATTCCTGCAATTATTCGGAGAACAGTTGTTTTTCCACTGCCTGTTGGTCCTAATATACACATATACTCCCCCTCTCTTACCTCGAATGTTACTTCCTCAAGCGCCCTCTTTCTTCCGAACCGCTTTGAAATCCCAACTAGGCGTAATGTTGGCATTTTATTTCCTCCTATAGACCAAAAGTCTGAGTATTAGCAGACTAATGAAAGAAGTGAGAACAAGAAAACTGATACCCAAAGCGATGTCGCTAGTGGTAGCTGGAACAGTGTTTTTCACCCAAGATACAAGCAAAACTGGGGCTGTCTTAATCTGGCTGCTTACCGCAGTTGTTGCACCTGTTTCATCAATACTTCTTGTGAATGTTAGAATTGCTCCACTCATAACCGCATATTTGGTGAGTGGAAGAATTATCCGACGAAAAACATTAAGTGGCCTACTCCCAAGAGTTCGAGCTGTTTCCTCCATCTCCTCAGGTATCTGCTCAATCGATGCAGCCATTGCTTGAACAAAATACGTGTATGTTATTGTCATATGTGCGAAGACTATAATCCAAAACTCTGGAAGGAAGCTGATGCTTTTCCAGAATAAACTAAGACTCACCCCTAAAGCTACACTTGGTACAACTATTGGTACATTTACAGCAGCATCGAGGATCGCCGTCCCAAGACGTCCAAGTCTTTTACGTGCAATAAGAATAGCGATTGGAAGTCCAGCAAGAACATTCAGAATCGTCACAAGGATTCCAATAATATAGCTGTTAGTCATTGCTTGCCAATAATACGCCCAAATTCCAGTTCCGCTTAGAGCCTTTTGTAGGGTTCCGTCCGTGAGTGCTCCAATTACTGGTACGGTAATGAACAATGATGGTATAAAAACGAAAAGTGCGAAGATTAAAAGAGTTGAAGTATCCCGTGTTAATACACTAAATTTTCCACTCAGACTCTTCTCAGGGTTTGGATAAACTCTGTTAATAGGAATCTTAAGACGGGGCCCCATAAATCGAATGATAGCAAACACGGCAATGCTTGCTATGATAAGAGTAAAACTTACGAGAACCATAGGGCCTTCAAGGCCAGCATCTTTCATGTTTTTAATAAAAACTGGGCCGTTTTCAAAAACGCCTGCCACAATCACAGTTGCACCTGTTTCACTAAGACTCCTAGCGAATGCAAGGAGAAATGCAGCCAGGAGACCTGGACGAAGAATAGGAAGTGTAACTGTTCTCGCAATCGTGAAGCTTCTGGCTCCAAGCGTCTTTGCAGCCGTTTCATAGATGCTTTTGTAGGAGAGTAATTCACCAACCATAACCCGAACTATAACGGGGTAGCTGAAAGCGAAATGGAGAAAAAGCACTAGGAAAAGACCTGCAGGGATCGAGATTCCTAAAAATCGTAGTGGGCTTATCTCGCTTGTACTCCAAAATAGAAGGTTGCTGAATCCAAGGGCAACAGTTGGGATGATGAATGGTATGTCAACAAGTGCATCAATAACACTTACCCATTTTGAACCGCTACGGGCTATGAACCACGCCATGGGAAGAGCGAAAATTAGATCTATGAATGCTATGGAAAATGCTATAGCAAAACTCCAGAATATAGCGCCTTTAGCCCTAGAAAGTAAGGCACCGTCGTTTAATACTTGACCGATCAAGCTGAACTTGAAGGTTATTCCCAAAAGTGGTGGTACCAATATGAAAAAAATTAGGATTAATAAGGCTAAAATGTAGATAAAATGGCGAGCAAAAGGAGTTGAAGAAATTTCTTCAAATTTACGGAATATTTTTCCTTGAATAGTTTCTGCCATATATCTCAGACTATGTATTAGGTTAGGATTAAATTATTGATCGTTATATTGTATATATATGATTATAAACTATATAGGATAGTAAATATGGTTTTTAGAGCTTAGAAAAGAGTTAAAATCTGTTATAACATTTTCTTGGTTGACTCAGTTTGAGCATATTGATTTTCACAGATAACCCAAATGTTATGGAAACTCGCCTTGTAATTAACGAACTACAAGCAAGGGGAATTAAGACTCAATTTCTTGCGCCATGGGACATCAGTCTTCCAGATTTTCCTAAATTAAGCCCAACAGTAGTCTACGTTCCAAGCAATATGCTTCATCGTGGTAGCACATTTGAGCTTCTTCACCGTTTAATCATTCTTCAAAAGTTGGAGGAATTAGCGCCAATTGTTAACCCAGTTAAAGCGATGATGTATTACTCAAAGGAAACTTTAACGATGCAGTTGTATGGTACTAGCATCGTGACACCAAAAACTCTTGTAACAGAAAGCGTTGATGAAGCTTATAGATTTGCATCTACCTTTCTTGAAGCTGGAACTGAGGTTGTCCTGAAACCAATATGCAAAGCACGTGGATTAGGAGTTGTGAAGCTAAGTGAGATTAGAAGCAAAGCAGATCTTCTTCAGTTTCTCGTATGGTATACCCGTGAACATGCTGAGGGAGTTTTTTATCTCCAGGAATATGTACCGAATCTAGGATATGATGTTCGTTGTCTTATAATCGATGGAGATGTTGTAGGTAGGGAGAAGAGGTTTAATCCTGACGACTTCAGGTATAACGTAAGTGCAGGTGGATCTGCTGAGGCATTCAATGATTCTGTATATGATGACTTAGCAATAAAGGTCGCAAAACAAGCAGGACTGAAGATCACTGGGATCGATATTTTGCCTGGAGCAGATGGAAAAGATTACGTATTAGAAGCAAACTGTTACCCAGGATATATGGCTTTGATTAATGCGACTGGAATCCCAATCCAGAAAAAAATTGCAGATTATTTACAGAGTATAACTTAAGATACGACAAATATTAAGATCTTGAAGCATTTCAATGATTTTTATATTGAAAAAGATATTTTAAAAAAATCCGCTTTTTCAAGAACCGAACGGTAATTCAATTGAAATTCTTCAATGAGTAATAACTATATTTACATAGGAAAGGTTTTAACACATCCAAATATCCGAGTTTAATTGGTGAACTATAATTGATCTACTGTGCAAATTGTGGAAAACAACTTGAAGATGATGCAAATTTTTGCCCCAAATGCGGTACTAGAACTGAAAAAGGCGTCAAGGAAGGAGTAAACATACCGTGGGGTGATACACAGATTAAGCAGGAGTTAGACAAAGCCCTGAGCGAAGCCTCAAAAGCATTAGATGAGGGAGTAAAGGTCGCTAGGGTAACTCTTCAGGATGTAGGCAAGCGTATCAATGAAGAGGTGCAAAATGCTCGAGATAGATCTAGAGAAAGAACTCAGACAATTCACTGCACAACATGTGGTCAAGAGAATATGACGAGCGCTAAGTTTTGCAGTAAATGTGGAGCAGAGCTAAAGTAGACTATCGTCTCTCTAGTTTATCAACATCAACGAGAACAACAATAGCGGCATTCACTATAGTTATTCCATGAGTCCTCGCTTCCTCAGGGACATCCTCAGTTGGAAATCGAAGACCACCTTTTGTGATACGTATTCTCCTATTACCTTCAGGGAGTTCCTTGAGAACCTCTTCTCCATTTATTTTATCGGGATTCGGTGACGCAATAGTTACGTCAACCATAAGTGCAGATTGCATTTCATTAAAACTTTTAAACTTAAAGAGCTGCCCAAGTCCCACCATGCTGCAGTGGCTAATCGCGTCCTTCACAGCCTTCTTTGCTGCCTTTGTTTCATCCTCACCATGCATATCAATGCCAGTTCCAAGCTCGACGAGATACCGTCTGTAATCCATATTGGTTCACTCTTTCACAACGACGAGGCGGATAAAAAACTTGTTTAATGTTAAATGAGGAAAGAGTTAAAAGGGAATAGTGTTGAACCTACAGAAAACCCTGACGAGGTGAGGAGTACTGGTTGAAAGAAATTTTCTCGTCGAGGAAAAAATAAGACGTTTCCTTCTCGAGGATCTAGGATATGGGGACATAACAAGTGATGCGCTTATACCCATTCATATGAAAGGAAAGGCTAAACTTTTCTTTCGGGAACCTGGCGTTGCTGCTGGACTTGAGGAGGCATCGATTATCTTCCAAACGCTAGGCTGCACAGTCAAGTGCAAAGCTTTAGATGGTGATAAAATATTACCAAATAAAGTTCTCATTGAAGTTGAAGGAACGGCTCGAGCTATACTGGCTGGCGAACGAACCGCATTAAACATTGTAAGCCATATGAGTGGCATCGCCACAATCACCTCTCGACTAGCCGAAGAATGTTTTAAAGTAAACCCGAATATTCGTATAGCTGCAACACGTAAAACTTTACCTGGTCTACGAGAATTAGAGAAAAAAGCTGTTGTAATCGGTGGTGGAGATCCACACAGAATTAGACTAGATGACTGCCTACTAATAAAAGATAATCATCTTAAGCTCATTCCAAGTATCACTGAGGCTATCAGAATCGCAAGAAAATATGCGAGTTTTACTAAAAAGATCGAAGTTGAAACTGAGAGTTTAGAGCAAGCGATTGAAGCAGCTCAGGCAGGGGCAGATGTGATAATGTTTGATAATCAGACTCCTACAGAAGTACAAAGCTATCTTGAAAAACTTGCGAAACTTGGATTAAGGAATGGTAGGATCTACGAAGCCTCTGGAGGAATTACACTAGAGAATGCTCTTGAGTATGCTGCTACAGGTGTAGATGTAATCAGTCTCGGTGCTCTCACTCATAGCGCAAAATCACTTGATGTGAAACTTGAAGTCATGTATCTGGGAAGAGAAAGTGTTTGAAGACCAAAGAAAAATTAGAATTACAATCAAATATCAGAGCTTTGCTAGAGGAAAAAAATGCGGTACTTCTAGCTCATAACTATCAAGTCTCCGAGATTCAGGAAATTGCTGATTTCATTGGGGATAGCTTGGAATTAAGTCAAAAAGCCCAGAATGTCGATGCGAGTATGATTATCTTTTGCGGTGTAGACTTCATGGCTGAGTCAGCAAGCATACTTAATCCAGATAAATGCGTTATTATTCCTAACCCCGCTGCCAGATGCCCCATGGCTGCACAGCTACCAGCTAAAGTTTTAATCGAAGCGAAAAAGCAGTATCCTGATACACCAGTTGTGTTGTATGTTAACACCTATGCAGAGGCTAAAGCTGAATGCGATGTAACATGCACCTCAGCGAATGCAGCTCAGATCATTGAGAAGCTCGGGGCAAAAGAAGTACTATTTGGCCCTGATTGGAATCTCGGATACTATATTATGAAGCATGTTTCTGATGTAAATCTTATCCCTGTACCCACACATGGCTTCTGCAACACTCACCGTCTTTTCGGGAATGGCAACGAGGCTATTGAATTAAAAAAGAAATATCCTGAAGCCGATTTACTTGTTCACCCTGAATGTGAGCCAGGCTTCCAGGATCGTGCTGACTATGTTCTAAGCACTGGAGGCATGTATAGACATTGCCGAGATTCCTCAAATAAGATCTTTATCATTGGCACAGAAATAGGGATGATTGAACGGCTCCGTAGGGAGATGCCTACAAAGATCTTCATCCCAGCTAGTAAGTACGCTGAGTGTCCAACGATGAAACGGATTACTCTTAAAAATACTTATGAAGCCTTAGTTAATTGTGGACCTGTTGTTAAGGTACCTGAGGAAATACGTGTTAAAGCAATCAAACCTATCGAATTAATGCTCGAAATGAGTAAGCAAATCCGGTAAACCTTTTCAGCACGCTTAGTTTCTGCTAACTCATGTCGATTATCGAGTTTGAAGGTAAGAAACCAAAGATACATGAATCCGTATTCCTAGCACCGGGTTCTTGGGTGATAGGAGATGTCACCCTTGAAGAAGGCGTCAACATCTGGACTGGCGCAGTAGTGCGAGGTGATGATGACTCAGTTCTCATTGGTAAAAATAGTACAATCCTTGAAAATTGTGTCGTGGAAGCCCCTAGCGGAAATCCTATAGTGATTGGACCAGACACTTTGATCAGTCATGGTGCAACAATCCATGGCGCAAAGATTGGCTCAAAGTGCCTTATAGGGATAGGTGCAATTGTTTTAGATGGTAGCATTATAGGGGATGGCTGCATAGTCGCAGCGGGAGCTGTATGTAGTCCAAAGACTCAGCTCCCGGCGAATCAACTTGCATTAGGTTTACCAGCAAAGCCTTTCAGAGAAATCGCCGATAAAGACCGGGAGCTGTATCTTAAAGAACTTGAGCGAACAGGTGCTAAAAGCAAGAGATACAAATTGATGTATGAGAAGAAAAACAAATAGCTATTTTTCATATTTTTTGAATTTAAATGCCGAAGGACATAGTTTATTTATTGAACAATCTTTGCAGTTTGGATTTTTAGCTGTACAAATAGCTCTTCCATGGGAAATTAGTAGATAATTTATCTCATACCACTTATTTTTTGGAAAAAGATGAGTAAGATCTAATTCAATTTTATCACGATTCTTCTGGATAGAGAATCCGAGACGTTGGCTAAGTCTCATCACATGAGTATCAACCGCTATGCCTTCAACTATACCGTAAGCGTTTCCAAGGATTATATTAGCAGTTTTTCTAGCAACTCCTTTCAGTTTTAATAGATCACTCATATTGTTTGGAACTTTACCGTCGAAGTCGTTGATTATCTGCTTACAAGCTGATTGTATTAGCTCAGTTTTTCTATGGAAAAAACCACTACTCTTAATGATCTCCTCTAATTCTTCTTTTGGAGTGTTCACATAGTCAGAAGGTGTTTTATATTTTTTGAAAAGTTCAGGTGTAATTTTATTAATTTGTTTATCTGTGCTTTGTGCAGAGAGTATTGTTGCTATGAGTAGGTCGAGAGGCGTTTTCCAGTTAAGCACCGTGCCTTCGATCATTGGATACTGCTTTTCGAGTATAGTGAGAATCGTGACAGCACGCTCAGTTTCATTCATAATTAAGAGGTCTGACTACTCCTGTTTAACCCCACCGACGCATGATTTATCAAAAGCACCCTCATACCTATAATTAACATTGTTCTGGAGGAAGAATAAGGGGTCTATGAAGAAACAGGATCATGAAAAAAATGATTTGCCTCCTAACCAGATACCAATTCCAAGCATTTTAAGATGGGGTATTGATCATCCGGGAATTTCACGGAGTCTCCCAAAAGTGGCCAAGGAAGATTGGAGGTTAATAATTGATGGGGAGGTTGATAATTCTTTAACCTTCAGTTTGAATGACTTCCTTAAACTACCTCAGATTGAGTCTGAGAGTGACTTCCATTGCGTTGAGGGTTGGAGTGTGATGAAGCAAAAATGGGGAGGTGTAAGATTCCTAGAAATAGTTAATCTAGCTAACCCAAAAAAAACCGTAGAATATGTTCTCTTCACTTGTTACGATGACTATACAACTAGCTTACCACTCTCGGTGCTTATGGGGGGTGATATCCTTCTCGCGAATAAGCTCAATGGGGAAGAACTAAGTCAACCACTGGGGGGACCAGTACGTCTTATCGTTCCCCAGAAATATGCTTATAAATCAGCAATGTGGGTGAGTCGTATCACTTTCTTAATTCGTGATAGACTTGGTTACTGGGAGCGTGGAGGATATAGTAATACAGCTGATCCCTGGAAGAATGATAGGTATAAATTTATTTAAGATTAAATATAATCACATGATTTGAATAGCGATAATTATTTAATTTTATTGAAAAACACTCATTTTTCCTTAAATCCCGATAACCTTTTAACTTATGTGACCTCTACTTAAAAACGCCTACAGAAAAGCAACAACTGGAGGAGTCAAAGTGGAGAGATCAAACACAGTATTCATCGGACGGAAACCAGTCCTCAACTATGTACTAGCATGCATGACCCTCTTCAAGAGTGGTCAAGAGAATGTCCTCGTCAAAGCTCGAGGCCAAAGCATCAGCCGAGCAGTCGACGTTGTAGAAGTCCTAAGAAACAGGTTCATGCCTAGCGTCGAAGTAGTAGAGATTAAGATAGGCACAGAACAAATACAGTCCGAGGAGCGGAGCCAGCCTAGCAACGTCAGCACAATCGAGATCGTGTTGAAGTCCTAAGCCGGGTTGGAACTCTCACGGTGACTCCTCCGAGAACCGGAGGACCACTGAGTGCAAACGCAGCTATGCGAGTTCTGCCTGAAGAGCGGAATGCTCTGCTCAAAGTGCCAAACTAAATTGAAGACTGGCGTAGTTAGTAGCGACTATATTGATATCGCTAAAAAAATACTGACCTATGAAAGTCAAAACCCATTTTTGCAGACCGTTAACCTTACGAATGTCATTGATGCTGGAGGATTTTTAGTACTGGTCGTTGGTAAGGGTGACTCTGCGAAATTCAATGCAAATCAAAAATTTACACGGGAATTTGGGGACGAATTAAACAAAAAAGTGCTTGTAATTGAGACAGGGATGAATGATCGTAAATTCCTAGAAGATCTATTTGCAGGGCAGCAGATATTAACCATCAACATAATTTGGCTACCTGATGGAAGTACAGAAACAAGGGTGGTTCTTGGGGAACGTGGCGCAAAGAAATTGAACAAGAAACGAATTCAAGCTCTCACTGATATAGCCAAAAAGGTTCGTAATATGGATTTACGTGTAGAGTACGCTTACTAGTCCGTTTTTTTTTAATAATTTTATTTTTAATATTAAAGCTGATGAATTACTTCCTTAATAGTTTCAAATATTTGAATGAGAAGAATCGGCAATTTACTTCTTCAGGTATTTTTTCTCTCAAAAGTTTTTATTTTAAACCCTCTATTGCTGGTTAGTTTATGAGGTCTAGCGTATGTTCGACAGAGTAATGATAGAAGACGCAAAGAAGAGTTTAGGAGAGAAGGTAACAATTGCTGGATGGGTAAATCGTACTCGTGAACTAGCTAAAATCAAGTTCATAATAATGCGGGATATGACAGGTGAAATACAGATCACTGTAAAGGATCCAGCACTCTATCCTTCAAATGGGCTTGGACGTGAAGATGTAATCTCTGTAACTGGCAAAGCTGTTCAAAGTAATATCGCAAACACCGGCATCGAGTTCATACCCGATAGGATAGACATCCTAAATAAATCGAAGCAGCCCCTGCCTGTCGACATAACCGAGCAAAGCAAATCAGAGCTTGAGACAAGACTCAACTGGCGTTTCCTTGATTTCAGAAACCCACAGACACATGCAATTTTTACCATACAAGGCACAATCTTAGCTGCTTTCCGAAATTATCTTACAGAGCATAATTATATGGAGTTCCAACCTCCCTGCGTAATCAGCTCAGCATCAGAAGGAGGCGCAGAGCTCTTTTCACTTCCTTATTTTGAAAAGAAGGCCTTCCTAGCTCAAAGCCCACAACTCTATAAACAAATGAGCGCGATAAGCTTCGAAAAAGTTTTCACTGTAACGCCAATTTGGAGAGCAGAAAAATTTAACACACCCACGCACCTTAATGAAATAAGGCAGATGGACATAGAACAGGCATTCGCAGATGACGAAACAGTGATGGCTGTTCTTGAGCAGGTTTTAATCTACATACTTAATAAGGTAAAGAATGATTGTGACAAGGAGCTCAAAATACTTAAAAAAGAGAACCTCGAGGTCCCAGAGTATCCTTTCCGTAGAGTAACATATACAGAAGCAATAAATCTCTTACAAATAGCTGGGGAGCAGATAAAATGGGGGGATGACTTTACAAAACCCCAAGAAAAAAAGATGATGGAGCTCGTAGGAGAACAAGCCTTCTTTTTAAAAGACTGGCCTTCAGTACTGAAAGCCTTCTATTCAATGCCTTACAAAGATAATCCCAATATTGTCCATGCTTTTGACTGCATTTATGGGGGCATAGAAATTAGTTCTGGTACACAGCGTATTCATATCCCCGAGCTTCTTAGGGATCAAATAAGCAAGAAGGGACTTAACCCAGAGAACTTTGTAAGTTATATCGAAGCATTTGCATATGGTGCTCCCCCACATGCTGGGTGGAGCATTGGCCTTGAGAGAATAACTATGATAATAACAGGGATGACAAACATCCGTGAATGCTGCATGTTTCCAAGGGACCGAGAGAGGCTTTTACCATGAGTAAACAGAGCCAGTTTGAATATAAGATGTGCATCGTTATCCGAACCGATTTAAAGATGAGTGTAGGGAAAATGATTGCTCAGGCTTGCCACGCTGCAGTCGATACATCAGAGAAATCAAAGCAAGAAAATCATGCTGGCTGGAGAAAATGGCGTGATGAGGGAGCCAAAAAAGTAGCTCTCTTTGTAGAGTCACAAGAAGAACTCGAAGAACTAGCGGATAAAGCTGACAAGTTAAACATAGTATACTCATTAATCCAGGATAGAGGACTCACTGAGGTACCTGCTGGGTCAATAACTTCCCTTGGTCTCGGTCCAGAGCGGAACGATAAGATGGATAAAGTAACCGGAAATCTTCCACTCTTAAAGTAATAACAGTTTTACTTATTATAACAAGTTCTCTCTTGACGAAAAGTGAATCACATTTGGAGTATAACTGGTCTTTTATGGGCCGCTAAAACCACATGCTGGGCACTTATATGTTCTGCCAAAAAGTCTACACTTCTCGCAACGCCAAATAGTCACAGCGCCACACTGAGGACAATTCATCTTTACAGCCTTCTCCTCGGGAGCGATCTTGCGACCACATGAAACACATATACTCATATTGCTCGCCCATTCACATGCGGGGCTTCATATTTAAATGTTGACGAAGCTACCAAGCTCACTCAATGCTGCTCTTCCAGCAACACGGAGTAATACCGCAAACAATTTAGTGTTACCTAAAGCCCTTCTTATTACCTCCCTTTGAAGGTCCATATCCCCCGCCTTCACGAGGCTAGTTAAGGCTGAATCAAGTTCATCCTCTTTTACAGCTTCGAAAGCACGATCAATTGAATCATCGTTAACCGAATTAATGAAGCGTCTAAGTAGAAGCATACTATTGAACTCCCCCCTAAAACGCTTTTTCCAATTATTATCGTACCTCTTTAAAAATTTTCCAGAATTATCTCCGGTTTTAATAGCTTCCAACGCTGTGAGGCCAGCCTCCATAGCACACATACCACCAAGTACAACCCCTCCGCCTGTTGTAGGTTTTACATGCCCAGCTGCATCACCTACTAGTAACAGACCGGGGTAACTAGTTCTATCTAGGGGACCATCAGTTAAAACAAGTCCCGCCCGTAGATTACTAAATTTTGGAGAGCCAAACCTAATTTTTATAAAACTTACCAATCTTTCAATTGCATCATTACCTTGGGTAGCTAATCCGATTCGGGCTTTTCCTTTCTCTAAAGGTATTACCCATGAAAAGAAACCTTTAGCTAGCTTCTCACCTAACCAAATTTCAACTATTCCATCTTCAACTTTAACATCTGCTTCAACATTAACTCCAATTAAAGGTCGACTTTCTTTTGTGTACCAACCACTTGATTTTAATAGTCTTCTGGAGGCTCCCTCAGCGTCAATTGTGATTAGACCTGTAGAGTTGAAGTTTGTCCCATTGATCCCTGTAACCGATCTACCTTTCAGAATCAGAGATGTTACTTTTGATCCTGTTACAAGTTTAGCACCGGCATCAACCGCTTTATTCATTAATGAAAGGTCAAGTTTCTCTCTATCGATAGCGTAAGCTCTTATTTTTTTATCCTTTATTTCAATACAAGTTCCGTTTGGAGAGTAAATTCTCCCCCCCATCACTCGGTTTTGAATTACTGATGAGTTTAACTCAATATTAAGCCGGCTGAAACCCTCTGCACTTATTAAACCTGCACAATGGTTAGGAACGCCTACAGACTTGTGTTCTTCATAAATTATTACTGAAAATCCTTTTTCTGCGATTGTTTTAGCTGCTATCAGCCCCGTTAAGCCAGCTCCTACAACGAGAGCATCGGCCAAGTTTAAGGTCTCCAGAAAAGGATTTAACGCTTAATAATTTCTGCGAACTCTACTTCGTCTATCTCAGGGAAATATTTGAGGAGATCCATAGCTAATCCGCGTTTCGCAACCTGAATATTCTCCCCAAAAAATATTTCATCAGGAATTTCAACTACAAGCTTTTTTGTCGTTTTCTTGGTTTTAAACTTCTCAGCGTCGACTCCAACAAAGCGGCGACCGACTAGTGCTTTTATCTTTGCTTTTTCATCCATTACTATCTCGTTTACTTTTACTTCATAGATGATTTTCCTTCCTGCAAGGGGATGATTATAATCTACCTGTACTCGACCTGCTCCGACGCTACGTATAACTGCTTGACGTCCATCAATTTCAAGCTCTGCACCAGGTGTCGGGTTAATTCCTTTGCTCCTAAGAAGCCTATATGGAATAAGTTGCATTAAGCTTGCGTTACGCTCGCCAAAAGCTTCAGCAGCAGGAATTTCGATGTTTGTCAGTTCACCTGGCTTCAGACCTAGAAGTCTCTGGTCAAGTCCTTTAATGACCATGCTTTCCCCAACGACAATAAGGCGGGGGCCATATACACTATTTTCGCGGTTTATACCCTTATCCTTCGCAAGTTCTTCGTTTGTTGTGTCGAAAACTTCACCTGTTTCTGCCTTTCCTGTCATCTCTACTATAATAAAATCCCCTTTATTAACTACACCCTCGATTCGAGGTTCCTCAACGGGCTTTTCCTCAATTTTTGGTTCCTCAACTTTAGCCTCCGCCTTTTCCTCTTCTGGTTTAACCTCGGGTATAGGCACCACCACCTTTTCCTCTTCTTGTTTTATCTCAGGTACAGGAGTCTCTACCTTTTCCTCT
>Ga0315282_10012694_pt1 | contig 12856 bp, 6 predicted proteins | sample YL17G07_20_MG_FD_203693 | JGI IMG/M metagenome (GOLD analysis project Ga0315282, IMG submission 203693) | Sediment microbial communities from Yellowstone Lake, YNP, Wyoming, USA - YL17G07_20 | ecosystem: Environmental > Aquatic > Freshwater > Lake > Sediment | place: USA: Wyoming | collected... | reverse complement strand
CGTCCACCTCGCATCGCCACCCCGGCGCGTAGGGTTCGCTCAGGACCACCCACCCCCCACGGTGCCCCGCGGGAAGGGCTATCCGGAGCCGATTGGCGCGCTTCTCGATCCAATGCCATCCCTTCAAGACTGGCAAGGCGGCGGGGGGTTCAGGCGCATTCGCCGCAACCTCGACTGTCACGCGGTTCCACGGACGCCTGAAAGCCCCTGTTTCGTAATACTTCCGCGCTTCAGGTTTCGTCACATCCACGCGCTGAACCTCCACCATTCCGGGGAAATCCTCTTTCCAGGTGGAGGCAAAGGTCAACGGATCCGCCGTCGCCTCAAACGCGGGTATGTCCCGCGGCAGACCCAGGCTATAGAGGAACACGGGCAACGAGGCGCGGTTCTCGACGAGGATCGTATCTCCTGTTTGGCCCGTCTCATTCGAGGCGGCGCTGGACGATGGCGGAATCATCCTCCATCGCTCCACCAAAGGAGAGGAATAAGGCGTTATGTCCGGCCAAAGCGTGTCGAGCATTTCGTCTTTCACTCCTGTGCCGCGTCCCGGCGGAGGCTTTGCCTCAAAAGGCGGCGCAACAGCTCTTCCTTGCCTCAGAAGTTGAAAGAAGAGGCTGGGAGTGGAAGGATCGTCGCGCCTCGTGCCGGCGGAGCTCTCCGCTCCCGCATAGATCTTGGTTTTCTTCAGAAGCGCCTCCCCATCAGGCAGCTGCCAGAGACGCCGCAGAGGGATCTCGATCCTCTTGCCGGGTTCCAACACCCCGGGCGGAAAAAACGGCCAAAAGCAGTCCACGGGACCGCGCGCCTTGAGGGAGCCGAATCGCGAAAGCCAGGGACTGTCCGGGTTTCGCACAAGTCCGAAATGGCCGGGATAAAGGGTGACCGATGGTGAAGGAAACGCATTAAGCCTGCGGATGTAAACCGCGTAACGCCAGGGAATCAGAGGATCGTAGCCCTGGATGTCCTCCAGGCCGTACATCGCCGCGGTGTTGGGCAGCAGGGTCTCGCCAAAGTTGGGCCGCGTGTAGTTGTAGCTGATCTGGATGCCGATATCCTGCGAGAAGAATCTCTCCCCCGGTTGCAACGGAAAACGCTCTCCTGCTTTGGGATGTCCAGACCGGTAGCGCAGTTCTTTCCCGCTTGTTTCCAGTATCTGGAACTCCGAAACGGGAATGGTCTTGATGTCAATGCGAAGAAGCGCGAAGAGGACTGGTTCCACGCACGCCGCGCAGGCCAGGATCACGAGGGCGGTTCTCGAAAAGCGGCGCGGGCCCCCTGGTAAGGAGCTGCCGGACGTCGGACTCGCAGCTTTCCGCCACAGAGTCTGCCACCCCAAACCCGACAGGACCACGCAGCAGAGAAAGGCCAGGAACAAGATCCGCCTGGGATCATGGAAATGCGAGAAAAGAGGCAGTGCCCGGTAGAGACCGGGGACGATTACACTCCATGAGGACAGCATTGCGGCAACCACCACCACAAGCAGGGGAATGCTCCAGCCAAGCGCCCGCCGCCTCTCTCCCCCGCGCGAGGCATACAGGAAACCCAATACCCCATTCAGCGCAAGCAGCAGCGCAAGAACGCCGGGATAGAGAATGCTCTCGGCGTCTTCGGGCCGGCCTGTGCCGCCGAACCATGCATGTATCAGGCCCCTCAAGTCCAGCGCGCCTCCGAGCACTCGCGGCAGATCCAAGCTCCCGGTGCGTTCGGTGATTTGCTGAAAAGCCTGCGCCGGCATCCACTGCGGAGCCGACAGGCCAAGCGCAACGATGCCCTCGACAACCGCAAACAGCAGGAGTCTCCAGAAGGCTATGGCGCGCCTGTCCACGAGCCACGTTGCGCCGGCAAGAACCGCGAGACCCGCCTGGCAATACAGCGCGAGCTGAGGCGCCCCGGCCAGCACCTGCAGCGCCCCGAACAGGCCCGCCGCCATCGCCCAGCCAATCCCCGCCGCTTTGTTCGTGGTGCGGGCTTCAGCCGGTCCGTTCGATCTGTTTGTGGTAATGCTTTCAGCCCGTTGGAACTTCTCGAACGCGAACATCATCCACGGCATCCATGCCGCAGTCTGCAGATAGGAAACAAATGCCAGGTGCGCCCAGCTCCATCCGCTCGTCTGGGCCAAGACGCCCGCCATCAGCGCCCCGCCCGTCCGCCCGCCCGTGATCAAGCGCACGTAGGCGAAGACTCCCGTCCCCAGCAGGATGAGATGCATCACGTTGACCAGGGTGTAGGAGCGCGGACCGGGCGCGGCGAACATCAGCCAATGCCCCGGATACAAAATCCCCCATTGCGGATTCGCCAGAAACGGAGCGCCCCCAAACACGGTCCGATTCCAGAGCGGCAATTCTCCTTGCCAGAGAAGATGCGCCGCGTGAATCCGGAACGGATAGGCCTGCGTGAGCGTATCCATGAACCACGCGATTTCGCCTCTCCACAGAGCCTGGGCATGAAAAAGGAAAGGAATAGCGCAGAGGATGGCCACGGTCGCGATCATCCGGGGATTGCGGATTGCGGATTGCGGATTGCGGATTGAGTGCTGAGGGCTGAGTGCTGAGGACTGAGGATCTTTCGATTGCGGATTGCGGATTGCGGATTGCGGATTGCGGATTGAGTGCTGAGGAGTCGGTGCTGTGGACTGAGTGTCTATCATCATGATCTCTCAATCCGGAATTCGTAGGTTCTCAATCCGCAATCCGCAACTGGAAAATCCGCAATCCCCAATCCCCAATCCGCAATCCTACAGCCATCTCAGGACCGCCTCAAGAACCTGCCGCGCGGAAATCAGACTCATGCAGGAAGGCGTTTTGTCGCAGGACGTGCGGTAGCACGGAGCGCATGGAGCCGGCGACACGATCTTCCCGCCGCGTCCGTAAATCTCGATCTCCGCCGCGCTCGTGGGGCCCACCAAGGCCACCACCGGCTTCCGTCGTCCGATGGCCAGGTGCATCGCCAGACTGTCCGCGCTCACCACCACGTCACAGAGTTCTATGAGCCCGATGAACTCTTCGAGAGTGTTCTCCGTGCCGGTGTCCGTGACGCTGCCTCGCGGGGCCTTTTCCAGAATGGCGGCATTGAACTCGCGCTCGCGAACTCCCCCAAGCAAAAGAACCCGCGCGCTCGTTTCCCGGTGCAGAAGGCCGATAAACTCCACGCAGTTCTCCAGCGGCCATTGCTTTGTCGGAAACACCGCGCCGCAGCCCGTGTTGAGCCCGATGACCTTCTCGTCCGTCTTCAACCCGGCCTTCTCGCGAAACCTCTCGGCAAAAGCCACGCTGGCCCGCCCGATCTCAAGAACGTATTCCTCACCCTCGTAAGGCAGCTCGGCCATCTCGAACAGAATCCGCGGCATGGTTTTTGTGTTCTGGCGGAATTTCAGATCGTCGTCAATCCCCAACCGCAGCGCATACTCGGAGGCCGCGTTGTGGATAACCAGGGTGCCCGCGCCGGGGTGCAGGGCAAAGCCCCGCTTCGTCCTGGACTGCGTCAGGGCGTCCAGGGCCAGCGCGCGCATCTCCTTCTCGAAGTTCAGAACCAAGTCGAACTTCTCCGCCTGCAAGATGAGGCAGCTGTCGGGGTTCCAGGTCAGAAGCCGGTCTACAGCCGGGTTGTACCGCAGCAGCGGCTCGGACTCCGGATCGGTGATCCAGGTGATATGGCAATAGTGGTAGTGCTTGCGCAGCGCCGTGGCCACGGGAGTGGTGCGCAGAACGTCCCCCATCGCGGCGAGCTTGATGATGAGAATGCGCGTGCCCCGCGGTTCATGCGCGTGACAGCGCATATCGCAGTTGGGATTCCTGCCGCAAGGCTTGTAGCCGCTGTAATAGCGGCAGTCAAACCGAGCGTCCAGGCGGACCGGGGGCTCGTTTTTCTTGCGCGGCACAAACTCTCCCTTCCCGCTAAAGCGCTTTGATTCCTACCCCAGTTGGTCCAGGAGGCCGCCTCTGATAGCCAAGGTGATCGCGCCCAGCACGCCGGTGCGGTCTCCCAAGGCGGAGGGTTCGATGCGGATATCATCCACCGGATACAAGCGGACATTGGATCGCACCGCCTCCCGGATCGGCTCAAAGAGCAGATCGCCCAGCCCCGCCACGCCTCCGCCGATCACGAAAAGCTCGGGATGCAACGCCACGATGAGGTTGCTGATGGCCAGGCCCAGGTACGTGCCGGCCCGCTCGATCGCCACCCGCACCTGCCTATCCCCGGCAAGCGCCGCGCGGCCCATTGACTCCGTGTTCACCGCCAGCGGGTTGCCTTGCACGATCTCGTGCAGACGGGGGGCTTGGCCCGACAGCAGCAGGCGCGCGCCTTCCCCCGCCAGCGCCGGACCGCTCGCGATTGTTTCCAGGCATCCTCGCGCGCCGCAGCCGCAGGGACGTCCAAAGGGCTGAACGATCATGTGGCCCAGCTCGCCCGCGGATCCGATCGCCCCCAGAAGAAGCCGCTTGTTCACGACGATGCCGCCGCCGATCCCAGTCCCCAGCGCCAGCAGAACCATCGTATCCACTTCCCTGCCCAGGCCGAAATCCAATTCCCCCAGCGTCGCGGTCCGCACGTCGTTCAGAACGTACACGGGACAGGCGATCCGCTTGGTCAGAATGTCGCGCACCGGGATATTCGGCCAGTGCCCGGGGAAGTTTGGCATGTACTTCACAATGCCCCGGCGCAGATCAATGTTCGTCGCCGGAACAGCCATTCCCAGCGCGGCGGGCGACACCCCCGTCTCCTCCAGCATCCGCACCACTTCGCCGGCTATCCGGTCAAGGACGCCTTCCGGTCCTTCGTGACTCCGCGTCCGAATCCGGCTTTCAAGCAGAATCCCGCCTTCCCGATCGCCAATGGCGATCTTCGTTCCCGTGCCCCCCAGGTCCACTCCGATAAAGTGTTCTTGAACCATATCTACCCTTTCATCCATACTTTGACGGCATTGGATTTATGCCTCACCTGCGGTCCGGCGGCAGGCCCCATTTATGCACATACCCCCAACGAAATGCACGACTTTTCTGACACGCCTCCTAATAGGTCCTATGAGTCCTATAGGTCCTTCAAGTCCTCTGGTCCCTTGGACCCTCTTGGTCCTTCCCAGGTCGCCCGCCTGCCATATCACATCCTGGGCGCGGCAACATGTACGTAGTACCGCCTCCACCGCCCCTCCAACCGATAGTATCGTGCGATCGCCTGCACCACGTCCTCCGGGAGTGTCGGGATTCCTTGCCAATCCGGAGTTGCCTCCCGCAAATCCCAGGGCAAGATGATCCGCTCGAACTCGCGGCGCTGGATTCTTCCAACAAGTTCCTTCGAGGAGAGGCCGCCTGCCGCCACGCGAACCGAGTACAGGTACGGATCCAGCATCGTGGGTGGGGATTGCGTGAACCACCAGGCGTAACCCTCAACCATCAGGATGTCACCCTTTGTCTTCAGCAGGACACGCGTCAGTGGATAGTTCTCCCGCCCCCAATTGGCCAGCGGCCGCACTTGCATACTTAGACGCACCGCCGTGTCCTGGATCCGGCCAAGCGTCGGAATCGAGAGAAGGCAAAGCAGCAGGATCAAAGCCGGATGAGAAGCCAGGGGCGGCCGATCCGGATCGTCATGGACGGTTCGGCGCAAGGCCCGCCTCGAAGCTTCGTGAAGCAGCATGCCCGTCAGTACCGCTCCCCAGCAATAGGTCTCCAAGTAGTAGTTCGCGTTGCTTCCCGTGCGGATTATCAGGAGTTCCGCTCCCGCGAACGCCAACGCGAACGCCCACTTTGCCGCTCCCGGAACCGATGCGGGGACATGCTCCTTCGTCTCGGGCATTTCATCCCCCCCAGTCTGAATGGCCTTGAAGGGAGCGTTTTCGGCCCGTGATCCCGCCACAATCGAGGGCGCGAGGCTCAGGCAGCCCGCCACCCCTCCCGCAAAGGGCAGAAGGTCCAGGTCTTTGAACCAAAACAGAAAGGCCCACGCGCCCGGAAGGTAGACAGGGGATCTCAGGGCGCGGAAGTTGTTGTCCCACCAGGCCCTGCCCGTGCCTATCCATAAGGTTGCGGCGGATGCTGCCACAAGCCCTCCCAGTATCGCGCCATACCACACGGCATCCCGGCGTCGTCCGCTGACCAGCAGCCAGATCCCCAGACCCACGGCGGACACAAAGGCAGGCTGCTTGTGGAAGATCGCCAGCGCCATCAATACGGCCGCAAGCGCCGCGCGCCGTCTTCCACCCCCCAAGGCCGCGGCCCATGCGTATAGCACCAGCGCCACCATGGGGAAATCGGGACGGTAGGTGTCCCAGAAATCCAGGATGAAATGACATGAAAGGAACAAGAGGGGCGCCAGGAATCGCCAGTTCCCCCGCAGCCCCATCCAACGGGACATCAGGAAGAGCCAGGCCAGAATCGCCAAGCCTGAGGCAAACGACACTCCGCGCCCGATCCCATAGATCAACCCAGCCTGATCCAGGCGTCCATCCGGCAATCCCAATAGCCGCGCTCCCATCCCGATGGGCCAGTAGGTCAGAGGGCCATACACAGCCGCGCGATAGGGCCAGACGCTGGAGTCCACGTAGAGGGACTCCCCCTTGGCCACGGCCAGCGCGCGCTCCACCACCGCGCACTCCGGATAGGAGCTGTCATCCCGGGAAAGAACGTTTCGAACAGCGATGACGACGTTAGTCGCGCTCTGAAAGCCGAGGGCAAAGAGCAAAATCCCCACTATCCCGAGAATGACCAATCTGGAAACGCTATGAGCGGGGGATCTGAGGGATGTTTGGTGCATGGATTCCAGGGATCGCGCGACGCCCAACGCCGCACAGGGGTCTGGCGCCGGGGATAGGCAACTCTGACATACGAAACGGGTTCTCTCAAGCCTTTTCCTTTGTGCTGCTTCTCTGTGCGTGCATCTTGACTCCGCTACCAAACCGTGGGGACGGACAAAGTAGGGCGGGCGTCTCACCTGGCGCTTTCAAACGCCGCCCCCGCCGGCTTTACGTCGGGGGAGCGGTGATTTTGCTCCAGAGCAGTCACGCTCTTCATGATCGCCCCCGCCGACTTTATGTCGGTGGAGCGGTGATTTTGCTCCAGAGCAGACGCGCTCCCCATAGCGCCCCCGCCGACTTTATGTCGGTGGAGCGGTGGTTTTCTTTTCGTTTGCGAACCCGAGACAGCGACAATGTTAGAGAGGGCGTGAACGGGTGCCGAGTAATTCGTGGCAAGAAGCGACGGGTTTCAGTCACCGCTCCACCGACATAAAGTCGGCGGGGGCGCGGATGAATAATATGCCCGGTTCTGGAGCAGAATCACCGCTCCACCGACATAAAGTCGGCGGGGGCGCGGATGAATAATATGCCCGGTTCTGGAGCAGAATCACCGCTCCACCGACGTAAAGTCGGCGGGGGCGTGGACGAATAATATGCCCGGTTCTGGAGCAGAATCATCGCTCCACCGACGTAAAGTCGGCGGGGGCAACTTGGTAGCGGAGTCAAGATGTGCCGCTTCTCCGCCGCTGGACTTTTGCCCCGGACTTTTGCCCTTGTAAGGAGCCTCTCTTCCGCCTATGGTATGGCTCGGCCCGCAGTCAGGATCGTGCGAGCTGCTCAGGAGTCCCGCGCCGTGTGTTCTTCCTCCCATAATCCTTCGAGTAACGAGCAGGAGAAGCTGCGCAAGCTCGATGCTCTCCTGGAGCAGATGAAGGGGCAGGTCAGGAAAGGCAGCGAACTGCCGCCTTCGCAGGAAAAGCGCTCATTGGGTAGACCGAACGTGCCCAGGGCCGAGCTGGGGCTCGGCGCTTCCAGAGCCAAGCTGGGGCTCGGCGCTTCCAGAGCCAAGCTGGGGCTCGGCGCTCCCAGAGCCGAGCTGGGGCTCGGCGCTCCCAGAGCCGAGCTGGGGCTCGGCGCTCCCAGAGCCGAGCTGGGGCTCGGCGCTCCCAGAGCCGAGCTGGGGCTCGGCGCTCCCAGAGCCGAGCTGGGGCTCGGCGCTTCCAGGGCCGGCTGGAAGGCCGCCCCAGCGGGCGCGGATACTTCGGAAACGGCACTTCCCTCCGCACAGTCGTTCCCGGACGACGTTTTCCTCCCTGAAGTCCCGCCCCGCCCTTGCAACTCCATCCGAGACCTTTTCCCGGAAGCCGAACCTCTTGCCGGGACCCGCTCCCCGGAACCCGGAACCCGAGGTCCCTGGCTCCTCCGCCGTGTTCTTCCCCTGGACGGCGCCTCCGACGCCCGAGGCACACGGTTTCCCGGCGCTGCTGAGAATCTCCCATTCCTCGATCTCATTCTGGCCTCCGCCTTCAACCGTGACACCTCTTTTCAGGGGCTCAGTATCGAGGACCTTGCCGTGCTCGACGTCGAATGCACGGGGCTTTCCACCGGCGCGGGAGTATACCCGTTTCTCGTGGGACTCGGCTTCTTCCGGGGAAAGAGTTTTGTGATCGAGCAGTTCCTCATGGAGGACTTTCCAGAGGAACCGCCCATGCTGGAAGCCCTTGTCCGGCGCATTCGGGATTTCAAGGGCCTGATCACCTTCAACGGCAAGACGTTCGATGTTCCCCTCCTCGAGACCCGCTTCGTGCTGAACCGCATTTCCTCTCCGCTTGGGATGCCCCATCTGGACCTGCTGCACGCGGCCCGGCGGCTTTGGCGCGGCACTCTGCCCTCCTGCGGACTGCCCTTCATTGAAGAGCAAATCCTGGGCGTCAAACGAACCAGCGACGTTCCCGGATCGCTCATCCCTCGCATCTACTTCGACTACGTCGAAGGCGTCCGCCGCTACCTCATGGAGCCCGTCATCGCCCACAACGCACAGGACATCGCCAGCACCGCCGCGTTGTTCCCGCTGTTCTGCCGGTGTCTGAGCGAACCCGCCGAGGAGCCGCTGCGCCACGCGGGTTGCCAACTCGGCCTGGCGGCTTGGTACCGGCGGCTCGGACGGACCGGCGCCGCGCTCGAATGTCTGGAGCGGGCCGTCCTGGCTTGCCGTGACGCCGAAGAGGAGTTCGCCCTCTCCATGCACGTGGCCAACGAATACCGCAGGTTGCGCCGCTGGCGCGACGCCCTTGAGATCTGGGAGGTGCGGGCGCGGACCACTCCCGACCCGGCCCGCCGCGCGCTCCCCTGCATCGAGACTGCCAAGTACCACGAACACCAAGACCGAGACTTTGCCCGGGCCATCGAGTGGGTCAACCGGGCCCTCGAACCCTATCGGAACTCCCCCGCTCTGGAGCAAGTCTATTGCGGATTGAGGATTGCGGATTGCGGATTGGACACTTCCCACAGTCCTCAGTCCTCAGCCCTCAGTCCTTCTCTAGACGATGCCGGTGACGAAGAACTCGCCCCGGACCCCTCCTCCGAATCAGCGCTGTTGGCAGCCTTGGTCCATCGTCTTCGCCGCCTCGAAAGAAAAGCGTCCCGTTCCAATCCACAATCCGCAATCCCTAATCCGCAATCCGGAATCCCCAATCCAAAATCCGAAATCCGCAATCCCCGATCCGAAATCCCCAATCCTTCCGTTTGACACGAGCCCGAAATGCCCTCCGCCTCCAAGCAGATAGACCGTTACATCTCCCCCGCCGCACAGGCCGCCATGCGCGAGATCATCGCCGAGTACGGCGGCGTCGAAGTCTTCTTCGTCGGACGCGTGGGCGAGAACTCCATCATCGCCGAGGCGGAACCACTCGCCTTCGGCAACCAGGACGCCGTTCCCGTCATCGAGCGCCTGGTCTCACCCGGGAACGTCGTCCTCCACAATCATCCCAGCGGCGGCCTCGAGCCCTCGCAGGAAGACGTCGCGCTGGCGGCGCGCTTCGGCAACTCCGGCGTAGGCAGCTACATCATTGACAATTCAGTCAAGCAGATCCGCGTCATCGTTCCGGCGATGGAGCCCCCCAAGCGCGTCTCTCTCTCCCCCGTCAAGCTCGAGGCCCTACTTGCGCCGGACGGCCCCCTGGCGCGCGCCATGAACCAGTACGAAGAAAGGCCGCAGCAACTCCGCATGCTGCGCACCGTCGCCGATGCCTTCAACGACGACGGGATTGCCGTGATCGAGGCGGGAACCGGCACCGGCAAGTCCCTCGCCTATCTCCTGCCCGCCATCTCCTGGGCGGTCAAAAACGGCGAGAAGGTGATCGTCTCCACCAACACGATCAACCTTCAGGAACAGCTCATCACCAAGGACCTCCCTTTTCTGCGGCGGCACTTGAATATCGAGTTCAAGGCCGTGTTGATGAAAGGGCGTAACAACTACCTGTGCAAGCGCAGGGCGGGATTCCTCAAGGCCTCGCCCGACTTCTTCACCGACGAGAGCCAGGCCGCCCAAATCCAGGACATCCTGGAATGGGCCGCCAAGACACAGGAAGGAAGCCTCAGCACCCTCGGCTTCATCCCCGACTTCGAGGCCTGGGAACAGGTCTATTGCGACCCGGACAATTGTATGGGGTTCAAATGCGCCCATTACACCGAGTGCTTTTTCTACCAGGCCCGGCGCCGTGCCGCGGCCGCCGACATCATCGTCGCCAACCACCACCTCGTGATGGCCGACCTCGCCATACGCGCCCAGAGCAACAACTACACTTCCACCGCCGTCCTGCCCGCCTACAAACGCATCATCTTCGACGAGGCGCACAACCTCGAGGACGCCGCCACCCAGTACTTCGGCATCTGCATCACCCGCAGCAGCCTTGCGCGCCCGCTCGCCCGCCTGGTTCACCGCCAGCGTTCCCACGTCGGCCTTCTCCCCTTTCTGCGGGACCGGCTTGTCCTTCTCGACTACAAGAGCCCGTCGCCCGACGTCGCCGCCGCGGTCCGTGTCATCGAGGAGAGGTTGATCCCCTTGCGGCGCTCGCTCGCCCAGTCTTTCAAGGACCTGATAGACCTCTGCGCCAACGGCGTCTGCGAGCACACGCGCGAACCCTTGCGGCCCGGCCGCGAGCAGCAGATGCGGGTCACTCCGCGCGTGGAAAAAGAGGCATTCTGGAGCCGCGCCCTGCGCGATGCCCTGCGCCAAGCGACCACCCAAATGCAGGACCTGGCGGCGGGACTCAAGGAGATTCGCGGCACATTGGGCAAGCTCCCCGAAGAGCAGCGCGAGGAGCTCGAGAACGCCGCCGGAGAACTCAAGTCGCTCGCCAACCGCTTTGCCTCGCGGGCCGATGAGTTCCTGAACTTCTACACCATCGGGGAAAACCGCTGCCGCTGGATCGAGGCCCGTCAAGGCAAAGCGGCCGGCTCCGGTCCCGTTGTCCGTCTCTGGTCCCTGCCCCTCGAGGTCCAGGACGAACTGAACCAGGCCGTCTACGCCCGCGCCTCCACTATCATCATGACCTCGGCCACCCTCAGCGTGAATCGCCGGTTCGATTTCTTCCTTTCCCAGGTCGGCCTGGATGAGACCCACTCCGCCCCCTCGGCCCGCGAGCGCCTGACCACCCTCCATCTTGAAACACCCTTTGATTACGAGCGCCAGGCCTTCGTCGGCGTCCCGCTCGACATGCCCGAACCCCGCGCCCCCGAGTTCACCAACGCCGCCACCGGTTTCCTCCTCCCCATTCTTCAGATCACCCGCGGCAGCGCCTTTGTGCTCTTCACCTCCTATCACCAGATGGACGCCTTCTACGACAAGATGGCCCCCCTCCTGCAGTCCCTCGGCCACAACTGCCTGAAGCAAGGCACCGACAACCGCCAGTCGCTCCTCCAACGCTTCAAAAACGACCGGTTTTCCGTCCTCTTCGCCACTTCGAGCTTCTGGGAAGGCGTGGATGTTCCAGGCGACGCGCTACGCCTCCTCGTTCTGGTCAAGCTCCCCTTCCGGGTCCCGTCCGACCCGCTGGTTCAGGCTCGCGCCGAACGCCTCGAAGCCCTCGGCGCCGATTCCTTCACCGAATACTCAGTCCCCCAGGCGGTCATCAAGTTCAAGCAGGGCTTTGGCCGCCTCATCAGGACACGCGAGGACACCGGAGCCGTTCTCATTCTCGACCGCCGCGTCGCCACCAAGCCCTACGGCCAGATATTCTTGAATTCCCTGCCGAGCGGGACGATCCACGGCAAACCCGCCGATGATCTCGTCGAGGACTTGCGCGTCTTCTTCTCGCGGAGGCCGAGGCGGACGCTGGAATAAGGATGAAGGAATAAGGATGAAGGATGAAAGAGGAAGGATGAAACCGGAAGGATGAAGGATGAAGGAATAAGGATGAAGGATGAAGGATGAAAGAGGAAGGATGAAACCGGAAGGATGAAGGATGAAGGAGGAAGGAGGAAGGATGAAAGTTGAAGCGGGGAGCATGAAGCATGAATGAAACAAGGACAGAACCTCATCGTTCGGATTCACTGTTCTCCAAGAGATACCAATTCCCCTACAGGAATTTCCCCTTCCTGTTTCATCCTTCATCCTTCCTCCTTCCTCCTTCCTCCTTCCTCCTTCATCCTTCCTCCTTCCTCCTTCATCCTTCCTCCTTCCTCCTTCATCCTTCATCCTTCCTCCTTCCTCCTTCATCCTTCATCCTTCCTCCTTCATCCTTCATCCTTCATCCTTCCACGAGGTTGCCCTCCATGCACTGCAAGACCTGCCGAGTGAAAATGCGAGAAGAGAAGCGCACCTTCCACAAGAAGCGCAAGTGGGTCTGCCCCGTCTGCGGAAAAGCCAGGATGCAAAGCCCATCCGACGTTGCCGACAAAAAGCGCCGCCCTGTGTAGCGCCGAAAGTAGCGCGGGCGTCCCGCCTGCGAATCCTTCCTCCCTCATCCTCCCCTCCGTCCCCTCCGTCCCCTCCGTCCCCTCCGTCCCCTCCGTCCCCTCCGTCCCCTCCGTCCCCTCCGTCCCCTCCGTCCCCTCCGTCCCCTCCGTCCCCTCCATCCCCTCCGTCCCCTCCGTCCCCTCCGTCCCCTCCGTCCCCTCCATCCC
>Ga0315282_10012693_pt1 | contig 12856 bp, 9 predicted proteins | sample YL17G07_20_MG_FD_203693 | JGI IMG/M metagenome (GOLD analysis project Ga0315282, IMG submission 203693) | Sediment microbial communities from Yellowstone Lake, YNP, Wyoming, USA - YL17G07_20 | ecosystem: Environmental > Aquatic > Freshwater > Lake > Sediment | place: USA: Wyoming | collected... | reverse complement strand
ACCCGCCAGTAATGAAGCTGGTGAGTAAGACCAGGCACGGAGCTAAGGTAAACAAGGTCTATGACAAGGCACAAACGCCCTATCAACGATTACTTAAATCCGGTGTGCTTACGGAGGCCAAGCAACATGTTTTTGGCAAGTATAAAGGGACCCACTAACGGCACTCTAAAAGGGGACCACCCCTGCCGAAAGTGGCGCCATCAGTTCATGCCTTCTCCTTTCTCCTCAGGCTCTCTTTGAAGCGGTAGCTCTCTCCGTTCATCTCCAGAATATGGCACCGGTGGGTTAGCCGGTCCAGCAGTGCCCCGGTCAAGGCTTCATCCCCGAAGATCTCCTTCCAGCGCACGAAGTCCAGGTTAGTGGTGATGATCAGGGAGCCGCGCTCGTAGCGCGCGGAGCAGAAGGTGAAGAGCGCTTCGGCGCCTTCTTTGCTGAACGGGACGAAACCGAGTTCGTCCAGGATGATGAGGTCGCACTTTGCCAGGGATGCCTCCAGCAGCTCGTTTATAAGCCCGGCGGCTGTGTAGAAACGGACTCTCTTCCCCTGGCGGCAGGCGGATACCCCTAGGACGATTGCCAAGTGTGTCTTCCCGGTGCCGTAGCTGCCAATGAAGATCACGTTTTCACGGCGCTCCACAAAACTGCCGCGGGAAAGCTCCAGCACCAGCGCTTTATTGAGCGATGGAATGGCACTGAAATCGAAGCTATCGAGCATCTTGATGACGGGGAAGCGCGCCCGGGAGAGCCGCAGTTTCTGGGCGTTCTCTTCCCGCTGGATCACTTCTCCCTCCAGTAGGGCGAGGAGATAATCCTGAAAAGTCTGGTTGTGTGCCGCAGCCTCTTTCGAAAGACTGGTGTAATTCTGCGCAATCACTGGCAGGCGCAGTCTCTTCAAATGGCTGCGTATCAGGAGGTCGTTTGCCATACTACTCACTCCCTCCGGCCGCCACTGTGGCTCTCAGGCGGTCAAACTGACCGAGGTCCGGCAGTACTACCCTCGAGTATACCCCAGGTAGTCCCTTGATGTGCCCTGATTCGCTCCTGCGGTACCTGTTCCGGTGATAAGCTGCCTTATCCGCTCGCTGTCCACCCGGTTCTCAGCCAGCGCCTGGCTCATTGCCCGTTCCAGGAGTTCCCTCCCATGATACCTACCCATGACCAGTACCTGGAGAAACTCGCGCACGCCATCACCGTTGTGATTCCGGGAAAGCGTCTCATAGAATTCCTGGTATACCTCGGGCATCTTCCACTGCCGCACCGGCTTGGCGTAAGGGAAGGCTCCAGGACGTCTGCGCAGGAGCGGCAGGTAGTGTTCGACCTCCATGGCATCCGGCTCTTTCCCATAGCGGCGTCTATGGGCGGCGATGACCCGGTCGCCACAGGCGATTTCGATTCGCCATGCATAAGCATAGAGAGTCAGTTTACTGAAGCCATATTCCACCGGCACCGAGTAGCGGTGGTTATCGAAGACCACCAGGCTCAGACGGTTAGCTTGTACCGGCCGGCTCACGCAGCACCGATAAGGAAAACGAGGCAACGGCAGCAGTCTCGACTTTTCTGCCTCCCAGACTGCGCCAATGGTCATTTCTTTTCCAGTGGCAGACCGTCCGTCATCTTCCTGCAAGCGGGTGAGGAGTATCCGGTTTAGTTCGTCAAACGACGTCACTTCAGGCATTGGCACGAAGTAATTCCGCCGCATGTAACCGACCAGGCTCTCCACCCGGCCCTGCTCTTGCGGCTGTGCCGGGGTAGCAAAGTGGGACTCGAAGAGGTAGTGGGACCGGAACGCGATAAAGGCCTTTTGTTCCTCTCTATTCCTTCCTGGCAGGACCTTACGCACGGCCGTGGTGAGATTGTCGTAGCTGATGCGCGCCGGCACGCCCTCGTACCATTCGAACGCCTGGCGCTGTCCCTCGAAAAACGCCTCCTGCCGTTGCGTCGGGAATGCCATCACGAACGGCCTCCCCGAGTAGCTGAGTTTCATGCATAACACCTGCGTGTTGATTATTTCACCAGTCATGCATACCTGCGCCTCTCCCCAGTCGCACTGGGCGTCGGCACCCGGGTCAAACTCCAGCGGTATGGCCATCTCTGTGAATCTCTGTTTCAGCTTGCTCACATGCTCGCGGACGGTGCGCTCGGCACCGGTAAAACCACACTCGCCGACCAGCCTCTTATAAATGCGGTGGGCAGTGTGGCGCTGTTTCACCGGCCGGCTCTTGTCTGCCTCCAGCCATTCCATGACCTTATTCATGTAGGGACCCATCACCGGGCTTGGCTTGGGCGCCGTCAGACGGTACTGTGGGACAGAAGCATCGGCAATCGCCTTTCTCACCGTCTTCCGTGAGTGATGAAGCTCTTCGGCAATCTGCCGGATGCTATGCCGCTTGATGAAGTAGAGTCTCCTGATTGTTTCCTTTTCGTCCACCTGAATCATCCTTTCCTCCGGTACCTGATTTTATGTTTCAGCATACCGGATTACTATTTTCAGGTGGTCCCCTTTATCATTGCCGTTTTTCTCTAAAACGGTCCCCTTTTATTATGCCGAAAACACAACAAGAGCTGGCAGCCATGTACTATGGCTTGAACCCGGTCTTGCTGCTAAAGCAAATCAATGAGAACCTGGAGTGCCTATGGAAACTGGCAGAACGCCCTGCCTATCAACAGAGAAAGGTCAAAACTTATGAGGCTTTGGTAACATGATTTATGACGCAACCATACCTAATTCGGTAACAGTTTATTTTGACGCAATACGGGTCTAGTCTGGTCATCTCTCATTAACTTGACTAGATTGGAGTAGGAAATAGGCAATTGGCAAAAACCTTGATTTTTGGTCTTATGAAGGGCATACTTGAGTTCTAGGAAAGTATGGCTCTTCTTACCAACGTTTTTGTTATCTCGACTTTCCATGCGTTCATGCTGAGTGGTACTGCACCTATAAGTGCTGCCTCTGCTACTGATTCTGCTGTTTCGACGTTGATAGCGTTCCCCTTGATTGTTTGTTCTGCCTCTGTTGCCCTTGTGGGTGTTGGCGCGACTGCTCCAAGGACTATCCTAGCGTCCTCGCAAAGCCCGTCGCCGACAGTGATGATCGATGCTATACTGACGACAGCAAAATCAATAGCCTTCCGCAATCTGAATTTGAGGAATGTCTGTTTGGCCCCGTCTGGAGGCCGGGGAACCTGAACCTCCGTTACCATCTCGTCTGCTTCAAGGACGCTCCCAAGGGAATCAAAGAAGTCCTGGGTCTCAATTATCCTAACGCCCCTCGGTCCTGTAACCTTGATCTTTGCGTCCAAGGCTGTGAGCACTACAGCCATATCTGAGGAGTTCACAGCCACGCAGCCACAATTAAAGCATCGATTTGCCTCTGTTTCAATCTCGCTCAAGTCCAAGCCGAGGGCATCCTCAAAGACTACGCCCCTCTCAGATTTCGAGAGTTTTGGCATCTTGATCCTGCTTGTCCTTTTGAGATACTCGCTGTTGAACTTCAAGAAAGACTTGACCGTTTTCTCGCCGATGTCTTCGGCTCGTCCTCCACCCCTTAGATAGAGGTCCATTGCGACTGCTGCTCTTCGCCCGGCTGCAATGGCTTCCGGAACAGTAGCTGGGCCACTGGTTACCTCTCCACCGGCGAAGACACCTGGTATATTGGTTCCTTGTGTTGCTCGGTCAACTACTATTAAGCCCCGCTCGACTTTCAATAACCACTCAGGATCGATGAAAGAAAGGTCTGGCCTTTGTCCCACAGCCATTATTATCTGATCAGCCTGTACTCTCTCTTTAATAGAATAATCAAAAGTGGGAGCAAAACGACCCTCGTCGTCAAAGACCGACGTACACTGAACCAGCTCTATTCCGCTAACCTTCCCGTCGGCTTTGAGCACTCTGTAAGGTCCCCGAGAAGGCATCAGCTTGACTCCCTCTTCAATAGCCTGTTCAATCTCTGATTTGAGCGCTGGCATCTCTCCTCGGGATTCAAGACAGACCAGTGTTACTTCTTCGGCACCACAGCGTGATGCCGTAATAGCCACGTCAACCGCTACGTTACCTCCGCCTACCACTAAAACTTTCCTACCAGGAGCTTCTCTTAATCCTACTAGGTTCACATTGGTCAGAAATTGCAGACCGGATATCAGTAGCTCCTCGCCCTCTAGCCCTATGGATAATGGCCTCCAAGCGCCAGTGGCAAAGAAGATACTGTCAAAGTCCTTCTTTAGATCCTCTACAGTTACGTCCTTGCCGACGTCAACTTTAAGCTTAAATTCAATTCCTGTATTCTCAATAGTTTTTACCACACGCCTAACAAGGTACTTTGGCAGTCTATAGGCTGGTATCCCGTAGGTGAGCATCCCGCCTGGTTCTTCCATTTGATCAAACACGGTGACCCGGTGCCCTGACATTCTGAGATAGTACGCCGCCGATAGACCGGCTGGTCCTGAGCCGACAATGGCCACGCTCTTGCCGGTATCAGTCTTCGGTAGTTTGATTACCTCGTTCGCATTCTCGAGGATATAATCACCCATGAAACGTTCGACGCTCCTTATTGATACAGATTCATCGAACTCGCCTCGATTGCATTCTTGCTCGCAGAAATGTGGGCACACTCGCCCCGTTATCGATGGGAATGGGTTAGCGTTAAGTAATACTTTGGCGGCTTCACGCAAGTCGCCCTCCCTGACCTTGCTCAAGTATGATGGTATATCCACAGTGGCTGGACAATTTGAGAAGCACGGAGGGCTGGCCACTCTAGAAGCCCCGAATATCGAGTGGTATTGGTTCTCCCCGGTTAGAGCGTGACAACTTTTGCCACCTTTCAGAAAGCATATAAATGGGGCTCCGCACCATGGGGATGCTCTGTAGTACCAGCACCTGACATCTTGGCAAAGGTTACCTCCGATAGTTCCCATGTTCCTTATCTGTGGAGATCCAACTGAACGAACTGCTTGTACAAGTATATCATAGTACTCCTTCACGACCGAAGAAGTTGCTATGTCACGAAGCTTAGTCAAAGCACCTATTCTAAGGACCCCATCGTCTTCCTTAATGTAGTCCATATCAGGGATGGTCTTGATGTTCACTAGGACTTTAGGGTATGTGGAAAGCACTCTATCCTTAAGCTCTCCGAGCAGGTCTGTTCCACCTGCAATCAGCTTTGCCTTCCCCTTGTATTCCTTAAGTAGGGTGACCGCTTCATTGATCGTTTTCGCATTCACATGTTTAAAAGGCTTCATTTCACTTTACCTCTTTCCCAAAGCCTTGAGGATTTTGTCCGGTGTAATAGGAAATTCGTTAAACTTTACACCGATTGCACTGTGAACGGCATTCACGAAGGCTCCTGCCGAAGAACCTATTGCTTCCTCTCCTGCGCCCTTGGCTCCGAATGGGCCCTCTGGATCAATTGGTTCCACAATAACAATGGAGCTACTTTCAGCTATGTCAAGCGTCGTGGGCATTTTATAGTCCAAGTAATTGGCATTAAGAGGTCTCCCAGTACGCTTATCAAGTACGAGTTCCTCCATTAGAGACCAGCCTATGCCTGCTGATAGAGCGTGCTGAAACTGCCCCTCCACTCCATCAGGGTTTATAGCTCTTCCGGGGTCAACAGCTACTACATAAGTTATCGTTTTTACTTCTCCGCTCTCTGTATCCACCTCTATCTCAACAAAATCTATAGCACAACCACTTAAGGGAGCTTTACGCTCCGCACTTGTCGATGCATGGGCTATTATAGGAACAACATCCCTCATACTGTGTGTTTTTGGCGCTCCCGTAAAGAGTGCGTCCCTGAAAGAAAGTCGTTTTTCCGGGGCTTCCCTAATGTAGATCCACCCGTCCTCGGTTTCTAGATCTTCAGGCTTTACTCCTAACTTCGGGGCTGCTAGCTCGATAAGCTGACGCTTGGCATCTAGTGCAGCTTGTAAGGTAGGCAATCCTACATCAAACGTAGTATGACTAGCGGATTGCCCAGAATCAAACGGTGTGGTATCTGTATCCCCATTTACAACCGTTACATTTTCATATGGTATCCCTAATGCTTCAGCTACAATCTTGGCTACCGTTGTGAGCACCCCTTGACCTAGCTCAACTGAACCTATGGATACGGTGGCTGAACCGTCCAGATTGACCATCAAGACAGCGGAACCCACATATATGCCCCCCCTGCCAAGAGCTGATGTCAGCCCAATGCCTATGCCTCGCCTCTTTAAACCCTGAACCACTGTCGGCCTTCCCCAACCCTTCCACTTGTCCTTCCAGCCAAACCTCTCTGCGCCCTCTCGGAGACACTCTACTCGGGCAGGAGACGGGATAACGTTCTTTAAAAGAAACTCTAAAGGATCCATCCCTATAGCTTCCGCTGCTCTGAACATTACTATGGCAAGAGAAGTGGTACTTTCCGATATTCCGAAACCTCGATATGACCCAGCAGGATTTGTATTAGTATACACATTGACCACGCTACTGCTATAATTGCTTACTTTATAGAGAGCGACAGGCTCACGCAAAGAAACAGCTCCAATTTGTCCCCCTGTAATTACATATGCCCCCGTATTCATAATACAATCCCGCTTTATCGCCGTGATCGTTCCATCCTTTTTCACTCCCACCTTCCAGAATACGTCTGCCTTATGGCGCACAGCTAATGGCATTGTCTCTTCCAGGCTAAGTGATAGCCGTACTGGTCTCCGCGCTTTCTTAGCTAACAACGTTGCGATTCCTAAGTGTCGGAGAAACCTAGCCTTACCCCCGTGTGCACCGCCCACATACCTTGAAATAACCCTGACCTTGCTCCTCGAGATACCTAAAATATGGGCAAGCTCGTCGCGCATGCGGTGAGGAGCCTGCGTAGACATCCATATTGTCAAATGATCGGGTGTATCCCAATGGGCTACAGCTACATGTTGCTCCCACTGGCCATGGCACTGTCCTGCTATCTTTATATTTTCCTCTAATATTACATCAGCTTCCCCAAGGCCTTTCTCTACGTCCCCAAACTCCATGTGCGTGGGAGAACCAGTTGGAACAATATTGCTTCCACCCTGTCTTCCATAATCTAATTGAGGATGTAGTAGAGGTGCATCTGGCCTCAACGCTTCTTCCACAGTAAAAACAGCTGGTAGTACCTCATACTCCACATCTATCAGGCTTAACGCCTCTTCCGCTATTTCCTGGGTCTCAGCGGCTACCGCTGCCACATCATCTCCCACCCAGCGCACCCTATCGTCAAGAACGTAATAATCTAAAGCCTTAAGGTCATGGTGAAGGGCGGGAACTCGAGGAACATCCTTATATGTCAGGGTGGCTATGACACCGGGCATCTGCATGGCTTTAGTTGTGTCAATCTTCAAAATGTTCGCATGAGCATATGGACTTCTGAGGACCTTTGCATGCAGCATCTTAGGAAGTTGTAGATCCACCGTAAATTTTGCGCTGCCTGTAACCTTATCATATGCGTCTTTACGCACCAAACGTTTTCCTATGTACTTGTACTCTTTAGCCATTTCGTTCGTCTCCCATCATTTCTGCTGCGGCTAGTACGGATTCAAATATTTTGACATAGCCAGTGCACCTGCATAAATTGCCCGAAAGGGCTTCCCTTACCTCTGTTTCTGTCGGGTTAGGGTTTTCATCAAGGAGTGCCTTCGTTGTCATAATCATCCCCGGTGTGCAAAATCCACACTGGAAGCCCATCTTTTCCATGAATGCTTTTTGTATAGGGTGAACTTTTCCTGTTACTGGGTCTACCAATCCTTCGATGGTTGTGATTTTCTTTCCGTCGCACTCAACCGTCAGCATCATGCACGATAGAACTGGTTTTCCATCCCTGAGAACAGTGCAAGCTCCGCACGCTCCGTGGTCGCAGCTTACCTTCGTCCCAGTGAGCCCCAAGGTCTCCCTAAGCGTGTATGACAGCGTGTGCCAAGGTTGGACAGCGTCGCCGATCCTAAGCTCATACGGCTCCTCATTCACCGTCAGCCTTATCAGTTGCTCCTTTAGAATTGATTCTCCTCCATGCTCAGCCGTAACATGGAGTTTTAGCGCAGCTAATGTGTCGCAGATAGCTGAGCAATAAGGGCAAACGTACTTGTTCACCTCAACCTCCTCTCAACATCTATCCGAATTCCTTTTACCTTCCAGATGGTTCCCCTTCGTTTCTTCCATCTAGGAGTCAGCATCCAAAGTCCTGAACAACGATTTTGGAACACTTGTCGTCCCTTCCTCAGCACCAATCGACAGGTTGACAGGAGTTGTCCCGCCCTCTAACTGTCCATAAACTCTGGACTCCAAACTGTCCCATTTTTCACTGACGATTTACGCTATGCACATCTATTGGTGCTCGTCATATATGTCTGCCTTCCTAGTCAATCCCAGCTGAGCCAGTTTCTCTGGAGCAGGAACGCCATTTTCATCCCATCCTCTGAGCTTGTAGTACTCAGGCAACATCTCACCAAGCTTGACAACCTGCCCTTTAGCTTGACCTTTGAGCATAGGCTCCTCAAGCATCCTTTTAGGCAACGTGTCATCTTTTCCGGTCATTCCCGCCTCCAGATTGAACAGCCTCTCCAGATTGAAGATTCTCTCGCCGGCTAGCATCATTGTTTCCTCAGTGTAGCCGGCACCGGTGGCTAGTTCCAGTTGAATCAACAATTCATTTTTCAACATTAACAGACCGCCAAAGATACTCCAGCAGAGGCCGGCGGAATCAACCACAGCAATGAAGTCCTGCCCCTCCTTGATCATGGCTGCTTGCCCCGCTGTTTCCAACCTGTTATCAAAATTTAGGTTGCTTCGGGTGTGACAGGCGCCACTATTACTAGTGGCATAGGCAAGACCAAGTCCCTGATAGCCTTGAGGATGGAGAGCTGGCATCTCTTGCTTTTTTACGCTCATAGAAATCTCTGGGTGACCATAACGCTCAGCGAGCCTGTATGAGCCTTCGGCAAGTAAATCGCCAATCCCCTCTCTTGCCCCTATCATTTCCACCAGTTTAACCATGGCATACTTATCCCCAAAGTTTACTGGAAAGGGTACATCTTTCTGTGGTATATATCCCTTCTCATAAAGCTCCATGGCGCAGGCAATGGTTACCCCCGTCGATATGGTATCCATTCCCAGCTCGTTGCACCGATAATTAGCCTTGGTAATAGCTGCAAGATTGTTGATGCCGCAGCAAGGTCCCAGCTGGGTGAAGCTTTCATGTTCCGGGCCTTCCCCCTCCCCCTGGAACTCGGTGTCATTGAGCTTGGTTACCCTACCGCAGCGGAAGGGGCAGGCAAAGCAGGCCTTCTCTTTTACCAGAATCTCACTCCGTATCTCATCGATGGTGCTTATTCCGTTAAGGAAACCAGCAGTAAAGTTCTTGGTGGGTAGCATGCCTAAATTTAGCATCATCTCTATGATGCGCCAGGTGCCGTACTTAACCCTAGCCTCTAAAGCAAACTTTTTTTCTTTTCTAATCCGATCCACAAGAGCCAATGTAGCCTTTCTGAAGCCGTGGCTATCTGCTATGGTAGGTCTTCCTGTTCCTCTAACTGCCACTGCCTTCAAATTTTTGGAGCCCATCACTGCTCCCACCCCAGAGCGCGCCGCTGCCCGATGGGCATTAATAACGCATGCCATTCTGACTAGGTTTTCGCCAGCGGGACCAATAGATGCGATCTGAGCATCGCTCACCTCCGACCTGATTATCTCCTCAGTCTGGACAGTGCTCCTGCCCCATAGATGTTGTGCTGGCCTAATTTCCACATTATTATTAACAATTGATAAATATACAGGTTTAGGAGACTTGCCCTCGAAGATTATCAGGTCATAGCCGGCGAACTTAAGTTCGGGGCCAAAATAACCGCCTGCGTTGGAACAGACAATACAGCCAGTCAATGGCGATTTGGTTACTACCATGTATCTGCATCCAGTTATAGCTCTGGTTCCAGTCAAGGGACCAGTGGCGAAAATAAGCTTATTTGCCGGGTCCAAGGGGTCAATCGCCGGGGGTAACTCGTCAAAGAGGAACTTTGAAGCCACACCTCGTCCTCCTACAAAGGCCTTAGCCATATCTGGGTCTAAATCTTCAACAAAACAGTCACCTTCAGTTAAGTTAACCCTTAAGATTTTGCCTACCCAACCATCCATTGCCATTTCAGCCTTTAATTTTAACGAGCTACCCAGTTATGCCCCACTTTAGATCTTGAATTCATTCTACTGGCAGGCCAGCAATCTCTCCCTCGTCGAAGCGGCTCAGTTAGCTTTGGTTTTTAGTCAAAAAGACAAAAACTATTTTCAGAAGCCTCAACAAAACTGAGGTAGATTAACTAAGGCATATGTTTTCTTCACAGCTCAGCACCGGTGAGCGTTCCTAGGCAGCTTCTGAGTAATCTTATAGCGTGCCTCCACCATCGGCAACAAACGTCTGACCCGTGACATAACTTGAGGCATCTGAAGCCAGATATATAACCAATGCCTTAAGTTCGTCTGGTTTTCCTACTCGCCCCATAGGATTGTTCCTAGCTTGTGCTTCGTCAAATTTCTCTACCTGCTCCTTTGACCAACCCCAAATTGCAACCAGTTGCGCTCTTACCCCATAGTAGCCCGGTGCGATACAATTTACCCGAATCCCATCTCTGGCATATTGTCTAGCTGCCAGTGAGGTCAGGTGATTGAGCCCAGCTTTGGCGACGCTATAGGCCCCACGGGCATCTTCCCTAGCTCTTAGACTAGCTGATGATGAAATGTTGATGATGCAACCCTTCTTCTGCTTTATCATGATAGGCAATGCCGCTCGCATACACAGAAATGCCCCCCGTAGATTGATAGCCATAATCTTATCCCAGTCTTCAATCTTTGTTTCATGGACCTTGGCTGGGCTAGTGCCAAAGCCAGCATTATTAATCAAGATATCGAGCGTACCTAGTTCGGCGATGGTCGTATCTATCATATGTTGGACCTCATCCGGCTTAGTGACGTCAACCTTGACTACCAACACGTGGCGTCCCAAATTTCTCACTAAGCTAGCAGTTTCTTGGGCTCCTTTTTCATCGGTATTGTAGGCAACTGCTACATCAGCCCCGAACTCAGCCACTGCTTCACAGAAAGTTCGACCTAAGCCGCTACTTGCCCCTGTAACCAAAGCCACTTTCCCTGATAAATCGAAGACGCCTTCTTCTTTCATTGTTCCCTCCTTCAAACTCTCAGTAAGCTACTTCCGCTAAGCAGTCAGTTAATAACCCATTTCATCCTTTAACTCCCCCTGACAAATAAGCTGCTTTAACACGTTCGTTGCTGATGAGATCTTTGGGTTCGCCTTCCGCTACAATCGTGCCAGTCTCCAAGATATATATCCTATGGGAGATTCGAAGAACCAGATCAAGAATTTGCTCTACTAGAATAATACTCACGCCGCGCTGGTTGATGTCTGTAATTATGCGACCAACCTCTCGAACTAGCATAGGAGACAGTCCCAGACTTGGTTCGTCCATCAAGAGCAACTTTGGAGCAGACATTAAAGCACGTGCTATCGCCAGCATTTGCTGCTCCCCGCCGCTCAAACTGCCGGCAAGTTGCTGGTACCTTTCCTTTAGTACAGGAAAACGCTCACATATGTCATTTAGATCTCTAGCAACTCCGTGCTTGTCTCTACGTAGATATGCACCTAAACTTAAATTGTCTCGCACCGACATCTTTGCAAAAACCAACCTTCCTTCAGGGATGTGAGCAATCCCTAGTCTGACAATCTCTTGAGGTGAGAGCCCGTCGATCCTTTTGCTCTGGAAGTACACCTCACCAGAGGTTAGAATTTTTAGCCCTGAAATTGTTTTTAGGAGTGTTGTTTTCCCAGCTCCATTTGCTCCTATAAGGCTAATAATAGTGCCCTCTTCGACTTTTAGCGAAAGCCCCCTTAACACTTCCGCCCCTCCATAATCAACTCTCAGGTTTGTCACTTCAAAGAACATTACTCCTCCGCACCCAGATATGCTTTAATTACTTCTTCGTTCGCGCTTATTTCCTTTGGCGACCCTTGGGCAACCTTTCTTCCATAATTTAAGACTATAACCCTGTCACACAAGCCCATAACCACACTCATATCGTGTTCCACCAACACTACTGTGATACCTTTTTGGCGTAATCTCCCTAGTAAGTCTATTACCTTTGCTTTTTCACTCAGGTTCATACCTGTTGTTGGCTCATCAAGCAATAACATGCACGGGTTAGTCGCCAACGCCAACCCGAGTCCAAGAAGTCTGCGGTGTCCGTAAGCTAAGTCCCTTGCGAGCTGGTTGCTATAGCGGGTGAGTTCTATCAGTTCCATTAGCTCCGTGGCTTTCTGCCTTGCGAGCTCTTCCTCTCTTCGAGCTGAAGTGCTATTTAATAGCGTTCCTAGTATCCCTGTTTTGTAGCTCATGAAAAATCCTATTAACAAGTTGTCGAGTACTGCGCGGTTCATAAATAACCTCGTTGCCTGGAAACAACGCGTTATGCCTCTGCTTGAAATTTGATGTGGTTTCAGTCCAGTTATATCCTGCCCTTTAAATATTACTTTCCCATTCACTGGGTGGAGGAAGCCACAAATCAGGTTGAAAAGTGTGCTCTTGCCGGCACCATTAGGGCCGATCACTCCCAGTATTTCTGAATCAAAAACCTCAAAGCTTACATCATCAAGGGCTGTGAGACCTCCAAAACGCTTGGTCAAACCTTGGACTTGGAGCAATACGTCCTGTGTCATTAAATCCCCTTTGGCTGCGTCCCATAACTGGTGGAAATTCGATCGAGCCATATTCTATACCCTCTTATCATCTAAGTCAATCCTTTTAGGCAACTTGCGCTTCCTCTAAGAATTCCAGTTTGATTGGTTCTTGCTCCA
>Ga0315282_10012691_pt1 | contig 12856 bp, 11 predicted proteins | sample YL17G07_20_MG_FD_203693 | JGI IMG/M metagenome (GOLD analysis project Ga0315282, IMG submission 203693) | Sediment microbial communities from Yellowstone Lake, YNP, Wyoming, USA - YL17G07_20 | ecosystem: Environmental > Aquatic > Freshwater > Lake > Sediment | place: USA: Wyoming | collected... | reverse complement strand
TCTGGGAACAACACTTACTGTTAACTCAAGCAATACACGGTCGATTCTGCTTAATGCTCTAAACCAGACCCCACGCCTCATGGCTCTCAGCTTTAACCGGACCAGATCCTTTTTTTCAAACATGACGCAAGAAGCGTCTTTCATACTGCCTTTTCCCTTCGTTTTTACCATTAGTTCCCCCATCGCCATTCGCTTCGGAAAATCAATACACTATAGTCAGTGTTTGGGACCTTGACGGAATAAAAAACTTTCTACAACCTGCCATGGTCAGGCTGAAGAGCTTCCCTCCACAATCCTAGGTAGCATGCATGCGATTTGTATAACAAAGCGTTAGAGGAGGCTCAATCAATGGCAAAACGGAAGGAAATGGAAAATTCACGTTCTTAGGAGTTTTAAGAAATCTTTGAAGGAAAGCCTTTTTAAGCCAAGTTCATCGTAAATCTCGTCGTTTGAGACTATTGACAGTTTATTGTTTAGAGCTATGGATGCATGCAGTCCGTCAAAGAATGTTAAAGAATTATGTTGCACCAATAAATGTTCACATAAGATTAAGTCGTTGGAAGAAAGCTCTATTTCTTTGAGGCCGAATGATGTGGCCTTTGCCTTTATGAACGTAAGTGCGTTGAACCTTTTCGCAGCGTCTTTTTTGTGGCTGGCCATAACTTCACGAACTTCAACCAAGGCTGAAATTGGATAGTAAAAAGAAAAAGGTTTTGTCGCTGCATATGCTTCCAAGATGCTTGATACAACATCGTAACGTTTGTCTTTTGGCTGAGAACCGAAAAGGAACTCCGTCTCAATCATGAAATCATTTTCCAAGAGAAGCTGTCTACTTCAAAAGTTGTTCTTCCGCCCGCTTTCGTTCTTCTCTACTGTACGTTATATCGCCTAAGAGCTCAGCTAAGGCTTCGTCGATTTTTTCCGGGATTGGAATTAGAATAACGTAAGGAAATCTAGCTAACAAATAGACTTTCTGTCCAACCTTTACAGGAATTTTTTTCCGCACGTCCTGAGTAATCGTTACACGATATTTCGGACCTACCTCCACAATGGACATATTATTTCACCCAACGTTATATGCAAGTTATGTTTAAACGGATATAAGTGTTAGTGAACTACCACCCAACAGGTTGAGTGGCTTCCAGCGTTAGATGTGGCTTTTCGCCTTCATCCGCATCTGCTGGTTTGAGGGGTTCACAGCTCCTCCATCTCAACTCGCTCTTTACGAGTTGAGCTATGTTTACAGCTGCGTTCAGGTCTCGGTTGTAGGTTGAACCACATTTTGAACATCGGAATTCTCTTCCATTCACTTTTCGGGCAACATGCCCACATCTATGGCATTTCTTCGAAGTATTCTTAGCCTTGACGTGGCGGACTTCTACCCCTTCAAGGTTGGCTTTATATTCGATGTAGGTTTGTAGTTTGCGGTAGGGCATGGAATGAACTCTTTTGTTGATTTTCTTCGAGAACTTCACATGCTTTCTTAAGCCATTCAAGTCTTCTATTGCTATTATCGGTTTCGGAAACTGTTTGACATATTGAACCACCTGGTTTGCTAGGATGTGTAGTTGCTGGTTTGTTTTTCTCTTCTCTTTTTCGCCGAGCACTTTAATCCTTCTGAGAAGTTTCTTTTCTCCAAGCCTTCTTCTGAGGTGGTTGTATAGCCCTCTGGTTCGTTTGATTTCCGAACCTCTCCAGAACTGTCCTCTATGTGGTTTGTCGATTAGAGCTATGGCTGTCGCAAAGTTTACTTCTCCAATGTCTATTCCAATTATTGTTTCGGGCTTATCCGTGAATGAAACGGTTTTCTTAATCGTGAAGTGAGCATACCATACGCCACGACGCTTAACCATCTCTACAGTGGTGAACTGAAGTTTGTCTTGGAAAGCATTTTCAATTAGCTGTCTTTGGTGTTTACCGAATGCCATTGGAAGGCTGATTCTTCTTTCATGATTCAACTTCAGGTTCAGCCAGTACTGTGTCAAAATATTGGTTGTTTTGCTGAAACTGTAACATCTCGCATCGAAACGTATACCAACTCTTTTCAGGGTCAGAACGCTGTCTTCCTTTCGGTTCTCCTCAAAACTTTTCAGAGTTTCACCCGCTTTATCCCTAGCATTCTGAATTAGTGCTGTTGGAAGCCTGAATCTATACTTAGCTTCTTCATAGAGAGGCTTGTTGTGCCGCCTAGACGTATCTTTGAGATAGATATAGAATTTGACGGCTCGCATAAACTCTGAGAGGCATCGGTTTAAAGCCAAAACTTTCTGTTCATTAGGCTTGAAAACCTTTCCTACAACCGTCAACTGAACATCTTTCTTCATGGAACATCCACAAAACAAAATATCTCTTTAGAGTACTTAAACCCTAACCAATTCATCACCCTACAAGATAGGGTGGGCTTCTTAGTGAACCTTCCTCTAAAAACCAAAAAGTGCCACTAATTGAATAAGGAGGCTCATTTATTCTAAATGAGGCCTAGATGTAACAGTCCGGTTGTTGGCGTGAAGTTAGTGTTGCTGTTTTTCGTCTTTTTGGTTAGTAGAGTTTTTTGATGATGTTGAGTGAGAAGTTGAAACTTTTCTGTGTGCGTGTGTTGACAGATATACTACAGCTATTGTGAAAATTATTGTAGTGGCTATAAAGGCATATGTTAGGCTTCGGATGTTTTGCGTGTGTTCTAATAAGAGGGAAGTATAATTTGCTTGCAGTTCAGAATAATTCAGCAACCATTCCTGATAAGATGCATTCAATGCGTTATCTCTTTCTAGTAGTTGGCTGTAGCTGCCTAGAAGCGTACCATATTTGCCTAAGAGTTCATTAGTTGTCAAGTTTAATGCGCTATATCTTTCTAGTAGTTGACTGTAGTTGCCTAGAAGCGTACCATATTTGCCTAAGAGTTCATTAGTTGTCAAGTTTAATGCGCTATATCTTTCTAGTAGTTGACTGTAGTTGCCTAGAAGCGTACCATATTTGCCTAAGAGTTCATTAGTTGTCAAGTTTAATGCGCTATATCTTTCTAGTAGTTGACTGTAGCTGCCTAGAAGTGCACCGTAGTTGTTCAAGAGTTCATAATATGTGGAGTTCAAGTTGTCGAAATCTATTTGCAACTTAGCGTATTTGTCGAGTAGTTCGTTGTAAAGGTACAGTAGCTTGGAAGAAATTATTGTAACGGTATGGCTGCTATGGACGTATGTGAAATATAGATAAGCATGTGCCTTGTCTGAAACATTAAGTAAGGTTGGGATGACTTCTTCTTCATCAATCAATACGATATACGAGTAGTTCATTAACTCTATAGGGATCATAACTCTGCAGAACCCAACTGTGCCATTTTTACCAGTGACGTTAAAGCTCATTATTTTGTTCCCAGTTTCTCTTTCAACTTCAAACCTGAAATTAGAGATTATTGAATTGCATATTGTAGTGGCATGATAGGTTTTGTCTTTCCAAGCCACTCTGAAATCGGAAAACTTCCCCATTAGAGGGTAGTTGTCTTGGTTTTTCGTTTCAATAAGGTATGGGGTGTCTCCTATTCCATCACTGCCAGTAACATTCTGATAAGGACCATGGTAAATGTCCGTGCCATTGTAGTCGCTCCAGTAGTTTCCTTCAGCGTTATGGTTCCACAAGTTCATCGAATCACTCAGCACCTGATATTTATTATTGAAAAAATTGTTATGATATATGGTGTTATTATTGCTGAGGGAGTCAAGTCGGGTTCCATGATTGTTTGAGTAAATGTTGTTGCCGGAAACGAAGTTGCTGCTAGAGGAGTCAAGTTGGATTCCGTTGGCGCTGTTTGAGTAAATGTTGTTGCCAGAAACCGTGTTGCTGCTAGAGGAGTCAAGTCGGATTCCGTTGGCGCTGTTTGAGTAAATGTTGTTGCCAGAAACCGTGTTGCCGCTAGAGGAGGAGATCCTGATTCCGTTGATGCCGTTTGAGTAAACATTGTTGTCAAAAACCGTGTTATTTGTCGAGGAGTCGAGGCTGATTCCGTTGATGCCGTTTGAGTAAACATTGTTACCAGAAACCGTGTTGTTTCTGGAGTAGGAGAGGTAGATTCCATGGTGGTTGCTTGTTATTTTGTTGAGGCTTATGTTGTTGCCGCTGGAATGGTCTACTAAGATGGCGCTGTCGTATAGGTCCGTTCCGCTTTTCTGGACTGTGAAGCCATTGATGATTACGTTGTTGGCTATTACAAAAATCACGCTGCCTTTTTCGCCTCCGTCAATGAGTGTTGTTTCTGGGTCTTCTCCTATGAGTGCCACACTTTTGTTGACAAAAACATTTTCTTGGTAGGTTCCACTGTGCACGAAAATAGTGTCTCCTACGTTGGCGTTGTTGATAGCTTCTTGTATTGTTGGGTAGTCTGTTGGAACGTGGATTAGGTTTTGATTTGCCTTCACGGATGTTTTGCATCCTACCAGAAGTGGCGTGAACAGTAAAAATAAGATTGTAGATAAGGTCAAAATTGTTTTCTTCATTTTTATCACGATACGTGTTTTAAGGGAAGATCGTATTTAAGATTGTGTGTCTTTTGATAAAAACAATGATTATTTTTGGGAAAGTAGTTTGCCCAGCATCAAAGAGCATATGATGGCGATGTAAAAGGAAGGTACAAAGACGATTAGGTTGATGATGGGTTGTAGAAAGGACCATAGAACGGCTATGTTCGATGTAACTATTATGAGTGTTAATATAAAAATGTTGGTCTTGATGGAGCTTCGTTCGGCTGTAGAAATGCTTTGCAAGTCTAGTATCGGGCGTAGCAGATTTTTCGTTTGCTCTATTTGTTGGGGTGTCGCTAGGATTATGAGGTTTTTGTCGAGGTCTAGGAACTTGAAACTTGACAGAGCGTATCTTTGTAGTTCCCAAGGTTTGCTCTTAGGCAAGATTCTTACAATGCCGCTTTTTTCCATTTTTTTTAGGATTGTTTGAATCATGCGGATGAATTTGGCTTCGTTTGTCTTTTCCTCTCCATAAAGTTTTTTTGTAAGGTCTTTGGCGTCTGGAAATTTTAGTTCTAGTTGGAAGGTTGCGATTTCTTTTGCTAGGTCGTATTGGTACTCGCCTTCTCGTAAACGTATGTGAACTGTTTTGTTATCTGAGTTTATGCTCTCTTCTATGAATTTGGCTTGGGTTGGTGTTATCTTCTGTTCAGACAAGCTTGTGTGCCCCTGTCAATAGTTTCAATAGAGGGAATAAAAATTTTTCGTAAAAAAGGCTCATCCGGCGTTTTTTTCAATAGCGTCAATCGCATCAATGGAGTATATGGAGAAAATGCTTATCCTTTTCAATGAACAATATGGATGGCATGCATTCGTGTATGCGAAGAAGTGACAGAAATGGCACTAGGATTTAGGAATAAAAAAGAGGAGATATCTTTATGCTGCACAAAGCTTTTAAGCGCACGTCTCAAAATCTTTAGGGCGGCATGCATGGATGCATGCAAAAAAATTAAAAAGAGAGGAAATAAAAATGAAAGTTTCAAAGAGTAAATTGTTGGCAACAGCGATAGTTCTGGTAATGTTTGCGTCGATGTTTGCGGTGCTTTTAACATCTCCCGCAGAGGCGGCTTACGTAAACAAGGACATGTATGCTTATCTTGAGGGCGTGCTTGGCAATGACAGCTACACATTGTACCCTTACACAAGCACGAGTTTAGACATTGGCTTCTCAAAATACGGTGAAATGATTAATCCAGATGAACCCGTTGGTCTAAGTTACGGGGGGGTTGATCCTTTTGCCAATAGCAACGTTAGCCAGATCTTGTGGATCGAAGGCTGGCTGATCAATATGACATTTGAATATTCGGGTGTTATTCACAACATTTGGGCTTATTCATTGTACAGTGACGGTTATAATTACACCAACAAAAACTGGGTTAACAAAGCCAAATCTGCATTGGATAATAGGCCTGGATATACAGGAGGCAGAAAGACTAATGGTTACGCGACCACTGATCCCATGCAGGTTCTTTATGATGGTCCAAGGCGTGCTATTGTTCTGTTGAAATCAACTATCTACGATCCAACTATTATTAACCCGAAGGCTCCCACTGATCCAAAGGGTCTTCCCCTGGTCGACATATACATTCAAGTGGACTTTAACAAAGTCAAAAAGTACGTTCTCTTGATAAAGGACATTAAGCTCAGAGCCGAGAGCAAAATGCTCGAGAAGGTTCAGGTGAAGTTCGGCCAAAGGGGTCAATGGGACTTAGGCGCCAAACCCGAGGACTGGCAGCCCTACAGCTACGCCCACTTCTATCATATGCTTCCAACGAAATACTTCAAAAATCCATGGTACACACTGCTTGACGATCAATTAACTGGCTATGACCTGTGTCAGATAATCGACTATGACCAAAACTACGTGGCTTATGCTGCTTACTGGCCAAATCTCATGAGCTGGAGAGTAGAGAGTATCAATAAGCTAAATCCAAATGAGATATACGGCGACTTGTCAGATTGGGAGCACAATTGGGTTGGCGCAGAAGGCACAGAAGGAGAGTTCGTTGCTTCTATTCCAGGGTACTATCAAGATCCATTGTATTATCCAGTGGGCGCGCCACCGGTATGGACAGATGCGACACCAGAAGTGTATGTTGACGGGGTACTGCAGACACTTAATACACAGTATACGTATGATGTCACTTGGGGCGTACCCGGAGGCTACGACAGAGGCTATCCAGGTGAAACCGTGGCGGCGACTCCAGGCACGTTCTACTTATACTTCATCCATCCACAAGCAGACACATCTAAGATCTATGTTCACTGGAAACTCCATGCTGAACAAGACGACATGACCACTGAGCCTAGAACCCCATTCACAATGGGAGAATGGGTCTTCGACCTAAGCTACGCGGACGAAAAATTGCCCACAAACCAGTTCAGATGCATAACAGTCTACGGCATAAACGACCTCAACGACGCCGTTGACAGGGATATCGCCCTAGATGATAACTGTATTGACAAAGAAACTCTGTACCAACTAGACGAAGTCTTCAACCCGTGGGATCTACGCCAAGCGCTTGGACAAGACAGCTTTGCATGGTGGGACCCTACCTCTGTGTATGACACCTCCTATAATCCCTTTGACTATAGCGAATATATGCGCGACGATTGGCCTGGAAAATGGACAGAAAGATGGGTTCAAAACTACACTGGCGACGGAACACAAGACACGTTCTGGCTTTCTCAACAGATAGTTGTGCCAGCGGGAGACGACGACCCCACAAACCAGTTCCCTGCTTGGGACGCATACTGCAGTCCAAGAGAGAAGGTCCTCGTTGACGGAGTGCTTCAAGTACCAGGCATCGACTACGAAATATCCTGGGAATACTCCCCAGAAGAAACGGTTGCGACAGGACTGAAGAAAATCAAATCTGGCGACTCCTTCCAGCTAATGTACCCAAGAATCTACCCTGATTCTGATTATGTGGAAGTCTGGGTAGAAGATCCATACGGAACTCCAGTACATTATCCAGAGTACAGCATCGACTACGCCGACGGCAAACTGTACATCACGGAAGCCTATACGCTCCCAAAAGACTACACACTGAAGATAGGCTACTACTTGAACTGGCCCGCAAGCCAAATAGTCTTCTACGAAGACTCAATACCCGCGACAGGCGCCCACGTAGAAGTGCTCTACTCAACCTTCCGCATAGTCTACAAGACCGACAAATTCCTGTACGGCATAGACGGCTTATATGAGGAAAACAGTGATGTCGAACATGACTACTATGACTACCTTCTAAGATATGGACCAGTAGTTCCTGAAAGCTGGATGTGGTGGACCGTCTACGAGGAAACGTATAAAAACTGGATAACAGTGCTAATCAACGGCGAATCAATAAGCTCAGATTACTGGGACTTTGGCACGTACTATAATCAACCATACATATGGGTCGACTACTCCTATTTAGAACTTAGCCCCGGCGACGTAATCGAAGTCATATACCCAATATTCAGCGGAAGATACGAATGGACCACAGTAGGCACCGGATCAGCACCGGTAGACTCGGCAGGTGCATCAATGGTAACAGAAGGACTGCGCCAATGGACGAACTTCGACACAAAACTCGGCAGCCTAGACTACAAAGACACTGTCTACGGACCTAAGGCACCATACATCTTTGGCAACGTGAGTGGAACAGGCAGCATTAAAGCCGACTACTACGACGGCCAAAGAGCTCAAAGCGTTAACCAAGCAGCAGGAAGAGCGTACCTCAAAGACAACTGGTGCACAACCCTGCCAATCTCAAGCAGCAACATCATCGTCGTAGGCGGACCATTCGCTAACCTAGGAGCAGAATACTTCAACGACTTCACAGACTCCTACGTTTCACGCATCGGCCCAACGTGGGGCACGGGCTTCACGAGCCCCGCATGCTGGAACAGAACCCTGTACAAAGACACTACGAACACAGGATACGCCACAATCTCCACTTACAAGGACATCAACGGAACAGTAGGCCTAATAATCGAAGGATGGACAGGACAAGACACCTACTACGCTTGCTATGCAATACAACATGGACTACCAAAAATACTGCAGTGCCTCCAGCCAGGCGTAACATCAATCGTGCTAAAGTTCAACTACAAAGTACATCCAACTGACCCAGACTTCTTCACCATCGTAGAAAGCCTAGGAACATTCACAGAATGCGGAGGCTTCGACTACGTCACGTGGGAAGAATTCGGCACAGGGTTGTACACGGAAGGAAATGTGATATACAAACTAGTCATGAACAGCTACTCCTCAGAATACTGGGTATTCCACATAACTGTAGACTTCACCACAGCACACACATATGACCTACCACCAGTCGTATCCATCGAAATATCCTACCCACAAGAGATCAACTTCAACTGGGCAGCAAAAGTACACCCAGACCCATAAAAAAACCAACAATATCCCTTTTTTTATTTTTCTCATTTTTCAAAAATAGGAAACACAGATCACAGGTTGATCCTCTTGTCATTTACCAAAAAGAAGTCAAAGCCCTATCCCCGCAACAACATGCGGACCCACCTCCCGAATAAACGTCGGAGGCAGTAGAGACCAAAACTTAGACAAAAGCGCATACTTCCTCTGCAGAGGATCTGGAATCTTCACACCCCTTAAGAAAAAAACATGATCCTCAAGTGCTACCTCTCGTCCACCCCAACCACTCTTAAAATGATACACACCCACATCCTCAGATCTAGTCCTTCCCAAATCCAGAACCCTAAAACCATTCTCCATCCCCAAACGAATCACATGCCAAAGCAGAAGATTAGTAGGATCTAAACTCGCATATCTTCTGTCGAGAACGTTATTCCACCAATACGACCTACCATTAAAACAGAAGACCATAAGGAAAAACCGCAGCAGACACTTCAAAAAATTCTTCCTCTACATCAACACGATGTGGACAAAGCGAAGCACCGTAATTACTCCACCAACCAGGTATTCCTACAGATGGAACAACAGAAGAGTCATAAACATAACCTATCTTACTCAGCATCGAAATAATTGCAGGATTAATTCTAGCAAATGGAGCTCTAAACCCCATAGGCACTTCCCCAGTTATTCTGGCCAAGATACTACGATTCTTCCTCTCTGTCTCCTCCAACGTACCTAACGAAATCTTCGTCAAATCTACATGAAAATATCCATGAGAAGCAACTTCATGACCGAGGTCATAAATTTCTTCAACAACCTCCGGAAAAATTTGGGCAATCTCGCCTAGCACAAAAAAGGTAGAGTTCATGTGATATCTTTCAAATAGATTCAGGATGCTTTTGAGTGGTCTTATAAAGTCTCCCCGTGGAGGTCTATAATGTTTCATCACACTTTGGGCGCTAGGCCATAAACCATGAAAACCTTCCTCCACATCGACTGTTAAAGCAATCATCATTTAAATCACTAACTTCTGAACGTTTATAACCTTTTTAGCACACGTGTTCTCGCAGGCCTGCAGAAATCGAAACCAATGATTCGAAATGCGCATGGACAAATAACCTGCCTTGTCTGGGATTAAACTATCCATTGAAAGATTTTTCGAATATTTCAAATGCGGACGCATATAGCATTCTATAAGCCTTGGTAATCCATTTCTCTCCAAGACTTCGCACAATAAACATTTTTACAATAATTTATTCGGCACTTCGGATTGGCTTTAGAAAATGATTTCCTGAAGGATCCTTTTCTTTTCTTCTCCCTTGAAAACCTGTACGCGACAAGAATAATTCCAGCAACCACAACAGAGACCAATCCTACCTTTAAGTATGTGTCCATAGGATTAGGATTTATCACGGACGATTTGTAAGAAAATACTAGCCGTGGATAATACTGTGGCAATTTTTGATCTTTCGAGTAAAAAAACACATAGTCATCCCCACTAACACTGTTTTCAGCTTGCAAGACCAGCGTTATTTTATCAAGGGGCGCAGGTTGCTGCATTGCATGGCCTACAAAACCTGTCACCGTCCACTCATACCAAGTATTGTTGGAAGAAACGGTGACAACGCTTTCAGGTTTGTCACTTCTGGAAAAATTTTGGATAGATTCAAACGTAAGAGTATCCTCATTCCAAGTATTGTTCAAGCACCAATGTACGCCAATGACATACGGCGAAGTGACATTATGACAATACAATTGCAATTCTATTTCAGAAGAAGCATTGAAAACATATGAGACTCCTGAAAGATCAAACATCAAAAAAGCAAAAGATATCGATGCCCCGGATTCCGCGACCCTCAAATAGGGTTCTCGTCCGAAAGCAGAACTGAGAGCATAAGCTTCTACATAAGTGTCGCCGAAAACCATGACCGTCTGCACATTTGAAGCCTCTACAGAAAAAGAAAAGAAAGTAAGCAAAATCACAAGAATCAAGGAAGTTGCCCTGAAATTCAAAGTACATCGTCCTAAAACTTGCAATGTCCCACTTAATAAGAATTTACGCCCCGCGCCCAATAAACTCGTATATGTTTCTAGCGTTTTGGCGTCAACTCCCAAAGTTCTTAATGTGCCAACGATTTCATTGCCCATTTTGCTTGCGACAAGATGCAACTTTTGTTAAGCTTGATTCCGCTAATCTTTGCAACAATTCCCCCCCGCGACCCTTTTTGTAAAAGCCTTATGGAAACAACTCTTCGAAAGAAAACATTAACATTACAACATGCCTATGTAATAATTTCCTATCGACAAAGAAAAATCTCTGAACAAACTAGCGTAATCCAATAAACTTTTCTACCCCCAAACACTCTAACACAACAACAAAACGAAAGGATAAAGCGCTATGAGCGAAATACCAAGCGAAACAGCTGAAGCACCCTTCGTCCAAGCCGATTTTGAACGAATAACCACCTTAGTCTCCACAGAATTTCAAATAGAAGAAGCATTACTAGAACATAACATCCCAACCTACTACCTAAAACAACCACAAGAAACAAAACATGCTTTTCTCAGACTATTAAAAAAATTGGAAGAGATGAATTTTATAGCAATTCTGCGTAGACATGATGCTAGAATTGTCCTAAAAATTATTCCCAAGCCTCCAACAAAACCAAGTAATATTCTGATTAACTGGCTGCTGTTTTTTGCAACTATTGGAACAACCTTCGCTACAGGATACTTGCTATCCGTAGACTTGATCGATCCTATAATCGGCGGAGCTACGTTCACGATAGCAATAATGGCTGTGTTTGGCCTACATGAGATGGGTCATAAGTTAACTGCAAACAAGAACGGAATAGAAGCCACACCACCATATTTTATTCCAGGTCCACCACCAACATTCGGTGGATTCGGAACCTTCGGCGCTGTTATATTTCAAAAGTCGCTTCCAGCGAACAAAGACGTGTTATTCGATATCGGATCAAGCGGTCCGATCTTGGGTTTTATTATAGCAACCATAGTTACTGCGGTGGGAATGACAATGGCAATTCCTGCAGTTCCTCCTCCCGAAGGAGGAACTCTTTTGCCAATGCCGTTAGTCTCTATTCTAATCTACAAATTATTGTTTAATTTTGGTATGACACCTTCCGCTCCCCCGAAGCCCCAAGAATTGTTTATGCATCCTGTTGAACTTGCTGGGTGGGTCGGTATGCTTGTTACGATGCTTAATCTGTTGCCTGCTGCAATGCTTGATGGCGGACATGTTGCCAGATCTTTAGCTGGCGAAAAAACAAGAACTGTTTTGATGGTACTTTCGATTGTGTTGCTGATTATAAGCGGCTTCTGGCTGATGGCGGTCTTGGTTCTTTTTATGGGTATGCAGAGGCACCCTGGCCCATTAGACGATGTTTCCAACCTGTCAACCAACAGAAAACTTTTGACAATTCTGTTAGTAGCCATTTTTGTGCTGGTTTTTCCATTTTTCTAAAGCGTCTAAGTTTTGTATTTATGTTGAACGCATAGACAACAATGTTTATTAAATATTGCGATATTAGATGTCTGACAGATAAGTATACCAAAAACAAAACAAACACTATTTCAGGTGAATTCGCACGAGGGGAGCAATAATCTTGATAGTCTTCTTTCTAATGTTTACATTTGCATCTCTGCTTATTCCTTCGCCAATGTTTCCTGGAACCTTTTTCTGCTCGCTGATTGGAAGAGCGATAAGCGAATATACGGAATATTTGAGCGCTGTTTTTAATGGTCTTTTTTATGGCTTCATCTTGTGGATAGTTTTTACTATTATAAGTAGGAGACTTGAAGTGGAAAAGTAGCTCAAGACGATTTTTCGACGATTTAGGTTTTGTCTTCTGGTTGTGATAGAAAACCTACAAGCTTAATGGTGATTCCACACTTGTTACACGTCAACATTAATTCTGCTAGTTCGTCGTTCTTAACTTTTGTT
>Ga0315282_10012687_pt1 | contig 12860 bp, 28 predicted proteins | sample YL17G07_20_MG_FD_203693 | JGI IMG/M metagenome (GOLD analysis project Ga0315282, IMG submission 203693) | Sediment microbial communities from Yellowstone Lake, YNP, Wyoming, USA - YL17G07_20 | ecosystem: Environmental > Aquatic > Freshwater > Lake > Sediment | place: USA: Wyoming | collected... | reverse complement strand
TTTGCTTCTGCATGTTCTTTACGTTCACGTTTTTCCATATATGGTTCTTTTTCTTCATTCTTGCGTAATTGTTTAAGTTCTTTTTCAGGAAACATTAGGTATTCCTCTCCAAATTCCATGATTTTTTGCCTCTAATAAAAAAAAGGGGGTGATGGAGTGCTGTTTTACTGTTCGTCTAGCCAATTTGAATATTCTGCGCCTACGCCTGCCATGACGCTTGCGGCGTAGATTATGGCTGAAAGGATTGCTGGTGTTGCGGGTATGGGTGCTATTGCATTGACGGCGGCGGATAACAAGTATATGGCTGTGGCGAAGAACAAGCCTAAGACGTTGCCGTAGATGAAGCCTTTAACCACTTTGAACAGCACTTTAGATTTTGGTTTTGGTTGTGGTTCTGACATGTTTATTTCTCCTTGATGGGTTCTACGATGTTAGTAGTAGGTTTCTGGCTTATAGCGTTTATGAATTCTTCCATTGTTATGACGTTTCCATGTTCGGTTGCGATGTGCCAAACTATGCGGATGAGGGCGTTACGGTTTTGTATATAGCCTAAGGCTTTGAAGATGTTGATGTGCGTTTCTAAGTCAGTCATGTTCTTTGCCTTCTTCTTTCATTTCTTTGAGTGCTTCAACGAGAGCCTTCAGTTGAATTGGGTCTAAGGCTATTTTGATTTCAACTTCTATCTTCATGCTTCTTCACCTAGCTTACATTGTTCTCTGCTACAGATTGAAGCGTCATACTTTGCTGGTTTGAAGAATCTGCAATAGTGCTGATATTTGCACTTCATTCTTCCTCGCCTTCCTCTTCCTCTTCAAAAACAACGTCTTCTAATTCGGCTATTCGTTTTTCATGGTCTTTCAGCTTTCTTTGAATGTCTTTAATAATAGCTTCGTCTTCGGGCATGATTATTCACCTATTTTCTTTAAAAGTGTCTGTAAGCATTGTTTGGAACAGATGTCTATGCTCATTGTTCGGAATCTTCTTCTGCTGAAACCATAACGTCTAAAGTGTGCCAATGGTTTTAACTCTAGTTTTTCGGCTAATTCTTTGCTTAGAGTTATTTCTAGGGGTTCTGCTCCATGTGTGCGTGTGCTTTTAATTTGTTTTCCGCAGACATCGCATAAGACGATTTCTTTGTAGACCAATGGAATCGCCTTCTTAGATGGGTTCGGCTTTTCTGAAACTTTTATTGCAGTCTTCGCAATGGTATAGGTGGATGCGGAATACGTTTTTGAGGATTCCGCCTTTTAGTATCCACGCTTTTCTTTCTATGATTTTTTGGCTCATGCATTTGGGACATACGACAATTTTACCTTTTAATGTTGGCATTTTGTTTTTTCCTTCCCTTTTCTTTTTATGGGCGAATGTAGATTGTTATGTAGATGGGTATTTAAGGTTAATCCACATGTTTATGTAGATATTTAGACGTAGATTTCAGCGAATTTGATGCCTTTCTTTTCTGCAAACTCTCTTACGACTTCAACGACTTCATAGAATTCTTTGGCTTTAAAGAGTTTTTCTGCATAGACTTTATCAAGCATCAGTTCTTTGAGGATGTCGGTTCTGATGGCAAAAGAAAAAGGAGACTTAGGCATATCTATTTCACTTCTTTGAATGTAGCTATGGTCTTTTTGGCTAGAATTTCTATCAATTCTGGTGCTTCCTCTTTAATTTTTGTCATGAGAGTTTGCCGACATTCTGTAAATATGCAATCGGTTGTTGGGTCTTTTAGGCATGGAAGTTTGTCCATTAGCTCTCTTATGTCTTCATATACGAAGTTTGTTTCTCCTTTTAGGTTGTCATTTCCTCGGAAACATTTATAGTGGCTAAACCCTGTGAATCCTCGTTTTTTTGCTAGTTCTCTTAAACGTAGAGTGAATGCCGATGGTTCTTTTGTTATATACATTAATCTGTTGCTACCTTTGACGTAGCCCTTTCCTTCATGGCATTTTTGGCATTGTTCAAGTGTTTTCCAAAAGCCCCCATCCGTGCAGTAGATAAGTTTTGTTCCTACGGGGAATCCTCTTAGTTTATCGCTTTCTAGTCTTGTGTATTTTTTGTGCATGTTTGAGCATTGAGGGTAAAAATCTTCTTCGGGTTCTGCCTCTATTGGTTTTTCCTCTTGTTCTTGTTCTCTTTTCTTTTTACCCCATTCTTTAGCTTGCCAGCAACTATAACAGATTGAAAAGGGGATTGCTTCGGGTTTCTTGTATTTCTTGGGATGTCGGCAATAAACCATTTGAATGTTGCGTTTTTTGTCTATGTAGCCCTCTCCGACATAATGGCATGGGGGTAGTGGTAGAGGTTTTATGGCTTCTTCTTTTAGTTCTTGTATGGCTTTTTGTTTTTCGGGGTTCTCTGTCATGCCCATAGGAACATCACTCGTTATCGGTTCTTTGGCTCTTTCTCTTATGATTTGATTTATTGCGTCTTTGACATAATCTAGGTTTTGCTTTTTCATGTAGCCTACTAGAAATGAATGAACGTCATCGTCCGCCTCGAAAGTTATCTTCTTAGGCATGTTGCTTCTCCTCTTTTTTCCTTCTTCTTCTAATCCATGTGTAAATTGTTCCTACTGGAATTTCTGTTATTTCTGCAATCTTTTTTGCTTCTATCCCTTTATCGATTGCTTCAAAAACTTTCTTTTTAACTGCTTCTTGCTTTTCCGCAGATGCTATTTGCGTGTCTAGGTCTCTGAACCATTGGTCTATTTTAGATTGGTCAATTCCGAGTAGGGCATCGCTTATCTGTTTTAATCTTCTACCCATGTCGTAACACTTCCGTCTATTAGTGATAGTCAGTCTATATTTAATATTTGTGGTCGTGCCTAACAGTATCGTAACAAAAATTTGTGGGCGTGAAAACCTATGAGACTATGGTCTTATTGATGTACATTGTCATAAGACCATCAAGTATGTTAACATTTACAAAAATAAGACCATCAGCATGGTGTTTCATGGTCTTCTTTACGGTCTTCCAAGTCCATCACTATGGTCTTATTTTTTGCTCCATAATGAGATGTTAGTACCGTGTTAGTGCTTACTATAACAATTACCATGGTTTTAGCTACTTGTTGTATTCGAGAAAGCAATAAACTAACATCGCCATGGTAATTTAATGGAGATTCTAGGAAATAGTGCTAACATCTTTTCGGTTCTGTCTCAACATCCATGTTACGATAAAAAAAGAACAGGCGAGCAAAAAAAATTTAGACTAGCTTTCGTTCATGTGTTAATTCATTCTCAAGAAATCTATGTTCCCGTTTTGTTCTCTTCACAAGAGCAACAAAAGGTTTTCTCAAACGCTTTTGAAGTTGTTTAGCATACCCTACCGTTGCTAGTTTTCCTCTTTGTTGATGATATTTGATATATAGTTTTAATGCGGCTTGAATTATCGCAAAATCCCAATCTTTCAATTCTACTGTTTCCGTCAATCCATGCACTAACTCTTCTTTCATGCTTTCACCTTCTTTTCCAATAGATAATTCCCTAATTCTTGCAACCATATTAAAGCCACGCCAGAGACTAGGCTTATAATTGCTGATTGTCCAAGTTTCTCTAGCGTTTTCCAAGAAACTTCAACCATATCGCCATTTTCATACATCAGAATAACGGTTTTAATTTTCTTTCGTTCCGTCATGCTTTCACCTTATATGAATTTGAATTTAACCGCACATTTACGGCAATAGTGATATGTTTTAGCTCCATGTCTGCTTACGATTACATCGCCAAGTTTGAAAGCACAGCCACACTCTCTACACGGTTTAACTAAGCCTCTGCCCTTAAGAATCTTCAATATGAAAGGAGTTAGAACAAACACTTTAACAGTCATGGTTGAGTTTTCTTCTCCTTTTTCTCCTTATATACGCAGATGTGAAATTGCCAACAACCACATTTAGGAAAATCTTTATGTTTACAAATAATGTTTCCACACGCACTACAAATGTTGCGATATTCCACTCTCATGGGGATTTCGCTTCCTTCTTCCTTCTAGTTGTGTATTTTCTTATGCCTAAGAGTTTTCTCTGAATAAACGGGATAGCCTCTACCCATTCGACAATTTGCCAATATTCAGCTTTCATGGTTTCGGTTCTCCTCTTTGTCGTGTGTAGTGTCCACATGGAAGGTCTTTATGACTGTTATCCAAGCTGATGTAAACTCTAAGCATCGAGCAAAACCTCGTTTCACGGTTGAAATTGAAACAAGCAACACAGCGAACCATTAGGGTTTCGCCTCTTTCAGTTTATTGATAAGCCTTCGATTTTCAGATGCAAGATAGTTTAGGTTTTTGGTCAAGTTTTCAATGATTCCCCATAAGGTATCTCTATCTATTTCTAAATCCTTTATAGTTGCTTCCATCTCTAATTTTGTTTTAGCCTTCATGTTTTCACGCTTCTACTTTTAGTATTGGCATAAACTTTAAACCCCAACTCTGAACCACAGCTTGCGGAGGCTTTCCATAGCTTTCTTCTAAGGCCTTAACTGTCCATCCCCCCAACTCTGCAACAACTCCATAATTCCACTCTGTCAATCTTAGCATATGTTGAGCAAACATGTGTCTCCAAAAGTGGTTAGTCATTCGGATATGAGGCTCAAGTTCAGGAGCAAAAAGCCTTAGTGCTTCACGGTTAAGGTCGCCCATTTCATCATTGGTTTTAGTGAAGATTGCTCCTTCTGTCCGGTCTCCAATTATCGTTTTCAAGTCTTTCAGAAGTTCTAGGTCTAAATGTTTTGTCCATTTCTTGCCTTCTGGATGAATGTCTCTTCTAGCCTTGTCATACACGGTTATTTCGGCATGGTCACTAAATTCTTGGATGTTTTCCATTCCGTTAGGCAATTTTATCGTGGCTTTTAATGTTGCAGTTATGCGTGTTGCAGTTTTAAACATGAATTTGTCAATCACATACGCCTCGAAGTCTCGTTCTTTCAGCCATCTCAACATTTTATTTAAAACATCCATTTCGACAAAGAGGCTAGCAAACGTGCCATATCCCCTGCCCTTCGCACCTGATATTTTCTTTCCAACCACAATACCTTTTGAAAGCAGAAAACCCCTTAATGGCACTCTTATTGATGCAGTATCAAACCCTTTAGCTTTCAAGATGCGGATTATTTCAATCGCATCATCAAGATTTAGCCTATCTGGATGTTTAAGACACCATTCGCCGCTTGCCACTAAATCTAAGCCAAACTTCGGAAACTTTCCCGTGCAAACACGCTTTATCGTTGAAACATTCGGATTTACGTTTACGATGTTGCGGTCTCCCATTTCAGCAATCCAATTTTTGACGCTTTCGATTTCCTCAAACTTTCCATTAGCAAATATTGACACATCAACCGCTTCTTTCGCTGTTGGTAATCCTTCAACAAGTTCTTTCCTCAACTGTTCCTCTACGTCAGCATGACGTTTAAGCCACATTGTCACAGATTCACTTGTAACTTTCTCATTCCTTTTCATTAAAATATAGTCTCGGATTTTAGATGGACTAAGCATTTTAAGTTCTCTCGCAAAATCGGGTATGTCACGACTTGGATTGTATTTCGTCATTTTTTCGCATCCTACGCTAGAATGTTAGTACTAACATTTATAAGGTTTGTGAACAGAATTATGTGTAAATGTTAGTTGTTAGCTTTATAGTCCGACTCCTCTAAGCAAACGCTTACTCGCCAAAAACTCTTTACTGCGTCAATAGAGCCTTTATGTCTGCTTGAGTTATCACACCTTTCTTTATCAACGCTTTAATCAACGCTAACAGTATTTCAGGCTCAGTAATCAAAGTTCCATCGTCAAGTTCAACGCAAGGCAACGCTTCTTGGTCTTTCCCATACTTATAGAATTTTATGATTCTTCACCCCTTGCTTTTCTTTTCTTCCATTTTCTTCATAATGGAGTTCTCTATGACAATTAGCACATAGAAGAATCACTTTCGAGTAATCCACATTTGGAGTCAAACTAAACGCCGTATTCTTACTAATGACTTTTCTCTGATAGCTTTTCATATCAAATTTCTGTTCCATTATCATCACGCTTCAACGACGTAGCCGAAACAGTAAAGGTCAAAATCATCGTTGGCTGCGTTCTGAGAATATTGAAGCCTTTGAGTGCCATCAGCAATAACGATTAAAGGAGGACGGGAAATAGTAGACGCATAATAACCATACTGTGCACCCTCATTTGGATACGCAAGAAAACTATCTGTTCCAGCCATTCTTTTCGCTTCTATCAAAATAGCTATGATTTTTCTTGTTTCACCCGCAATCGCACCCGTTCCCGCACTATTCGCCAAAGTCAAGTAATGCTTAAGCGTGTCCGCCTCTGTGATGTCCGCTATTTTGCCGTTGTAAGGAACAAAAAACTGTTGCGGTCTAACCCTTCTCATCCTTCCCACACCCATATGTCGGCAGAGCCAGACGCTACTATTCCGTATTGCGGTTGCTTAACTAATATTGGGTCGTCTTTCGCATTGACGCTTTCAAGTTCCCCCGCTCTTAATTCTCTGCCCTTTTGAGTGCCTGAAGTGTTCACATCCTTATTTTTTGAGATGTAAACGGTGACTGTGTTTGACTGATAAGATTGGAAAATCCATTCTTTTCGATGGGGGTTTTCGTTGAAGATGAGTGTGGGACTTGTGGTTATGGTTACGATTTTTTCTGTGCCTTGCCCTTTTTCTTCTTTTTGTTTAGACATCATATCTCACTCTCCTTATAGATAGGTAGCGTTTAAAAAGGTTTTTCTTACTCATGTTTCTGGTTCTCCAATATCTTTTTTAACTGTTCTTTTCCTTCCTTAAAAAGCCTTATCAAATCTTGAACTTCGGGGTTATCCATGACCTTCTTGATTACTAGCCTATTGACTAGAAACCCCGTTATGACTAGGCTTAACAATGTGCCGAAGATGTAAACTGCAAAAATTAAAATAACATCAAGAACGTTCATGGGTTTTCCCTACCATCCATGTTCCTTTTTTGGTTCTGACTATGAGGGGGTTGAAATGCTTTCCAAACTTGATTTGCCTTCTCAAAACTCCGCAACAGAAACATAACCAAATGCTTTTAGAATCGCATAAAAAACTGTGGGTTTTTCTTGCTGTGACCACATATTTTATGCTGTTTTCTAGGTTTGTTAAGGCTAGAACCCAATTCTGCGTTGGTTTGCCAAAGATTCTGCGAAGAACATTCAACGCCTACGCCCTTTTCCCTTTCCTTTCTAACAAGCTAGGCAACACAACAAGCAAGCCTATGCCTACTATGGCGAGTGCTATTATGCCCCCCCATGCAGTTATTGAAGGTTGCTGGGTTGTTATCTGTTCGGTGGTTGTTGTGGTTTCTCCTGTAACGGGGTTTGTTGTAGTTTTTGTTATGGTGCTTGTTGTTTGGTTGAGGGTTAGGTTTCGTAAGAATTCATATATTCCGTATGATACGCCTAAGGCAATTATAATTAGTGCGATGCACTTGGCTAAAACCCACAACAATGCGGGGGCTATTGGACTCCCCGCTAGGTCTTGAGTGCTTTCAAAAACGACTGTGCCTTTAACCTTTACAATGAAAAGCTGATTGTAGTTGCAGAATTCAAAAGCGTGTTCTGCCCCACCATAATAGCATGATGATTGAAGCGGGTCTTTGACTATTTCGCATTGAACATCAACGCTAGACAATGTTGCGGTTATACCTTGTTTTTGGCATTGATTAATGAATTCGGCTACTATTGTAGCGTAGTATGTTGCTTTTGTTTTGTCTATGATGTCGTTTTCAATTCCGCTATCCCATGCAGTTCCATGTATTACTGTGCCTTCTCTCGTTTGCCATTGACAACTGCCTTTCTGTGTTTGTCCTTCCCAAATCCACTCATACCTGTTCATTTTTCATCACCTAGATATACACGAATATGTTAAATTTGTTGGTTCTTAAAACCCATTTGCCTTTGCTTTCTTCGTTGAAACCCGCAAATTTCAATGATTCTTTCAGTTCTGCTACGTGCTTTTTGTGTGTTGGGTAGAAGGCAAATTCAGGGAATACCGTCAAATCTTCTCTCGTGAGTGTTCTAACCAATCCAGAGCCTTTATAATCAATGACTAAAGACACTTTGGGTTTTTTGATTAAGCCTCTCCGCTTCTTCAACGGGTCTAATGTTGCTCGTTTCTTCCATTTCTTATCATAGCCTTTTGTTACCATAGCTTTCGCAACGCTTCTTTTATGTGCAGTCGGATGAATTAGCTTACGATGATGTCTAAGTTTAGCCATGCGTTCAGCAAAATCTCTGCCTTTAATGGCTTTTCCGCATAGGCGACAATGCACAGTGTTAGGCATTTTAGCCACCTCTCGCAAGTTGAACGATTATTAGGGCTATGGTTATGATGCTTGTTCCAAACAAATACTTCAACTTTGTATCTAGTGCCTTCATTCTAGCATCACACACCTGTTCTAGCACAAATTTAGGGTCTTCTTTTTTATCCGACATGCCTCATCATTCTCCTCATTTTCTTTCTCTGTTGCCACTCGTAAACTTGAACGAGTAGGTAGATGACGCATACGATTGTTAAAACCATGAATATTGTTTTGTAGAAGTCGGTTTGCTTCTTTTGTTCTTCCTCGTCTAACTCTAAAAATTGCGGGTTGATTATTTTTATTAAGCCTTCTAGGTAGAAGGGTTTGTAGATTGCGAAGCCGCCGAGTATTGCCCCTGCTAGGGCTATGAGGAAGCCGAAGTTTATTGGAGAAGGGTCGGGGTCTGGGTCATACCAGCCGTTGTAGCCTCTTGGTCTTTTCACCTTTCAAGTCTCCTTATGGTTGAATAGCTATCCAATGAACCGTTACGTCAGCACCAGCCGCTTCATCAACGGTGTGCGTGTGCGCCGCCTCGTTTTGGTTTGTGTGTGAGTGACTGCTTGCATCTATTTGCTTATTTCCCGTATTGTCGCTATGCCCTATATTTGTGGCACTTGTTTCAAGATAAAAATTTCCAGCACTTGCTCGATAGCCCATGCTGACAGGGGAGGCGTCGCCTATATGCGTGTGGGCTGAACCTGCTCCGCTTGTGCCTTTCAGTTTTCTAACGTGTCCCGTGAAACCCGTTGTTGAACGTGTTCTTATTATGGCTTGGTAGTTTTCTGTTGCGTGGAAAGCAGTTAAGATGATGATGGGTGTGGAAACAAATTCTTTATCGAAGGTGACAGATATGTTTCCGCTTGCGTCTGTGGTTGTTGTGCCTCTTTGAATGAAGGGCATGGGTTCTTTTTGCGTGACCATTTAAGCTTCCCACACCCAAACATCAACAGTTCCCGCAGCGACAATGCCATACATCCTTTCTTTGATTAGTTCTGGGTCGTCTTTACTGTTTATTGTTTCTATAACGCCTGCTGCTAGTTCTCTGCCTTTTCTTGTTCCGCTTACCGCCACGTTTTCAGATATGCCTAAATAAACGGTGGCTGCACCTTGATTTTGGATGGTGATTTCTTTGCGGGTTATGCTTTGGTCTAAAATTTTAGTGGCAGTCGTGCCTATGGTAATTATTACTTCTCGTCCCATTTAGTTTCTCCTCTATTTTTTGTTGAGTAACGTATCCGAAGCCCTTAAAGAAAAAGGGGGGGAGAAGGCTAGTTGTAGAGAAGGCCTACGATGAACTTGCCCGCTGTGGTTAAGGCTACGCCTAAGTTGAAGTAGTCGTCTATGTCTATGGGGTCTGTTACGGGTATGTCTAAATCGCTTCTTCTTGTCAAGTGTGCGAATTCGATGCTTGTGGCTGTTGTTGCGTCTATGCTTATTGCTCCACCGATGTTTTCAACTGCAAACTCTAGGTCACCCATGCCTTTGATGCCTGAACTTGAAAGCCTAAACTTTCCGCAGATGCCTTTCAACGTGGCTACGGTTGTGCCGACTGCAAAGCCTAATAGTTCAACGATTCGTCTTGCTCCTTCAAGTCGTATGCCACTGCCTTTTGTTTCGCCTGCACTTGTGCTTCCCATCGTTGTTAATGTGCCTAGTTTGCCTTTAAACTGTGGTGACGCTACAAAATCGGCTATGATAAGGTCTACGGTAACGTATGGTTCTATGGTGTGGTCGATTAAGCCTGTTGCCCATACTTCGATTTCGCTTCCGCCTTTAACGGGACAGTTGACGGGGTAGATTGGTGCTTTGTCTTGAACTGAAATGCCAGATTTGCCGAGTGTTGAGCCTACGGGGGCGCATAAAACTTTGTATGGTGTTATGGGGTTGCTATCGCTTTTCAACTCAACAGAAGCCATTACTGCTTCGCCTGCGGTTAAGCCTGCTGGGCTAGAAATGTGTGGAATGATGGCTAACAAGCATTTTGCGTCTGCGGGCAATTTGAAGTTTGCTCCGCTTACCTTCACCGATGTCGTGCTAGATAAGACTGTTGGGCCGACTGTTTTAGTTACTTTCATGGTTTCTCTTTCACTCTCCTATTTTCCATACACATAGTTTCTTGCTTGGGAGTTTGGGGTTGAGTATGTTGGTGCAGAGTTGACGTGTTCGCCGCTGCCAGGTAAAGCTAATGCTCCGATTGTGCTTACGACTAATGCGGGGGCTGCAATTTTGCCTAGTGGCTTGCGAACTCTTTTCCATGAAGGTATTGGTAATGGCAGTTTGCTAGCTATGTATCCGATGAGGCTTGCCCAAAATGGAATTGCCCAGCTACTTAGGTCGCCGCCTGGTTGGTATAGTCCAAATTTGTATTTTAGGTATGTTAATGGTGTCCATGCTCCGTCATTTTGCCATAGGTGAGCTATTTCGGGGATTCTGTGCATTTCAAAACTTCCGTCTTTGTTCACGGTGTCGCCGCCTATGATGATTTTAACGTAGTTGTCTAATGCTTTGTCTCCGTAAGCTGTGGTAGCCTTGCTCAAGCCTGTTCCTACACCTGTTAAAGCGGCTAAGCCTGCGCCTATGGGCGTGCCATATTTGTTGATGAAGCCTTCAAATTTTCCGCCGATGCGTCTTCCATAGCGTCTAACTCTTTCAAATCTTGCGGGGTCGTAGCGTGGTTTCTTTGCTCCACTCCAATAAACTCCGCCTCTTGAACCTTTTGCGTATGGTTTGCGTCCGACTTTTCCGTATCCATATGCCATGCTTTTGCGTCTAGGGTCGGGGTCGTGTGTGCGTTTTCTGCGTCTTCCGAAAACCCATGCTCGAAGTTGCGGGGGAACTCGTCCTCTACCTTTTGCCCTTCTTCTAGGGTCTGGGTCGTATGACATTTTTCATACTCCTTTTTTTAGTCGTAGAAGACAATGTTTAAACATGTATATAGGTTTTTTGAATGGCATAAGAATGTAGGTCAAGTTTATATTTTTGATGAAAAGTTAGAGAAAAAGAGGGGAAGTTTAGAGAATGAATTTGCCTATGATGACTGCTAAGACTATTATTCCAGCGAAGCCTAAGAATTTTCCTATTTGAATGAGCCTAGCGACTTTTCCGAAGCGTTTTTGTGCATCTATCAGGTTTATCCATCGGGCTATGGTTGTGTGACTGCATGGGCTTCCTTCTTTGGTGAACTGCTCTGCTATTTCTCTTGTTCCCATGCCTTCTTTAGTGTGTAAGAACCAAGCGGTTTCGGCTAGTTGCTGTGTTAAGACGGGTTCGCCTACTACGCCCTGCATGGTTTCAACTTGGTTTTTAATCATTTGCATTTCTTCGGGGCTTGGCGGCTTGCCTGTGGCTATGCTTCTTAATGCGGTGTCCACTTCGGGAGGAACTTTTAAGCCCATCATTCCAGCTATCCATCCGAATTGAACGTAGTATGTGGCGATTTGAGGCATAAGTTTAGCGAGGTCTATGGTGAATGGTTGCGGTTCTTTTTTCGGTTCTTCAGTCATGGCAATCCACAATCCTTACGTTTGCATCAGATAAGACTATGTATGTAATTTTGCAATTTGATGTTTGGCAATAGAAGACTTTGGGTCTTGTTTCAAGCATTTCTTCTTTACATTCTGGGCATATCATGTTTTCTTTCTCCATTGTTTTGTTAATCGCAATCCGCATCTTGGACATTCATAGGTGACATGGAGTTTCTTAACTTTTTTAGTGGAACTCGACAGAAAGGACATAGCGGGGTCATTTAGGTTCTGCCTCGTTCCTTTTTTGTTCTCTAATTTTCAAAATCCATTTTAGCAATCCAGCATGACAATCATAGCAAATATCGTAGTCTATTTCATCGCTTTGACCTCGATTAATTTCAAGTGTTCTAAGGGGGTCTTCGGGGACATAGAATAAATCTCCGCATACATCGCATCTATGGGGTTCTAATCGTGTCATGGTAAAATCACAACCTTAGGTTCTTTATCCATGTCTTGCAGTTTCTTTATGACGTAGCCCGCAAGAGTTACAGCGTCTAAGGGGTCGGTTGCGTTTATGATGATTTCTAAGCCTATGCTTGGAACTTCTACTTTGATGTCGAAATGCGATAAGTCCGTATGGTCTTTTGCTTCTGCATGTTCTTTACGTTCACGTTTTTCCATATATGGTTCTTTTTCTTCATTCTTGCGTAATTGTTTAAGTTCTTTTTCAGGAAACATTAGGTATTCCTCTCCAAATTCCATGATTTTTTTCCTTGCCAAATAAATAGAAAAAGGGGGATGATGGTAGAGAGCTGCTCTTTTTACTGTTCGTCTAGCCAATTTGAATATTCTGCGCCTACGCCTGCCATGACGCTTGCGGCGTAGATTATTGCGGCTAGTATGGTCGGTGTCATAGGTGCGACTAGCGGAGCTATTGCATTGACGGCGGCGGCGAGCAAGTATATGGCTGTGGCGAAGAACAAGCCTAAGACGTTGCCGTAGATGAAGCCTTTAACCACTTTGAACAGCACTTTAGATTTTGGTTTTGGTTGTGGTTCTGACATTTTGTTTTT
>Ga0315282_10012686_pt1 | contig 12861 bp, 12 predicted proteins | sample YL17G07_20_MG_FD_203693 | JGI IMG/M metagenome (GOLD analysis project Ga0315282, IMG submission 203693) | Sediment microbial communities from Yellowstone Lake, YNP, Wyoming, USA - YL17G07_20 | ecosystem: Environmental > Aquatic > Freshwater > Lake > Sediment | place: USA: Wyoming | collected... | reverse complement strand
GACAGCTTCTGGCGGAACAGGTTTTTCAGCTCCGCCTGGGCCAGGATTTCCTCCACCTGGGGCTCCGTAGTGGGGAGGAAGTTTTTGTGGTACTCGTCGGAGCCCTCCTTCAGGGGGGCGTCCAGGGAGAGCTCCCAACCTCCCAGGCGCTGGTCCATTTCGATGACCTCTTCCTCCCGGACGTTGAGGGCGTCAGCCAAGAGCTTGGGGCCGGGCTCAAATCCTAAGGCCCGGAGTTTTTCCTTCTCCCGCTTCAAGTTATAGAAGAGCTTGCGCTGGGACTGGGTAGTGCCGATCTTTACCAGCTTCCAGTTGTCCATGATGAATTTGAGGATGTAAGCCTTAATCCAGAAGGAGGCGTAGTACGAGAGCTTGATGCCCCGGTATGGGTCGAACTTCCTGATGGCGTGCATCAGACCGATATTGCCTTCCTGAATCAGGTCCAGGAGGTTCTTCATCCAATATTTTTGGAACTCCAGGGCGATCTTGATCACCAGGCGGAGGTTGCTGGTGATCAAGCGGGAGCCGGCCTCCTGGTCCCCGGTCTCATGGAACCTGGAACTCAGAGACTTTTCTTCTTCCGGGGTCAGGAGGGCAAAGCGATTCGCCTCCCTGATGTAGCGCTGCACCAGGTCGAGATCCGCGGGGATGGGAAGGGTCTCTTCAGCCTCCGGCTCTTCCTTCTCCTCTTCGGCTGCCACCTCCGGTTCCAGAATTTCCGTCAGTTCTTCCGGATATTCGGCAGATTTCCGTTCGTACTGGTCGCTCACGTGTGGTTTCCCGGATCGAGGCAAGGCGGCCCGTTACCAGGCGAGCCTTACCGGGATCCCGCGCTCATGGAGATATTCCTTGATCCCTTGGATGGTATAAGTCCCATAATGGATCATGGAAGCAATGAGGGCCGCGTCGGCCCGGCCCTGGGTCAGCACTTCATAGAGATGCTCCGGGGTCCCGGCCCCGCCCGAGGCGATGACCGGGATGGACACGGCCTCGGAAATCATCCGGGTCAGGGTCAGCTCATAGCCGGCCTGGGTGCCGTCGGCGTCGATGGAGTTGAGGCAAATCTCCCCGGCGCCCAGCCGTGCCGCTTCCTGGGCCCACCAGAGGGCGTCGAGGCCCATGGGGGTGCGGCCCCCGTTAATCACCATCTCGTAGCCCGACGGAATGGTCTCCGTGGGCGTAACCCTTTTGACGTCCATTCCCAGGACGATGCACTGGCTGCCGAAGTCCCGGGCCCCCTGGCTGATGATCTCGGGATTTTTCACTGCGGCGGAGTTGACGCTCACCTTCTCCGCTCCGGCCAGGAGCACCGCCCGCATGTCGTTCAGGTTACGGATGCCGCCGCCCACCGAGAAGGGAATGAAGATCTCCGCCGCCACCCGGCGCACCACCTCGATCATGATATCCCGGCGGTCGCTGGAGGCCGTGATGTCATAAAACACCAGCTCGTCGGCCCCGGCTTCATAATAGAGCCGGGCCATGGCCACCGGATCGCCGATGTCGACGTTGTCCCGGAATTTGATGCCCTTGGTGGTACGGCCATCCCGCACATCCAGGCACGGGATGATCCTTTTACTTAACATCGGAGGCGTCCCAGGCTAGAAAATTTTCCAGGATTTTCAGCCCGAAGCGGCCGCTCTTTTCCGGGTGAAACTGGGTGGCCACTAGATTGCGCCAGCCAAGGGCGCTGGGAAACCGGATGCCGTGCTCCGTCACCCCCAGCACCATGGCCGCTTGGGCCGGATCCGGATAGTAGCTGTGGACAAAATAGTATTCGGCCTCCTCCGGCAACCCTTGAAAAACCGGGTGCGGCTTCAGAAAGCGCACCTGGTTCCACCCCATGTGGGGAATCTTCAAGCCCGCCTGCCGGGGCAGGCTCCGGGTGCGGCCCGGCAGCAGTCCCAGACAGGGGGTGTTGTCGTTTTCCTCGCTGTATTCCAAAATGATCTGGGCTCCCAGACAAATACCCAGGATGGGAGTGCCCTTCCGGAAGCTCTCTTGTAAGGCCCGGTCCAGGCCCAGGTCCTTGAGGGTCGCCATGGCCTTCCCGGCCGCTCCCACCCCCGGAAACACCACCCGGGAGGCGGCGGCCACCTGGGCCGGCTCCTGGGTTACCCGGCCTTCCACCCCCAAGGCCTTGAAGGACCGGACCACGCTGGTGAGATTGCCCGCCTGATAGTCGATGATGACCAATATTATAAATTACCTTTTTGCACCATATTAACTATAAAAATGTAACAATCATAAGGCCCTGAGTCAACATGATTATCCGAGGCTGATTGGAATGAAACCTCAGCCGAAAACTTATCCCTGTCAGAGTTTTGACCGTAACTCCGGATTATCTCAACCCGGGCCATCCCGTTTTCTCTTGACTTTTTATTGGGGTCCAACCTAGAATGATCAATATTTTGTTGGTTTCAGGGGGAGAAGCAGATGAGGTCACGAGGGAGAACAGTGCAGCGGGGAAGGGGCCGGCTATCCCTGATAGTCGCATTTTTGACTGTTTGCCTGTTGCTGCCGGGACCGACGCCGGCGGCCGCTGAGGTGAATGCTGCCTTTAATGTCGGTGTGGGGGTGGTTGGGTTCCTTGCCGCCAGCGCCATCGGCTACGGCCTGTATGAAACAAAAATGCGTCCGGATCAACCCCGCCTGCTCGACGGTGAATTCTACGGCGGTGCTTACCTGGGCGCGTCTTTTGCCCCCAGCCAGGATTTGAGCTACAATAATGGCGCCTTTTTTAATAATGGCATTGCCACAGCTACAACCCAAAAATTTAAGGTCTTCAACAATTCCTTCTCGACCGGGGTGGTGGGCGGGATAAAATTCGGCTACTTTTTCAAGAGCATTCCTTATCTAGGCCTGGAAGGCGAGACCAATGTCGCTCCCAACCGGGTGAGAACCCAAACCAGGAGCGTCAGTCCGGCGGTGCTGGGGAGCAACCAGGTGATCATGCCCGATAAAGATTGGATTAACTGGACTTCGGCCCTACATATTGTCGGTCGCTATGGCCTTTTTAAGGATAGCGAGGTGCCCTTCGGCCGGCTGCAGCCCTATGTCGGCATCGGCCCTGCGGTGGTGGCCATGTATGATCCGGAGGATTCGGCCAAAAATTTCGCCATCGATGCCATGGCCGGGATTCGTTTTATGATGCTGAAAAACGTTTCCGCCTTCGTGGAATATAAATACAATCATCAATTTTCCCCCGAGATGGAAATTCATCAGGTTATGGTCAAAAACTTTTTAGGCGCGGGCACTGCCACTCTCTCTGGTTATGACCTGCATCGCGTCATCTTCGGCGTGACTTACCATTGGTAATCCCATCCCGGCCTGAACCGAGGCGGCCCCTGGGCCGCCTTTTTTTAGTGGTCCAGACGTCCCGCCCGGTTCGGACCAAGGCGGCGGGCCTGGAGGCCCGCCATGCCAAACGGCGCCAACCCTGGCAATCCACCGGCAGGTGTGTTATCTTACCTGGTAAAATTCAAGGTTGGGCTGAGTCATGAAACTGGTCACAGCCGCCGAGATGCGGGAATTGGACCGCCGGGCCATCGAAGAGGTGGGGATTCCGTCCCTGGTGCTCATGGAGAATGCCGGGCGCAGCACCTACCAGATCCTGCGCCGGGAATTCCCCGACCCTGACGGCGAGGTAGCGGTGCTGGCCGGCCGGGGCAACAACGGCGGCGACGGTTTCGTGGTGGCCCGCTACCTGGCCCAGGCCGGCGAGCCGGTGGCCGTCTTTTTGCTGGGCCGGCGGGACCAGGTGCGGGGCGATGCCCGGGTCAACCTGGACATCCTGGCCCACCATGGCCTGGAAGTCATTGAGGTCTCGGAGGAATCCCAGCTCAATCCGGTGGTCCACCGCCTGGCCCGGGCCGGTCTCATCGTGGACGCCCTCCTGGGCACCGGCCTGGATAAGCCGGTTCAGGGCCTGCTGGCCGCCTTGATCGACAAAGTGAATCACCTGCGGCCGCCGGTGCTGGCGGTGGACATCCCCACCGGATTGTCCGCCGATACCGGGGCAGTTTTGGGCGCAGCGATGCAGGCCGAAGTCACCGTGACCTATGGCTGGCCCAAAATCGGCCAGATTCTGGACCCGGGACGGGACTACGTGGGCCGCCTGTGGCGAGTGGACCTCGGCATTCCGCCTGAGCTGGCTGACCAGGCGCCATTGGAGCTGGCCGAGGCCCGGGAAATGCGGGAGCTCATCCCGCCCCGCCCCTTCGGCAGCCACAAGGGGACCTTCGGTCATCTTTTCGTGCTGGCCGGCTCCGAAGGCAAGACCGGCGCCGCCGCCCTGGCCTCCCTGGGAGGCCTCAGGGCCGGAGCCGGCCTGGTGACCTTGGGGATTGCCGCCAGCCTCAATGACATCATGGAAGTTAAGCTTACCGAGGCCATGACCCTGCCTTTGCCTGAGGCGCCGGGGGTCCGGGCCCTGGGGCTCAAGGCCCTGGAGCCCATCCTGGCCTTTGCCGAGGGTTGCGACGCCCTGGCCCTGGGGCCGGGGCTGGGAACCCATCCGGAGACCCAGGAACTGGTCCGGCGCCTGGTGCGGCAACTGCCCCAACCCCTGGTGGTGGACGCCGACGGGGTCAACGCCATTGCCGGGGACGCCGCCTGTCTCACGGGCGCCGCCGGACCCCGCCTCCTCACCCCGCACCCCGGGGAGATGGCCCGCCTGTTGGGTGCCTCCACTCCTGAGGTGCAGGGCCGGCGCCTGGAGGTGGGCCGGGAGACCGCCGCCAAGTACCGGGCCGTCGTGGTCCTGAAGGGGGCCCAGACGCTGGTGGCAGCCCCGGACGGCCGGGTCAGCCTCAACCCCACCGGCAACCCGGCCCTGGCCAGCGGCGGCAGCGGCGACGTCCTCACCGGCCTCATCGGCGGCTTTCTGGCCCAGAAGCTGTCATCCTGGGACGCGGCCCGCCTGGGGGTTTACCTCCACGGCCTCAGCGCCGACTATTTCGCCGCCCAATACGGTCCCCGCAGCCTGGTGGCCGGAGATTTAATCGAGTTGTTTCCCGAGGTTCTGGGAGAATTCACCCGGGGCTCAATCCCCCTCGCAGAGGAAGATATATGCTGGCAGCGCGTGATATCATGACCAAAGAGGTGATTACCGTCTCGCCCGAGACCCTGGTGAGCGACCTGGCCGAGACCCTGGCGGGCAAGAACATCGGCGGGGTGCCGGTGGTGGACGCCGACGGCTGCCTCGTCGGCATCGTCACCCAGAGCGATCTGGTGGAGCGGGTCCAGGAGCTGAAACTGCCCCCGGCCATCAACATCCTGGACTTCCACGTCTATCTGCAGATTCCCTCCCATCTGTTCCGCAAGGTGGAGAAGATGCTGGGCGCCACGGTGGCCGAAGTCATGAGCCCCAAGCCGCTGACCGTGTCGCCGGAGACGCCGGTTCCCCAAATCGCCGCCCTGATGGCCAGGCAGAAGATGCACACCCTCCCAGTGCTGGAACACGGGAAGATTGTGGGGATTATCGGCAAGATGGACCTGGTCCGGGCCGTGGCCCGGGAGGGGGCGAGTGAGGCCCCTTGAGCGGCTGACCCACAGCCCCGCCGAGACCAGGGCCCTGGCAGCGAAGCTGGGGGGCTGGCTGATTGCGGGGGACATCATCGCCTTGAACGGCGAGTTGGGCAGCGGCAAGACGGAGTTCGTCCACGGCCTGGCCCAGGGGCTTAAGGTGCCAGCCTCGGTGCCGGTGGCCTCCCCCAGCTTCGCCCTGGTCCACGAGTACCCTGGCCGGGTGCTCCTGGTGCACCTTGACCTGTACCGCCTGGAAAACCTCCCCGCCGAGCTGCTGCCGGACCTGGAGGAGTATCTCGCCGGCGGCCGGGTGGTGGCGGTGGAATGGGCCTCGCGCCTGGCCCCATTGCTCCCCGCCGACTACCTGGAAGTGCGGCTGGCCATCCAGGGCGAGACCTCGCGGCAGCTCACCTTCGTGGGCCACGGCCGGCGGGGCCGGGAGTTGGTGGAGAAACTGGTTGCGGCAGAATAGTTGCCGTAGGGTGCGTCCTACGCACCATTAACTATTGCACCATTGGTGCGTTAGACGCACCCTACTAAAATTTGAGCACAGGCGGGACGCCTGTGCCACCGAAAACCGCAAACGGAGACCCGCATGGCCAAGATAAGCGCCCGGCGCAAATCGGTGCTGGAAGATCCCGAAGAGGTCCTGAACCTGGCCCAACGCCTGCTGGAGCAGGTGAAGCAGCAGTGGAAGTGGGTGGCCCTGGGTCTGGCCGTGGTGGTCATCGCCCTGGCGTCCTGGTACATTAACGCCAGGATGCAGGAACGCCGGGAAGAGCGAGCCGCCGCGGCCCTGGCCCAGGTGCGCCCCAAGCTGGCCGCCCCCGAGGCCAATGCTGAGGCCGCCAAGGCCCTGGAGCAGGTGACCCGGGACCATGCCGGCACCCTGGGGGCGCGCGACGCCCAACTGTTGCGGGCCAACCTCCTTTACAAGATGAAAAATTACGCCGACGCCGCCAAAGGATATGAAGCCCTCCTCAAGGGCGGCGACCCCGGTTGGGACACCTTGATCAATGAAAGCCTCAGCTACTGTTACGAAGGTCTGGGCGACTACAAGAAGGCCGCGGCGATCCTCAAGGGGGTGGTGGAGGAGACCTCGGGGAACCTCAAAGGCGAGGAAACCCAGCGCCTGGCCCTGCTCCTGGAGCAGGCCGGCGACTATAAAGAGGCCGCGGTTTACTGGAAAAAGCTCCTGGACGAAGGCGGCAATCCGGCCCTGCAACCCTATCTGAAGGAGAAGTTAGCGGCCGCGGAGGCCAAGGTGAAGAAATAGGGGCCAGGGGTCAGGGCTTAGGGGTCAGGGAAAAGCGCTTATTTGCAACAAAAGACTAATTTCTGGTGGCACAGGCGTCTCGCCTGTGCAATCGCAGGCTAAAGCCTGCGGCTACAAAAAATCAACATCTAGGGCAGGCCGGGCCCGCCGCTTGAAGGCGGCCGCAGGCCGCCCACATAATTGCACCGCTACTCCCTGGTCGCCAGCCGGGCCTTGACCATGGCGATATTGAGCTGCACCAGGGACTCCAGGTCCTGGTCGCCGTAAACTTCCTGCCAGGGGCGAAAGGCCAGACAGAGGCCGTCCACCGCGCACACCCGGTTCACCCTCACCTTGTAGCCCCGGGCCCGGGGCAGGGCCTGCTCCAGGTATTTCAGCGCCTCCCGGTACTTCTTCTCCTTGACCATGACAGCCCCGAGGTTATTCAAGGCCAGGGGGTTGCCGGGGTCCTGCCTGAGGATTTGTTGAAATATGGCCTTGGCCCCTTCCAACTGGCCCGCCTCCAGGAGGTCATAGCTCTCCACCAGCATCTGGGTGATCTTGGCGTCATCCTGCGCCAGGGCGGAGCCGCTCCAGGCCGACAGCAGGGCCAGGAGCAGCGGCATAATGGTCAACCGAGGTCGCCTCATATCTTGCCTCGCTTTCTACTCGTTGCCCAAAGGTTTTTACATTCCCCCTCACCCTAACCCTCTCCCCCCGCAGGGGGGAGAGGGGATAAAAAGAAGGACCTTTGGCAAATGCTCTATCACCTAAAATAAGTGGTCTGAAGTCCGCTGTCAATTCTTTCACTGACAACTGGCAACTGACTACTGACCACTAAAAAAAAGGCCCCCGGATGGGGGCCAAGGAGCTCCTGGTGGGCGGCGGGTTAAGTGTAAGGTTACCTCAAGCCGCTGCCCGGCAAGGGGCCGGCTGTCATGTACCCTTTGACCATCTCGATGTTCATCTTGATCAAAGGTTCCAGATCCTGGTTGCCGACTCCACCGGAGACGGGTTTGAAGGCCATGCAGATGTTGCCCACGGTGCAAACCCGGTTGACCTGGACCATGTAGCCTTTGGCCTTGGGCAGGGCTTGATTCAGGTAGGTGTCAGCTTTGTCGAATTTTTTCATGCCGACCATCACCGAGGCCATGTTGTTCAGGGCCAAGGGGTTGCCGGGGTCTTTGGCCAGGACCTTTTCCAACAGTTTCTCGGCCTGGGCGTATTTTGCTTTGGATAACAACTCGTAGCTGTCGATCAGGGCCTTGCTGACATCGATGTCTTTCTCGGCTTTCTTGGCCGCGAAAACCACCCCCGCCCCACATAAAGTCAGGGCCAGCGCTATGCAGATAACTTTAACCCACGTCCGTTTCATATCTCTCTCCCTCAATAATGTTAAAATGCCGAATGGTAGATTAGCCGCCCTCACGTCATCAATATAGTTATTCTGGCGGGATTGTCAAAATATTTATAGATATTTCGTCCCATCCGTACATTTTTCCGCGGGATTCCAGAAGCAGGGTCCGTCTCAGCCCGTAGTCTAGTCCCGCAGACGGGGGTCCACGGCCTCCCGGATGCCTTCCCCCAGGAGGTTGTAGCTCATGACCGTCACCAGGATGGCCAGGCCGGGGAAGACCGACAGCCACCAGGCGATTTCGATGTTGTCCTTGCCCATGGTGAGGATGTTGCCCCAACTGGGGGTGGGGGGCTGCACCCCCAGGCCCAGGAAGCTCAGGGCGCTCTCCGTCAGGATGGCCCCGGCCACCCCCAGGGTGGCGGAGACCATCACCGGAGTCAGGGCGTTGGGCAGCAGGTGCCGCCAGATGAGGCGGGCATCCGAGGCCCCCAGGGCCCGGGCCGCCATGACAAATTCCCGCTCCCGGAGCGACAGAAATTCGGCTCGCACCAACCGCGCCACCCCCATCCAGCCGGTGACCCCGATGACCACCATGATGTTCCAGATGCTGGGCCCCAGCACCGCGATGACCGCCAGGATCAGGAATAACGTGGGAAAACAGAGCATCAGGTCCACCAGGCGCATCAGGAGGGCGTCCATGGCCCCGCCGTAATAACCGGCCAGGGCTCCCACCAGCACGCCGATGAGGGTGGCGATCCCCACGGCCACAAACCCCACCAACAGGGAGATGCGGGCGCCGAAGATGACGCGGCTCAAAACATCCCGGCCCAGGGTATCGGTGCCCAGGAGATGAGCCGGGCTGGGGGGCATGAGCACCTGCTTCAGGTCAATGAAATTGGGGTCGTAGGGGGCCAGCCACGGGGCCAGGAGAGCCACGGCAAACAGGCCCATGACCAGGACCAGGCCGGCCACAGCCATGCGGTTGCGCCGCAGGCGACTCCAGAAAGTTTCGAGTTTCGAGTTTCGAGTTTCGAGTTCCAAGTAGTGGCCCTTTAAAATCCCAATTATGTCATTCTGAGGGAGCGAAGCGACCGAAGAATCTCATTTTTTGGTGGCACAGCCTTTCCAGGCTGTGCCGAAAATGGTGCACAGGCTAGAAAGCCTGTGCCACCGAGATCCTGCGCGGCGCTCAGGATGACAACTCGGTTTTTTGAAGCATTCTCGGTTTGAGTTTCTGTTTTTGGTCACTTAGAACCTGAAATAAACTGGCTTAAAGCCAAGTCTCTGGTTTTTTCTCGAAACTCGAAACTCGAAACTCAAAACTCTTCTCACCCCGTCCTGATGCGCGGGTCCACCAGGGCGTAACTCACGTCCGCCAGCAGGTTGCCCAACAGGGTGAGAAAGGCCACGATAACCAGTTCCCCCATCACTACGGGATAATCCCGGGCCATCACCGCGCCCCACAGCAGCTGCCCCATGCCGGGAATGGCGAAGATGGTCTCGAAGATGACGCTGCCGCCGATGAGACCCGGCAGGCTCAACCCCAGCATGGTGATCACCGGCAACAAGGCGTTGCGCAGAGCGTGTTTGAAGATGACGGCGCCCTCCGGCAGACCCTTGGCCCGGGCGGTGGTGATGTAGTCCTGGCGGATCACCTCCAGCATGCTGCCCCGCATGTAGCGGGACATGCCGGCCAACCCCAGGAAGGCGGCCCCCAGCACTGGCAGGGTCACGTGGGCCCCGAGGTCTTGCAGCTTCCGCCACCAGGAAAGCTGGGAGTAGCCTAAAGAGGTGAGGCCGGAGAGGGGCAGCCAATCCAGATAGACCCCGAAGAACATGATGAGCAGCAGGGCCAGCCAGAAGCTGGGCATGGCGAAGCCGAAAAAGACCAAGAGAGTGGTGCCTTTGTCAAACCAGGAATGGGCCCGGTAGGCGGCCACCACCCCCAAAGGCACGGCCACCGCCAGGATGATGAGAAGGCTGGCGAGGTTGAGGCCCAGAGTGATGCCGATGCGCTCCTTGATCTTGTCCCACACCGGGCGCCGGTCCGGGGAGAAGGAGCGGCCGAAGTCCAGGCGGCTCATGCGCTTGAGCCAGTCCCAGTACTGGATGTGCAAGGGCTTATCCAGGCCGTAGAGCTCGATCAGGCGCTTCTGGGCCTCCAGCGAGGCCTTGGGGTTCATGGTGGTCTGCATCTCCACCGGGGTGCCCGGGGCCAAATGGATCACCGCGAAGGAGACCAGGGTAATCCCGAGGAGCATGGGGACCATGAACAGCAGGCGCTTGGAGAGATAGAGCCACATATTGAGTTTCGAGTTTCGAGTTTTTAGTTTTTAGTTTTTAGTTAAAAGACTCCGAAAAGCCTTACGATGGCCCACTCCTTCTCATCCCGAATAAGCATCAAAAAGGATGATTTTGGTAGCCGCAGGCTTTAGCCTGCGCCATTACCGGCAAGATATCTGCGAAACCATATTCCGAAATGGAAGATTATTCCGCCTGTGCAATTCTTAATCGCTAATAATTTAGCCTGATTGCGCCGTTGATGCAAGGAGAATGGCTTAGGGGCTTGGCGTGGGTTTATCCGGGGGGACTGATGGTCCGGGTTGACCCCCGGCCGCGGCCACCTTGACCGCGGGCAGCCCGAAATTGGCCCGCTCCCCCATGATTTTCCGGGAGATCGCCTCGGCCAGCAGCCGATGTCCCTGGCTCTTCAAGTGGCCGGTGTCGGCAAAGTACGAGGCAAAGTCCGGGCCGTTGAAGACCTCCCGCATGGAGAGGTGATAAACCCCCGGCCCGTTGAGGGCCGCGCACATGGCCTCCAGACCATGGTCGATGAGATAGGGTGGCTGCCCCTCGCCTTTCTCCAGGCGGCACTGGGAAATCACCAGCAGGGGGATCTGGTGGCGGCGCACCAGGGCCACGTTCTCCACCATGGTCTCCTGGGCCAGGCGGATGCGGGCGGCGATTTCCTCCGGGTCTTTGGAGGCGGCCACCTGGGCGTCGGCGTCGCTCACGGCGTGCTTCAGGCGAATCTGATCCGGCACCAGGGGCCAAAAGACCTTCTCCAGCTTGGCTTCGTAGAGGCGCCGGAAGATGAAGACCTTCATCAGCCAGTGGCGCGGGTGCCAGCCTTTGAACTCCTGGCTGCGGCGCCACTCCCGTTCATCCTCCCACTTGTTGGTGTCGTTGACGTGCATGATGATGAGACTGGGTTCGAACTCCAGGGCCTTCTGGAGGACTACCTGGCAGCGGCGGGTCCCGTAGCCCGGCAGCGCCAGGTTGATGGACTCCACTCTGAGGGGCTGTTGCTGCTGCAGCACCACCCCCAGGAGCCAGGGGTAGGCCGCTTTGAAGCTGGGGCCCCGGGGGACGGAGTCGCCCACCACGAAGATGCGGTAGGTGTCCGGGGGGCGTTGCCGCTTGAAAGATTGGGGATGGAAGCGCCGGCCGCCGGCCCGGAAGAGTTTCACCGTGCCGTCCCGCTTCTCGGCAAACCCGGCCTGGGGGTCGTAGCCGTAGGCGAAGCGCCCGGAGATATCCTGGGCAAAGAAGATCCGGGCCCCGGCTTCGGCCAGGACCAACAGCAGGACCACCAGGAGAAATGCCGGGGTTATAAATTTCTTCATCAGAATTGGAAGTAAATAAATTCCTTATCCTGCTCACTGGATGAGACCACCAGAAGCACGAGCACCAGGTAAACCGCGCCTTTAACCGGCCAAGGCAAATGGCGGACGCCGGTTTCGTCCCGATATTTGAGAGTCAAGAGCTGCAGCAGGATCAGGGGCGCGGTGTGGATCAGCAGCCAGCCGCAAGAAGACTTCCAGGGCAGATCCAGGGAGGCCTGCCAGTGTCCCAGGGAAGCGAACCAGGCCCCCAACTGGTGCAGGTCGGCACTGCGGAACACCGCCCAGCCCACCAGGATGAAAACCCACATCAACGGCAGCGCCAGCCAAGAGCGCCAGGAGAACCGGTCATCCCGTCCCGAAAGCCAATTCAGGGGCGGGAAGCGATAGGCGATGAGCAGGGCCCCATGATAGGCCCCCCAGAGCACGAAGATCCACGAAGCCCCGTGCCAGAGCCCCGCCAGCAGCATGGTCACCCCCAGGTTGCGCAGGGTTTGCCAGCGGCTGCCCCGGTTGCCCCCCAGGGGGATATAGAGATAATCCCGGAACCAGTTGGACAGCGAGATGTGCCACCTGGACCAGAAGTCCGAGGAATTTTGGGCCAGATAGGGGAAGCGGAAGTTCTCCACCAGGTCGATGCCCAGGAGTTTGGCGGAACCCCGGGCTATGTCGGTGTAACCGGAGAAATCCCCGTAGATTTGGAAGGCAAAGGCGACCACGCCCAGGACCGCCCAGTAGCCGTTGAGGTGGGTGGCCGGGTCGAAGGCGTAGTTGGCCAGGACGGCGCAGTTGTCGGCCACAAAAATCTTTTTAAAGAAGCCCACCAGGATCATGCTGAGACCGTCCTGGAGGTAGGAGGGCTTAAAGGAGGGATCAGCCTCCAACTGGGGAATGAGTTGATGGCCCCGCTCGATGGGCCCGGAAATCATCTGTGGGAAAAAAGCGTCAAAGGCCGCAAAGGTGACAAAGCTGCGGCACGCCGGAGCCACCCCCCGGTAAATATCGATGACGTAACCCAGGGACTGGAAGGTGTAAAAGGAGATGCCCACCGGCAGGATGATCTTGAGCAACACCGGGTCGGTATGGAGCCCTGCGGTCTC
>Ga0315282_10012685_pt1 | contig 12862 bp, 9 predicted proteins | sample YL17G07_20_MG_FD_203693 | JGI IMG/M metagenome (GOLD analysis project Ga0315282, IMG submission 203693) | Sediment microbial communities from Yellowstone Lake, YNP, Wyoming, USA - YL17G07_20 | ecosystem: Environmental > Aquatic > Freshwater > Lake > Sediment | place: USA: Wyoming | collected... | reverse complement strand
TACCCCCTGCTCCCTGCTGAAACTGGGATCCAAGAGAAGGGGGGACATTGGATCAAGACGAACTGATCGAGTTTCTTCGCCGCCGCGGGGTGGCGAAGGCCAGGCTGGCGGACATGTCGGCCATGGAGCGCTCGCGCGCGGAGCTTGTCGAGGCCAACCGCTCGACGAACCTCACACGCATCACGGGCGACGATGACTTCTGGCTGCTTCAGCCGCCCGACCAGCCCTCGGGATACGGGTAAAGATATAAGCAATGAGCGACCTGAGCAACGATAACCAGAGCGGCCATTACCACCAGCGATTTTGCACGCTGCATACCCGTTCTCCTGAAAGCGACAAAGCCATCCTGCAACCGAGTCACGCCTTCTTGAGCCGGTCGATCGCGTGGGCGAGGGCGTCTTTGGCGTAGCGAGCGTCGGGGCCGGGCGATTTCTCCAGGGCCGGCAGTATCGGTTTGGCCTTGTCGCCCAGCCGCCAGATCGCCCAGGCGGCGTACGTGGCGCCCATGCCCGTCTTGCCGGTGACGACTTCGAGCAGGACGGCCAGGCCGTCGTCACACTTGCCGAAGTCGCACAACGCCTCGCCGACGGCGGCGCGGACGGAAGCGGCCGGGTCTTTCTTCAGGGCAGTCACGGCGGGAATCGCGCGGGCGGCGACGGCGGCGTCGGCCTTGCCGGCCTGGTCGAGCCCGACGACCGCCCAGTAGCGCACGGGGGCGTCCTTGTCGGCCAGGGCCTTGAGGTATGCCTCGACTCCGTCGGCCCATCGGCCGTCGTATGCCTTGAGGTCGCTGCAGCGGTCTAGCATGCCGGATTCGTCGATCCGCTCTCGCCAGAATGTCTTGGGGTCGTCGGCGTCGCCCGGTGCGGCGGCCTTTGCGCCGAAAGTGTAAGTCGCCACCTGGCTCGGCGCGTAGCCCAGCCGCCAGGCGTGTGCGGAGATAGATTGGCCGGGCTTGAGCTCGACGGGCCGACAGTAAAGCAGCCAGCCATTCCCGTCGCCCGTGCCGGCCTTGGCGCCTTTTGCGGCCTTGCCGGCCTTTGCGCCCTTGCCCGAATTGGCGGCCTTGGCGGATCTTTTCTCAACCGCCTCTGCCGCCCCTGCCGCCTCCGCCGCACCTGCCGCCCCGGCCTGAGCGATTCGATAGGTTATCGACGAGCCCCGCGTCGGGCACGTTATGGCAACATGCATGACCTTGTCGGCGACGGTTTCCTTCGGGTCGAAGCCGGGCGTGGCCGCCCTGCCGCCGCCTTTGATGGCGTCGAAGTCGCTCTCGGGAACAACGCCGATATCGCCGATGAGCTTCATCCAGTCATCCAGCGCCTGCTGCATACGATTGATTACCTCGGCGTATTTCGGGTCGTCGGCGAGGTTGTTGACGTTGTGCGGGTCGGCCAGGACGTCGTAGAGCTCATGCACGGGCTTGGCCGGGCGGAAGAACTGCATCTGCGGCCCGTCGGGCAGCTTGCCGGCGGCGAAGAGGCGTCGCATCTCCTGGAGGATGGGCGTGCGGTCCATGTAGTCGATCGGCTGGGACAGCGGCAGGTAGGGCGTGTAATTGCGGATGTAGCGGAACTTTTTGTCGCGGACGGTCCTGCTGAAGTCGTAGGTCTCGTCCATCCGGTCGCGCCCGCCGAAGAGGTACTCGCGCGGGCGGGACGGCTTCTGCGGGCCCAGGAACGCCCTGCCGTGCATGTGCGAGGGGACCTTCACCCCGGCCAGGCTGAGCATGGTCGGCGCGTAGTCGATGAACGAGACCATCTCGCCCTCGACGCGCCCCGGCGCGACGGCGGCCGTGTCGCCGGCGCCGGCCCACTTGCGCAACTTCTCGGGCACGCGGATCAGCAGCGGCACCCGCAGGCCGGACTCGTAGAGGAACCGCTTGCCGCGCGTCAGCCCCCAGCCGTGATCGCCCCAGAACCAGATGATGGTGTTCTCGGCCAGGCCGTCGGCCTCGAGTTCGTCGAGGATCTTCCGGGCCTGCCTGTCCATTTGGCTCAGGCGGTCGTAGTAGCAGGCGATGTTCTCGCGGACGATCCGCGTATCCGGGTAGTACGGCGGCACGGGGGCCTTGGCGGGGTCGTGCTCGAAGCTCTGGCCGGGCTTGAAGCTCCGCGTCTGCGACTCGTGCGTGATCGTTATGTTGAACACCGCGAAGAACGGCTGGCGCTTGTCCGGGCGGTTCTGCCAGTGGGCCTTGCCCGAGCATTCATCCCAGGCCGAGCCGGGCGGGTCGAACTGGTAATCCGTCTTGGAGTTGTTGGTGCAGTAATACCCGGCCGCGCGGAGATACTCCGGGAAACAGCGTGCCTCGACCGGCGGGACGCCCGCGCACCGCATCCAGCTTGTGCCGATGCTCGTGGGGTACATGCCGGTGATGATTCCGCTTCGGGCCGGGGCGCAGACCGGCGCGTGCGTGAAGGCCAACTCGTACCGCACGCCCAGGCTGGCGAACTTGTCGAGGTTGGGCGTGGTGGCGTACTTGTCGCCGTAGCAGCCCAGCGTGGGGCTGATGTCCTCGGTGCTGATCCAGAGGATGTTGGGCGTCGGCGAGTCGTCGGCCACGTCCGGCGGCCAGGGTTCGCCAGCCGCCGCGGCTGTGGTCCGCCCGAGCCGGCCGGCAATCGCCAGCGCCGCCAGGCCGGCCCCTGTCGCCTTCAGAAAGTTCCGTCGATTGGTCCTGACCTTGTGCATGGCTTGTCCTCGCAAGAAACACTTCTTACCCGCGCACGTGCAACCATTCCTACCATGTTTAACCCCGGTATGAAAGCGCGCGGTCGAATGGACTGGAGAGCGCATAAAGACCCTCCCAGGCTCTCGGCTGCGGGGCGACACCCCCCAGCCACCCTCGGCCGGGATAAGTGTTAGTATCAGAGTAAGGAGAAAAGCATGGCTTGGCGGACGGCATGGATTCTGTGGGTGTCGGCGGTCCTGGCGGCGCTGCCGGCGCGGTCCGAGGTGTTGGAGATTTCCGGGCGGTATCCGCACCTGGCGATGTACAACGGCGGCGGCGAGTGCGGCACGGGGGCCGTCGCGCCCTGGGCGGGCAGACTCTGGGTAATCACATACTCCCCGCATTGCCCCAACGGCAGCGACGACAAGCTCTACGAGATCGACGCCAATCTCGTTCGCACGACCCGGCCCGAGAGCGTCGGCGGCACGCCGGCCGGGCGGATGATTCACCGCGAGAGCGGGCAGCTCATCATTGGCCCGTACCTTATCGACGAGGCCCGGCGGGTACGTGCGGTTGCGCCTTCGGCGATGCCCGGCCGGCTCACAGCCATCGCCCGCCATCTGAGAGACCCGGCAGGCAAGGTCTATGTCTACGACATGGAAGGCAGGCTCTACGAGTTGGACGTGCGGACATTGAAGCCGACGCTGCTGTTCGAGAAGCCCATTCCCGGCTGGCACGGCAAGGGCGGCTACACGTCTCAGGGGCGGCTGGTGCTGGCCAACAATGGCGAGTCGGCGGCGCGGAAGTTCGCCAAGCCGCCCTACCAGGTCGGATCGGACAGCCGCCAGCCCGGCCAGGCCGGGGCGCTGGCGCAGTGGGACGGCCGGACGTGGAGCATCGTCGAGCGGCATCAGTTCACGGAGGTCACCGGCCCGGGCGGGATACTCGGCTCGCCGGACGCCAACTCGCCGCTGTGGGCGGTGGGCTTTGACCGCCGCTCGGTAATCCTCAAGCTGCTCGACGGCGGGGCGTGGCACACCTTCCGAATGCCCAAGGCCGACTACTCCTACGACGGCGAGCACGGCTGGCACACGGAATGGCCGCGAATACGACAGGTCGTCGACGCCGCCGGCGGCAAGCCCGCCAAGCTGCTGATGAACATGCACGGCGGGTGGTTCGACTTTCCTATCACATTCTCGGCCGGCAACACGGCGGGGCTTCGGCCGATCGGCGATTACCTGAAGATCACGGGCGACTTCGCCCCGTGGCGCGGGCGGATCGTTTTCGGCTGCGACGACGCGGCGGCCAGCGGCTTCTCGGACTCCAAAGGATTCGACGGACTCAACAAGCTCGTCGGGCGGTCGAACTCAAACCTCTGGTTCGCCGCTTGGGAATCCCTCAGCCAGGCAGGCCGGGCCGCCGGGGCCGGCGGGCCATGGGTCGCCGACGACGTCAAGGCCGGCGAGCCGTCCACGCCGTACCTGCTGGCCGGTTACAAGGATCGCGTCTTGCACATCCGGCATGGGGCCAAAGAGACCGTAACGTTCACCATCGAGGCCGACGCGGGCGACGGCAAGTGGGCGGCGCTGGGCAAAGTCGCCGTCCCCCCCGGCACATGCGCGTTCCATGTCTTCCCGCCTGAGACGCCGGGTGCGTGGGTTCGACTGACGGCCGACCGCAACGCGGCGGGCGTTACGGCGTACTTCCTTTACGGGCCGGGCGGCGGCGCGGAGGCAGACCGCGAACTCTTCGCCGCCCTTGCCGACGTGGACTCGCCCGGCGCATGGTCCGGCGCCGTGATGCGATCCGAAGCGGGGGAGCCCGGCATGGAAATCCCGCTCGGGGCGCTGACACAGGCCGTGGACGGCGCCGGCCGGGCCGGAGAGGAAAAAACCTGGCAGGTGGGCCCGGACTTGCAATTCAAGGCCACCGCTTCCGACAGTGACTCGGCGAAGGTTCTGAAAGCCAAGGCCCGCACGTCCGGGCCCACCGTGGAATTCGACGCCGCCTCGGCAATACTGACCGAGGGCGGCAAGCGATATCGCCTGCCAATGTCCAGCGGCTACGACAATCCGTGGCCCACCGGCTGGGCGCGGGCCGCGAGGGAAGTGGTCACCGAGCGAACGCTGCTGAACGTGGCTGGAAGCTTCTACGCGATGCCGCGAACGAACTCCGGCGGCCTGGCGAGGATCAAGCCCATCTGCACGCACAACAAGCGGATCACCGACTTCTGCTCTTGGCGCGGGATGCTGGTCATGTCCGGCTGCCGGGCCGATGCCAAGCCCGACGGGCACTGTTTCCAGACACCCGACGGCTCGGCCGGGCTATGGCTCGGCGACATCGACGACCTGTGGAAAATGGGCAAACCGCGCGGCACGGGCGGACCGTGGCGGGAAACCCCCGTCGCGGCCGGAAAACCCAGCGATCCGTACCTCATGGCCGGCTACGACCGCAAGACGCTGGCGATCTCCCACGACGCGGCCACTGCCGCAGCGTTCACCATCGAGGTCGATATCCTCGGCAACGGCACGTGGGTCCGCTACGCGACCATCGACGCCCCCGCCGGGCGGGAAACAACCCACGCCTTTTCCGCCGGCTACGCCGCCCACTGGTGCCGCCTTAAGGCCGAGAAGGCGTGCAAGGCGACGGCGACCTTCGTCTACGAATGAGCGTCGATATGCGGTTGCCCTACAGCCCGCGCGGCAGGAAGGTCTCCTGGCGATACTTGGATGCGGGTCAACTCCGCTCAACCAGGAATAGCTGCTCGGTCACATGGATCGGCCGATTGTTGAAGTTCCTGCTGCCACGGAAGGCGTTGTATCGCGTCTCAAGGACCTCGACGGACCCTAGCGTGTTAAGCAGCGCAAGCATTTCGTCAGGGGAGATAAAGCCTTCGTTGTTGAATGAAACCAATAGAAACCGAGCGTCTATGCCGTTTAAGAGTTGCCTAAGCAGTGGTAATGCCTTACCCCGTACGTTGTACCCGGAACGCCGCCAATCCGTTGGTATGCCGGAGACGCGGCTCACACGCGCCGGCCTCTCATAACGCACCAGCAGATTGAGCATGAAGTAGTTGGATCCGTAAGGGTGCTGGTTGTAAGGGGGGTCGATGTACGCCAGGTCAAGGTGCTTGACGGTGCGGGCCGCCTCGTTCGCGTCCTGCTGGCGCATTTCATACTCACACTCAAACCGGCTCAGCACAGGGCGTTCAATTTTGATCTGGCCCATGATGCGGACCAGGGCGTCCGCCCCTGTCCCGCCAAATTGCCCGACCTTGGTGTGGCGGTTCTTGTAGAATCCCTTGAACACCCCAGCCGTGTTGGCATGGATCGACGCCTCACTGAGCAGCGGCCCCAGAAACAGGTCTCTCGTTTCGCAGGGAACCGCCTCGATGAGTCTGCGATAGTTGTCCAGACGACGCGCGTTGCTGCGCGTATAGAAGACCCTGTCTTCCTTCGTGATGTGAGCCTCGTCTTGCGGAGAATACATTTCTTCGATGAACCCAGGAGGAAACGCCTCGGTTGTGACTCTCCTGTTTAGGTTTGCGACGATCCGAGAGATCGCGTCCAAATCAACCTCGCTCCTGTTGCGCAGATAGCAGCGCCCCGTCACGGCGGCGTAGTCTTCGAGATCGTTGCTGATGAGCAATGACGCGTGGCCCTTGAGGAAACGGGAGACGACTCCGGAACCACTGAACGCGTCGAACACCCGGAGGCGCTTCTTGCCGAGCCGGCGTTTGACTTTTTCCACCGCAATGCCGATGTGGCCCAGAAGGGCCCGCTTGTTGCCGATGTAGGTGATCAGTTGTTGGGATAGGTAGTCGGGATCTTCCTCTGCGATCGGGATGAGGGCGGTGTTTCCCGGCATTGCTTACTTCGTTCTGTTTCCGGCGGATAACGAATCGGTCGGCGCGGCGACGTTGCCGGCCTGGCCGCGCTGGTAGACGCGGACGTAGTCGACGAGGTACTTCTGCGGCAGGACGGCATCGTCCATCTGCCGGCCCCACGAGCCGCCCAGGGCCAGGTTGATCAGCAGGTACTGCGGTTTGTGGAACGGATTTGAGCCGGCGTCGGCGGCGGCGGCGACTTCGAAGGTGAAGTACTTCCGCGCGTCGAAGAAGAAGTCCATCCGCCCGGCCGACCACTCGACGGCGTAGACGTGGAAGTCGTCGAAGGGTCTCTCGACCGTCAGATTGCCGCCCTTGGAGGCATGCTTGCCGTCCTTGCCGTAGTGGACGGTCGCGTGGACCTTGTCCGGCGTGTGGCCGACGAACTCCATGATGTCGATCTCGCCGCGGGCGGGCCAGCGGGTGTTCGGGAACTCTTGGCCGAGCGTCCAGATGGCGGGCCAGACGCCTTTGCCCCGCGGCAGTTTGGCCCGCACCTCTATCCGCCCGAAGGTCCACTGGGCCTTGCCGCGGGTGATGAGGCTCGCGGACGTGTACTCGGCCAGGCGCTTGGCGCCGGCCTTGGCGCCGCCGATGGGGTACTGTTCCTTCCGGCCCTCTATGACGAGGCAGCCGCCCTCGACGCGGGCGTTTTCCTTCCGCGCGCGGGTGTAGTACTGGAGCTCGTTATTGCGGACGTAGCCGACCTCGTAGTCCCACTTGTTGGGGTCGGGCGCGCCCGGTTTGTCGAACTCGTCGGACCAGACGAGCTTCCAGCCGGCCGGCGCCGACGGGGTTTCAGATGGCGCCGCAATTGCCGTCGCGCACGCCAGAAGAAAGCCCGCAACGGCGCCTGTCATGACTGCCCGGTAGATCAACATAGCGTCGAGCACTCTTCAGCGTTCTCGTCGGTTCCTGGTCAGCAACCGCCCCGCTCGCTGAAGCGAGCAGGCCTCAACTGCCGACAACCGGTTCTGTGTCCTGGGTTCCGAGCCTCGTTCTCACGGGTTCCGGGTTCCGTCTTTCCGCCATTGCCCCTGGGTTGTTCCGGGTTCCGGGTTCCGCTGTTGTCTTCACGACAGGTTCCGCCGTTTGCTTTTCCGGGATCATCCGCGTTTGAAGAACATTGGTCCCTTGGGTTTCTTTGGCCTGTTGTCGCGCGAGGGCTTGCCGGGCACCTTGACGGTGGTGGTCGTGGCGGCCTCGGCGGCCTGTTTGGCCTCGATGTGCCGGCGGATGACCATCTGCTCGATGACGCCGGCGAAGGTGGATGTCATGATGTACAGGGTCAGGCCTGAGGCGGCGTTGTAGAAGAACAGCAGCATCATGGCGGGCATCATGTACCGCATCATCTTCTGCTGGGTTTCCTGCTCCTTGGTCGGCGTGGCGGCGGCGCCGGTCATCTGTGGGTTGAGCTTGGCCTGGAGGAACATGGCGACGGTCAGCAGCAGCGGCAGCAGGTTCAGGCTGTATATCGGCCCGGTCAGGCCGCCGATGAGCGGCAGGTGGATGGGGTTGGCCCAGGATAAGATGACGTCCGGCGCCGCCAGGTCGGTTATCCAGATCGGCAGGAAGGCGGCGTGGCGCAGCTCGACGGCGACGCTCAGCGAGCCCCACAGGCTGATCCAGATGGGCATCTGGAGGAACATCGGCAGGCAGCCGAGCATGGGCCCGAGCCCCTGGTTCTTGTAGAGCTTCATCTGCTCGCGCTGAAGGGCCTCCTTGTCGTCGGCGTACTTCTTCTTGATCTTCTCCATCTCCGGGGCGAGCTTCTGCATGTTCATCATGCTCACCTGGCTCTTCTTGGTCAGCGGGTGGAGCACCACGCGGACCAGGACCACCAGGATCATGATGGCGACGCCGTAGTTGCCGAAGGCGATCTTCGATATCGCCTGGAGCAGCCACATCATGCCCAGCGTCAGCGAGTCGAAGGCGCAGAAGCAGCTCTGGAAGTTGATCGTGCCGATGTAGTGGAGCTGCTGGTAGAGCGGCTTGTAGTAAGGCGCCGAGGCGTCCGTGAGCATGTCCCGCTTCTTGGGCCCGGCGAATATGTCGAAAGTCATCTCCCTGCCCGCCCCGCCGGCGGGCAGGGCCATGTCCGGCGCGTGGGCGAAGACGTCCTCCTTCGGGCGCCGCCCGCCGATCCGGATGGCCGGGATGTGTATGTTGCTCGTCGGCGACTCCGGCTCGGAGAGGAAATAGAAGTCCGCCTGCCAGCCCGGCGCCGCGAGCTTGCCCGGCGTCTGCGGCTCCAGGTAGACCATCGAGGCGAAGAACTTGTTGGACTCGCCCACCCACAGGACCGGCGCCGCGTCGTCGGACCGGCCAAGGGGAATCGGGCTGTTGACGGGGACCTTGCCTTCTTGAAGCTCCGCGTGCATCTTGTAAACGATCTCGATCTGCCCGCCGTCGGCCTTCTGCTTGCCGTAGACCAGGAAGCGGTCGTCAGAGCCCCGGTAAAGCTCCTCCAGCGGCACCCCGGCCGGGCCAAGCTGGTCTATGTACGCCACCAGCGGCTCAGCCGAGAGGTTCTCCACCCTCAGGCGCATCTTCAGCGAGTAGTCCTGCTTGGCGATGGTGTAGATCTTGGTGATCTTCAGCGCCGGCCGATAGTCCGCCTTCTCGGCGGGCTTGTCGTGGTTTACGTCGCGGTAGAGTGTGGCGCTGAAGCGGACCTCGACTGACCCGGCAACCTGCGCAGCCTGCTCGGCGGCCTCGTGCTTCCAGGGCAACTGGTCCAGGAGTATGGTCGCCGGCGGCAGGGGCGAGCCTTTTGGGCCCACTACGATCCGCCGCGTGGAGTAGGCCTGGAACCGCCCGACTGGGTTCAGCAGGCAGTAGTGCCCCTTGAGTCGGCCATTGGAGGCGGCGACCTCGGCCAGGTAGGCCGCGTGGTTGCCCTTGGAGGCCTGCCAGGCGAGCTTGTCGGCGTCGGTCGTGAACACCTGGGACAGCTTGACGGTGTGAATGGCGGCCCCGCGGCGGTCGAACTGGACCTGGAACAGGAATCCCCTGGCCGGATCGAGGTGGCCGGCGGTGAAGATGTCCCGTTCGCCCAGGCCGGTCTGGTCCTGGAGCCACTCGTCGCGGTCGGCGGCGGCCGGCCTTGCGCTGCCGAGGGGGGCGGCGCCGGTTTGGGGCGGCGCGGCCTGCGGGGCGGGCGCCGCGGAGGCCGCTTGGGCGCGGGCGACGGCCTTGCTGTCGGCCTCGGCGCGCTCGTCGGCGGCGCGCTTCTGCATCCACAGCATCCCCAGCAGCAGCCCGCCGGCCAGAAGGATCACAATCCAGCCTAATCGTTTCTTATCCACAGTCTATCAGCGTCCTTCCATGAGCCGCTGGCCCAGGTAGTTGTCCAGTTCGGCAATGGCCAGAACCTTCTGCATGGTCTTCTCGACGCCGTAGGGCACGCGGATGAAGCGGACCTTGCCGGGCTCGAGTACGGCGTAGCTGGCGCGGTTGTCGCGGTCGCGAGGCTGGCCGACGGAACCGACGTTGATGATCGCCTTGCGCTCCGGGTTGACCTCGTAGACGTACTCCAGCTCGTCGGGGCTGTAGAAGTCCGGCGAGTCGACGAACACGCCCGGCACGTGCGTGTGGCCCACAAAGCACAGGTGCCCGATCCGCTCCAGGCCCGTCTGAACCTTGCTGGGGGCGTTGTAAACGTCGTCAGGGAAGATGTACTCGTTGATAGGCCGGCGAGGGCTGCCGTGAACGAACATCAACTCCCCAAAGCCGAACTCCTGCCCGTTCATCACGTGCTTGACCGGCAGGTCGCCGAGAAACTCCCACCGCGCGTTGCGCTTGGCGTCGTCCGGCTCGGCCTCCAGGCAGTTTCGCGTCCAGAACGACGCGGTCTCGGCCGAGATGTTGAACTGGCTGGGCTCGAACATCACCGCGTAGTCGTGGTTGCCCATAAGCGTGAACACCGCGCGCTGGCGGACGAGGTCCACGCACTGGCACGGCTCGGGGCCGTAACCAACCACGTCGCCGAGGCAGGCGATCCGCTCGATGCCGCGGGCGGCTATGTCGTCCAGCACCGCCGTCAGGGCCTCGGTGTTGCTATGTATGTCGCTTATTATCGCCAGCATAATCCCAAACTCTCCGCCGAACCGCCTATGCTAGCGGCAAAACGCGCCGGATGTCAAACGAGTTTGCCGCACCCAGGGATTGCCATCCCTGGGCTTCAAAGCGCAAGACTACGGGTTTCTTCACGACCCGACGCCCAGGGATGGCAATCCCCGGGTGCGGCGTCTACAATCCCGGCACGTTTGTCAGGCGTTCGCGGGCGTTCGTCGTTCATCAAAAGGCGCGGAGAGAGGTTGCCGGTGGATCGTCCGGTTTCCATTGCGATCGAGACATCATGCAGGCTGGGCGGCGTGGCCCTGGGGGCCGGCGAGGCACTCGTGGCCGAAGCCGACTTCGACGCCCAAAGCCGGCACGCGGCCCAACTCGTGAGCCGGCTGGCGGGTTTGCTTGCCGAGCGCGGGCTCCGCCCGGCCCAACTCGACGAGGTGTACGTCTCGGTCGGGCCGGGAAGCTTCACCGGCACCCGCGTGGCCGTCACCGTCGCCCGGATGCTCGCCCAGACCATCCCCGGCCTGCGGGTGCTGGCCGTGCCGACGACCTCCGCCGTGGCCCATGGCGCACGCGAACTGCCCTGGCGGCGGCTCGGCGTCATCCTCGACGCCCGCGAGGGGCTCATATACGCCGAAACGTTCATCCGGCCGGGCGGGCAAATCGCCTCCGACGGGCCGATCGTTGCCGACGGGCCCAAAGGCGTAATGACGCCGCGGGAGTACCTCGCCGCGGCCGGGCTGCCGCTGGCGCTCGTCGGCGAGGGACTGGCGTACCATTCCATGCCGGATGACGGATTCGCCGCCGACCTCGTGCTTGCACCCCAGACGCTGGACGCCCCGCCGCACCTTCCTTCCGCCGGCAATGTCTGGCGGGTCGGCCGGCAAATGGCGGCCGCGGGACTGTTCACCGAATACCACCAACTCGAGCCGATCTACTGCCGCAAACCCGAGGCCCTGCGGGTGTGGGAAAGAACGCACGCCCGGCAGGGCCAATAGCTTTGTCCAGCGTCCGCCCCGGGGTTTGCCCATTGACCGCAAGGCCGATCGGGCCGAGAATGGCGAGTATAGGAACGGGCACGACAGCCGTAGCATGGGCGTCTCGCCCATGAGCGGCATGGGCGTCCCGCCCGTGGAACCCGCAATGAGCGCGGCCGGGACGGCCCGAAATCGAACCAAGCATCAAGGAGCGCCTCATGCATGAAATGACGCAGTTTTCGATCTTTCTGGTCAACAAGCCCGGAGTGCTGGCGGCGGTGTGCGCGGAGTTGACCCGCTCACGGGTCAACATGATCGCGCTGACGCTGGTGGACTCGATGGAGCACGGCGTGCTGAGGATCGTCTGCGACAAGCCGGAAGTCGCGCGTGAAGTTCTCGGCCGGACGCACGACCGCTGGACCGAGACCGACGTGCTCGTCCTGGAACTGCGAAACGAGCCAGGCGCGTTCGCGTCCGTGGCGCAGTTGCTGGCCGACAACCACATCAACATCTCGTACGCCTACGCCACGTCCGGCGCGGCCCACGGGCGGACGACGGCCGTGTTCAAGGTCGCCGACATGAAGAAGGCCCACAAGGTCCTGGCCGTCCTCGACGCCAAACCCACGACTGACAGCCCCGCCACCCGCAAGACCCCCGGCGGACGACGCGGCGGGAGGTGATAGGGGAAGGGCAGGTCAGTAATCTGGGCTCAGGGAGACAGGGTCATGCACATGATGTTCGTGGACGAGTCGGGCGATCCTGGCTATCCGCCCGGCGGCAAGTGGGCGGGCTGGGGCGGGAGCACCCATTTCGTCCGAGTCGGGGTTATTATCCACGGATGGAAGTGGAAAGCCTGGCACAAACTGTTGATGACCTTCAAGGTCAAGCACGGCCTGACTTGGGACACGGAGATCAAAGCATCTGACATCCGCCGCGGGAGCGGCGGTTTCGCCGGATGGGACCGGGCCCGACGGGATTCATTCCTGGCCAACCTGATGCAGTTGGTCGGAGGCAATCATGACATCACCTTACTTGGCGTCGCCATTGACAAGCGGGCCGTGAATACAAGCAAGAGCGACCGGTTGGTCAAGCCCCAAGTCCGGTCCTTGGAACTCCTCTTGGAGCGATATAAGGGTCTTCCGGATATTGCGTAGGTAGGCAGGGGACAAGACAGCCCTTCCGGCGGGCTCTTGGGGGCCCCGCCCCCAAGAGCCCGGAGTTTATCGCTTTACGGCTGCCAGCAGGCAACAT
>Ga0315282_10012684_pt1 | contig 12863 bp, 16 predicted proteins | sample YL17G07_20_MG_FD_203693 | JGI IMG/M metagenome (GOLD analysis project Ga0315282, IMG submission 203693) | Sediment microbial communities from Yellowstone Lake, YNP, Wyoming, USA - YL17G07_20 | ecosystem: Environmental > Aquatic > Freshwater > Lake > Sediment | place: USA: Wyoming | collected... | reverse complement strand
ATCGGGTCACACTATCTGAGTTGGTCTTGGCCGAGAACTGGGCGGCATCGCGGCCAGCGGGATACGAAAAGGGTTGGCCAAACGAGATTCTTGGACTCATTCGTCCATACATCAAGAGATTAAGAGAACTGCCGCACCAAGAGGGTCCGGAGCCACTTGTCGTACCAGCGCAGCGCCGGATGAGTAAGAAACTCAGGTTTGATTACGATCTCGCAACCGAACCGGAAGTCTTCGGAATGACGAGGGAACCGAAGTTTTCTATCACATCCCTTGATCCGCCGAAGTTTGGCCCGGAACCCAGCGGTAGGGGACCGCGCTGCCCGCACGGTGTTTATGACCCACACGGGGATGGCGGCTCTTGCGAACTTTGCCTTTCGGCGGGTCTACGGCCGCCACGACCCGGAGAATCCGACGCAATAGAACAAAAGCGGAAGGAAGAATTCAGGTCCTGGCGTAGGGGCGGGGGTGAGGCACTGGAGCGGAAGGCACGAAAGAAGCGCGTCGGGGAAATCAATAGAGAACTCAAGCGTAAAGACTTGGACGACCAAGCGCGGCAAAAACTCGAAGAGGAATACTACCAGCCGCTCAAAGAAATTGCGGAGAGCAAAACATATCAGGAAGTGGTAAAGATATTTGAGGCAGACGCCCAAGACAAAAGGACACAACGGCTGGCCGCCCTGGAACAGATTCTTTCACCGCCCGAAGTCCAAAACGCCATCGGTGAGCAAGGATGTGCCGTCCTAGGTGGATTGGTCGAACATAAACCACATCGGGAATTGGCGGCAGCTCTTGGCGTGAGCAAGTCGCAAATCGACGTAATATTCTGCCGTGCCATCCAAGCATTGCGGCGACAGCGATCCAAGATTCGGCCCCTGGTCACACGTAACCTTAGTGAATCAGAAAATACATGGGGCGTTCTTGATGACCTGACCGAACGCGACGGCACCGACCACGAGATCGATCCCGTGCAAGAGGTATGGGAGCATGATCCAGAGGATGAATGGGACTGATAGCTACCCGAACCGGCCTGTCCAAACTATATTTGCTTTGTCCTCAAACGGTTACAGGAATCGGGCCGGAATTGACTTCAAGTATTGAGGGGGGGAGAGAGCGCGACGCGGTTGTATCCGTCCAAGATTTGGACGCCGAATAGTCGGTTGCCTGCATGACCCCCTGAACGAGCCTACCGCTGATTATTTTTTGCCTTTAATCCCTTAACAAATTTGCATAGAGGATTTATGAACGGTGAACAGTCTGTCGGCAACTTGATTCGGGAAGCCCGCGAACTAGCGGGCACCACGCTTAGCCTGTTTGCGGTCATGCTCCAAGTGTCGCCTGCCACGGTCTCGCATCTTGAACGCGACGGCCTCGGATCAGACGATCTCATCCTTCACGCATTGCAATTGGCCGCGCGCTTATTGGCCGAGAAATATGGCGTGTCGCACGAGGAGTGCTGGACCCGCGAACGGTGCATAGAGGAGTTGCGCATGGTGATTGTCTTCTCCCGCGCGGCGGATTTACAGACGGCGATTCAGAGTCTACCGCCGTCGGCGGGCGCGTGAGCGCCACAGATTTAACCCTAAGATTATGAATGAACAAAACCAACCAAGTTTTTTCTCCAGAGGAGTTAATACGTAAGGCTGTCGGACCTATTTTTGCCAGTCTGCACCGAGAAGTTGCTGGCCTGAGGGCCGCGCTTGAGGATTTCCCCGAGAGAATCGGGGAATCCCTAGAAGCGTTAGGCAAGGCTGAAGAGCGACTTGCGAAGTTGGAATGCCAGTCTGCGATTTCCGCTAATCCAACGCTGAAGATTCAATCATAGGGATAGTTTCGTCTGCGGTCCGCGAGCGTGGAGAAGGTGGCTAGGCCGCCTTGCGTTACCGGACAAAGACGGAAGCACCGTTACCCTTAATGAGCGACGCGGAAGTCGAGGCTGAAATAACGAGGCCCACTCTGGACAAGCACGACGCGCGACAAAGTCGCGTGCAATACTAAGTAAGGATATAGTTAGTAATGGACCAAGTCTCACAAATAAATCAGACCATCGCTCAGATCCAACAAAAGATAGCATTGTTTGAGAAGAGCGTGGCCTCAAGCGACGCGGGCTTTCCCGTCAGGGAAAATCTGGCCGGCCCGGCAAAATTAGTTGTACCTGTGGATACCCCATTGCTCAATCGGCTGCCTACAAAACCAGGTAGTGGAAAAGCGGCCGCATGGAAAGAGATTACGAGTTTTGGGGCAGATCCAGATTCCGTATTCTATGCAGAAGGTGGCGCCCCAAGCAGCAGGACAACCGTGTATGCTGACCGTTCAGAAGTCTACCGCTTACTCGGGCTGGATGGCGGCGTGCATGGATTCGCTATTGCAGCGGGGGCGAATTTTTCCGACCAGTTGGCCACAGAGCAGCGTAACTGTATTTTACATTTGAAACGCCTCGAAGAAGTTGCGTTAATCTCTGCCCCTGGTACGGGCATAGCCTTTAGTGGACTATTGACTCAGATTGTTACCGGCAACGGTAGCACGGTCAGAGTATCCACGGGAACAGCAGGCTCGGCCGTGCTCAACGATCTGGATTACGTCTTGCAGACCGTTTGGGATAAAGGAGCCGACATTAGTTTCTTCCTACTTCGTTCTAGTGAAGCGAAACTTGTCAGCGATACGATCACCCGGAACGCCGGAACGAGCCCTATGAGGGTTAATTTCGATACCAATAATCAACTCGTCGGTGGCTTCTACGTCAACGCCTATATTTCGCCCCTATCAGGAAAAAAAGTGGAGCTAGTTCCAGAAAAATTCCTGAGCGAAGGGACGATTATCTGCGTGGCGGAAAATCTTCCGAACCCAATTTCTGGGCAGGGCGGCGAAGCCGCGTATTTAGATGTCCTACTCGACTACGCGAGTTCGCCCGTACCGACAGCGAACGATTCTACGTTATTCAGGATCAAGCGCTATTACACCCTTGTCCTGCCAGGACGTATTTTCGATGCCAAAATTACAGGATTCTGACGACACACACCTGTAATTAACTACCTAGTTACTCTGGAGGGGGCCGCCTATGCGGTCCCTTCCTTTTTCCGTGGACGCATTTCGCATCAACATAAGGGCAACAAAGTCCCCGAGAGTGTTAAATCAGCACACTCGGGAAGAACAAGCAGTCCATAAATGAGGCATAGCAATGGAAATCGGTTACAAGACTACCTATTTACTTCTAGCGAGCTTTCTCGTAACTAGAAATGAGTACCTTGCAGAGATCGTACCAGCGGACCGGCGGGTCGTCTTCGGCTTTGAAGACTCGCCGACCTTAAAGCATAACGTCACAAGTTTTTTCAGAAACGGCGATGTTGGCATCACCGATTTTGTCGCGGCCTTTCGCAACGTGAAAGATCAACTGCGGCAGGCGCTCGAAAACGAAAGGAATCACCCGCGCGACTCCTACGGGGAAAACCAGCAGGCGCAAGACTCCCAGCGCGACAACTCCCAGAATGCGGCGGGGGGTTAATGTGCCACTACCGCCGACATCTCAAGGGCAGTCTACTGTCCGTCTACGAGTACGCCGTAGCAGTGGCGAAACCCCCCGACAAGATCTTCTGCGCGTCCATTGCCACAACCTGTGACGCGACTGGGTATCACCACAAAACCGTCTCAGTGGCTCTTCGCCGACTGACTGAGCGTGGATGGCTAGTCAAGGAAGACCGGAACCGCCTTCTTGCGAAGACTGGAACCTTCCAACCCAACTGGTATCAGGTGATAGACCATGACCAGCGGGCCGTGGATCATCCAGAAGAATGCCGCCCGACTGACCGTGGGATAGTTTTACCGCCACGGCAAAACACCGCCACGGTAAAACCCTCCCCGACCGTGGTGACAAAACCCTCCATGACCGTGGTGACAAAACCCACCCACATAGTAAGAAAGAACAGTAAGAAAGAACAGAGAGAGTATTTGTGCTCTATCGAACCGATAGAGCGTCTGTGGGACTTCTTTGTAGAGGCAACCCATCGGAGAAGAGGGAAAACACTAACCCCACTTTGTAGAGACCTGGGAGAAGCCCGACTCCAAGAGGCCGTAACGATGTGTGGCGGGGATGTCACCAAGGCAACACAGGTGATGAGACTTGCCATTGAGGCAATGCAGGAAGGAGGCAATTACTGGGAGATTGCCTTTTCTTCACCAGCCGTCTTCCAAAGATGGCTCAATTGCGCCGTAAGTCCAGCAGACCTCGCGGGCATACTAGGGGCGAGGACGATAGACCAGCCCAGCCCAGAAGGGTCCCAATAGACCCAAGGTCAAGCAACAAGAAAATCTAAACGAGAGGTTCGAAAGACAAAAATGCGAGAACAAGGTCGGGTAAAGTGGTTTGACAACAAGAAGGGCTGGGGATTCATCGTGCGCGCTTCTGGCGATGACGTTTTCGTTCACCACTCGGCCATCCAGTCAGAAGGCTTCAAGTCGTTGACCGAAGGTGAACTGGTAGAGTTCACCGTCACCAAAGGCCCCAAAGGGTGGGCGGCTGAGAACGTGGTAAGACTCTAAGGCCCGAGGGGGGAGTCCCAATAGTTACAGGATACAGGTTGTCCGATCCCAAAAGTGGGCGACCCGGAATCAGAACCCTTGGTTGTCTATTACCAGGTCCCGATCTCCTCTTTGTGGGTCGTACCCATGGCCATACCTCTTAAGTCGCAACGTCTGGCCGCCGGACTCTACAGGACAGCCGGAGGCCAAGGCGATTATCAAGGCACAGCACAGGTCTTCATATCGCCTGACGGCTTCCGTCATTTCTTCCAAGGGCACTTGAAGAATACGACCCCGCAGGCGCTTGTATTCCCCGATATCCGCTTGGGCGACTGTCGTTGGAATAAGGTCTTGCAGAAAACGACCGAACAGTTTAGATGTTTTGTTAGCCATCGTTGGTCGCCTCCTTTTCACATCATCCAACATACCCCACTAGGTGTATGGTGTCAAGAGAAATCTTTTCAAGAAACTCTAGGGGATTAGAGGGGACCCGATGGTTACTATCGACCGAACGGTTCCTCAAAACGGTTGGTATGGGGACAGCAAAAAAACACATTCAGCCAATATTCTGCCCTGCACCAGTTCCCAATCTGACATTTGTCAAGATTTCAACATGTGTTGTGTTTTCAATGGGTTAGGGGTGCGCCTGTTGGATGCCGTGTATATAGAGGTTCCGTTGTTTACGGGTTGGGTACTGTAAACCCAATGGTTTCAATGGGTTACACCCCCCGACCTTTTGAAAAAACCGTGCGGTTTCCGATTAAGGCTCGCTTGGGGCACAAATCCGACAGCCTGCTAAATCCCGAAGAATAAGCAACTTATGGTCGGTAAGGGCAAACCCTCTAATGGATCGCTCGCGTATTAGAGATTCATAGAGATTATCGGACTTTGATTAACGGATAGAGCAGATAATGGCACGCTTAAAGGGTTTGTTTGCCTCATCTTGGCAAAAAACGGCCATGTTTTGTGCCCCAAAGAGGGTCTAATGGCCGGCAATGGCGTCCAGAAACGCGCAAAACGCGGGGAAAAACCCCAAATGACGAGGAAAGGCAAAATGTTTACACAAGAACGCAAGGACTTGATTCTGATCCGACTCGCACGCCTCAAATCCGAGATCGGCAAGCTGGCGCAATCTCCCGAGATCGCGAAAGGTATGACTACCGCAGCAGATCGAGGGCGAGTCCGGTTAATGGCAAGGCTTGAGGTAGTCGCCCAAGGTTTGGCCGAGAAGGGTCTGCCATCAGTGGATAGTGTGAAGGCGGCCCTGGAGGTCTGCCGCGACCTCGGCGCGACCGTGCCTAATATCCCACCCGACGCTAGGTTGACAAGGCGTGACTGGGCGAAAGTCTCCCCGGATTTAGCGTCAGAGTTCGATGACTTAACCGACTACCTGGAGCAGGGGAAACCTGACCAGCAGGGAGAACTAGTACAGCAGATTGCCAACAAGTTGTGGGCACTCGTGGATAGCCGGAGTGTAGCCAACTCAGCCCACAAACCAGCAGACACAGATGAGCTTCGCAAGGCGCAAGGGGATTATGAGGGCGCCGTTGAACAAGCCGACAAAATCAACAAAACTAACCTTGGCGCGGGAACGGATCTAAACCCGAGGGTTACGTTGGAGAGTCAAGGGAACGTTCTGCGGCAAGCGCGGATACTTCGCCAGGTCCGCGCACGGCATGGGATTTTAAGCTAAGCGGCGGCAGATTTCAGACCCTCGGCTCCGCCGCACGTGGGCAACTTACCCACGGTCCATTGGCTGGGGGTCTACTTTGGCGCGAGCACTTTGGGTATCGGAGCGCGCCAGCCGATTCCATTCGGCCTCTGACTCCGATGCCCATTTTTCGTTGTCTGAATTTTGCACTACTTAGGGGGTACTGTTACGTACTCCTAAAACACCAAGGAAGGTTTTTGCGTTTGCAAGACTAGGAGAGCGCGTAGGATGCCCACCATTGGGCCACACTTGCCCCAGGACGCACTGGGAGGATGACATGTCTCTGGTTATAGCTGCGTTCGATTCAACCCGCGCCTTCCTCCGTAGTGAAGGCCGCGTTATGAGCCGCGATAGATACGGCAAACCCCGAATTGAGCGCGAGAACGCTTTTAAGCACATCCAGATCAGTGAATCTCTCGCCATTGCCGCCACTGGCGCGACAGAGTTTGCGGTTCGCGCTCTCGCGGCGGCGCGGGACATCGGCGAGTGCTTTAGTAGCCGGTGTGCGGACCTCGACGGCGGTATGGTGGGTTTGTTCACTCGCCTTGTGAAACAAGTCCCAGTTAGGTTGCCTGATTGTCCATTCTCTCTCCTGATTGTAATTCTATCCAAAAACTCCCTTACCAAGCGCGTCAGTTGCGCCCTCCTGGTCTCCGGGTGCGAGCCGCAGAGGTTTGATCCGCCGCCGGGTTCTGAGGTTGACACGGTCATTCTTGCGCCGCGAGATGAGACTGCCGATTTTATCAGGCATCGAATGGATGCTGTTTTGCCAGAAATTTTCAAGGAAACCCACAACGCGAACTTCAGGGCCAAGATCGAGGCGGCCGTCAAACTGGCGGTCGTAGACGCTGCAAAAAGTGATGAAGAAATCAACACAGATGTCCGGTTCGCGTTCATTGGCGAGTCTTGAAACCTTATTATCTTTGGACTTAGGAGTTGAGATTATGATGGAATACGATATTGACGCTGGGTTGATCCTACCCTCTAGTGCCTATATTGAGGCGCGGTCTTGGGGTGGTCTGTGGGGCACGTCGGCTACCGGCAACCTGATTGGTCGGTACACGACGCGCTTTTTTACCGTGCCGCGTTCTTCGCGGCGGCAGTCACTCTACCTAAAGTACGTTGACCCCAGCGGCAAGGTCTCGCGGTATCCGACTTTGATACAGATCAACTACCCGTTGGTGCCGTCCTTACCTTCTGCTGTTCTTGATTCTAGTGACCGACTCTTCCCTGAAGTCTCACTGTTCCTGCCAGCAGATTCCACCGATGTTTTCGGCGTCGAAATCCGCGACAGTGACAACACCACCGTGCTCTATCAATACGGCGATTTGGCACTTGCGATATCGCCAGATGATCCGGCACTTATTTGGGTTTGGGACAATTCGGCATCCAAGCTTCGCACAAAGACGCTTTACGCCTATTGCTGGAACACGCTGGGAGAGTATTCAAGCGCCCACCAGATTGACATTTCCATGCCCGCGCCTGCCGTTTCTGGTCTGACACTTGACGAGACTGACCAATCACTCCATTGGGATGCTGATTCGACTGCTATCTACTACGAGGTTCAAGTATCACCCAGTGCGGGATTCTCTCCGGTTAGCGCGTCTGGCACGATTGACGGTACATCCTTTGGCCTAACGCCGGAAGACGTGGTCCAGTTGCACTATTTTCGCGTCCGAGGTGCCGACCCCTTGGGGGTAGGGAACTGGGCATCGGATTCACACAGTTATACGCCAGTAACCCTTTCAGAATGGGACAACACAAACGAGATTACGTCGGTTCCGGTACCCGCAACGCCAATTGATGACCCAGTGGTACCCGGACCATTTGCCGATCACGAAAAAGACGTTCAGGATGAAGGTTGGCGCATTTATCATCAGCACAAGGTGCGAGAGAGGGATGAGTAAATGGGATTTACCTGGCCGATAGGGGTTGCCGAATGCCTATAGTCAAAAGCACTCTCGTTGTCGCCAACATGCGAACGACCGAGCCGTTCTTTTCAGCCTTCATTGTGGAGGTCTGGAATTCGACGAGGACCACAAAGATCACTGGACCGATTCGCGTAAGTGGGGTCTGGGATGCTGCCTTGGGTGCTTACAAACAGAAGGAAGTGTTATTTTTCAAAGGTCTAACACGTGGGGTTGTCTATTCTCTTAGGGCCGCCGTTGCAACCAGCCACGGCGGACCGGTATCCGCTTGGACGGCTTGGATCGACGAGACGGCGGGCGATACCACGGCCCCCAGTTCGACTTACACGCCGACTTGGACTGCGATTGCAAACGGCGCAATTTGTAGTGTGGCAGTAAGCGGCGCGGCTTCTGATTTAGACCGGTATGAATGGTATGGAAATACGACCGGGATCGCACCGAGTGCGTCTACGCCATCCAATTGGCCAAACACGCCAAAGGACGCAGATATAAAGCAGACCTTCACAGCCATTGCGGGCGATACCATTTACGCCTGGATTCGCGGCGTCGATACAAGCGGCAATCGACAGGCATGGCAGTCGCTCAGCAACTCGGCGATTGGCACTGTAGCTCCCGCTCCGACTAGCACGCCTAACGCGCCTTCGTGGGTTGGCTTCACCGGTCAAGATGGGATCTTCCATTTTGCGATTACGCCTGGGGCCAGTGCCCTTACTACGCTTGAACACGAAATACAGATTGCATCCGACAGTGGTTTTACCGCAGATCTATTGACCCTAGTTTTAGGCGGTGCGCTTACGAAAGATTTGCGGATGCCATCCGTCACGCGCTATGCCCGCACCCGCTCACGATACGCTTCGAGTGGATTTTCGGCTTATGTGAATTACGGCGCACCGACGGCGGTGACGAGTGGGCATCCCCTGGACGATGCCTCGCCGGGTTCGTTCGATCCCGCCGATCCGCGTCTGGGGAGTGGCATCCGTCAGCAGGATGCGGGCGGCACCCCACGCACCATTTTTCGAATCGCTGATCACAACCTGGACGATGTCGGCGATGGTTCGACTTACGGCCGCGTTCTGGGAGCGAGAATCACCCTCGGCGTGCCTTATGTTTACCAGGGCGAGTGGGTTCCTTCTACGTCCTATCTGAAAGGGGATGAAGTCGCTTACCCTTCCGTCGCGGCAGGCAATATCTACGCTTGCATGGTGGCTAACAGTGATGCGGTCTGGACGGTTGCCCATTGGCTACTCATCGGGCCAGCAAGCGTCGATCAAGTGGCCGATGGTTCAACCTACGCCCGCACCACACCGAACCAGCGCGACGGTGGCGGGCGGGGATATACTGGGCTGAATGCCTCTGGCGACGTAAATCGGGACATCCCAGGAACAATCAAGGTAGTGGGTCGCTCTGAGGGACTCTCGACTACGCTGGCGAGCTTGAACGCTTCTGGTAAACTCCTCACGGCTGACGATATCGCGGCGGACGGTTCGACCTATAAGCGGATCACCGCCAATCAGCAGACGGGCGGCGAACGGGCCTATGCGGCGATTGATGCCGACAACATCGTGGTCGCGGCGGGGGTGGATTTCAGCCGGGGGTATACGAACAAAACCCTCGACAACGTCGCCGATGGTTCAACCTACGCCCGCACCACACCGAACCAGCGCGACGGTGGCGGGCGGGGATATACTGGGCTGAATGCCTCTGGCGACGTAAATCGGGACATCCCAGGAACAATCAAGGTAGTGGGTCGCTCTGAGGGACTCTCGACTACGCTGGCGAGCTTGAACGCTTCTGGTAAACTCCTCACGGCTGACGATATCGCGGCGGACGGTTCGACCTATAAGCGGATCACCGCCAATCAGCAGACGGGCGGCGAACGGGCCTATGCGGCGATTGATGCCGACAACATCGTGGTCGCGGCGGGGGTGGATTTCAGCCGGGGGTATACGAACAAAACCCTCGACAACGTCGCCGATGGCACGCGAGCTGCATGGGATTCGGGAACGCAGAAGACCGCTGCTGTCGATTCGGCTGGGAACATCCTGCTGAAAAACGTGGAGGTGGTGAACGGTTCGACTAGCGGGCCAGTTCTCACCTGTGACGGAACCTATCAGACCGTGACGGATCTCTCGATCACGATAACTACGAACGGCAACCAACTCTACTTGTCGTTTGCCACGGGTTTCTCGGCAACGGACGGGTTCTCAGCTTATATGGTCTATTTCGCGCTTTTCCGCGATACCACAAGAGTCTCGCCGGAGTATGGTATCCAGGCTACGGATAGTATGCAGTACACCGCGATGGGGGTCTACATCGACAGTCCGACTGCCGCATCGCACACATTCACCGTGAAGTGCAAGGCCAGCACGGGCGTCCATGTCACTCTGGTCGGCACGCAACGTTCGTTCTCAGCAATCGAGTTGGGCTGAAAAGGAGAAGGGAAGCATGGTTATCTACCGTTTTAACAATCCCGTACAGGTTGGAGATTTGAGCCAGTCCGTCAATGTGGACGAACTGCGGCTGGCGTCGATCTCGCTGAATTTTGAGAACTTCTACGCGAAGAATGGCACCGCGATCTTGTCCGTCGTTCTTGAGCACGCGGCTTCGGGCCAGAAACTCAATGTGGTCTACAACGACGCGGCGGCTCTAGCGTTCTGGCAGAACCTCGATACCGCTACTAGCAAGATTACGACTGGGATTCTCAATAAATTACAAGGTGACGGCAAGTTGCCGCCCGGCACAATCGTGACAGTGTAAAGCCCCATCCACAATCCCGGCGCTAACCGCGCCGCAGAAATCCAACAACGGGTAAAAACATGACAATCCGCGAATTTGCGGAGCAACACAGGTGTCGGCTCAAGCGGGACGGCTGCGGAGAACAGGTCATCCCCGGCAAGGTTGGCCAAATTTCCGATTACGGGAGCGGGCGGTTCGGGGCGCTTTTCATGCCTTCGGGCAAACCCAGACCGAACCTCTGGGGAAGAGTCCGCCGAAAGCTCATGGCGGCGGGATTCCAACTATTGCAGAACGGGGACGCCGAGGGTTGTCTGCTATTTGACCCTTCCGACCAGCGGAAAATTCAACTGGCACTCAAACTGGTAGGTGCACGCCGGAAGCGGGTCTTAACCCCCGAACGGCGCGCAGCTCAAATCGAAGTCCTGGAGCGGTCGAGAAACGCCAGGAAGGGCATTATTTCGCCCCAACCTCTGTATAGAAGGCCACTTTACGGTCTAGAACCGTTCGATCCAGCAAATGGCTACCTAGGTATGGAAAACCCCGAAGCACACAAGGGCGGGCCTTCTAGAGGCTTCCTGGTAGGGGGCGGAAATGGCAACTAACGAGACCCCCGAGACCCGAACTTGCCAAGCGACCAACTGTGGTATGATGTCCGCGCAAGGCAACCGAATCGGCGGCCAGGAGGGATCTATGGCTCGCCGCCGATATCAAAACCCGAAGCCTGACCTTCGGGGTAATCGCTGGGAGATAAGAATTCGCAGAGATTTAGCACTCGACGATGGCAGCGTCGTTCGCAAGCAGCAAAGAGTAGTGCTGGGAACCAAGAATGAACTTCCGACTGAGAAGTTGGCGATCCGGGCCGCGAAGCCGATTCTCGATAAGTTGAATTCCTCACTCTATCGGCCCGAGACGGTTACGACCTTCGCCGACTTTGCCGAACGCTGGCAGGCAACGGTGCTCCCTGAGATGAAGCCATCCACGCAATACGATTATCGGTCCATCATCCGGGTTCATCTCCTGCCCGCCTTCGGCAAGTATCATCTTCACGCTATCACGCCGGAAATGATTCAGTCGTTCATCGTAAGAAAGAAGCAGGAGATTTCAGCGGGCCGGACGTGGAACATTCTCACCGTGATGCGCTCGATCTGGAACACAGGGCTGGCCTGGGGTAAGGTTTCGGAAAATCCCTTTAAGCACATCGTATTCAGAACGCCTGACCGAAAACCGGGACGATATTTCACGCCGCAAGAAGTCCGGCAGATCCTCGGTGCCTCAGAGGAACCATACAAAACCTTCTACCGCTTGGCTGCGGAGACCGGCTTGCGGGCGGGCGAGCTGTTAAGTCTAAGGTGCTGTGACGTGGACACGGAGGCGCGTGCAATTTTTGTGCGACGGGCGTTGAGTAAGGGCGTCGCTGGGCGACCCAAGTCGCGGAGTGGATTGCGGGACTTCCCTATCAGTCGGGACCTCTCGTTGATCCTGCAATTTCTGATCGGGAGGCAAGCCGCGAGTACGACGCCATTGTTTGGCCAGACGAACGGTAGACCGTGGACGTACTGGCACATTCTTAAGTGGCATCTACAGCCACTTCTCAAGCGACTTGGAATCGCCTGTGCCGGATTACACGCCTTCCGACACGCCTCAGCCTCAGTCGGTGCAAAGCACGCCCCGCCAAAGGTCATGCAGGAACGTCTAGGGCACGCCGACCCGCGCATGACGCTCGCTCTCTACGAACACGCTATGGGCGAGGATCACCGCGAGGCAGCCGAGGCTATCGGTAGGGAGTTCGCACCAGACCGCGCAATGTGACCGAGGTTCTGTGACCAAGTGTGACCAAACGGGAACGCCAAGAGTTCGGAAGTGATTGAATTTATGGGGGGCCGGCGTAGCTCAGTCGGTAGAGCAACGGTTTCGTAAACCGTAGGTCGGGGGTTCGATTCCCTTCGCCGGCTCCACCCCTTCCACGGAAGCTCGCA
>Ga0315282_10012683_pt1 | contig 12864 bp, 13 predicted proteins | sample YL17G07_20_MG_FD_203693 | JGI IMG/M metagenome (GOLD analysis project Ga0315282, IMG submission 203693) | Sediment microbial communities from Yellowstone Lake, YNP, Wyoming, USA - YL17G07_20 | ecosystem: Environmental > Aquatic > Freshwater > Lake > Sediment | place: USA: Wyoming | collected... | reverse complement strand
CTACGGCCATTACTACTTCGACAGTCAGCAAAACGGTTGTCAGCTCGGAAACACTGACAAAAGATAAAGCACTCTCTCTTGCTGCCGGCCAGCTGGGTGGCTGTGAATGTACTAGTAGAGACGCAGTTATTACCCAAGTAAATAGCAATACCTGGACGGTGACAGTGACTGACAGCGGTTTGGCGGATGATTCGATTGCCGCCAAACAGACAGTTGCTGCTGTCACTTATCAAAACAGTAATTGGGTTTGGAATACTACCAGCCAGCTTTATCGCTGTGCTCCCGGACGCGGCCATCAGAATTTTTCCGCTGCGCTTTGCCTCTAAAATCAAATTAGAGATTTATTCTTCTGTATTATTTTTTTGCCAGGTGCCTGAAATCAGTTTCCTCTCCTGAATTTTGTCCGTTATTTCAACGATATCAGTATGTCCTTTGGTTTCAATTTGGAATAATATGTGGTGAATTTACAATTTATAATTTAGAATGTATAATTGCCTGTGCTGAATGAGAAAATCTTCGATATTAAAGAAAGAAGTTTTAGATTTGGAGTGAGGATTGTCAAATTGGTAGTAAGTTTACCTAAAAATACAGCAGGGTTTGCTATAGGAAATCAAGTTATTCGAGCAGGAACAAGTATTGGGGCCAATATTGAAGAAGCTTAGAACGCTGGATCTAAAAAAGAATTTATTCGTAGTTTAACAATAGCATTGAAGGAATCAAGAGAAACATTATATTGGTTAAGGATAATCATTGAGTCGGAATTGTTACCAGAACAAAGACTGAGATTATTGATAGAAGAAACTAGAGAGATAATTAAAATATTGATAACAATCATTAAGAATTCGAAAAAGAATTTAAAACGCTAATTTATACATTATAAATTGTACATTATCAATTGAATAACATTCCTCTGTAGCTCAATGGTAGAGCGGCTCCCTGTTAAGGAGAAGGTTGTAGGTTCGAGTCCTACCGGAGGAGCTGAACTTGTCTTAATCTGACCATGTTGGCGGTCTTTAAGGCATTAAATATTGGAGTGGGTTTTGCTTCAACAATGACTTTGTTATCTACAATGAATCCTTCGTAGAAAAAGCGCAGGTAATGACGTTTAAGCGGGTCTGGTGCGCTCTTGTATGTCTTGTAGATGTCTTTAGTGAGAAACAGCGTTTCCTCGATTAAAGGCATGTCTAACTTGCCTTCCTCTTCAACTTCTTCAATTTGAGTTTGCAGGTTGTTTATCTGCTGGGTTATTTCAGCGTGTTTTCTTTTATAAGTATCCCTGTCAATTGACTCATCAATGAGTAAATCTTCGAGCTTATTTCTTTTGCTTTCCAATCCTGCTCTTTGATTGATTAATGCCTGTCTCATGCCTTGAGTGTTCTTTCTGCCTGTATTTAGGAAATCTCTTGCCTGCTGCTGTACTTGAACGATGAAATCGTTTGTAAACTCGATTTCTTTAATATAGCCTTCAACTTGTTCTTCTAAATCTTTAGCCTGAATGTATTTCTGCTTACAATCAGGTGAATAACGCTTCTGGCAGTGATAATAATAAACTTTTCGCTTATTGCTTCTGATAGTGGAAACATCACCAACTAACCGCATTCCGCAGGTGCAATAGACAAAGCCGCGAAGCAGGAAATCATACTTTCTTTCTCTCAAAAGGAAATGCCTATGCTTTTCAAGGATATATTGGCAAGTATCGAATAATTGCTTATTTATTAGCGGAGTATGCTTGCCAAGCTTCTCTTGTCCGTGCCACCTGATAAGTCCGTAGTAAAACGGATTATTCAAAATATTGTTTATCCTGCTGAAACTGATAATAGTGCCGTTCTTGGAAATGATATTCTTGTCTTTCAGCCACTCTTGAAGCGTTACCATTGAGTATTGTCCTGTGCTGTACAACTCAAACATTTTCTTAACTATTGGTCCAGCATAAGGGTCAATTTCGCAGTATTTCCTTTCACCTTCACCGCCTACACTTCGATAACCTGTGGGCGGCGGTGTTGGCTGCCAGCCTGATTTAAACTTTTCCATTAAAGCGTCTCTAGTACGCTGTCCGTTAACTTCTGATTCCCATTGAGCCACCGAGGCAAAGATATTGGGGACTAAACTTGAACCATTGGATAAGTCGCCTTCTAAGACAGAGATTAAATTAATGCCTTTCTCTTTAAATTCGTTCCAAATTCTTGAGAAGTCGGTAACATTCCTTGCAAACCTATCAATCTTGTAAATGATGACGCAGTCGATGCCCTTCTCTTTTATTTCCTTGAGCATTTGCTGAAATTCAGGCCGGTTGACTGTTCGTCCGCTCTTACCCTCGTCAACATATACATTAACTAAATGAAGGCCTCTCGTCTTACAGTAGTCCTTGATTGAGGCTTTCTGGTGGTCAAGAGAGAAGCCTTCTTCGGCTTGACCTACCGTACTGACTCTGATATATCCAAATGCTCTTTTCATAATTGTCGAAATTGTCTTTAATTTAATTTTCAATCAGTTAAACGCAAATGGCACCGGGTAATGGTTCAAGTATGCTGTCAAACTTAGCATTACGCCTTTTGATATCAACCAATAAAATTTGAAATAACTGCTTGGCGGCAAATTCAACTGTTACCTGCAGACGGGGGGTAGTATTGTTGGTTTTGGTTGACTTTGCTAATGGTTTAGAAGATTCTTTGGGTGCCGCATTCTCTCTGGATATCTCTCTTTGTGATTGCGGCATATTTCCATTGACCATAAAGGCGGATGTGGCATCACTGCCGTTTCTATTAACTTTTAAATTAGAGTCTTGAACTTCAAGGCTACGGCACTCTTCAAAAGTCTTGTTTTGTAAATTTGTGTTCATAGTAAAATGGTCAAATTTCAATACTTTTCTTTTAATTTCCTAACTAATTAGTAAACTTATTTCCTTACTACCTATTCCCTTATGTGAACTTATGTATACATAAGTTAAGTCAACATTTAGTTCATATAAGTGATTGTTAATATAAGTGTTGTTCATAAAGGTATTTCATCAATGTTTATTTCTTCTTCTTTATGTTCGACTGCATCTTTAATTAATTTAAATTCGTCGGGATAGTAATGTTCTTCCGCTTTTTTCAAGAATTCCTGTATTACCTTTGCCTGAAACGACTTGTACTCGTTGTCGTCTAAAATGACAGCACAATTCTGATAGCGATAGGCTTTTAGCGAGGGCATGGTGAAGAAAAGGCTTTTCCTATCCTTGGTCCAGAGAATTGGGCAGAATCTAATTTCTATCTCCTCATTTAGATTCAAGGTGACTATCGCCAACGGGTTTTCATCGAAGCTTCTAAGTTTTATCCTGATTTTAATAGTGTCTAAAATTCTCATATTCATAAAAGTTAAATTTTCTATTTCTGATAAATCAGCTGCTTTAGTCTCTTTTGGGCACTGAAAAAAGCCATCGGTTCAATGACGGCTTGCATTTGAAAATACTCACCAATGAGGGAATTTAACTTAGCAGAAGATTGATAAACAAAAGTAACCCTGTTGCCACCGCCTCTTTCTGTTCCTACAAGCGGGACATTCTTAGCTAACAGGTAGGACGCCAAACAGAAATCGGAAGTTTTGTAATTCTCATCATTCATTTCCATACTCATGACTCAATTGTCACAAATATGGGTGAGGGAATTTATATTGTCTTACACGCCTGTAAGAGGAAGGTCTTGAAGAAGATTAGAATATTTTTTTACACCCCTAATAACTTCGAGCTCGTCAGTGGCGGCATAATCAGGAATATTGTTAGTTTTGTCCCATTCTTTCGCAATCGTGCTAAATTTTATTCCCTCTAAACGTTCCCAGTACCAATAACGATATTTTCTTATCTCATTAACATAATCAGGTTTCCTACTGAAATATCTAAATCTCTGGTCAGTTTCAAATATCTTCTTACCATCTTTTAACGCTTTTTTTATATCTATTTCTGTTGAGAAAGGAGAAATTTCAATAACTACCTGTGGAATGTTTATCTCGTCAAATCTATACAAAGCATAATCTTGGTCTTGAATAACAGCCTGGGTTCTTTGCAACCAATCAGTATCAGCAATCCCATACATAAGGGATTGAAGAACAATGGGTATAAAGTAATATGGCCTTCCGAATTCAAAGCATATCAATACTGCTTCTGCCTGTGCCCTAAGAGGTTCAATTGCGGTCTTAGTAAATAACATGACATTGTTGAACTCCTTTGGAAGCAACTGTTTAAATTTATCCAAAGATTTGTATTTGCTTAGATTAATTTCACCTTCTTTAGTTGGGTCGAATAAGCTAAGAAGAAAAGAAAAGTCGCCTTTGGCGGGTACAGCTTCGTCAATTGAATATTCTTCCCTAACTTTACTAATTAGCTTTAAATACTCAGGTTTATCTACAAGAAGTGCTATTTCCTGATAAACACTGGTATTGCCATTATCAATGATTTCAACTTTTAATTTTAATAAATCCTCATTCCTGTTTCTCATCCTCATATTCATAACTTTATTTTATCTAATTTTAAGAAATTTATCCCTAAGTATCGAGCTTAGCCACTATGTCATGATGATATACTTATAGTAAAGAGAATTATGAGAATGAAATATTATGTGTATGAAAATTGGCTACACAAGAAGGCAATAGTACATAAATCAGAGTGCGGTTTCTGCAACGATGGCAAAGGAAGATTCCCAAATAAAGAGTACTCGTCTCGATATGGCCGTTGGCTGGGGCCGTTTAAGAATAAAGCAGAAGCTCAAACAGTAGCGTCTAAAACAAATAGAGAGGAAATTCACGAGTGCCTCCACTGTTCTAGGCAATAACTTCTTCCTATTCACAAACGATAGTTACTTGGTCAGATGGCGTTAGTGTTAATTGACCAGCGGCGGGTATTGGTTCACCATTTACGCTTACCACAGTACAATTCTGGGGTTGCGATTGGTTGACCGGTAGTTGGTATTGTTCACCAATCTTTACGCTTGATGTATTGTCAGGAATAGTCAGTTTATATAACTGCTCATCGCTTTGGCTTCCAATGTTTAAATCTCCCTGATTCTCTGTATAAAACAGTGTACTACCACCCCCGCCTTCAATTGACAACTGACCATTGCTTGTCGATTGGTTTATCGGGCGATTCTCTAACTGCTTTATCTTTTCTTCCAATTCAGCGACTTTCTTTTCAAGTTCGGCAATTCGTGCTTCGTGATTATCGACTTTACCCGTTAACACTTCCAAAGCACTTTGAAAGGGTTTGATTGCTTGAGAAAACCAAGTGGGTATTGGCAGTTCAAATAGTTTCTGTTTCGCCTGAACTGAAGGAGTGAAAGCAAAGAGTAAGGCAATAGTTAAGAAAGAACAGATTATTAGTTTCTTCATTTGTTTCACCCCCTTCCTTCGTGTTGTTTTAATAAACTAAACAACTTAAATCTGCTGGTTAGGGGATGAAAACGATAGAAGCTCCCCGCCAGCCGAGGTCTTGCGACCCCCATATGGGTTTCCCCATATGACCCGGTGAAGGCTGCTGAACGGAGAGCTTCCGTCCCTTCACCGGGATTTCAATGCCATGCCCCTTTTACAGAGTTTAGGCAAACTGATTGTAATTACATTTTACTCTAATGTTACCAATTAAACAACATAAGATGTATAATTAATAACAATTGATTGGTTATGAAAAAAGACGAAGTATCAGAACTATTGACTCTTGAGGAAGCCGCTAAGAAATTAAAGGTTAGCGAGCAAACTTTAAGGCGTTGGGATAACTCTGGTCACTTTGTGGCTATAAGAGTTGGCACAAGGCGAGGAATTGGCGACAGACGCTACAGGGTTCAAGACATTGAAAATTACATTAAACAAAGAGGTAAGAAGAAAAAAAGATAAATAATAATTAGGAAAATAAAAGAAAATTATGAGTATGAGCAAACTTGATGAATTTAAAACAAGGAAATCCTTGATTGATGAAAGACTCAGAAAGTCCGGTTGGATTAATATTATTCCTTACTCTCCTTCCCTTGATTTATCTTCTCTGCATAAGACCGCAGTTGAGGAATTGCCTACTAATGAGGGACCGGCTGATTATGTTCTTTTCCTAAACGGTAAGCCTTTAGCGGTTGTAGAAGCTAAGAAAGTTGGTTTGGGACCGCAGAATGTCTTATCTCAAGCACAAAGGTACGCAAGAAACATTAAAGAAAGCCAGAAAGATTATCACGGTTATAAAGTTCCTTTCGCTTACTCAACCAATGGCGAAAATATTTGGTTTCAAGATTTTCGTTATAGTTTAAGTCGTTCTCGACTAGTAAGAGAATTTCATACCCCTAAAGCTCTTGAGGAATATTTAACTGTCGGAACAAATGAGAACATAACTTGGTTTACTGAAAACCCACCCAATTATCCTAAACTCCGCTACTACCAGAAAGAGGCCATCACGGCAATTGAGTCAGCAATTCAAGGCAATAAGCGGTCAATGTTGGTAGCAATGGCTACCGGAACCGGCAAGACCTTCACAATTGTAAATTTGGTTTATCGTCTTCTTAAATCGGGAACAAGCAAGCGGGTACTTTTCTTAGTTGACCGCAAGGCTTTGGCTGCACAGGCAGTGATGGAATTTGCCGCTTATGAGGCAGAAAGCAATTTAAAGTTTAACCAGATTTATCAAGTTTACAGCCAAAGATTTCAGAAGAATTATCTTGATGATGAAAACCAGAAATTTGATTTCAATGTCTTGCCGACGACTTATTTGACTAACCCTGATGGTAGTCAGGTGTTTGTCTATGTTTGCACAATTCAACGGATGAGGATTAACTTATTTGGTCGAGAAGGTATGTTTTCGTCTTCCGGTGATTATGACCCTGAAGACGATGCCTTTAAATTAGATATACCCATCAACGCTTTTGATACGGTGATTGCTGATGAGTGCCATCGTGGCTATACCTCTCAAGAAATCAGCAAATGGCGAGAAGTACTTGACCACTTTGACGCTACGAAAATTGGTTTGACCGCTACCCCTGCTGCCCATACCACCAGTTATTTTAAAGACATCGTTTATCGTTATTCTTATGAGCAGGCAGTCAAAGATGGATATTTGGTTGATTATGATGTGGTGAAGATTGACTCAGGTATTCGGCTTCAGGGTTTAACCATTAAAGAAGGCGAAGAAGTAGAAAAGGTAGACACCGAAACCGGCGTCCAGCAATTAGATTTATTGGAAGATGAAAGACATTTTGAAGTGACGGAAATTGAAAGAGAAGTAACTTCGCCAGACAGCAACCGCAAGATTATCAAAGAGATAGCCAAATATGCCCTTGAACAGGAAAAGGCAATCGGCAGATTTCCAAAGACATTAATCTTTGCCGATAACGACCTGCCACATATTTCTCATTCCGACCAGTTAGTTGATATTTGCCGGGATGCGTTTGGCAGAGGCGATGCTTTCGTTCAGAAAATCACTGGTTCACCAACTGTTGACCGGCCGTTAAAGAAGATTAGAGAGTTTCGTAATCGTCCTGACCCACATGTAGTGGTAACAGTTGATATGCTTTCAACCGGCGTTGATGTACCGCCTATAGAAAATATTGTGTTCTTAAGGCCAGTTAAATCAAGAATTTTATTTGAGCAGATGATGGGAAGAGGCACGCGGCTTTGTTCTAACTTTCCCAATGGTATGGGAACGCCTCCAAAAACCCACTTTACTGTCTTTGACTGCTTCGGGGGAACGCTAATTGAGGCTTTTAAGAACGCTACCAGCATTACCCAAGAAATACCTGCCCCGCCAACAAGAACTATTGAGGAGATTATCCGCGATATTGATAACAATATTGATGTTGGATACAACACTAAATGTCTAGTAAAGCGTTTTCAAAGGATTGCTAAAGAAATTTCCAAAGAAGGTCGAGAGATGATGGCTAAATTTATTCCCAACGGAGATATTGGTACCTTTGCTAAGATTCTACCTGAAGAAATAGAAAAGAATCGAGTGGCGGTACTTAAAATTTTAACGAACAAAGACTTTATTCAATTGTTAACCAATTATCCCAAGCCGCCGCGAAGATTTATTAAGGCGATTGAGTCGGAAGACCAGGTTACTTCGGAATATGTTTTCCAAACCACTGACGGCCGGGAACTAAAACCTACAGATTATCTTGCGATGTTTGAAAGGTTTGTTAAAGAAAATCCGGAACATGTTGAAGCCATATCAATTGTTCTAGAAAAGCCCAGCTCTTGGAACACTCAAGCACTTAAAGACTTGCGAACATCCCTTCAGCAAAGACCGGAGTGTTTTACAGAAGACAATTTAAGAAGAGCTTATCGGTATCCTTTGGCCGATATTATTTCAATGGTTAAACATGCCGCCAAGAAAGAACCTTTGCTTTCGGCTAAAGAACGAGTTGATTTAGCGGTTGAGAAAGTCTTTGGCGGTAAGAAATTATCTGAAAGACAGCAAGAATGGGTGGAATTGATAAGAAAGCACCTGATTACCAATTTGACAATTGAACCAACAGACTTTGATGAAATGCCTATCTTTGTTAACCGAGGGGCCACTTTTAAAAGAGTCAATCAAGACTTTGACAATAGATTATTGATTTATATCAATCAGTTAAATGCGTCTATGCCGCAAGTCTATGCCTATGCTAACTAATACAGGTGTTGTCAATAAATTGTGGGGGTTTTGCAATATCCTTCGTCATGACGGGATAGATTATGGGGATTATGTTGAACAGTTGACTTACCTTCTTTTCCTTAAAATGGCCGAGGAGAAAAAACTGCCGATTCCCAAAGAATATTCTTGGTTAGTCTTGCGTTCAAAATCAGGAACGGAGTTAACAGATTATTACTCCGACTTATTAAGAGGTTTATCAAAGCAAGGCAACCTTTTAGGGGCAATTTTTGCCGAGGCATTGTCTAAATTCACCAAACCGGTCAACCTTAAGAAACTGATTGACTTAATTGATGAAATTGACTGGACGTCTTTGGATGTTGATGTTAAAGCTGAAGCCTATGAGGGCTTGTTAGAAAAGTCAGCGGCCGAAGGCAAGAAAGGAGCTGGTCAATACTTCACACCAAGAGTTTTGATAAGGTCAATAGTTAAATGCGTTAAACCAGACCCGCAAGTTTCCAAGGATTTCACTGTTTGTGACCCAGCGGCCGGTACCGGGGGTTTTTTACTTGCGGCTTATGAGTGGTTTCTAAATAAAGTTGGTGAAGCTATCAACCGGGAAGATTTGGAAAGAATTAAGAAACACACGTATCTTGGTACAGAATTAGTCGCTAGACCCCGCCGGCTTTGTTTAATGAATCTTTACCTGCACGGAATTGAGTCAACTATCAGACTTGCCGACTCAATTTATGAACCAGACCCAGGCGACAGGTTTGATATAGTGATGACCAATCCGCCCTTTGGCACTAAAGGGGCTAACCAAATTCCCGAAAGGCAGGACTTTACTGTTGCCACGAGTAATAAACAGTTAAACTTCGTTCAGCATATCTTAACTATTCTTAAACCCGGAGGTAGGGCTGCCGTGGTTCTCCCTGACAATGTTTTATTTGCCGACCAGGCAGGTGAGGTCTTTAAAATTCTTATGCAGGACTGCAATTTGCATACGGTTTTAAGACTACCAAGAGGCACCTTTACCCCATATAGTCAAGGTGTTAAGGCCAATGTCATTTTCTTTACTAAAGGTTTGCCGACAGAAAATGTTTGGATTTATGACGCTAGAACCAACGTGCCAACGATTACCAAGAAAGACCGGCCGTTAACACCAGAACATTTCGCCGAGTTTGAGAAGTGCTTTGGTGATAATCCCAACGGTTTATCTCCCCGCAAAGAAGCGGATTCAAAGCAAGGCCGGTGGCGAAAGTTTTCAATCGAACAGGTCAAAGAGAAAAACTACAAACTTGATAGTTTTAAGTGGATTAAAGATGAAGACTTAGACGACCCATCTGATTTGCCTGAACCTGAGGAGCTATTAACCGACGCTTTATCTGAATTAAAAGAGGCAATAGGCAGTATAGAAAAAATCTATGAGGAACTCGAAAATGGCAACAACAAACAATGACTGGCAAACCTATAAATTAGGTGAACTATGCGACATTAAAACAGGTAAAAAAGATGTTAATGCGGAGGATGTAAATGGAGCTTACCCCTTTTTTACTTGTGCTCAAGATGTCCATAAGATAAATACCTATACGTTTGATACAGAAGCTGTACTTGTTGCTGGTAATGGTTTTTTTAACGTTAAGTATTATAAAGGTAAATTTGACGTATATCAAAGAACTTATGTACTACATAACTTTAGCAAGAATGTTGATGGTAAGTTTATTTATCATTTTGTTAATTCAAAACTTGATGAAATTACCCAAAATAATAGAGGCAGTACTATCCGTTACATCAGGTTAGGAGACCTAACAGAACAAGAAGTCTTACTTCCTAGTATTGATGAACAGAGAAGAATTACCGCTAAGTTAGAGGAGTTACTCCAAGCAGTTAAAAAATCATCAATAAGCATTATTTCAGCAAAACAGAGAATTTCTAAATTCCGCCAAGCAGTTTTATCTGCTGCCGTAACTGGAAAGTTGACTGAGGGGTGGAGAGAAAAGAATCTTGATAGACAAAGCGCTCAAGAAATTATAAGTAGAATTTATGAGAGAAGATTGAAGCAAGCAAGAACAGCCGCAATTAAGAAGAAAATTACTTACCTCTATTCGGTTCGGGAGGATAACGACTCTGAAAATCTTCCCGAAGGCTGGAAATACACGAGCTTGAACAAATTGTGTGAGTCCTTTGAATACGGTTCCTCTAAGAAATCATGTATACAAGGGCGGGTTGCGGTGTTAAGAATGGGAAATCTTCAAAATGGAGAAATTGACTGGAGCAATTTAGTATTTACCTCAGATAAAGATGAAATTGCAAAATATCAACTTAAACCCAATACGGTTTTATTCAATCGAACCAACAGTCCAGAATTAGTTGGAAAAACAAGTATTTATCGTGGGGAAAGACCGGCTATCTTCGCTGGTTACTTGATTAGAATCAATAACTATCCTGAACTTGATTCTGAATATTTGAATATTTATTTAAATTCTTACTTAGCAAGGGAATTCTGCCGACAAGTTAAAACTGATGGCGTAAGTCAATCAAATATCAACGCCCAAAAGTTGGGGGGTTTTGAGATGCCCCTCTGCTCAATCGAGGAACAAAAGGAGATAGTTAAGAGAGTCAAATCTCTATTAACTGTTGCCGATGAGATTGAGGATAAGGTCAATAAAGCAGCGGCCAGAGTCGAGAAGTTAACCCAGTCAATATTAGGGAAAGCGTTTAAAGGAGAATTAATAAACTAATATGGCATACAGAACACATGAACCATTGGATGTAAAAGAAATTAACCTTTCCTATTACTGTCGTGGTTGCCATCAGCAAGTAAGGGGCATCCCATTGACAGAACCACAATACCATATAAGTGAATATGATGATGACCCATGGTTAGTAGTAAGATGTCCTACTCGTCTTTGTGAGTTGTCTTTTGTAATTTACGATAGATTAAATGACTGCGTAAGACGCGTATATCCTTTCCCTTCCTTTGACCCTTCTGATTATCACAAAGCAATCCCACAAAAGATTAGAGAAGATTTAGCTGAAGCCGATAGATGTTATCACGCTGATGCTTATAAAGCGGCAGTCACCATGAATAGAAGAGCAGTTCAACGGATAGTACTAGACAAGATTAAAGACTCAGAAATTAAGAAGAAAAAATTGTGGGAGCAGATTGATGCTTTATTTGATGCAGGATTAATTACTAAAGACCTGAAAGAAACAGCTCATGAGATTAGACATTTCGGCAACTTTGGTGCCCATCCAAGCGATGACCAACTCGATAATACGACTTGTGAGGATGCAGAGTTAGTCGATAGATTAACGATGGATTTAATCAGAACAATTTATATAGTTCCTTTTGAAACAAGTAAATTAAAGGGTAAAAGGATAAAGAAATAATTATGTACGTCAAACAGTTGACTATTAAAAACTTTCGATGTTTCGATGCTCGGGGTATTAATGTTGACTTTGAGAAGGGAATAACTGGAATAATCGGGAAGAATGGAAGCGGAAAAACTTCAATAGTGGAAGCACTTAACTTTATCTTTGGGAGGGAATATATTCAGAATAAAATTGGCGAACATGACTTTAACAACCTGGCAAACAATATCAAGGATAAGATTGAAATCGTAGCATATACCCACGCTCCATTCTTCGTTTCAACAGAAGTGGTTTATACAATTGGAAGTTCAGGATATAGACAATCTGCTCAAGTATTAGTAGCTTGCGATGGTCTTAAATTGACAATTAAACGAAGAGAAAAGGCAGAAAGAGTGTTAGATGACCCATTCGTGATTGACAGGTTTGCCATTCCAATTAATGGCACTGTTGCTGAAGAATTATTTGAAAGGGTTCTTTCTGATAATGAAAAGCCAGTGATTAAGACAGTATTAAGTCCTGAAGTTGGCTACTATAACATTTCATTTAAGCTGAAATCAGGCGACATAAGACAAACAAGACTGTTTGAATATCAACTTACCTACAACCCGAGTAAATATAAGAAATTTCCGATTGCTTATTTCTTAAGTAAAGACAGGGAAAGAGAAGTAGCAAATACCTATTCGATATTAGCCAAGATTTTAACCGATATACATTGGCGATATAGAAAAGCCCAAAGTGATGAAGCAACTGATTTTAATGATAAATATTCTGAATTAGCCTCGTGTCTTCGGCAGATTGATGAGAAGGGAATCTTGATAAATTCGGTCAAAGAGGCAATTAATGAGATTACTTGCGAGAATGACGATTTCAGTATTGACTTTCTTGACACAAATGAACCTTATAGAGGTGCCTTCCTC
>Ga0315282_10012682_pt1 | contig 12864 bp, 8 predicted proteins | sample YL17G07_20_MG_FD_203693 | JGI IMG/M metagenome (GOLD analysis project Ga0315282, IMG submission 203693) | Sediment microbial communities from Yellowstone Lake, YNP, Wyoming, USA - YL17G07_20 | ecosystem: Environmental > Aquatic > Freshwater > Lake > Sediment | place: USA: Wyoming | collected... | reverse complement strand
TTAGCAGATATCAACTGGCTTTGTTCGAGATTTATTGCTTTCCCTTGCTTATCATATGATGGTCGTACTCTTTCTGCTGCATAAACTCCCTTTGTTTTTTCAAATCCATTGCCTGCATTTATTTCCAATTCATAATCCACTATTTGAATGGGTTTTTTACCCTTGTTTTCTAACCAGACATATGGACGGAATGAAGCTGATGGATTGTTATTAAAAGATGCCCGACCCAATATCACATTAAGTATACGGCCCTCAATTGCTGGGGTTTCACTCTGCCAATTATACCACAATGGGATAACGGCAAGAACCGCTGGAACAGCATATTTCAGAAAAGACCTGAAGCGCATTTGCCTCCTACTTCCGGCCCACCTCCAGCACGATGTCCTTGACCCGGTCCGGGTCGAGGGCCTCGGCCAGCTTCTCGGGTTGGCTCCCCCCCGCCTGGGCCATGTCCGGCCGGCCGCCGCCCGTGCCGCCGACCAGCGCGGCCAGCCGCTTGACGATGTCCGAGGCCGAGCAGCGACCCGTCAGGTCCTTGCTCACCGTCACCACCAGCATCGCCTTGCCGTCGGCCGCCGCCCCGAGCACAACGACACCCGAGCCGATGCGGTCGCGCATCTTGTCGGCCATGTCGCGCAGCTCCTTCGGGTTGGCGGCGGGCACCTCCACCGCCGTCACCGGCACATCGCCTGCCTGCCGGGTGCCGCGGGCGATCAGCTCGCCCAGTTGATCCCCGAAGCTAGACGTCTTGGCCTTCTCCAGGTCGCGCTCGAGCTTCTTCACACTCGCCTGGAGCCGCTCGATGCGGGCCACCAGCTCGCCAGGCCCGGCCTTGAGGAGGGCCGCCGCCGCCTTCAGCTCGGCCTCCTCGGCCCGCACGGCCTCTATCGCCCCCTGCCCCGTCACGGCCTCGATGCGCCTGACACCGGCCGCGATGCCCGTCTCGGTGAGGACCTTGAACAGGCCGACCTCGCCCGTGTGGCGCAGGTGCGTGCCGCCGCACAGCTCCTGGCTGAAGGGTTTGGCCTGCGGCCCGATCTGGAGCAGGCGCACCTCGTCGGCATACTTGTCCTCGAACAGGGCCATCGCCCCGGTCTTGACCGCCTCCTCATAGGTCGTCACCTCGACGCGCACCGGCATGTCGCACCGGATGGCTGCGTTGACCTCGTCCTCGATGCGCCCCAGTTCCCCGGGCTCGATGGCCGAGAAGTGCGTGAAGTCGAAGCGCAGCCGCTCGGGGGCCACCTGTGACCCGGCCTGCTTGACGTGGCGGCCCAGCACCTTCTGGAGCACGGCCTGGAGGAGGTGGGTGGCGGTGTGGTTGAGGGCGATTGCCTGCCGGCGCTCGGGCTCGACCTCGAGGCGCACCTTCTCGCCCGCGGCCAGGCTGCCCTTGAGCACCTTCGCCCGGTGGACGATCAGCCCATCGGCCCGCGCGGTGTCGAATACTTCGGCCTCGCCGCCCTCCCACTCGATGCGCCCGGTGTCGCCCACCTGGCCGCCCGACTCGCCGTAGAAGGGCGTCTCGGCGCAGATCACCTCGGCCTCCTGCCCGGCCTGGGCCTCACCCACCTCGGCCCCACCAGCGGCCACGAGGAGCACCTCGGAGTTCGCCGCCGTCAACTTGTAGCCCAGGAACCCGGTCTTGGTGCCCGCCTCGAGCAGGCGCGAGTAGGCCCCGCGGCTGACGGCCTCGGTCGCCTTGAGGCCCGCCTGGCGCGACATCTCCTTCTGGCGCTCCATCAGGGCCTCGAAGCCCGGCAGGTCCAGGCCCAGGCCCTCGGTGCGGCCGACGTCGTTGATGATGTCGGCGGGGAAGCCGTAGGTGTCGTAGAGGCGGAAGATCAGCTCGCCGGGGATGACCGTCGCCTTCTCGCGGCGCAGCCTGGCCAGCTCGTCAGTCAGGAGCCGCAGCCCGACCTCGAGCGTCTCCGAGAAGCGCTCCTCCTCGGCGGTGACGATCCGCCCGGTGGTATGGCGCGCCGCCTCGAGCTCGGGGTAGACCGCGCCCATCTTCTCGCGCACCGCCTCGCAGACCTCGGCCAGGAAGGGCCGCTCCATCCCCAGCAGGCGGCCGAAGCGGACGGCGCGGCGAAGGATGCGCCTGAGCACGTAGCCGCGGCCTTCGTTCGAGGGAAGCACGCCGTCGGCGATCAGGAAGGTAACGGCCCGCGAGTGGTCGGCGATGACCTTGAAGGCGGCGTCCTGCTGGGCGTCCCCGGCGCCGAAGCGCTTATTCGATACCTGCCCGATCTTGGCCAGAATGGGGGCGAAGAGGTCCGAGCCATAGTTGCTGTGCTTGCCCTGCATGACGGCCGTGATCCGCTCCAGGCCCATGCCGGTGTCGATCGAGGGCTTGGGCAGGGGTGTCAGCTTGCCCGACTCGTCGCGGTTGAACTGCATGAAGACGAGGTTCCACAGCTCGAGATACCGGTCGCAGTCGCAGTGGATGTCGCACGACGGGCGCCGGCAGCCCACCTCGGGGCCCTGGTCGATGGCGATCTCCGAGCAGGGGCCGCAGGGGCCAGTGTCGCCCATCTGCCAGAAGTTGTCCTTGGCCCCCATACGGGCGATGCGGCCCTCGGGCAGCCCGATGTCGTCCCGCCACAGCTCGTAGGCCTCGTCGTCCTCCTCATACACCGTCGCCCAGAGGAGGTCCTTGGGGAGCTTGTAGACGCCGGTGAGCAGCTCCCAGGCGAAGCGGATGGCGTCGCGCTTGAAGTAGTCGCCGAAGCTGAAGTTGCCCAGCATCTCGAAGAAGGTGTGGTGGCGCTCGGTGAAGCCGACGTTCTCGATGTCGTTGTGCTTGCCCCCGGCCCGCACGCACTTCTGCGAGGTGGCCGCCCGCACGTAGGGCCGCTTCTCCTCGCCCAGGAAGACCCGCTTGAACTGGACCATGCCCGCGTTGGTGAAGAGCAGCGTGGGGTCGCCCACGGGCACGAGGGGAGAGGATGGCCTAACGGCGTGTCCGCGCTCGGCGAAGAAGTCGAGGAACTTTTGGCGAATTTGGTTTGAGTCCATGCTTTGAACAGTGCTCCACAATCTCTAATTATATACGGCTATTTTCCCCGGCCGGCCTCGCGCTTGGGCACCTCGGCGGAGGCGGCCTCGGACTTGGGCTTGGCCGGGGTCAGCCCCGCGGCCAGCCGCAGCTTCGCCTCCAGCTCGTCGGCCAGCGCCGGGTGCTCGTGGAGGTAGCGCTTGGCGTTCTCGCGGCCCTGCCCGATGCGCTCGCCGTTCAAGGCATACCAGGCCCCGCTCTTCTCCACCATGTCCGTCGCCACCCCGATGTCGATCAGCTCGGCCTCGCGGCTGATGCCCTCGCCGTAGGTGATGTCGAACTCGGCGTCGCGGAACGGGGGCGCGATCTTGTTCTTGACCACCTTGACGCGGGTGCGGTTGCCCACGGGCCGGTCGCCCTCCTTGATGGTCTGGATGCGCCGGATGTCGAGGCGCAGAGAGGCGTAGAACTTGAGGGCGTTGCCGCCGGTGGTCGTCTCCGGGTTGCCGAACATGACGCCGATCTTCATCCGGATCTGGTTGATGAAGACGAAGGCGGTCTGGGAGCGCGAGATGGAGGAGGCGAGCTTGCGCAGGGCCTGCGACATGAGCCGGGCCTGCAGCCCGACGTGGGCGTCACCCATCTCCCCTTCCAGCTCGGCGCGGGGGACGAGGGCGGCAACGGAGTCGATGACGATGATGTCCATCGCCCCGCTGCGCACGAGTATTTCGGCAATCTCGAGGGCCTGCTCGCCGCTGTCGGGCTGGGAGACGAGCAGGTCGTCGATGTTCACCCCGAGCTTCTTGGCGTAGGCGACGTCGAGGGCATGCTCGGCGTCGATGAAGGCGGCGAGCCCACCCCGCTTCTGCGCCTCGGCGATGCAGTGGAGGGTCAGCGTGGTCTTGCCCGAGCTCTCCGGGCCATATATCTCGGTCACCCGCCCCCGCGGCACGCCCCCGATGCCGGTGGCGATGTCGAGGCCAAGCGACCCGGTGGGGATGGCGGGGACGTCGATGAGGCGCTCGTTGGTCCCCAGGCGCATGATGGAGCCTTTACCGAACTGCTTCTCGATCTGGCCGACGGCCGCCTCGACCGCCTTGCCCCTGTCTGCCGTGGTAGCCATTTCCCCTTGTCGAACCTCCTTAAGACCCTGCCAGACGGGTAGAGCGCAGCCTGGTGTAGACGGCGCCGCCCGGTTTCAGTTCGCTGCGAAAAAGGATCAGCTCGGTGGCCTGGAACTCCTCGATATCGAGGCCCGAGAGATTGACGATCGCCTCGCCGAGCGCGCTCTTGGCGCCTCTGGCGCGGCCAAACTCCTTGACGCGCCCCAGCGTGAGGTGGGCCGTGAACGGCCGGCCCTCGGGCGCGAACCCCAGCCTGCTCAAGCGCCCTTCGAGGTCTGCGGCCAGGCGCGCGAGCCTCTCCACGTCGCCCGTCAGGCCCACCCAGACCACCCGCGGCCGGCTAACTCCGGGGAAGGCCCCCACACCCTTCATCTTGAGCGTCAGGGGCGGGCAGCCGGCGGCAGCCTGGGCCGTCTCCTGCGCGGCCTTCTCCACCTGGGCCTCGTCGATGTTGCCCAGGAACTTCAGCGTCAGGTGGATGCCCTCGGGGCGCACCCACTTGACGTCCTTGCCCCCGGCCGGGGAGAGCTGCTTCTGGACTCCGCCTAGAGCCTCGCGCGCGCTCTCCGGCAGCTCGAGGGCGATGAAGGCCCGGATACTCATGTCGATGCCTCTAGGCCTGCAAGGATCGGTCAGGATTCCGCTTCACCCCTGAACGGGCCGGGAGTGGTGCAGGCTATGCCTGCCCGCGGGCAACGCCAGCGGGGCTCCGGCCCGCCCATAATGGCTGCCCAACCCCTGCCCCCGCAACGGGCCGGGAGTGGTGCAGGCTGTGCCTGCCGGGCCGGGAGTGGTGCAGGCTGTGCCTGCCGGGCCGGAACTGGTGCAGGCTATGCCTGCCGGCGCAGGAAATCGAGGGCTGTCCAGGCCGCCTGGAGCTTGATGTCGGGGCGCGTGCCCCGGAAGCGCTTCTGCCTGGTGGCCACCCCCTGCGCGCTCGCCAGCCCGAACCAGACGGTGCCGACAGGCTTCTCGGCGCTGCCCCCGGCCGGCCCGGCGATGCCCGTGACGGACAGGCCGTAGTCGGCCCCGGCGCGCTCGCGGATGCCTTGGGCCATCAATGCAGCGCACTCGCTCGACACCGCCCCGAAGCGCTCGATGATGTCCTCGGGCACGCCGAGCAGCTCCACCTTGGCCCGGTTGCTGTAGGTGACGAGCCCACGCTCGAAGTAGTCGGAGCTACCGGCGACCTCGGTCAGCATGTGGGAGGTGAGGCCGCCCGTGCACGACTCGGCCACGGCAAGCCGCTGCCCGCGCTCGCGCAGGAGCCGCCCCACCACGGCCTCGAGGCTCTCCTCGCCCTCGCCGTAGACGCTCTCGCCGAGCCTGCGCCTGACCTCGGCCGCCACCTCGGCCAGCCTCGCCTCCACCTCGTTCGCCTCCGCCCCCTTGGCCATGAGGATGAGGAGGTGGGCCGGGAAGACCGGCAGGAACGAGAAGCCCACGTCGCGGCGACGGACGGTCTCGACCAGCTCGCTGATGTCGAACTCCTCGAGGCCGAAGATGCGCAGGGTGCGCCGGCGCACCACGGCCAGGTCCGGCAGCGACTCCATGAGCAGCGGCAGGACCTTTTCCGCGGCCAGCCGCCCGGCCTCGGCGGGCACCCCCGGCAGGAAGAAGATGAGCTTGCCGTCCTGCTCGAGGTAGTAGCCGCAGGTCTGCCCCTCCGGGTCGAGGAAGTAGGCCCCTTCCGGGATGCGGGCGAGCTTGCGCATGTCGCGGCTCACCCGGATGTCCTGGCTGCGAAAGAAGTTCTCCACGTGGCTCAGGAACTCCGGGTCGAAGATCAACTCGCGCCCCAGGGCCGCTGCGGCCACCTGGGTGGTCAGGTCGTCGTCGGTGGGCCCCAGCCCCCCGGTGACCACCACGAAGGCCGAGCGGGAGAGCGCGCGCGTCAGGGCGTCCTCGATGGCCGCCGGCTCATCGCCGACACAGGTGATGGCCGACACCTCAAGGCCCGCCTCGAGGAGCTTGCGGGCGACGGCCGCGGCATTCCCCTCGGCCACCAGCCCGCTGGTCAGCTCGCTGCCGATGGCGACTATCTCGCCCCGCCCCGCCATGAGCCTCCTTAGGAGCCTGTTTGAAAATGGCTCGTGCCCAGGCCGCTCAAAAATGTCCAGCTGCAAGGCGCTGACTTCCTTCAAGTGAGGCGTACTTGAAGTACGCCGCAGTGAACGAAGGATGAGCGCAACGCCGCAGGTGGGCGTTCTTCGCGGCCTGCTACGGGCCCAGCCAGGCCCCGAGCCCCCTCAGGGCCAGGTTGGCGTAGAGGCCCGCAATGATGTCGTCGGCGACTATTCCCAGCCCCCCCCGCAGGTGCTGCGAGGCCCTGGCAGGCGGCGGCTTGAGCACATCGAAGACCCGGAAGAGGAGGAAGCCCGCGAGGACCGTGCGCCAGCCCGGATTCATGCCGAACATGGTCACCAGGAAGCCGGCAACCTCGTCGATGACCACGAAGCCGGGGTCCTTCACACCCGCGTCGCGCTCTGCCCGGTCGGCGGCCACGACGGACACCGCGGCCACGCCCAGGCAGGCGGCCAGGTAGGCGGAAGCACTCAGGCGCGACAGGGCCAGGTAGAGCGGCACGGCCGCGGCCGTCCCCCAGGTGCCGGGGGCCACGGGCAGGTAACCCGCCCGAAACCCCGTGGCCACCAGCATGGCCAGGCGCCCTCGGGCACTCACCGGAGGCCCCCCTCAGGGCACGCCCGCAGCTTAGTGGCTGGGTAGCCGATTGTCAATCTTGTGGCGGCCATACCCGGCTACTCCCGGCGCAGCTGCCGGGCCAGGCGCGCAGCGGCCTCCGCGGCCACCTGCTGGGCCTCATTCATGCCCACTCCGGCTGCGGCGGCCAGCTCGCGCAGGCTCTCGTACTCGGGCTGTACCCGCACGCCGCCCCAGGGGTCGGTGGCCACCTTGACCCGCAGGGTGCCCAGCGGGGTCTCCACGGCGGCCTCCTTGCGGGAGCAGACCAGCCGCGTGCGCCGGGCGACCCTCACCCCCAGCGTGGTCGAGTCCCGAAAGATAACCTTGGCGCAGGCCTCCTCGGCCCCCAGCGGGCACAGGGCCGAGAGCAGCGTCCCCGGCCGGTCCTTCTTCATCTGAATGGGGGTCAGCCAGACGTCCACCGCCCCGGCGGCAAAGAGCCTGGCCATCAGCTCGTCGTAGAGCTGCGGGCTCATGTCGTCGATGTTGGTCTCGATCTGGGCGACCTCGTCATTGGTCTCGAGCTGAGCGACTTCGTCGCTGGCCGCGCCGGGCTGAAGGGATGTCTCGCCAAGGCTTGCCGTATCACCGAGGCTTGCCGTATCACCGAGGCTTGCCGTATCACCGAGGCTTGCCGTATCACCGAGGCTTGCCGTATCACCGATGACGACGCGCAGGAGGTTCGGGATACCCTCGAGCTGCCGGCTGCCGCAGCCGTAGCCGATCGATTGGGGGATGAGCGGGGGCATGGTGCCGAAGCGCTTCCCGCAGAAGGTGGCCAGCAGGGCCGCCCCCGTCGGGGTGGTCAGCTCACCCGCGGCCGCGCCGGGGACTAGTGGCGCGCCCCGGAGGAGCTCCAGGGTGGCCGGGGCCGGGACCGGGAACGTCCCGTGGCGGCACTCGACCGCACCTGAGCCTACCGCCACCGGCGAGCACCATGCCTGAGCGATGTCCAGCGCCACAAAGCAGGCCGCCGCCCCGACGATGTCGATGATGGAGTCGAGCGCGCCCACCTCGTGGAAGTGGACCTGGTCGTGCGCGACGCCGTGCAGCCGCCCCTCGGCCGCCGCCAGCCGCCCGAAGGCGTCCAGGCTCAGCCGCCGCACCTCGGAGGCGAGCCCGCTGCCTTCCAGCAGGGCCCGGATGTCGGCAAAGGTGCGCGCCGGCGACCCGCCGCCGTCCTCGACCAGGGCCCGGGTGCCCCGCAGGTGGCCGCGCTCCTCGCGCCGCACGCTGAGCCGCCAGCCGGGCAACCCCAGCGCCTCCAACTGGCCGCGGAGGTACTGCTCCACCTCCGGCCCGCCGGCATCGAGCAGGGCCCCGAGCACCATGTCGCCGGCCGCCCCGGCAAAGGCGTCAAAATAGGCGATCCTCATCGAACTTCCCCAACCCCCGCACTCGTGCAGGTTTTACTTGGCCCTGGCCTGCGGCAGCCGCAGCTCGACGTCCTTGATGGTCCGCTCCGTGGCCGTCTGGACAATCATTATCACACCTGACTCGCGCAGCGTCTCCCCCGGGCGCGGAATCCGGCCCAGCCGCTCGAGAATCAGACCGCCCAGGGTCTCGTAGCCGTCCTTGGGCAGGGACAGGCCCAGCTCCTCGTTGAGCTCGTCGATCTCCACCCGGGCGTTGGCCAGGTAGCGGCCCTCGGCCAGGCGCACCAGCCGCCGCTCCACGGGCTCGAACTCATCGCGGATCTCGCCCATGATCTCCTCGAGCAGGTCCTCGACGGTGACGATCCCGACCGCCCCGCCGTACTCATCGACCACCACGGCCAGGTGCAGGCGGCGCCGCTGCATCTCGACCAGCAGGTCGTCGATGCGCTTGGTCTCGGGCACGAAGTAGGCCGGCCGCTGGAAGCGCCTGATCGATTCATCCTGGCCCGCCCCCAGCAGGTCGAAGGAGTAGAGGACGCTGGTGATGTTATCGATCCTCTCGCCGAAGACGGGCAGCCGGGAGTAGGGCCTGGCCCGGAAGATGTCCAGGGCCTGGGACACCGTGGCCGACTCAGGGATGGCGCTGATGTCGATCAGGGGCACCATCGCCTCGCGCACCGCCGTCTCGGTCAGGCTGAACATACGGGCAATGAGCTGCTTTTCCACCGCGCGCAGCTCCACCGTCGGCCCCGGCCCCCCGACGACCTCCTCGCTCACCAGCAGCCGGAACTCCTCGCGGGTAACGTACGGGCTGCGGCGCTCCGTGGCCCCCGCCCAGGCCTGGGTGCGGTGCGAGACGAAGGCCCCCAGGGCCACCAGCGGCCAGAGGGCGGTGCGGGCGACGACGAGCACGGGGGCCAGCCGCGGGGCAAGCAGCGTGGCGTGCTGGCGGAAGAGGTTCTTGGGCAGCAGTTGCCCGAAGAAGAGGAGCAGCGGCCCCAGGACGAGGATGGCCAGCCACTCGCGCCCCGGCCCGGCCATCTGGAGGATGAGGGCGGTGCTCAGGACCGAGTTGCTCACCGAGCAGATCTGCACCCCGACCTGCGTGGTGGAGAAGAGCCACTCGGGCTGGGCCATCAGTCGCAGCGCCTGCCTCGCCCCCCGCGAGCCCTCGTCGGCCAGCAGCTTGATGCGCTTGTCGTTGGCCGCCACCAGCGCCATCTCGGAGCCGGAGAAGAAGGCCTCGAGCATGACGAAGAAGGCGATGGTGATGGCGAGGTAGAGGATCATTGGGTAAGCCCCGGGGCGGGCCCCGCAGCGGGCTCCTGCGGCGAGCGCCGGGCCTCGATCTCGAGCAGGCGGGTGCCCTTGAGCCGCGCGGCCCTGAAGACTAAGCCGCCGTAGCCGACCTCCTCGCCCTGCGTGGGCATGCGGCCGAAGACGTGGAGGAGGAAGCCGCCCATCGTCTCGTAGCCCTCCTCCTCGGGCAGGGTGCTGCCCATCAGCTCGTTGAACTCGTGCACGGGCAGCCGCGGCGAGACAACCCACACGCCTGGGGCGCGCTCTCTGAGCGGGCGCTCCAGCAGCTCGTGCTCGTCGTAGATCTCGCCGAATAGCTCCTCGAGCAGGTCGTCTAGCGTCACCAGCCCGGCCAGGCCGCCGTACTCGTCCACTACCACGGCCATGTGCAGGCGACGGCGCTGCATCTCCCAGAGCATGTCCTCGGCCCGCTTCGTCTCGGGGGCGAAGTGGACGGGGCGCAGCGCGCCGCGCAGGTCGGGCGGGGGCGGCCAGCCCAGCAGGTCCTTGGCGTGGAGGATGCCGATGATGTTGTCCTCGCCCTTCTCGTAGACGGGGACGCGGGAGAAGTGGCGGCGGCGGACCATCTCGATCGCCTGCGACACTCCCGTGCCCACGTCCAGGGCGAAGATGTCGGTGCGCGGCGTCATGACCGCGGTGAGGGTAGTGCGCTCGAAGGCGATGACGTTCTCGATGAACTCGCGCTCCACCTCGCGCACCAGCCCCTCCTTGTGCGAGGAGCGCACCCACTTGAGGAACTCCTCCTCAAGGATGCGCCCCTGCTCCTCCGTGCGCCCCGGGGCGAGCGAGAGCAGCAGGTCGGCCACCCAGCGCACGGGAGCCACCAGGCGCACCCACAGCGCGATGGGCCGGGCCACGGCGCTGGCAAAACGCACCGGATTGAGCGAGGCACTCACCTTGGGGATGACCTCGCCGGCGAGCATCATCACCGGCACCATGACGCCGATGGCCACCCAGCGCCCCGAAGGCCCGAACAGGCCCAGGGCCAGGCCCGAGGCGAGCACCGCGGCGGAGACGTCGGATATCTCGTTGCCGATGAGGAGCGAGTTGAGCAGGGCGCGGGGGCGCTGCGTGAGCCGGGCCAGCAGCGGGCCGGCCGGATGGCCCTCCTTGCGCAGCCGCCTGACCGTCAGCGGGGTCAGCGAGAAGAAGGCCGTCTCCGACGCCGCAAACAGGGCGGAGAGCAGCACCAGGGCCGCGAGCAGAAGTATTCTTATGAGGACTTCAGGGTCCAAGGGGATGGGGAGACGATGTCACTCCATATCTCAGTGTGGCGCGGCCGCTGCCCTCCGGGGGGCCGGCCTTGCCGGGGTACGTTTTGCCGGGGCCGCCACGGCCTGCACCATGACCTCTTCGAGCACCTGATCCATGCTCGTGACGAAGACGAAGCGCAGCCGCCGCTTGATGTTCGCCGGGATCTCGACCAGGTCCTTGCGGTTCTCCTCCGGCACGACGATCTGCGTGATGCCCGCGCGCATCGCCGCCAGGGCCTTCTCCTTCAGGCCGCCGATGGGCAGCACGCGCCCCCTGAGGGTGATCTCGCCGGTGGCCGCGACGTCCTTGCGCACCGGGGTCTTGGTGAAGGCCGATACCAGGGCCGCGGCCATGACCACACCCGCCGATGGCCCGTCCTTGGGGGTCCCCCCGGCCGGGACGTGGATGTGGATGTCGTGCTTGTCGCAGAAGCTGTCGGGGAGCCCCAGACGGTCCGCGCGCGAGCGGATGTAGGACAGGGCCGCCTGGGCCGACTCCTTCATCACGTCGCCGAGCTGGCCGGTCAGGGTGAGTCGCCCCTTGCCCTTCACCGCCGTGGCCTCGATGTGGAGTATCTCGCCCCCAAAAGGCGTCCAGGCCAGCCCCGTGGCCACGCCGACCTCGTGCTCGCCGCGCTCGGCCTCGGGCAGGAACTTCACCGGCCCCAGGTAGCGGGGCAGGCTCTGGCGCGTGATGCGGAAGGGGCCCTCTTCGCCCTCGGCGATGCGCCGGGCCACCTTGCGGCAGACGGCGGCGATCTCGCGCTCGAGGTTGCGCAGGCCCGCCTCGCGGGTGTAGCGCGAGATGGCCTCGAGCAGGGCATCGTCGGACACGATGAGCTGCCCGGCCGCGAGCCCGTTCTCCTTGAGCTGCCGCGGCAGGAGGTAGTCGCGGGCGATCTTGAGCTTCTCCTCGTCGGTGTAGCCCGCGACGTCGATGATCTCCATGCGGTCCTTCAAGGCACTCGGGATCGGGTCGGTCATGTTCGCCGTGGTGATGAACATGACCTTCGACAGGTCGTAGGGCACGTTGATGTAGTGGTCGCTGAAGGAGAAGTTCTGCTCCGGGTCGAGGACCTCGAGGAGTGCCGAGGACGGGTCGCCTCTGAAGTCGGCCCCGATCTTGTCCACCTCGTCCATCATGAAGACGGGGTTGCTCGAGCCGGCCGTCTTGAGCCCCTGGATGATGCGCCCGGGGAGTGCCCCGATGTAGGTGCGCCGGTGGCCGCGGATCTCGGCCTCGTCCCTCACCCCGCCCAGCGAGATGCGGATGAACTTGCGCCCGAGGGCCCGGGCGATCGAGCGCCCCAGCGAGGTCTTGCCCACGCCGGGCGGGCCGACCAGGCACAGGATCGGGCCCTTCATGTCTTTGTTCAGCTTGCGCACGGCCAGGTATTCGAGGATGCGCTCCTTGACCCGCTCGAGGTTGTAGTGGTCCTCGTCCAAAATCTTCTTGGCCCGCTTGACGTCGAGCCGGTCGCGCGTCGACTTGCTCCACGGAATATCGACCATCCAGTCGAGGAAGGTGCGCACCATCGACGCCTCGGCCGCGTCGGGGTGCATCTGCTCGAGCCGCTTGAGCTGCTTGAGGGACTCCTGCTCGGCCTCCTCGGGCATCCGGGACTGCTGGATCTTGAGCCGCAGCTCCTCGATCTCCTCGGCCCGCTCGTCGATCTCGCCCAGCTCCCGGCGGATGGCCCGCAACTGCTCTCTAAGGAAGTACTCGCGCTGCGTGCGCCCCATCTCCTCCTTGGCCTCGGACTGTATCCTGGCCTGCATCGTGGAGACCTCGAGCTCCTTGTTGAGGTGCTCGTTGACGCGCTGCAGCCGCCTGACCGAGTCGATGATCTCGAGGATCTCCTGGGCCTCGTCGAGCTTGAGGCGCAGGTTGGAGGCGACGAGGTCGGCCAGCCTTCCCGGCTCCTCGACGCTGTTGAGGATGGCCATGACGTCCGAGGACAGGATCCCCTTGAGGGCCAGTATCTTCTCGGACTGCTCGCGCACGTTGCGCATCAGGGCCTCGATCTCGGTGCTCCCGGGCATCCCCTCGGGCTCCTGGATGGTCTCCAGGCGCACCCGGAAGAGGG
>Ga0315282_10012681_pt1 | contig 12864 bp, 4 predicted proteins | sample YL17G07_20_MG_FD_203693 | JGI IMG/M metagenome (GOLD analysis project Ga0315282, IMG submission 203693) | Sediment microbial communities from Yellowstone Lake, YNP, Wyoming, USA - YL17G07_20 | ecosystem: Environmental > Aquatic > Freshwater > Lake > Sediment | place: USA: Wyoming | collected... | reverse complement strand
GAGGGCGAACGGTTATCCCTCGCCTGTCTTCCACTTGAGCGTATTCGACCACATGGACGCCCAGATCAGGAAGCTTGCGGACGTCCAAGAGGACAGCCCAGGATTTCCCTGCATCATTGGTCTTTAGGATCCCCGCGCTCGTAACGAGCGTGCCCTCGGTCTGGTCGAAGAAGTGAACCTGCAGTGCGTCTGGCCCCTCAGCACCGCCCTGCCACAAGGTTGCCCAAGTCCTGCCGCCGTCGGGACTGTGAACCAAGTACCCGTACCCCCCGTACCCGTGCCGGTACCCGGTCGCCCAAACATGGTCCCCCACCACGGCATAGTCCTGGAACTCTATCCGACCGGGCTGAGGCTGAACCAAGGCCGTTTGGCTCCATTTGCCAAGGGCCTGTTTAGCGTGCTCAAGCAGGGAATACGTGTGTGCGATCTCGCGACACCTCGCACGGATATTGGTCACGAGAGGAATACAACCTCGAAACCTCGCGCCTTGATAGACAAGCAGCCTCAGGGGCTGGGGGAGCGCCGATCCCCGCCTGAGAGTTGTTGCCAACGCGATGAGGGCCGACGACTCTGCTCGAATTTCCTGTTGGGCGGGTACGGGAAGAGCGTGGTCGTGCCCCGGTGGTAACTCGGTAACCATGCCGCTGTCGAGTTGCACCGCGATGCCGAACGAGGTGAAGGAGTGCTCGTTGTAGTCCAGGTTCTTCACCGTGACCGGGAGCGTGATGGCATATCCACATTGCCTGCCGTACTCCGGGTGCCGCTGCGAGAACTCGCCTTTGACGCTGACGTCTCCGATACGCGCCGAAAGGTCCCTTCCCAGGGTCAGGACCTGTCCTGGGCTGAGTGTGTGTTCCACCGGCACATCAAAGTCAAGTTCGGGGAACTGCGGTGCCTCGAAGTTCAAAGACCGCCTAACGGTCCGCGGGTCGAGTGACCTGAAGATGCCAGCGCGCAGTTCACGCACTATCTCCATCCGTGCAATTGGCGCTATCCGCGCCAGACGCACCTTGACCGGACTGACCCAGGTGAATCCGATAGGGAGGGATTCGGAATCCTGCGGAGCACCCTCAAGCGCAGACTGGCCAGCAAGAGGCCCCAGGACGAAGAGGGCACCCGCATAGGAGTTCCCACGGTCATCCGAGAGTACGAGTTGGAATCCGCGTGAGAGTTTTGCTGCCCCTTCGCCGACCCTCCGGAAGGCGAGCCAGACTACGGTAAGTTCGGGTCCGCGGTCAACCATCGCAACGCTGACGCTGAGGTTGCCATCAAAGGTGACGCCGTTGGGCAGCGGCCGAGCAGGGGCCGGTATGGTCTGAGATGGCGGAGCGCCCCGGTCCCCACCCTTTTCACTCCTTGCCGCAGGAGCGGCTGGCGTCCGCGAGTTGCCTGGCCTCGAAGCGGGGGCGGCACGTGCCGCCTTCCCTTTCCTGACCCAGGTTAGTCCCCTCAGACGGTCGACGAGGTCGCCACCCCTCATCTCCCCTATAATCTCGGGGGTCATTGTCTTCCCGTGATAGAGCACTACGTGAGGGAAGGGGTCCTTGTCTACCTTCCACTCTCCCTCAATCAGTGTGGGTATGCCGTCCGGTTGATCGAGTCTGTACGTCCCGTCGCTCTTGATTTGTAGGGTGCTACTGGGGGCTTCTTGACAGACCCACTCACCGACGTAGTCGCTCCCGGTACTGCTGCACCCCTCAGCCCAAGGGATCAGCACCACGAAGACAAGGAGCCGAATAGCCTCTCGTGGGTTCATGTCAGTTCCTCCTTTGACAAAAATCGGTCAGGCCCCGGAAGGGGGTGGAAATTGGGGTTCGGCACGACCCTTCCCGAAGCCCCACCCCGCCCGCCGCCGGGGCCGAGCACGTCCGGAGTTACCAATGGTCTTCTACCACGTCAATGGGCGGCTCGCCAATAGAATTCCAGTCCGGAGTTGACGGCCACTCCACAGGGCGTATAGATCAGGGTAGGCAGATGAGTACGCGACGGGCGCGCCGGGCGGACTGATCATCCGCCCGCGTCCGGTGGACTACGGCGGACACGTCCGCCAGCCATGCCCGCCAGGACCGCGACTGCCATCGCCTGGGGTGCCCAGGGCAAGAGAGCCATGGCATGAACTCCATTTCGGGACCGTCCCTTTGAACCCGCCGCCAGGACCGGCCGCGCCGCAGAAAGATGCCGGGCGCGGCAGCCCGCGTTGCCCGGCGACAAAGGCCGGGAAAAACTTGAGGGGCCGGCGGGCAAAGGTTATGTTGTCTTGTCGGGAACCCCGGAAGGAGATACTCGTGCGAACCGCGCGAACCGCCGTGCTCGTCGCCCTCGTCTTTGCCGCGCCCGCCTTCGCGTCGGAGGCCGGGAAGTCGCAGTACCGAGGCTGGGAGTCGATCGCCCTCACGAACGGCCTCGTGGAGGTCCAGGTCGTGCCCGACATCGGCGGCCGGGTCATCCAGTTCAAACTCGGCGACTTCGAGTACCTGTGGGTGAACGCGGACTTGGCGGGCAAGAAACCGACGGCGGACGGCCTGGCCCCCGACGGCGGCTGGCTGAACTACGGCGGCGACAAACTCTGGCCCGCCCCCCAGGGATGGGCGAGCGACCAGCAGTGGCCCGGCCCGCCCGACGCCGTCCTCGACGGAAGTCCGCATGCAGCCGCCATCGTCGAACCGGCCGGCCCGTCGGCCGCCGTCAAACTGGTGAGCCGCGAGGACAAGCGCTCGGGCATCCAGTTCTCGCGCATCATCCGCGTGTACGACGGCGCCGCCCGCGTCGGGTTCGACTCGACGATGAAGAACATCGACACCAAGGTCCGACGGTGGGGCATCTGGCAGGTGACGCAACTCAACGCCGCCAGCCGCTCGGGCGAGCCGTACAACCGCGAAATCCGCTGCTGGTCGCCCGTCAACCCTCAGAGCATCTACCCTCGCGGCTACTCGGAGATGTTCGGCCTGGTCAACAACCCGTCGTTCAAGACCGTCAAGGGCCCGCTGGGGGCGGGGCGGCTGTTCTCTGCCAACTACAAGCGGATCGTCGGGAAGGCGGGCCTCGACAACTCGGCCGGGTGGGTGGCGACCGTCGACGGCGCCGCGGGGTATGCGCTGGTCGAGCGGTTCACGTACTTCCCCGGCAAGAGGTACCCGGACGACGCGTCGGTCGAGTTCTGGATGAACGGCGTCGGGCAATTCGTGTTGGGCAACGTCATCGCCGAAGCCAAGGAGGACCCCGTCGAGACGCCGTACCTGGTGGAGAGCGAAATCCTCAGCCCGATGGCAGAACTCAGGCCCGGCGAAAGTTACTCCTTCCACCTCGACTGGTTCGCGGCCCGCATCGGCGGCAACTACCCGGTGCTCGACTGCACGCCCTGCGGCATCACGTGCGAGGAGTTCACGGCCAAGGCGGCCGCGGGAAAGGTCTGCCTGGCCGGAAGGTTCGGCGTCTTCCATCCCGGCAAGGCCGAGTGCGTTTTTCTTGACGCCGCAGGCGCCGCGCGCGGGAAGGCCGCTCTCAAGAATCCCGTCTCACCGACGGCGCCGCTGGTGCTCGCGCTTGAGGCGCCGGTGCCGCCAGGCGCCGCGACCGTGTGCCTGGTCCTCACCGATGCGGCCGGAAAGACGATCGGCGAACTGGCCCGGACGAAGGTCCTGAAGTAGGTCAATTTCATGAGGTCGGGCGCGGCGTGCAATCTTGCCCGCCGCGGTCGGCTGTCATTGGCGCGCGGCGGGCAGGACCGGCCACCGCGCCTTCTGCATCAGGAAGCGTCTACTCCGCGGGCCGCTCGTCGTAGACCTTCTGGCCCTTGCGGATAGCCTCGCGGCTGCTCATCTCAATCCGGTGCCGCGCCAGGTACTTGGCCTCGCGCTTCTGGTCGGTCTCGGAGGGCACGAGACCTTCCATGTCGGCCCGCGGCCGCCTGGCGAGCATTTCCTTGCCCGCCTGGATGACGGCCACGGCCTCCTTGTACTGCGGGTCGCTCTTGTCCTTGAACTTCGCCAGGCACGGGCTGAGTTCCGGCCGCTCGAAACACACCTGCGGGCCGCGGCTGGCCGAGAAACCGTTCAGGCTGGCCAGCGGCACGCCCGCCAGGGCCGACAGGCGCTCGATCTGCTTGTTATCGAGCGGGCTGCGGCCGGTGAAGTTCTCAGGGTACGCCGACGCATACGTGGGATAGTACACCGCGTTGAGGTCGACCCAGGTGACGATGCGGTCGAACTCCTCAGGGGTCAGTTTGACGTCGTTGTGGCCCTTGCGGAGGTTGGCCACGAGTTTGCTGGCGTGCGAGCCCCACGAGTACGCCTGCTGGATCTCGGCCGGCCCGCCGCCGACGGCGCCGGTGCAGCCCTTGCGCCACAGTTCGGTGTAAGCGGTGTTGAACGTGAGGTCGCGGTCGGGGGCCAGGACGAGTTTCTTCGCCCCTTCCTTGCCGTAATCGTGGCACCTCAGGCAATGCTTGTTGAAGACGGGCTGGACCTCGGCCATGAAACTGAAGAGGCGCATGGGGCCGTGCCAATCCTCAAGGGGGCTGGGCGGCCGCGTCAGCGCCAGCGCGGGCCTCTCGGCGGGGGCCGGCGCAGAGCGCCGCTCGTCGTGGCATCCGATGCACCCGGCCCGCTCGCCCGGCTGGACCATCGCGCCGCTTCGCATCGACTGGACCATCATCCCGCCGGCGTCGAGGAGTTGGAAGTACACGAATTTCTCGGCCGGCACCGCGAAGTAGGCCGACCCGTCTTCCTCGACGGGCACCGTGCCGAGGATGCGCTTGTTCTCCAGGCTGTGCCAGTTCATGCCGGGGGCGGTGTAGCCCTGGCCGAACCAGGCCCCGCGGGCCCAGTGCCGCTTCTCGGGCGATTCGACCACGCGCAGCCGTTTGACCGTGCCGCGCTTGACCCCCTTCATGTGCGTCCCCTGGTACACGTCAAGGACGTAGAAGATGCCGTCGGGGCTCTCGAAGTCGCGGCGCGGCGCAATCACGGGCGGGCGGGGGCGCGGCCCCAGGGGCATCGGGTCATGGCAGCCCGGCCCTTCGGCGTGCAGGAGGATCTCATTGCCGAAGACGTCGGCCAGGTAGATGCCCATCTGGTCTCCGCGGCCGGTCATGCGCGAGCAGAGGAAATACTTGCCTGAGCCGGCGCCCGTCGCGGGGTCGTTCAGCGGATATGGATCGGCATACTTCAACTTCACGTTCGAGAACGCGTCGCAGTCGAACGGGCCGCCAGCCCGGACCAGGTTGATCGATTCGGGCGGCCAGATGCGGACGACCGCCTCGCGGCCGTCGAGGCCGAGGTTCGGGTCCACGATGGCCATCGAACCCCACAGGTGATCGTGGTGCGGCCCGAAGATGCAGACGGCCCGGTCGGTGCCGGGGATCATGCGGGCCGTGTAGGCGGCCCCGGGCGACGCGGTATTGTTGCCCCAGTAGATCGCCTGGTTGGTGCCGTCGGGGTTCATGGTCCAGAGGCCGTGGGCATCGCCGAAGTTGCGGTCGACGTACTCCCACCGGGCGTAGAGGATGCGGCCGTCGGCCATCAGGCTGGCCTGGTTCTGGAAGAGGTTATTGCGCTCGATCTGGTGGATGTTGGCCCCGTCGGCGTCCATGCGGAAAAGGTTGGCCCCGTGGTCGCGCGAGCACTGGTTGTACTTCGGCTCGCGCGTCGAGGAAAAGACGATCGTGTCGTCCGCCAGATACAGCGGGTCGAAGTCCGAGACGCCGGCGGCGAATGTCAGTTGCCGCAGGCCCGTGCCGTCGGCGTTGACCTGCCAGATGTGGTAATCCTCGCGGACGTTGCGGCGAAGGGCAAAGACGATCCGCCTGCCGTCGAAGTGCACCTCGGGGTCGCGCGCGATGCCTTCGGGCACGTCCAGGAGCGTCCGCACCTCGCCGCCGCGAGCCAGGTCGATGACCTTCAAGGCCCCGCCGCCCTGGAACAAACTGGGGTGCGGCACATTGCGGTCGACGTTGTACTCGCCGGTGTGAAAGAGCGTGTCGATGGCGTGATAGTGGCTGCGGTACTGCGGCCGCACCACGTAGAGGACAGGCTGGCCACTGACAAGCGGGTTGGCGACCAGGGCCTCGCGGCGGAGCGACTCGAACTCGCGGGTCAGGCCGGCCGCCTCATCGGGCTTCGCCTGGACCACGCCCTTCTGAATCTGGTCGAGCCGGGTCAGGAACTCCGTGCCGCGAGGGTACTGGCGGGGGAATGTGCGGCACAGGTCCTCGATGGCTTGACGCAAGGCCGCCAGGCTCGCCTCGGCCAGGACGGGCGTTTCGGGCGGCTTCGCCGCCGGCAAGGGGGTCGGGCGCGGCGGCAGCAGCGGTTGCGGAAGCACCAGCCCGTCCGGAAGAATCCACAGCACGTCCCACATCTCGCTGCCGAGGTTGTCGTGGATGAACGTGATCTTCCGGACGTCGAATGCGAAGCGGACCTGGTCGTCGTAAATCCGCTGGTCGCGCGGCTTCAGCGTCCGCTCGACCAGCGTATGCGGGGTGCCCGCCGCATCCGTGCCGACCACGGTGAACTTGAGGCCGTTGGCGCTTTGGGCGGCCGCCCCGTCGGTCAGGGCGTACCGCAGGCGCCACACGTGCCCCTTGGGAAAGTCAACCGGCCACGACGCGCTGAGTTTATTGCCGTCGGGGAACGAGAGCATGATGAGGCCGGCGCGGCGCTGCCCGCGCACCCACGCCTCGCCGAGGGCGATATAGTCTCGCGAGTCGGCTTCCCACTCCAGCCCGCCGGCCAACTGGTGGTCCTCGAGGTTGTTGCCGCACACGTCTCGCCAGACGAACTTGTTCTGCCGCTCGTCCGAGACCGTGGCGTCCTTCGGCTGGAACAGCCCCCGCTGCCCGGGCCCGGCTGCGAGTTGGGGGTCCGCCGGCGGCTGCTGGGCGAAGGCAACCCATCCGCCCAAGAGCACGGCGCAGGCCGCGGCCGCAAGAAACGCCACCACCACCTCGGCCGGCCGATACTTCCGCGTAGTCTTGAGACCTCTGTTCATCGCCGCTCGCACTGCACGATGCCGACGTCAATATACTGGCCGCCCACCGTCTGGCGACAATGGACCGCCAGCGTGTTGCTGCCCGCCTTGACGGCCGCGCGGCCTTCCGGCGTCACGGGCACGAGAACGTAGCCCACCGTGTAGCCTGCGGCCTTGCCCGCCAGGCGGCCGTTCAAGTATACCTCAACATCATCGTCGTGGTACACCTGCAAGTACAGGTCGCCGCCCTGCTCGGCCTGCGGCAACTCGACCGTGCGGCGCATCCAGATGTCGGCCGCCTTCCAAGGCGTGCCGGGATGGCGCCCGTACTGCGGTTCCAGCGTGCCGAACGGGGCCGGCGCCTGAAGCCACCTGGAATCATCGAACTGGGGTCCGGCCCAGTCTGCCGGCGGCGCCTCGATCGTGTAGCGCCACTGGGCGGGCTCGGCCTGCGACGTTGGCACCACGTCGCGCACCTTCAGGGCGCCGGCGGCCGCCCCGATGGCGACAATCTCGGCCGGGTCGAAAGGCGAGCCGTCCCTGCGCAGGACGTCGTGGTGCCACACCTTCGGCTCCGGGGCGCCCTTGGGCGAGCCCCACGGGTAAAACGTCTGCGTGCGCCCGGCCACGAGGCCCCAGTTGTAGCAGGCGATCCGCTCCTGGCGGAAGTAGGGCAGGTGCGACTCGAAGCGGCTGTTCTGCCCGCGGCACATCCACTCGCTGACCACGATGGGCCGGCCGAGGCGCCGGCGGGCCGCAATCTCGCCTTTCACGTTGCCGAGATCATTATAGTTATGGATATTGATGACATCGGAGAGTTCGACGATCCGCCCGGGCAACTTGCCGCCGCCGAAGATCGAGGTCGTCAGCGGCTGCACCGGCCCCGCCTCGCGGGCCCAGCGCAGCGCCGCCTCCACCAGCGGCAGGCTCTGGCCCGTCGACGGCTCGTTGTACAGGTCCCAGATGACCACGCGCCGGTCCCGGCCGAACGCGCCGACTGTCGTCTTGACGTACTTCTCAAGGTCGGGCCACGCGGCCTTGTCGGCGATGATCTTCGGGCCCGGGCTCGGCACCCACGCGCTGTTGTGCACGCCGGGGACCGGGGCGTCCTGCTTCCCCAGGTACGGCTCCTTGCCTGCAAACGCACAGTCGTCGAAGAAGATCGGCATGACCGTCAGGCCGTGCTTGTCGGCCAACGCGAGGAATTGCTCGAACCGCTGCTTGAGGCCTTCCGGGTCGGCCCGCCAGACGATGAACTGGAGAAAGACGCGGCAGGAGTTGTATCCGATCTTCCGGGCCCAGCCCAGTTCGCGGTCGATCGTCTCGGGGTCGAACGTCTCCTTCTGCCACATCTCGGTATCGTTGACGGCCGTGCTCGGCAGGTAGTTGAACCCCACCAGCCAGGGCTGCTTGTTGTACCACTCCCAGGCCTTCTCGGGGGGCCACCGCTCTCGGCCGGCTTCGTCCGCCGAAGGTCGGCCGGCGGCCGGCGCCCCGGCACAGGCTGCGGCCGCCAGGAGCGCCGCGACCAGGACCGCCGGCAAAATCGTGTTGAGAAACATGGGCCGCTCCTCTGCCATGATCCTTGCGCCCTCAGCCGGCGGCGCCGCTCATGGAGTCGGCGCCAAAACGTACGTCTGGCCAGGTTCCGTCTGAAATTGGATCACCGTCGGTTCCGGCCGCTCGGCCCGGACGGCCTTCTCGCCCGCCCGCACCGCCAGGGGCGCCCGGGCGCGGACTCTGCACGGCCCGCCGCAAAGCGAGCGGATCGTGGCCTCGGCGAGCGCCCCGTCTTTCCACGCCACGTCGACCTCGAAGGCGCCGCGTGCCCGTAAGCCCTTTGCGCGGCCGGTGCCCCATGCCTTCGGCAGCGCCGGCAGCAGACTGATTTCCCATGCCTGCCCTGGGCCTGTCGAAGGCGCATGGGATTGAAGAAGCATCTCGGCGATGGCGGCCGTGATGCCAAGGTTGCCGTCGATCTCCCATTCCACGCCGTCGAAGTTCGCGGTGAGATTGGGGTTGACGCTCTGGCGCAGGTGGCGGTCGACGACCATGGCGGCCATCTCGGCGTCTTCGAGGCGAGCCCAGGCATTGGCGGCCCAACTGCCCGTCCAACTGCCGCAGTTGCCCGACCAGGGCTTGCGGAATTCGAGGGTCTTGCGGATGGCGGCCGCCAAGCCCGGCGTGCCGCGAGGCGTAATCTGGCTCCCCGGCACCAGGCCCCACACCTGGGCCACCTGGCCGCTGTGCGGCGAGGCGCTGTCCCAGTCCTCCACCCATTCCTGCAACTGGCCGGTGCGCGGGCTGATCTGCATCGGGGCGAGTTTCGGCAGCGTCTTCTCAAGTTGCGACCGGAACTCCGCATCGACGCCCAGGACCTTGCTTGCCACAATGCAGTTCGTCAAGAGGTCGCGCACGATCTGGATGTCCATGGTCGGGCCCATGCAGACGGCGGCGCTCGATCCGTCGGGCTTCTTGAAGTAACTCTCGAACGACGTGGCCGGCGCGGTCACGAGCCACCCGTGCCGCTCTTCGATCATGCTGTCGAGGAAGTACCGGGCGGCATCGCGCATCGTGGGCCAGACGCGGGCCAGGAATTCGCGATCGAGCGTGAAGGCGTAGTGTTCCCACAAGTGGTGGCAGAGCCACGCGCCGCCGACCTGGTAGATGGCCCAGACGGCGTTGCCGCCGACCGGGCTGGTGGTCCGCCACAGGTCCGCGTTGTGGTGGGCCATCCAGCCGCGGGCCCCGTACATGGTCTTGGCGGTCCGCGCCCCGTCGACCTTGAGTTCCTCGACCATGTCGGCCAGCGGCAGGTGGCACTCGGCGAGATTGGCCACCTCAACCGGCCAGTAGTTGATCTCGACGTTGCAGTTGAGGGTCCAGTTGGCGCTCCACGGCGGCCGCACGTCTTTGTTCCAGATGCCCTGGAGGTTCGCCGGCTGCGTCCCCGGCCGCGAACTGGCAATGAGCAGGTACCGCCCGAACTGGAAGTACAGGGCCGCGAGGCCCGGGTCCGTGGCAGGCGCGTATTGGCGAAGCCGCCGGTCGGTCGGAAGGTTGGCGGCGCCGGTCTTGCCGAGGTCGAGTTCGACGCGGCCGAAGAGTCTGCGGTAATCGGCAACGTGGGCCTCCAGGAGTTGGGCGTACGGTTTCTGCGCGGCGGCGCGCAGCGCCTTCTGGCAGGCCGCACCGCTGTCTTTGCCTTCGGCGCTCGGGCTCTTGTCAAAACCGTTGTAACTGGTCGCGGCAGCCAGGACGAGCGTCGCGGCATCTGCGCCATCGACCCGCAGGGCGTCCTTGGCGGCGGTTACCTGGCCGCCCTCGGCCGACGCCTGAAGGTGGACCTGGAACCGCATCCCCTTGCCGCTGGCGGCATCGTCGTAGACCACGGCGTTCGGGACGCCGCCGACGTAGTTGGGTTCGACGTGCTTCGGGCACCGGCCTTTCATGATGAGGCGGGCGCCGGCGGCCTCGGCGGCGAAATGCAGTTGGCTTCGCAGCGAGGCCGCCAGGTTGATCCGCCCAGGCTTGTCGCACACAACGTGCATCACGATCACCTGGTCGGCGGCGGAGGCGAACACCTCGCGCACAAAGCGGGCATCGGCGATCCGGTACTCGACGCGCGCCAGGCCGCGCGCCAGGTCCAGGTCCCGCCGGTACTCCTCGACCTGGCCCTCGATCTTGAAATCAACCGCCAGGTCCCCCAGGGGCATGTACGACTCGTTCCACGGCCCGAGGAACTTGGCATCCACCAGCGCGTGGGCCTCGGCGTTCTTGCCCGCCAGGAGCAGGCGGCGGACCTCGGGCAGGTGCTTGATGGCCTCACGGTTCTGAAGGTCGCGCGGCTCGCCGGACCAAAGGGTGTCTTCATTGAGTTGCACGAGTTCGTGCTCTGCGCCGCCGTACACCATGCCGCCGAGGCGGCCGTTGCCGATCACCATGGCCTCGGTCCACTTCTGGGCGGGCTTGCGGTACCAGAGCACCAGCGGCCCCTCGGGCGGCGGCGCGGGCGCGCTGCCCTGCGCCTCTCCGGGCGCCCCCGCCACCAACCTGCCGTTGACGTAAAGCGCCTGGCTGCCGTCGGGCGCGACCGTGCCGGCGACGTGCACCCACACGCCGGGCTTGAGGTTGGCGTCGGCCCGCACCTGGTCCGGGCCGACGATCAGGCGCAGGGAGTTGCCGGGGAAGGTGTCGAGAAGAACGCCATCGACGCCGCCGGCCGAGATCCTGTCGACGATGCGGGCGCCGCTCGCCGGCAATGCCTGCGGGCAAATCCAGGCGTCGAGCGTGCAGGCGTCGCCGAAGTTGAGCCGCGGGTCGTCGGCCACCTCCAGGTAGCCGCGACCCGAGAGACGGACCGCCTTGACGCCGTCCGCCTCGACCGCCTTGACATCGCCGACCATCTTCGCCGCGAGGCCCGGGCCGGCGCTGTTGGCGAACGCGCCGTCCTTGAGGTCGCCGAACGTCCAGTCTCCGACCAGGGCGGAATCCTTGAACGCATCGCCGGGCTTCTGCTGCGCCAGCGCCGCCACCTCCTTGGCCGTGAGGGCGCGGCCGAAGACCCGCGCGCGGGCGATGTCGCCGACGAAGCCGCTCGCGCCCGTGCTGTCGGCCCCGATGCGCAGGGGCAGACGATTGTCGGGGATGTTCCCGGCGAGCGCCTGCGGCGCCAGCGGACCTCCCACAGACGCAAGCACCACTGCTACGGCCATACACTTTGGCCACCAGGAATCGGCGGGTTTCATCTGTCCTGTTTCCTCCTGCCCGTCTTCTGCGCGGGCGGCGCGCGGACCTGACGATAGCACGTCGCCGGGCGGGTGTAAAGCAGCCACAGCAGCAGGCCGTCAGGACTTCGGCTTCGGGATCAATCGCGAGGTCTCATCAAACGGTTGCGCGGCCCCTGAGAAAATGAGGAAGGCGTAGCCCCGTCGGGTCGCGGCAACCCCGCAAGATCGGCGAATCCGACCATCCATAAGGAATCCAAGCACCGGCAATCCGCTCGCAGTATATCGCCGGGTGGTTTGGTACAGCGAAATACCGGATTCAGGCCTCCTTTGCCGACCGCCTCGCCCCTATTCGACGATGGCCGCTATTCTGCGAGAACGGTAAGATCATCCGAAAAACTCTGTGGAATCACTTGCCCGCAGCCGATTTCCGGGCTATACTGAGGTAGTCGAGAGAGCGTCCTTGCACCCATCTTTTCGCCGTGCACGGTTGGTCCTTTCTAAGGGAAGGGAGTACTTTCATGTCAAAATGGTTATGTGTCGTGGCGGTCGGCTCTGTTCTCCTCTTTTCCTGCACTGCCGTTGCCGCTCCCGGGGGCATCCCGGGACCGCCGCCCTGGGCAACCGTTTCAAGCCAGATGCCCACGCGTTGCCAGGCGATTGAGACCGTCTGCCCGGCGGCGAACACGAAATGCCCCGCGGCCGAAACGGCGTGTCCGCCTGGGGAGACGAAGTGCCCCCCAACCGAGACCAAGTGCCCGCCGGCAGAGACCAAGTGCCGCACGGCCGAGACCCGGTGCCCGCCGTGGGCCACCCGCTGCCCAGGGGCCGAGACCAAGTGTCCGCCGCTCAGGACGAAATGTCCCGCGGCCCCCACGCGCTGCCCCCCGGTTGACACGCGGTGTCCGCCGGTCTACACGCAGTGCCCGGTTGTCGGCACGCAATGTCCTGCGCCGGAGACCACTTGCAAGCCTGTCGAGACCAAGTGTCCGCCCATCGAGACGCAGTGCCCGCAGCAACTGACCAAGTGTCCGCCGACCGTGACGGAATGCCAGCCGGCCGAGACCCAATGTCCGCCCATCGACACCAAGTGCCCCGTGACTGAGACCAGGTGTCCTGCGGCCGACACCAAGTGCCCCCCGGCTGAGACCCAGTGTCCGCCCAAGGAGAC
>Ga0315282_10012680_pt1 | contig 12864 bp, 13 predicted proteins | sample YL17G07_20_MG_FD_203693 | JGI IMG/M metagenome (GOLD analysis project Ga0315282, IMG submission 203693) | Sediment microbial communities from Yellowstone Lake, YNP, Wyoming, USA - YL17G07_20 | ecosystem: Environmental > Aquatic > Freshwater > Lake > Sediment | place: USA: Wyoming | collected... | reverse complement strand
GTCGAGCTGGGAAACTATACGGTCGAACCTGCATGTATCTTCATGGGCCGCGGCCAACATCCGCTACGTGGAAAATGGAAACCTGCAGCAACCTATAGCGACATCACTCTCAATCTCTCGCCTGATGCTCCAGTTCCACCCATACTCAACGGATCCAAGTGGAAGGAAATTGTCTTCAACCCTGACTATCTGTGGATCGCGAAGTGGGATGACAAGCTCAGAGGAGTCGAGAAATACGTATGGTTCGCCGACACAGCAGAGTTCAAACAGGAACGGGACATGGAGAAATATGATCTAGCTAGACAGCTGGAGACGAAGCTTGAGAAAGTCAGACGCCACATTGAGGAGAACTTGGGATCCTCGGATCCAATGAGAAGAAAAATCGCCACTGTATGCTATCTGATAGACAATCTGAAGATGAGGGTTGGTGACGAAAAGGATGAGGATGAAGCGGACACAGTTGGCGCAACGACGCTGCGGTCTGAGCACGTCAAGATATCTGGCGACGGAGAGGTAACCTTCGACTTCTTGGGAAAGGACTCCGTGAGATGGCTCAAGACAATCAAACCTCCTTCTCAGGTTGTGGAGAGCCTGAAGGAATGGAAAGGGACGAAGAGGAAGTCACTTCTCTTTGAAGGTATCCGATCGGAGAAAGTCAACGCCTTCCTAGATGAAGTAATGCCTGGACTGACAGCGAAAGTCTTCCGAACCTATCACGCCACCAAAGTGGTGAAAGACTGCTTGGACAAGGCTGAGGTGAAGGCTGAGGACGAAGAACTCCTCAAAAAGAGCGTTGCCACTATGGCAAACCTCCAAGCCGCGATCGAATGTAACCACAAACGAAAGCTCCCCAAGAACTGGAATGAATCAATGGCTAAGAAGCTGCAGCGCCTCAAGGAACTCAGGAGTAAGGAAAAGAAGAAGCAGGCAGGAACCTTGTCGATAAGAATCAGGTTGTTAAAAGCTACACGAGACTACAACTTAGGCACGTCTCTCAGAAGTTACATAGACCCAAGAACGTACGCGGAATGGGGAAGAAGAGTGGACTACGACTGGAAGAAGTACTATTCGAAGACTCTTCAACGCAAGTTCGGTTGGATAGATAGAGCAGAACTTGCCCAAACGTCCTGAATGTTAGTCGACTCGCTCGAACTGATTGGACTATCTAAGAATTCTGACGCCTGAGCCCTTCGGGTATTTCTCAGCCAGCTCCACTAGCGAGAGACATTGTCCTCCAGCTTTCACAATCTTGTCCTTGGCTTGGTCCGTGAACTTGTGTGCGGCTATGGTCACGTCGCTCTTGATGGTTCCCGATCCCAGAACCACCCCGGGAACCGCTACTACATCTCCCTTTGATGTGTGCCTTTCGATCTGCCCGACATTTACCGCTATTCTCGATCTCCTAGACTTGCTAAGAAGCTCGGCCACAGTCTCCCAAATCTTGACCTTGTTCTTTCTCGAGACTCTCTTAAGGTCAGCAACAGCCTTCTTCAGCTGAGGGTTTGTGCTCTTGGAAGACATCTCACTCATCCCATTTTTCTCAGTGCGTTCCTTCTTGACGGCTCTCGCGTATGATGCCGCGGCCTCTAATTAACTGTTTACTCCGATTACAAAAAACGATGTGAAAAAAGGGGGTGCTAAGCTTGGATCTTCTTCTTCAATTCGACTATGGCTTTGGCCAAGTCTCCGTCAGCAGCCTTCAGCGCCACTCTAGCCTCATCCAGGCTCACGCCCGCCTGCTCCGAAACCAATCGAGCATCGTCCTCTGATGCGACTTCAGGCTTGACCAGAGGTTCCTCTCGTTGCTTTCCTCCAGTCACCTGATAGACCTGTTGGCCTTGAAGGGTGATTGCCGATACACTGGGCTCCTCTATGACGATTCGCTTATCACTGGTTATGATGACCACTTCCCTAGCTCCTTCGATCTCGTTGACCTGCATCCCCATCTTCTGCATCATCCGCATCGCGTTCCTTCCTCCGGGGATGCCGCCTCGGGCAGCTCGTAATGCCTTGTAAGCCATTTACTCTCCCTGCCGCAGTCCTGTAGGTCTCGGCATTCCGACTAATGAACACGATGGAGGGCCGTTGGCATTCTGCGCGATTTGGGCTTTTAGAAGTGATCTTTGAACCAGTTGACTATGTGGTTCAGCCGCTCTATCCTGTGTTTGGGTTTTCCGCTTCTTGAGAGTTCGTGGTTCTCCCCTGGGAACCTGACCATCGTTGTCTCCTTGCGTAGTTTCTTGAGTGCTACGAAGAGCTGTTCTCCCTGTTCTATCGGGCAGCGGTAGTCTTCCTCTGAGTGTATTATCAGGAGAGGCGTCTTGATTCTCTCAACGTACGTTATCGGTGAATTGTCAATGTAGTGTTGAAGGTTCTTCCAGGGCACGCTTCCCACCTCTTCTTCCGCGAAGTAGTAGCCTATGTCGCTGCTTCCGAAGAAGCTGACCCAGTTGCTGATTGATCGCTGGGTCACCGCTGCCTTGAACCTGTCCGTGTGTCCGACTATCCAGTTTGTCATGTACCCTCCATATGATCCTCCAGTCACTCCGAGCCGGGTCTTGTCCGCGATGCCCGCTTCAATAAGGTGGTCCACTGCCTCCATTATGTCTTTGAAGTCTCGGTCTCCGTAATTCTTCGGTATTGTCGCTGCGAAGTCTTCGCTGTAGCCCGCGCTTCCCCTAGGATTGGTGAATACTACCGCGAATCCAGCGGCGGCCAGCAACTGGAACTCCAACATGAAGCAGCATCCGTAGGCTGTTCTCGGTCCTCCATGAATCTCCACTACTGTCGGAACGGGGAGGTTGTGGCTTCGTTGAGGTTTCATGACCCAGCCTTCGACTTCGATCCCGTCGCTAGCCTTAAACGAGAAACGCTCAGGAGCACTCAACTCAAGCTTTGCGAGAAAGTCGTCGTTGAAGCTTGTGACCTTTTTCTCGACTTCACCCTCTCTCACATGAAGCTCAGCAAGGCTAAGTGCACTCATGCAAGTATAGGCCAGTACTTTTCCATCTTTTGAGAAGCTGAACCCTTCTACGCTTAGTTCTCCTTTCGTTATGGGGGTCACTTCGCCGCCTTCAGCTTTCACCTTGTAGATGGGGCATTCGCCTCCGTAGGTGGCGAGGAAATACAGCCACTTCCCTTCCGGATCCCACATGGGACTGGGGTCAGGCGAATTCATCCGTGAGTCCGAGCCCAAATGGTTTCCAACGCCCCTGTCGAACTTCTTCGTCAGTTCAACTGCGGATCCTCCTTTGGAGTCGACAACCCAAATTCCGGTGTTCGTTGCCAGTCTCCTGCGAAGGTTGTGCCCTCGATAAGCGATCTTCTTCCCGTCTGGAGACCAACTTGGTGTCTGAATCGGGCCTTGACTTTCCGTGACTTTGGTTGCTTTCCCGCCTGCGATCGGCATCACATGGATGTCTCTCACGAATGTGTAGTCGGCCTCTTCGGTCATGTTGGTGACGAAGGCCACCTTGCTTCCGTCTTTGGATATTGAGTAGCTGATGACATCGTACTCTCCCTTCGTCAGCTGAGTGGATTTTCCTCCGTCCCGCTTGATCGAATAGAGATGGGTCCTCTTGTCGTGGAAATAGCCTTCCTGGTTGAGTCTGTACACGATACGCTTGAGGACCTTAGCGTCGCTCTCGTCCTTCTCTCGCTTCTTCATGTCTGAGAGGAATAGGATTTTCCTTCCGTCAGGGCTCCATTTCGGGTCAGCGATCTTTCCCTCAATCTTTCCTCTCGCCAGCTCTAGAATGGTTTGCGCCTCTCCACCGTCGGAGGGCATCGTCATCAGTCTAGTATAGGCCTTCTCTTCCGTCTTTCTCGACGAGACAAACAGTATTGTCTTTCCGTTAGGAGACCATCTTGGACTTGTGTTTCTTCCTTCCCTGAAGGTGAGTTGGCGGACTCTTCCTTTGGAGTACATCCAGATGTTGCTTGCATAGTCCCCATTCTTTCCCTCGTCGATCGCCTGAGTCACAACGAACAGGACGCTCTTTCCGTCAGGCGAGACTTGAGGATCGGTGACGAATTTGAGTTGCTTCAAGTCTTCGACAGCAGGAAGCCTCTTCTTGACCATTTCAAACCCCAATGGTAATCTATGGGAAACGCATTTAGGTCTTAGCCAGATCGACTCCGTCTCGCTCTCTGAGTCAACATTTGAGGCTTCGTCGTGGTGAGAGACCTGTCATCCACAGAACCTTCCAGCCAAGAAAGCAGTCGAATGCGAAAGGCCAGTTACAGGGAACTGGATAAGATTCGTGGCGTGGCCAGCTACCAGCTTGGAAGAGGAACAGGTGAGGCGCTCTTCAGGAGAGGCGTAATGATCGTCCACTCCCCAAAAACAGGTAGAATCAGGCACATCTACCGTGATGAAAAGCTTCTCGCCACTCTGCGCGCTAATGACGGGATGCTTGCACTGGCGATTGAAGGTGCGAAGTTGCTGATGAGGAGCAGACGATTCAAGAACGTGGTCACTGTCCAAACAGATGTTTCAGACTTCATCAAGAACGGAAGAAATGTCTTCGCAAAGCATGTCACTCAGGCAAGCCCTAACATCCGCCCTGAAGACGAAGTCATCGTCATCAACGAGAGGAATGAGCTGCTGGCGACTGGAAGGGCCTTCCTCAGCGGAGAGGAGATGCTGTCCTTCAAACGGGGAGTTGCAGTGAGGGTCAGGCATGGGATCTCTGAATCCTAGCTCCGCTCTTCCCTCCGGAGACAGATCGAAACCATGAAATCATGACTGTGCATCTATACTTGTCTTCAGAAGGTGATGTCCGTGAAGATACGCACGAATGTGGACAAACTAGTTCGGATATCGGTCATGGGTGAAGCTGTCAGCCCTATAGTCTCAAGAGCGGCATACAAGGTCACGGCCGACGGCAGGCCAGTGATCTTGCCTGGCGTAGGTGGAATAACGTACAATGTCCGGGTAGGAGATTTGGCCACCGGATGGGAGGCCGATCACGTCGAACCCGGAGTCAGCATCGAGAACAAGGAGAAGAACGAACGGTTCCCAGAAGGACCAAACGCAGCCCTGAACATCTTAGCGTGTGTAGGTAACGAAGCAATAGTTGCGGAAGGGGATGCCAAAGGCGCAAAGGGAACGGTGACAGGCAAGCATGGCGGCATAGAGCATGTGCTCGCTGATTTCCAGTCAGAGACCATGGAGAAGCTGATGCTGCAGGACAAGATCCTGATCAAGGCTTTTGGTGTTGGATTCAAGCTGCTGGATCTCCCCGAAGTGAAGGCCATGAACGTGGACCCAAGATTCTTCGAGGCCATCGATCCGAAGATCGTTGATGGCAAGCTTGAGGTTCCTGTAACCCACAAGGCCCCTGCGCAGGTCATGGGATCCGGTTTAGGCGCAAGCCAAGTTTACTCAGGGGACTATGACATACAGTTGTTCGATGAGGCGACGAACAAGAAGTTCGATCTGGAAGACCTCAGGCTAGGAGACCTTGTAGCCATAATGGATGCAGATCACAGCTATGGCAGAATATACAAGGAGGGCGCCGTCTCCATCGGAATAATAGTACACAGTGATTGCGTGATCGCAGGACACGGGCCCGGAGTCACGACACTATTCACTTCAAGCTCAGGCGCCATCGTTCCTAGGATCGATCCGAAGGCCAACATTGCCAACCTGATGCAGCTGAGAAAGCTGTAGCACACAAGGCGGGGAAGACTCTGCCGTTCAGGAAATGAGCCCTGAACCAGTGCAGCCATCAAGACCAAATAGACCTCTCACAGCTACTAGCCGCAGGTGGGGAAATTGAGCTGCGACGTATGCGGAGAACAGACAATGGGCAGGCCCATGAAGGTTGTCATAGAAGGCGCGATAGTTGTCGCATGTCCGCGATGTGCGAGGCTCGGAAAACCATATGTTGCGCCTCCTTCGCACCGCATGAGACCACGAGCCCCCCTAGCGCCGTATTCTGCCAGACCAACCCGTTCCGCTCCACGCGAGACTCTCGAGGAACTGGAGGTCGTTGAGGATTTCTCGGCCAGGATACGTAAAGCAAGAGAGAAGATCGGACTTACTCAGGACGATCTGGCAAAGCGAATAAAGGAGAAGCTTTCGATCATCCAAAAGATCGAGTCGGGAAAGATAACTCCAGACATGAAGCTCTGCCGCGAACTCGAACATTCACTTAGAATCTCCCTCCTGGCTCCAAGGGCTGAGATGCCCGTATCAACGACGATTGGCCCTTCCCCGGGCCTCACCTTGGGCGACGTAGTCAAGGTGAAACGTAAGGATCAGAGCGAAGCTCCCTGAAGCTGTCATAGACTTGAAGGTAGTCGTGCTAAGGTGGGGACATCGGCCCAGGGATTTCCGCGTTACGACACATGTCGCTTTGACCGCCCGAGCCTTCGGATGTTCCGGTTTCATTCTGGCAGACATTGAAGATAAGAGCATCAAGGAGCAAGTTGAAAAGGTGACTGCTGAATGGGGAGGCCCATTTGCATTCGAGATGGGCGTTCCATGGAAAGCCACGCTGACGAAATGGAAGAAGGACGGGGGAGTCGTGGTTCACCTGACCATGTACGGCCTAGACATTGCTAAGGCAGATGTGGTTCACGAGATCAGATCTTCGAAACGCGATGTTATGATTGTTGTTGGAAGCCAGAAGGTCCCGGCCGACTTCTTCTCCCAAGAGTTCTCCGACTACAACGTTGCGATCGGAGGACAACCACACTCAGAAGTGGCAGCGCTTGCAGTCTTCCTCGACCGGTTCTTTGAAGGACGGGAGCTGTCGAAGGAGTTTGAGCACGCAAGAGTCAAGGTGCTCCCTTCAGACAGAGGAAAGCATGTCGTCAGAAAGGATGTTGACGAATCACGTCTCTGACAACTTCCATCGACGGTCAGTGTAAAGGCATTAATGTTCAGAACGCCATATTCTATTGAAAACGACTTCGCTTGGTGATCTGACCACATTGGCTTTCATTGGTGAGGAACTCATTAAGGTGGCTCGGTTCTTCGGAGGCGACGACGCAGTGAAGGTCGTCGAAACTCTGCAGAGGCTGAAGGAAGCCACCGACGACACGGTTGCGGCGGAGACCGGCATCAGGCTGAACACCGTCAGAAAGATTTTGTACAAACTGTACGACCATGCCCTAGTCTCCTCGACGAGGGTTCGAAACGAAACGACAGGCTGGTACACCTTCTTCTGGCGACTGCAGCCAGACCAGGTCGACGCTTTCATTCGGGCACGGAAGAGAAGAACCCTTGAAAAACTCAAGTCAAGACTGGATCATGAACGCGCCCACAGCTTCTTCATCTGCGAGAAATGCTCTGATATCCGGATGACTTTTGAAGAAGCTATGGAAACGGCGTTTCGATGCTCGAAGTGCGGGGGCCACCTCACCGGAGTCGACAATTCCAAGATCATTGAGAAACTATCAGGCCTGACCAAGAAGCTTGAGGATGAACTTCGTGAGTAGCCTTCCCTCAAGAAAGGAGGCTTTAGACGCACTCAGAAAAGCTGGATGTTCCGAACACGTGATCAACCACAGCATTCTAGTAGCCAAGATAGCCGTGGAGATCGCTTCCTCCATCAACCCTAGAAACGACTTGGATTTCCATCTGGTGGAGATCGGAGCTCTCCTTCACGACATAGGCAGATCGGTGACCCATGGAGTCGAACATGGCTCAGTCGGGGGAGCGATACTGGAAGAGCTAGGTTACCCCAGCGCAGTAGTCAGCATTGTCCGAAACCATGTGGGAGCAGGCATACCTCAAGAAGAGGCGGCGGCTCTTGGTCTTCCACCGATTGACCACATTCCAACAACCATAGAGGAGAAGGTAATCTGTTACGCAGACAAGCTGGTCAGCAGAAATGCCCGTGTCTCGTTCGAGGAGACTTTGAAAGCTCTCGCCGAAGACCTCGGGCCGGATCATCCCGCCATAGCACGCCTTCAACATCTTCACCAAGAGATCATGAAGCTTACAGGAGGTGCGGACGGCGGAATTAGTCCTCCAAGAAAAGATTCCAGAAGGAAGAGATAGGAAGTTCCTAGTCGAACTGGACGAAAGGCTCCAAGAGATCTCTTCTGGACTGATCGTGAGCCTCAGGCTGATGGGCTTGACGAAGTATCGCCTGCCAAGGCTTCAGGTTTCAGGCGATGACGAGGAGGCGTTTCTGGAGATATTACGAAGATCCTTCGGCATCGGCCCGAAGAGCCTCCAAGATCTATTGGATCAACCGATATGGAAAGGCTTTGTCAAAGGACCATCAGACCAAATGAATACTCTCTTGATCGACATTGGCCTGGAGGACCCTCCGTTCCTTGTCATGTTGAGGGCCGAGAGGTTAAGGGCACAACTCTTCGACGGCGTCCGCATTTCGCTACAGAGCATGATCGCGAAGTACGGTCTTCTCGAAGACTTCCCTCTGGAACTCCGCACAACCTCATACAACGAAGCTGATCGGAAGGTGGAGGTCGATTTGTCCGATCCGCAAAGAGAGCGTTTTCAGGAATGGCTACGACTTCCTTTTGATCGCATCACAATCCAAAACGTCCTTTACTCTGAGGTTATGAACGTTCTGCGAGAGACAGGCCTCGATAGAGACATCGCTGCTGTGGAGAGCCTTTCCTTCGGAACTCATAGTCTTGTTTGTAAGCTTGGAACCGACGGTCGGGGGCTGGTTAGGAGATTGGGATCACAACTGAAGGCTGCCAAGTTGCACGTCTTCCATCCTGATTCCGGCGACAGAGATGAATCGAGAGCACAGTTTAGGGACATTAACCTCAAAAGCAAGTCGGCCAATATTCGTGCCCCTCAACACACTCGAAAATCTGGGAGAAATGGAACTGCTTGAGCGAAGTCAAGAGCAGCGACCTCCCTCAATGGCTTGAAGCTCTGGTCGCTAAGGATGTGAAGCCGATAAAGGAGAGGGCCTCATACCTCGTTTCCCGATCAATGGAGGCTCTAGGTAATATCCGGAAGACCGCAACGGCTCTTTCCGAAGACGTTTCTTCTGCAAGCTCCACTGAAAGCTCGAAGATCGAGATCGCAAAGAACTTCGGCGCGAGAATAACCGGCCTTGTCGACGAAGTCAAGGGACCTGAGACGATCTCCCATGAAACCCTGCTCAGCTTTCTCAGCGGCCTTCGAAAGTTCCACGCAGGACTCCTCTATGCCGGGGCGATATGGATACGGAAACTGGACCCGAAATACAAGGAAACCATCAGGAAGATGGAGTTAAGCCTATCAGACATTCGCACGAACGGAAAGCTGCTTGAGGAACACTTGGATCGAAAGTATTCAGCAGTCAGGAAGTATGAGGCACTTTTGAAAGAGGCTGAAACCCTCAGAATAGTTTCAGATGAACTTGTTCGGCTTGAAGACGAGATCCAGAAGATCAAGAGACAAAGAGAGACTCTTCAAGCTGCACTCGGAACTTTGGCCGAAGATAAGAGGCAACTAGAGGCATCGGAGAAGCTTGCGGAACTCTCGAGACTTGAGTCTATGAAGGATGCGGCTCGAAGGGAGATCGTTAACCTGTTTCGTCCTCTCGAGAAGCCTGTAGAAAAGCTTCTGAAATTGCCCGAACGTGAGAGACAGAGGCTTGACCCGTCTGCAGCCACGATTCTGTCGGAGTACGTCACAAATCCGGTAGAGAAACTATGCAAGTCTGACATTGACTATTCACGGTTGGGGACATCTCTGAGTGGGTTCCAGTCAATGTTGGAGAGGAGAGAGTTGGACTTGAAGGACTCTAGAATACGAGCAGCCTTGAAGAGCATCTCTCTGATCAAGGATAGGTCTAACCCTGAACGGCTCCGAAAGAAATACCTCGAAGCCTCAGAAGTCTATGAACAGGCATCAAAATCGCCAGAAGTCCAATCACTTCTGCTCAAGCGTGAAGAGATGGACTCGAAACGTATGGAAACGGAGGAAGCTATCGGAAGATTGGACCGAACCCTATCCTCTATGCAGGCAAGGAAAGAGGAGCTGTCAAAGAGATTCACACAACTCAAAGAAGGAATGGAGAAGGCGACAAGAAACGTCACAGGACAAACCATCCGAATCCCCAGCCCCTTGCCAAGTTGAACAACGCCAAAGGCAGCTCATGGACTGACGTTTTTCCGCAGGCATAACCGTTATGGCTAAGTTTGAGTCTGTTCTACTCTCCTGAAAAGGGCCGGTAGTTCAGCTGGTTAGAACGTCGGCCTTACACGCCGAAGGTCATCGGTTCAAATCCGATCCGGCCCACCATTTTGCCTCAGATCGGAGCAAGAGGATTGTTCCAAGATGGAAATCGCTGTTCAAGGCGTCTACTGCAATGACGTTCTCTATGCGTCGGCCAATTTGGCCATTGTGACGTATTTCTCCTCGGCTGAGATCTCCTCGATCTTCTGCCTTAACTTGTCGACTTCATCTTCGTTGAAAGGCTTGAGGTGTCCCCGATAGATTCCGTGTCCCTTTGGATACAGAAACATGTGATGGCCTCTGATCTGATGCATTTGCGTTTTGGCTCTTCCGAAGAAGTGTAGATGCATTTTCGGTCCTCCAGGCTCATCGATTCCCCAGTTCCCCAAATCCTCATAATTCATTCTCTCTATTCCCAACACCTGATACATTGCTTTCCCTACAATCATGGATATCCGCATGAAATCGATGGCTTCCTGATAGGTCATGTCAGATCTGTCAAACACATGCGACCTCTTCTGGAGCACCAGATGTCCTCCATCGTCGCTACAATTGAGAGGAAACTCTGGTGACACAACGCGAAAATACTTGTCTTCATATACAATCTTGTCCGACATATCTTGTTCTCCAGCAGTTGTACAAACGGATCGACTTACAGAAAGGCTTTGGCTTACTCTCTGGAATGACAAAACCGCATGTGGTTCTGGGAACCGTCTGTCAAGCTTTTTTCTCTGCACAACTCGTGAATGGACGCCTAGTAGGCAGTACTCTCGTTTAGAGATCTGGGGAGGACCTTGAGCTTAAATTCAGAAAGCCGCTACTCTCATTGCATGATCTTCGATACGTCCTTTGTAAGCAGCAGTGGCTCTCCGTCTGAGATCTGTCGCCTCGCGGTTAAGGCTGAGGCGCTTGGGTTCAACGCTGTGTGGATGGCGCATGACCTATTGTGGGACAATGCTTGGGTCATCTGTGGCGCCATCGCGAATTCAACTTCGAGAGTAAAGGTTGGACCAGGCATAGTCAATCCGTACAGCTGCAGCCTGCCTGAGATAGCGATGGCCGCTGCCTCTCTTGACAATCTGTCAAATGGAAGATGCATGTTAGGCATAGGTCCCGGAGCCAAGCGTCTTCTTCTTGACGGCAACATACGACAGACACAGGTCATAGGCAGACTTGGGGAGGCAGTTCGCTATCTCAAGGAAACGCTGAGGCCCGGTGCAGGGATCCTGAAAACAGATGTGGAGAGGGCGATTCCTATCTATGTTGGCGGTCAGTCACCTAGGCTTCTGGAACACATAGGAAGGTGGGGAGTTGGAGCTCTGCCTCTTCTTACGCCGCCGTCCTATGCGTCTAAGGCTTTTGCGTTGATGAAAAGGGGAGCCGAGGAGACAGGTATTGAGCTGAAAAAGCGGGATCTTGTTGCCTCACTGCTCGTTTCGCTGGCAAAGGATGAGAACAAAGCAATGAAGACTTTCGCGGACTTCATAACCTCCATCCTTCGGCATCTTTCTCCGCATCAACTCCATGAACTCCAGATGTCGCGTGAAGATGTTGCTGAAGTAGTTCGGCGGTATTCAGAGAAAGGATGGGAAACGCTGCCGTCGAAGGTCTATGAGCTTGGCGCTGTTGGTGTCGAGAACTGCATCAAGGCCTTTGAGGAAGTAGCTGACGCAGAATTCACTCGGGCAAAGTTCGGAGGCCCCCTAGGTCCAGACAGGGAGATCGCGCTAGAGATCTTCGCGAAGGATGTGGTGCCCCACTTCAAATCGATAGACTAGCACGCGAAGTTGTCCCATGCCGCTAGGTTCTTGCAGTTCCCAAATTTGCTTAAGTCACTGGCCCACGCGCTGGCTTCACGGAGACCAAGGCAAATAGCGTGCGCTCCCAAAAGCAAATCATTAGGAATTGCCCGTGTTCGCTTCTTCTGCAACGCGTTCTCGATGGAGTGGCTAGTGCTACTCGCTGATCCTTGAACCCAGAATGAGGGTGACAGACGCAAGGAGGGCAACTGAGAGTACTGACGTATAGAAGGCGCCCGTGACATCGATGAGAAAACCAAAGATGACTGGCATCGTCAAGGGCCCAATATTGCCGAGGGATGATGTGAGGCCGACAACGCTGCCAACCGACGAAGAAAAACGTTCATGCCTGGCAGGCATCGTCAGGCTGATTGTGAGTGCACCGATACATGTGAACCCCGAAACGAATATGCACACAAGCAGAAGAGGAATCGATGAGTAATTGATCCCAGCGATCGATGCAGCCGCGGCCACGCCAAGCACTGCGATCATGCTTTCTCTGTTCCGAAATCTGTCCAGCAGATAACCCATTACAGGTCCGGCCGTGAAGAATCCTAGCGGCAGGACGGATGCGAGTGCCTTGTCAAGATTTTTCATCTCCAGAACCTTAGGCATCCAAGTCGCGAGCGTGTCATAGCTTCCCATGGAAGCCATCATGAAAAAAAGCAAGAGCCAAACGTACCTGTCTTTGAGAAGCTTTGCGAAGCTGTCGAACTTGGCTTCAGACGTTCCTTTCACATAGCTTTTTGCAAGACCCCACCAAAGCCCGCTTATAACCATCGCAATACAGCCGTAGATGAGAAGCACTTCTCTCCATCGCACCATGCTAAGTAGTTGAGGTGTGAGGCCAAGTGCTGTTGCGTTGCCGACTGCAAAGCCTGAGATGTAGATGCCGGTCCAGAA
>Ga0315282_10012678_pt1 | contig 12865 bp, 12 predicted proteins | sample YL17G07_20_MG_FD_203693 | JGI IMG/M metagenome (GOLD analysis project Ga0315282, IMG submission 203693) | Sediment microbial communities from Yellowstone Lake, YNP, Wyoming, USA - YL17G07_20 | ecosystem: Environmental > Aquatic > Freshwater > Lake > Sediment | place: USA: Wyoming | collected... | reverse complement strand
CCAGCCCTGGCTGATGAGAGCGACCGGCTGTTGCAGCTATTGCGGAACGAGGTTTCGGCGAATAGCATTTGACTCTATGTAACAGAGTAATACTAAGCGCTCCTCAATGAATCAATGACTCAATGGATCAATGACTCAATCTACTGAAGTCTGTGCGGGAATCCGATTTCCTTGAAAATCAGGGAATCGAAGATGGCAAGAACGTGCTTGCGATAGGCCAAAATGCGAGCCACCGCGCCTTGGTACACGGGGTCGTGATCGGCGAGGCGCTGCCAGCGGGCCAGAACGTGGGCTGGCACATCGATGTCCTCGCGCAGCTTTTGGAGAGGGTGGCCACGCAGGAAGAGACCATAGAAGAACGCCGCCTCGGTCTGCGGTTCCGCGAAACTGTAGTTGGTCCACTCCATACGGCCTAGAACTCCAAGAATGAAATTCTAAGCTGAATAAGGCCGGGGGCGCTAGAAAATTTGTGTTGTGGGGGCGGGTAGGCGCAGCACAATCACAGTTGCTTTGTCAAGTCTTATTGAGTCTTATTGAGTCCCCATGCGGGTATGGATAATATCCCAATTTGGGAATATAGGGCCGGGGCTTGTCTGGCGCTGCGCTAACGCTGTCATTGCGAGCGCCGCGCCGGGAGAGGAATCTCACTCTGCGCAAACGCTGTCATTCCGATCCGTCAGCCGACGGGAATGACTGGCCTCGCGAAGCGGATCCCTCCCCAAATGACACACGCACGCCGGTTGCAATCGCGGTTTCTCCCCGATAGAATGGAAATTTAGCGATATGCTGCCAGGCGCACTCCGCATGGAAGATTCGAAGCTCGAGCCCATTGCCGAAAAAGTCTTGGCGGGTGAGCGACTGAGTTTCAACGGGGGCGTTACCCTCTACGAGTCCGGCGACCTGCTCGCCCTCGGTTACCTCGCCAACCACGTGCGCGAGAAACGGCACGGGAAGCGGACCTATTTCAACGTCAATCGGCACCTCAACCCGACGAACGTGTGCGTGGCCAGTTGCCGGCTCTGCGCCTTCGGACGCAAGCCCGACGCGCCCGCCGCTTACACCATGGCCCTCGAAGAAGCCTTTCGCATCGCCGGCGAGGGCTGGTCGGAGGCCGTCACAGAATTCCACATCGTGGGCGGCCTGCATCCGGACCTGCCCTTCCAGTATTACCTGGACCTGATTCGGGGGCTAAAGGAGAGATTCCCGACTGTCCGCGTGAAGGCTTTCACGGCCGTCGAGATCGGCTACTTCTCGCACATTACGCAAATGCCCATCCGTGAGATCCTGGAGAAGCTCAAGCAGGCGGGAGTGAGCTCGCTGCCGGGCGGGGGGGCGGAGATTTTTGCCCCGGCTGTGCGCCGGGTGATCTGTGACCACAAGATCGGCGCCTACACTTGGCTGAAGGTGCATCGCATTGCGCACCAAATGGGTCTGCCATCGAACGCCACCATGCTCTATGGCCACATCGAGTCGGCCGCCGATCGAGTCGACCATCTGCTTCAGTTGCGCAATCTCCAGGACGAGACCCACGGCTTCCAGACCTTCATCCCGCTGGCCTTTCATCCCGCCAACACCGAACTGGGCAAACTCGTCCCCTGGACCGAAACGAGCGGCTTCATGGATTTGAAGAACGTCGCGGTGGCTCGCCTCCTGCTTGATAACTTTCCCCACATCAAGGCCTACTGGATCATGATGACGCCCCGCGTGGCGCAGGTGGCCCTGCGCTTCGGAGCCGATGACCTGGATGGAACCGTGGTGGAAGAGAAGATTTACCACGACGCCGGCGCCAAGACTCCCCAGGCCATGACCCGCCAGCAGATCATCCGCCTGATCCGCGGAGCCGGCCAGGAACCCTTCGAAAGAGACACCCTCTACCACCCCGTCGCCCGCGCGGAGACGACTGTCACCGTGCAGGTGTGAGGATAAGGAGGATAAAGTGACCAGACGAATTTTCCTTTCGAGTGCGGCCGTTGCATCGGTTGCGTCCGCGGGTTTGCGCCCCCGCTACATTCGCGCGGCGCGATTGGCTGCTCAACATGGTGAGATTTACAGAAAGCTCGGTGTGCGCCCGCTGATTAACGCCGCCGGCACTTACACCATCCTCAGTGGTTCGCTCATGCCCGAGCGGGCCCGCCGCGCCATGGAAGAAGCCGCCCTGAGCTTTGTCCGGTTGGAGGATTTGCAGAAAGCTGTGGGCGAGCGAATCGCCAAACTGCTCGGCGTCGAGTCAGCGATGGTCACTTCCGGCGGCGCTGGGTCGATCCTGCTGGCCACAGCCGCCTGCGTCACCGGCACCGATCCCGAGAAAATCCGCCGCCTCCCCAACCTCGAGGGCATGAAGAACGAGGTGATCGTTCCTCGCGAGCATCGCAACGGCTTCGATCACGCCGCGCGCACGGTGGGAGTCAAGCTTATTGAAGTTGCGACCCTTGATGATCTCCACCGCGCCATCGGCCCTCAAACCGCCATGCTCTACTTCACCAACATTTTTGAGCCCAAGGGGCAGATCAAGCGCGCGGAGTTCATCGCGGCGGGCAAGCAGGCGGGGATTCCGGTGTTCAACGACGCCGCGGCCGAGTTGCCGCCGGCCAGCAACCTATCAAGTATCTTCCGCGAGGGCTTCGATTTGGTTGGCTTTAGTGGCGGCAAGGGTTTACGCGGGCCGCAGTGTTCGGGCTTGCTGCTGGGACGCAAAGATTTGATCCAGGCCGCGCTGCTCAACAACAATCCCATCGAGGATGCCATAGGCCGCCCCTGCAAGGTCGGCAAAGAGGAGATCATGGGACTGCTGGCGGCGCTCGAGGAGTACGTGCAACGAGATCACGAAGCCGACCTGCGCCTGTGGCGAGGCTTCATGGAAAGCGTCGCCAGGGACCTGCGCGGCATTTCCACGGTCACGACCGAGGTCTATGTGCCCGGCCCCGGCGCGCATCCGATTCCGTATCTCCGTGTGCAGTGGGACGAGAACCGGCTGAACCTCAAGTACGGCGACTGTGCCCAGCAGTTGCGCGACGGCGATCCCTCGATCGAGGTCAACGCCGGCGGTGACGGTCTCAATCTCGCTTCTTATAATCTGTTTCCGGGCGAGGAGCGCATTGTCGGCCTCCGACTGCGCGGAATGCTGCGCCAGGCCGCACGGCGCGCTTGAAGAAGGAAGCCGTCAGCTTCAAAACGGCCGGGGAGCGGTGGGCGGCGGCAAATACTTCTTCGGCACCTTGCAGAGGAAGGTGCCAAACCAAGAAGCCACCCTCAATTCAGCCGCCATCCCAATTATCACGTGGGCTTCTTGCGGCGAGAGGCCATAGTCGCTTGTCAGCCAGGCGACCATTTCTGAAATCGCGTTGCGGAAGCCGCGGGCGATGCCGCCGGGCACGCAGCCGAGCGTGACGATCGAATCAGGATGCTCGACGCGCGGCCAGCCGATAGGGTGTTTCTTGATCAGGTTCACGGTGAACTGCACATCCATGGAGGTTTCCGTCCCGTCGCCCAAGAGTTCGCCGTCGCCGAAGCCCGCATGTCCGTCACCCAGCATGAAGTAAGCCCCCGGTTCGTATACTGGCAGGTAGACGATTGCTCCCTCGTCCATGGCGTTGTAATCCATGTTGCCGCCGTATGTACCCATGGGCCCGGAATCAATGGCCTGTTTATTGGCAGGCGCCACGCCGATGCAGCCGAACGCCGGATGCGCCGGAAATTCCAGCTTGACGCGCACGCCAACGGCGCGGGAGGGCGCCACCACGCCGCGCACACGATCAAGATTCCAGCGCAGGGCGTTACGGCGCCCGGGCTGTAGCCACTCGTCGCAGCAATCTGCGGAAAAGAGTTTTTCGATCGTTTCCGGAGCCAGGGCGTCAACCGAAATCCGCATGATGTTCCAGCCCCAGTCGCGATTCAGGCGCACGCGGTCGAGATGCACCACGAGCACGTCGCCCGGCTCGGAGCCTTCGATGTAAAACGGGCCCGTGAGGACGTTATCCCCATCAAAGATCAGCTTGCCCGTTTCGTCACGCCCGCGCGAATCGAGGCACTTGGTGATCACCGTATCCCCGGGGCGCAGGCGGGCGATGGGTGGGTGCGCGGCGGAGAACGTTACATAGTAACGGTCGGGAGAAATGCGCCGAGTTTCCGCGGATAGCGCTGAGCATGCGATAAAGACGCTGGCCAGCGCCAGAAAAAGCTTTCTGGTAGGCATGTCATCCTCCTGGCTATGAGGTACAAGAAACAAAAGGGAGCGGAAAATCACCGTTGTCGTCACCCCCGCGCAAGCGGGGGTCCACGTCACCAGACGAATTGGATTCCCGCTTTCGCGGGAATGACGTGGCTTCCGACGCTTTGCTCACAGCGCCACCGCGTGCTTCCACACATACTCCTCGACCTCCGATTCATCGGGCGGAATGTAGTGGAAGTACTCAGCATATTGCAGGCCGTGTGCTTGGCCTCTTAGGCGGTCACGGGCCAGGGCAAACTCTTTCGTGTATTGACGATTGGCGGTTTCATCGTTGTCGCCGAGCAGCGGCAGCCTGCGGCCCTCCGCCGCGAGCTTTCTGCGCAGCCGCCCGCCGGTCTCCCCTGCGGGGCCTTGCGTAACATTGGCCATGTTTACGTAGACCTTCTTATCGATGTAAGCGCTGATGTCGACCACACGGTTCACCAGTTGCGGGCCCCGCGCGAAGTAATACTTCTCCTGTGGACCATGCGGCTTCAGCCCCGCCTTGAAGTGCTCCGGATAGTCCCATTCAAAGCCGGCGATCGCGCAGGCCCACTCGACCGCTCTGGCGGTGACGTAATGATCAGGGTTCCTTTCGTACAGCGCCGAGGGGTCGTAGCCCAGCACCGTGTCCACCTTCAGCAGCCGGAAGAGAAAGACCAACCGCGCACGCATTTCCAGGATCGCCCAGACGTCCATGTAGTGGTTCGGATAGTTGAGGAAGTAGGTCTCCGTAATTCCCAAGCGGCGAGCCACCTCCACGGTATCGCGCTCGTTCTTGAGAACGATATCACCGATTGACGCGCCGGCGCCTGCCATCGAGTCGTTGGACATCTGGATCAACACGCCGCTGTAGCCCTCATCGAGAAGCTTCAGCACCGTGCCGCCGGCAAAGATGGCGATGTCATCGCAGTGGGGCTGGATCGCGGCCAGGACCTTTCCCTTGTGAGGTCGTCCGGGTTGCGGGCGTTCCATCGTCACCTCAACCGTATACGCCGTGCTGCCCGTTCCGCCAGCCTGAAGCTCCCGCTGAGCTTGCCCACCGCTGCCGGCAATAATCCCGGCGGAGACTGAACCGCCCAGGAACTCTCTTCTTCGCATCATCTTGACCTCCCTCTTGAAACTGAGAACTCGGTGTGTGGCTACCTGCTTCGTCACCCCCGCGCAAGCGGGGGTCCACGTCATTCGAGCTGGATTCCCGCTTTCGCGGGAATGACATGACTTATCGGAAATTGCTGTACGGTCCGGCGCGGCTGATGTCCGGAATAGTCAGCCCCAGGTCGTCGGTCCTGACCTTGCCGCCCTGGACGATCATGATGACGCGGCCGGCATCGACCAGCTTGAGGTCGGCGGCGCTGCCTTCCACCAGCGTCGCGGGCGTCACCTGGTACCCTTCGGCTTCCACCACCAGGCGCGCGTGCGCAGCTTTGAGACCATGCCCAATCCGCGCCACGCGATTGCCGATGATGCCCAAGTCCACCTCCTGCGCGCGATCGCCAATCCGTGCGTGCTTGAACAGCAGGTCGTAGATGGTGGTGTCCTGTACCGCCGGGGGTCGCGGATTCCGTTCATAGACGATCTTGCCGGCGCGGACTGTCAACACGTTTTCGAGCCGCTTCGTACCCAAACGCTTTGCCGGCCACGAATCCTTGAAGACAAACACGCCGGTCTCTGCCTCGAGCACTGCAATATCCGCCACGCGCCCCACGCCCAGCGTCCCGAGCTCCGGATATCTCCCGATCTCCTTAGCGGGGTTCACGGTCGAGCGCACCAACACATCCTGGAAACTCATGCCCAGCATCATCAGCTTCGACATCACGTTCGGCATGTCCGACTGCGGGATGCGGACGGAATCCGCGTGCAGGTCGGTGCTGATCGTATCGGGCAGGAACCCTTGCGCCACGGCCGGCGTCGCGACCGGCCACAGGAAGCTGCCCGCGCCGTGGCCGACATCAAACAGCACCCCACGCTTACGCGCCGCGAACATCCAGGGCTCGACCATGCCGGTGAGGCGGTCGATTAACTCGATCTGGCGGTCGTTAAACATGTGGGTGTGCATGTCCCCCGGGCGCATGTGTTCGAGCAACTCCTCCCGCGAGGTCCGGCCCGAGTCGATGAAGATATGGCTGTCTACCATGACGGGCACGTGGGCCAGGCGGCTGGCTTCGACGGCTCGATCGATGGCCGTCCACCCTGGCTTCGCAAAGTGTGCGGTCTTGATCCCCACGATGACATCTCGGTTGCGGATAATCGTCTCGGCGGTCTTCGCCGGGTCCATGTCTTCCGTGTCGCTCTCGTAGGGCTCGCCGACCATCCCCTTGCCCACGATGTTCAGCAGCACGAGCACTCGCGTCTTCGAGTTCGCGATGACCGTATGCTGAAACTTGTCGAAGGTTCTCCAGCCGCTGCCGCCTGCATCTACAATCGTAGTTGTCCCCGCGGGCAGCGCGTTCTCATCCGTTGATATCGCTCCCGAATACCCGAACACGTGCATATGCAAATCCACCAGCCCGGGCACGACGTACAAGTTCGACACATCCACCACCTTGCGCGCCTGCGAGGCCGGAATGTTGGCCTGAACGGCGGCAATGTGATCGCCCACCACCGCCACGTCCAGGCGCGCGTTGACTCCGTTGCCCGGATCGACGACCTGCCCACCGCGCAGCAAGAGATCGTATTGCTGCGCAGATGCCGGCGCAGCGAGCAATGCCGCCGCCAGCATGAGCCGCAGAAGCCCTACTTTTCTAATGCGCATTTTGCCCTCCCGCGCCGGGCAGTGTACCCTGTTTTGCGCCTCATCGCAAACATCCAAAGCAGACCCGTCTCGCTGGCCTCGATCATCGTCGCGCAAGCCGCCGCCGGGCGCCTCGGCGAACGTGCTGGGCAACGGCCTGGCATCGGTGCTTATCGCTGGTAATCAACGACTACACGCTCTTGCGCCACGGTCTCGCCCCGACCTTGCGCGGCTCTCCGAGGAGCCCGTTTTACCTCAATGTGTATTGTTTGGGGGTTTAGGCCGGGAGTACGCTTTACGACGGCCAATTCGTCTGTAAACAGTCGGCGACAAGGCCGGGTCTGCGTCACGGGGCAAACGCCGGCACGCCCGCCGCAGAGGCGGCAGCCTTGAGCTTGTCATCCAACGTCGCAAGCGGCAGGCCGCGGCGCAAGGCCAGCTCGAGATAGGCCGCGTCATAGGCCGAAAGGCGATGCGCTCGTCCCAGGCTTAGCACTTCACCCCAAGCCCCGTCGTTGGTCTCGTCATCGACGGCAATGGGTAGGGACCCGAGATAGGTGAGCCATTTGGCGGCTTGCGCCTGCGTGCTCCGCTGCCGCCGCTCTCCCATCAGCACTGCGTTCGCCACTTCCAGGCGCCAAATCAGCGGCACCAGGGCGCGCGCCGCCGGCAAGTAGGCCGCAACCGCATCCGCGTACGGGTCTGCCTCGTCCTTAAAGTACCATGCCAAAGCGAGCGAACCGTCCAGGACAAACTCGACCATGCCAGGCTTCCTGGCCCTTTTCGCCATCCTGCCTCCCCCCGCTCCCTAACGCCGGCCTTAAGCCCGGCATACGCCGCCCTGAGGGGCAGCGCTACGCGCCTCCGCCTAAAAGCGGCGCCCTTCGTCAATCAGTTCCCGGATGGTCACTTGGCCGCCCAGTGTGGGTCCCTCGCGGTCGCGGAACGCCAGCATTTCCTGGACGACCTGATGCACATCCCGCTGGCGGTGCTTGGGGGGCGGACCAAGCAGAGCCGCAGGTTTGCCGCGTCGGGTGATAAGAACTTTTTTCCCCTTTGCGACCTGGTCGAGCAGCTCCGAAAGATGCGTCCGCGCGTCGTAAAAACCCATCGTGGTCATGTCGCTCTACTCCTCTTGACCTGTCTACCCGACCAGTCTAGCAGATGTGTGGCCCAGAGTGAAGGTTGTCTTCCTTTGCCTTCGTCGGTCAGTATGTCGACAGACGAAGACGACCGAACAATTGCGGAGGTTGGGCTGGCGCATCCCTGGAGCAGCGGGTTGTGAGAAAAAAAGAGCAGCGGGATAAGTGGAGGCGACGTTTCTCTTACGCTTTCTGGCCGGTGAGGGCTTCCAGAAACCGCCGGGCTTTCACGGCCTCGGCGTTGACGTGGGCCAGGTCGCCGCGGTCGAGACATTCGACGACTAGCGGCCCGTGGGTGAAGCCGCCTTGTTGCAAACGGGACAGCACCTTGGCGAAGTTCACCTGGCCGGTACCCGGCGTGATCTCGACCTCTTTGGGTGGACGGAAATCCTTTACGCTCATGCCGGCCACCACGCCGTCCACAGCCGCGGCGTCGTCCACGGGGTCGAGCTTACCGTCGGAGTAGTAGAAAATGTTGCCGGGGTCGTACCAGAGGCGAAAGTTCTTATGGCCGATCCGGTCGATAATCTTGCGGCACTGCGCGCCGTTGGCGTTGCTGCCGCCGTGCGGTTTCACGCTCAGGCCGACGCCTTTGGCTGCGGCGTAATCGCAACACTCGGCGACGATTTTGTAGTAGGCATCGGCGTGTTCCTCGTCCGTCCCCCCGAGCAACAGGTTAGGACAACCGCAGGCAGCGGAATTCTCGATAAGACGTTTGAGTCCGTCGGTGTTGTCGGTGCTGAACTGGTCAGCCCACATCGAAATGACCTCGAGCCCGCGCTGCTTCGCTTCTGCGCCGATGGCGGCGGCCTCCTCGGGCGTCGTGGTCAACGAGATGATCAGGTTACTCTTGCTCTTGGTCCCCATCAGGCCCACATACTTGAAGCCTGCGGCCGCGATACCGTCGAATGCAACATGATAATCGTATTGCGCCCACGGCCGCGTGTAACAACCAATCTGCCAGCGCGGCGGTTCGCTGGCGCGGCTAAACATGGCGCTGGCGGTTGCCACGAGAGCGCTGCCCATGAACTGGCGGCGGGACACACAGCGGCGTCTGCCATTAGAACCGGCGACTCCACTGCTGAGGAAGGAGAAAGAGGGACTTTCGCGATCGCTCTGAATCTCCCAACCTTGCGTGATGGTTTTTTTTCGTGATTCCATGGGTTCTCCTAAGATGAACAAACGCAGCGGCCCCATAGTGTACACTTGGTCCCCTGCGTGTCCAATGCATCGTCCGAAAGTTGTCCGAAGGTGCGCGGAGCTCAGGAATCAACAGGAACATTTACTTTTCGGGACGACGGCCGTGGGCATCCAACTTCGCGGTGCAAAGAAAAACCAAAACCGGACAGATCACGGGCTATAAAAACCGGACAGCGTGGCAAGCTAAGGACACATGGATTATTTTCTTCTTGACACCGCAACACACTCATGGTAGCCTATAATAGTCGTCGAAGGAGAGCGCCGGTGAGCAGGTGCGGCAAGGGAATGAAATGGACCCGGCAAGCAGGAAGAAGGCGCGGAAATGGAAAAAAGATACTAAATACAGGGAACGAACTGGAAGATTTGTTGGGAACAAAGGAGTTAGCGATTTTCTGAGCAAAAAACGAAGTGGTTTTTGAGCGCAAAAAAGGCAAAACGAACTCCAAAAAGTGGCCAAAAACTCACCTTTTTTGCGGCATCGAAGCGGAATTTGCGAGTCGCAAGGCGCCGGCGGGTGGGCTAGCACAAAGGGGGCTACACGAGCTTCGATTTTTGATCAGCGGGGTAGCGCAGACCCCCGACCCATCGGGGTCTGCGGCCTTCAAGGATTCACGGCGGGAAAAGCCGCAGACCTTGGAAAGCAGGCCTACGCCTACCGAAGGGCTTCGGCCCACAGGCAGGTCGGCGCTACTTGCCGTCGACGTGGCGAGGTAAACTCGGAGCTACGCCAGCGGGATGCGCACCTGAAACGCCGAACCCTCTCCTGGCTTGCTCAGGGCGCTAATGGTTCCCCCGTGGGCTTCGGCGATCCATTTCCCGATGGACAACCCCAAACCTGCGCCTCCCGTCTCGCGCGAGCGCGCCCGGTCGGCGCGGAAAAAGCGCTCAAAGATGTGGGGAAGGTCGGCGGCGGCGATGCCGATTCCGGTGTCCCGGACCTCGGCGAGGGCACAGCCATTGCTCGCGCTCAGGGAAACCGTGATGCGGCCCTGGGGCGGAGTGTACTTCACGGCGTTGTCGAGCAGAATCAGGAACAACCTGCGCAGGGAGTTGGCATCGCCTTCAATCCAGAGGGGAGACTCCGGCAACTCCGCGCGCAGACTGATCTGTTTTGTCTCCGCCAGGGCCCGGGCCTCGAGGCAGGCCTCGCCCACCTTCTCGACCATGTCGATGCGAGTGCGCTCGAGGGCTTCCGCCCCCGAGTCGGCGCGGGCGAGGAGCATCAAATTCTCGATAAGGGAAGACGTCCTCCGAAGGTCCTCGAGGATTTGCCGCAGCGTCTCGCGATACTCCTCTTCCGAGCGCGACCTGCGCAGGGCGATCTCCGCCCGCGTCCGCATCAATGCCACAGGAGTGCGCAGCTCGTGAGAAGCATCGGCGGTGAATTGCGTTATCCGCCTGAACGCCTGCTCGAGCCGCTCCAGCATCCCGTTCAATGTTTCCGACAAACGTTGCAGTTCGTCCCCAGTGCGCGGCACAACCAGGCGGCTGGAGAGATTTTGGGCGCTGATGCTCCGCGCCTCCCGTGTCACCTGATCCACTGGGGCCAAAGCGCGCCGGCTCAGCCAGTAGCCCCCCGCTGACGCCAGCAAGAGGAGAAGCGGAGAAGAGAGAAGCAGAACCCGGCGGAAGCGGTCCAGCGCTTCATTAAAATCGTCCAGCGGGTAGGCGAGCTGCACGATATAGGTTTTGCCCGCCGCCTTCACCGGAAGCGTCAGCACTCGCAAGGGCACGCCCTTGGGTCGGAGTGTTGCGAGCGAGGTCTTCGCCTCTCCAGGCGCCGCAGGGCCGTACTGAGCCATCGTCCTGGAGCGATAGATCCAGTTACCCGCAGGGTCTGAAACTTGCAGCAGATCGCTTCCTGCGCGGAGGTCTTCGATTTCGCGGAGTTCACGCTCGAGTTCAGCTTTTCCGGACTCTCGCTCGATCAGCTCACGGATTCCCTGAACTTGATCCTGAAGGTTCTCGTCCACGGTTTCGAGAATGCTGCCTCGCATCGCGTAGAACGCAACGAGGCCAAAAAGGAAAAAGCTGCCTGCCAGGACCGCGAAATACCAGGCCGTGATGCGGATGCGAAGGGGGAGGCTGGTCATGGCTTCGGACTCTCCCGCAGGCAGTAGCCAATTCCTCGCACCGTCTGAATCAGCTTCGGGCTGAAACCCTTGTCCACTTTGCCTCGCAGCAAACGCACGAAGGCGTCCAGGGTGTTTTCCTCGATGTCGTTCTCGAGGCCCCAAACGGCTTCTACAATGGCGGTGCGTGTTACTACCCGGCCCGCGCGCCGCATGAGCAGCTCCAAAAGACGATACTCGGTGGGAGAAAGGCGGATCTCCCGGCGCCCGCGGAGGGCCTGGCGCGAGGCGGGATCGAGCGTCAGGTCAGCCACCTGTAAACGCGTGGGCCGCGGAGCGGAACCCCGCCGGGCCACGGTGCGCAGGCGGGCCAGAAATTCCTCGAAGGAAAAAGGCTTCGTCAAGTAGTCGTCCGCCCCCAGATCGAGTCCCTTGACGATGTCCGGCACCGCGTCCCGCGCGGTCAATATCAGGATGGGAGTTTGATTCCCGGCGTGACGGAGGCGCCGGGCGACCTCGAAGCCATCCACTCGAGGCAACATGAGGTCGAGCACGATGGCGTCAAACTCATAGATTTTGGCCAGCTCCAATCCTTCCAGGCCATCGAACGCCAAAACGACGCGATGGTTTTCCTCCTCGAGCCCCTTCTTCAGGAGCTCCGCCATGCCTTTCTCGTCTTCAATAATGAGCACGCGCATGGTCAAGAACAGCTCGACCGCCTGCCTCTATCATAACGCCGCAAACCTGAAGACGACCTGAAAACACGACGCAACCAGTCCGCGAATTGATTCATCCATACAGGGGCAGGGTACCTGTGACAACTTAAACCGTTGCCGCTTTTGCTTAGGAGGGATGAACGATGAGCTCTGACGCACACGAAAACGCCAGACTCGCTGAGAGGCTCGAGGAATTTCAGAAGGAGATCCGTCAGATCAAGCAGATCGGCATAGCTGTGGTTGCCGTGCTGGTCGGGTTCATCTTGGTCTACCGACTTGAACGCTACCGAGTGGTGAGCGCGCAGGAGTTTGTCCTGACAGACTCGCTCGGGCCCGCCCGCGCCAAGCTTGCCTTCTTCCCGGAGGGGCCGGGGCTCGAGGTCTACGCGGCCAGCGGCGAGCCGCGAGTCGAGCTGATCGGCGGTGGAGATGGAGTTTAAAGGGAATCGGATGCGAGTGTGCGTGGTTCAGCTTTTCCCCAAACAAGACCGCCATTCCCGTGGATCACGACGATGTCCTTCGTCATCAGTTGTCCAAGTCGTTCGATGTCGCGTGCCTCAACGGCTGCCGTCCACCGAAGGGCAACGCGCCGGATCTCTTGAATTTCTTCATCAGATGAACTGGTTATCACAAAACCCTCACGACACGGCCGCGTTCAGATCCTAGTCCGAAGTTCCCTCCGTTTCCGCATGTGAACTAACGTGGTTGCATGGGTTTACGTTGTTTTTCGGCCCCTCAATGTAGTCATGTATATATGTAAATATCCCTTGACATGATGGATAAATGATGTTATC
>Ga0315282_10012677_pt1 | contig 12865 bp, 12 predicted proteins | sample YL17G07_20_MG_FD_203693 | JGI IMG/M metagenome (GOLD analysis project Ga0315282, IMG submission 203693) | Sediment microbial communities from Yellowstone Lake, YNP, Wyoming, USA - YL17G07_20 | ecosystem: Environmental > Aquatic > Freshwater > Lake > Sediment | place: USA: Wyoming | collected... | reverse complement strand
CTACGGGAGCGATTTTCTCTAAGAGGAGTGCCTACAAAGGCAAACGTCCAGAATCCGAAGAGGTAATCAGCGTCTGCCCAATATGTGGCATCGGCTGCGAGATTAAAGCCTTTGTCAAGAACAACATTTTGATAAGAATAGACAGCGCTGACCCTGCCAAGCACCAAGGCCTACTCTGCTACAAAGGACGTTTTGGTCCCCTAAGTCAAGCGCACACCCGAATTAAGACGCCGCTAGTACGAAATGCCAGTGGCAAGCTCGAGCCTTGCTCCTTAAGCAAAGCCGCAGACATAGTAGCCAAGAAACTTGGTGAGTTGAAAGTTCGACATGGTAGTAGCAGCATAGCCGGAGTGGCTTCAAGCCAAGCCAGCAGCGAGACAATGAAAGCATTCAAGGAATTTCTTACTGGCATAGTCGGCAGCAAGCTCATCGATAGCCTTGACGGAGACGATTATAGAACTATTATTAAAGGCATTAGCAATTTCCAAGATAAGGCAGATTTAAATATCGAAGCACCATTGGAAGAGATTTTTGAAGCTGACTGCGTGCTATTGGCGAGTGCTAACCCGTTTAAAAGCCATCCTGTAGCTGGGTCGTACATCGTCCGGGCAGTAAGACAGAACAAGGCAAAACTCATTGTTCTCGACCCGACACAAAATACCTTACCCGATTACACGACCATATGGTTGAAGCCGAAGAAAGGCAAGGAGACTTTAGCTCTGAAAAGTCTAGCTAAAACCATTATAGACAAAGGTTTAGTTAAGGATTCAGCCCGTATCAAAAAAACCGCCGCCTCACTTGATAATGTCAACGCTAAGCGAGGCGCTGAAGAAGCTGGAATCAATTATAATGAGCTCCTTAACACCGCTGAGATGCTCGGCAAATCCCATCATACTGTTATTGTATACGGTGAAGGCATACTGCAACAGCGAAATCCAGGGCTGATAACAGCCCTACTTAACCTGGCGGCTGTTTCCGGAAGCCAAAGCGGTGGAAAACCACGAATCATATCCCTAAAACCCAAAGGAAATAGCCGTGGGGTCTGGGATATGGGGATAGCCGACGCTTCTGAGTCTGTAATAAATAATTTGGCTCAAAACGGTGTAAAGGCCTTATATCTACTCCTGGCTGATGACTATGTTGAAGCACGTGAATTGCTGGGGCTCCCCAAAGGAATAGAATTCATGGTGGTTCAGTCCAGCTATCTGTCACCCCTAGTTCAAAAAGCCAATGTCGTTTTGCCCTCACCAATATGGACAGAAATAGGTGGGAATTACACAACTCTAGATGGCATACCTATATCTACATCGCGCCTAATCAACCCACCAGACGGGGTGAAGGCAGATTGGGAAACAATTAGCGAAATCTCGAGGCGTTTTAAGTAATTAATAAGGAGTGCTCATATGGCAAAAGTTAAAGTAGCTACGATCTGGTTGGAAGGCTGTTCTGGCTGTCATATGTCATTTCTAGATATCGATGAGGCGATAATCGATCTGGCCAATGTGGTTGAATTCACCCGGACTCCCATAACTGATATAAAGAAGTTCCCGGAGGTAGACGTCGGCATAGTAGAGGGCTCTGTGGGTAATACTGAAGAGGAGGAGACGCTCAAGGACCTCAGGGCGCATTGCAAGATTCTTATGGCTTGGGGTGATTGTGCTTGTTTTGGTGGCGTGTGCGCCATGCGCAGTAGTTTTGACAAAGAAGATGTCCTCAAGCGTGCCTATATTGAGACTGAGAGCACTCAAGAGGGCAAGATACCCGGCCCGCCGGGTGTACCGGCACTTCTGGACCAGGTAAAGCCGGTAAATCACGTGGTAAAAGTGGACTGCTTCGTTCCTGGCTGTCCTCCGGAAGCTAAAGCTATTCTATATGGTTTAAATGAACTACTGGCAGGCAGGATACCAGTTCTGCCCAGCGAAATGATGCGCTTTGATTAAAAGAGGAGAAGACATGGTTGCTGAAGTCAAAAAAACAATAGAGATAAACCCAGTCAGCCGGATTGAAGGACATGGCAAGGTAACTATCCAACTGGATGAAGCAGGCAACGTAGCAGATGCTAAATTTAATATAACTCAGTTTCGAGGCTTCGAAAAATTCTGCGAGGGCAGGGTGCTCTGGGAGATGCCATCTATCACTCCTAGAATCTGCGGAATCTGCCCCGTAAGCCATCATCTCGGCGCAGCTAAGGCTGGCGATGCAATTTTAGGCGTTGAACTAACTCGGCCGGCTAAATTGTTACGCGAGCTGATGCATATGGGGCAATTTATCCAGTCCCATGCCCTCCACTTCTTCCATTTAGCCAGCCCTGATCTGCTATTGGGCATGGATGCTGACCCGGCAAAAAGAAATGTCATAGGCTTGATTGCCGCAAATCCGGAGGTTGCCACGAAAGGCGTAAAACTTCGAAGCTTCGGGCAGACAATCATCCAAAGTCTCGGAGGCAAAAAGGTTCACCCCAACGGTGCCATACCCGGTGGAATGAACACACCTTTATCCAGCGCTGACCGTGACCACTTTCTCAAGCAGATAGATTGGTCCATTGCCGATACTGAAATTGCACTCAATATACTTAAGCAGTACTACGACCAACACAATGAATTCGTTTGCAGCTGTGCCAGCTTCCCAACAGGTTATCTCGGACTGGTGGACAAAAACAACAATCTAGAACTCTACGATGGTAAATTGAGGCTGCTCGATTCAAAGGGCAAAGTCCTTGAAGACCAGTTCGACCCCTCCAATTATCTCGATATCATCAGAGAGCATGTGGAGGATTGGTCTTATCTCAAGTTCCCGTTTTATAAGAAGCTGGGCTATCCGGCCGGGACTTATCGGGCTGGTCCGCTCGGCCGACTGAATGTCTGCGAGGGGATATCAACGCCTCGAGCCAATGCTGAACTTAAGAATTTCAAGAAACTTGGCAATAATGGTGTGGTGGAAGGTTCTCTGTATTATCATTATGCCCGCCTTATAGAATTACTCTATGCAATTGAACGAACCAAACAACTTTTAGAGGACAGGGATATATGCTCCACCGACCTGATAGTTACATCAAATAAATACAATGAGCAGGGTGTTGGTGTCCTTGAAGCCCCGAGAGGGACTCTATTCCATCACTACTGGGTAGATGATACCGGGAAGATAACTAAGGTAAACCTGATCGTAGCTACCGGCAACAATAATGCCGCCATGAACAAAGCGGTATATGCAGTAGCTAAAGAATACATAAAGAATGGTAAAGTAACTGAAGGCATACTTAATCGAGTCGAGGTCGCTATTCGGTGCTATGACCCTTGTCTTTCCTGTTCAACACACGCTTTAGGTCAAATGCCACTCCGAATCGAGGTCGTCTCGGCCGATGGTGATGTAATACAAGAGATAGTAAGGTAGGCTCATCAAAAAGCCATAATCCATTGTCACGTCCCTCACTTCTTTTCTTCAATTCGGCCTTAATGGCAAACATTTCCTGCCATTAAACATACCTTTGCTGAAACCATCACGCGATTGCCTTTGAATCTGACGGCCAAAACTAGTAAACTTTAGGAGCTGCCACGAGCGAGGCAGCTAAAGCAGAGAACAACAAGGAGCAAGATTTTATGATAACTGAGAAGCAGGTTAAAAAAAGCCTGGAGGAAATACTGGTTCCAGGTGCTATGCGGAACCTGTTAAAGCTAAACCTGGTCCGTGAAATCGTCATCTCTGACAAGAAAGTTGACATTACACTCGCCTCCACAGCCCTGAACCCCAACACACAAGAATGGCTAAAATCCAAAGTCAGCGACACTATCGGACAATTGTCGGGGGTAAACCAGGCAAACGTCAACTTCGTACAGGCCACACCTAAAGAAGTTAACTATGTCGACTATGTGATAGCCGTAATGAGCGGCAAAGGCGGCGTAGGCAAGTCTCTGGTGGCAGCGCTTCTCGGCATTGCTCTCGCCCGCCAGGGGAAAGAGGTCGGCATCCTCGATGCTGACATAACCGGCCCCAGCATACCCAAGATGTTTGGCCTGAGCGGTGTTCGGCCCGGCGGCAGTGATAGCGGCATTCTGCCAGTTTCATCCAAAATGAGCATTAATATTATGTCAATAAATCTCCTCCTAGAACACGAGGATGATGCCGTCATCTGGCGTGGCCCCCTCATCGGAAAAGCCATCCAGCAGTTCTGGGAAGAAGTGCTCTGGGGCAAGCTCGATTATCTCATAGTCGACCTCCCGCCAGGCACTGCTGATGCTCCGCTAACCGTGATGCAGACCCTGCCGGTATCAGGAGTAGTCATAGTTCTCAGCCCTCAGGAGCTGGCAGCAATGGTAGTTAAGAAAGCAGTAAGGATGTCTAAGCAAATGAATATACCCATCGTGGGAGTTGTGGAGAACATGAGTTATTTCATGCTCCCCGATAGCGGGAAAAGACTGGAGTTATTTGGCAAGAGCAGGGGCAAAGAAATGGCAGAAATCGCCGGGGCTCCACTTTTAGCCCAAATACCCATCGACCCTGAACTGGCTCGGCTTTGCGATGAAGGTAAAATCGAGCGCTATAGCTCAGAAGTATTCGATAGCCTCAGCCAGAATTTCAGCCAGGCATTCCCCCTCAGGCAAAACAAACTTAGAACATTTACGGAGACTAGGCATGACCGATGAATTCGATGAGTTAGAAAAACAAATAATGGAAGCGATGAAGAAAGTATATACCGAAACAGTTATCGACCATGCTATGAATCCCAGAAATGCAGGTGGAATTGCTCATGCTGACGGCTTTGGTCGCATTACCGGACCTTGCGGGGATACTATGGAGATATGGATTAGGGTAAATAACGGTACTATATTAGACGCCACTTTCTCTACAGATGGCTGCAGCGCTACCGTCGCCTGTGGAAGCATAGCCACAGAAATGATTAAGGGTGAGGATGCGGCGCAGGCGTTAGTCATCAGCCAAGATGATATCCTGAAAGCTTTGGGTGGGCTACCCGAGGACAACCGTCACTGTGCACTGTTGGCAGCAAACACAGTCAAAGCAGCAGTCTGGGATTACATAGCCATTAGAAAGGAGCCATGGAAAAAGACCTACAGAAAATGATTAAATCTAAAGTTTCTGCCTTCTACTCCATGGCAATTTAATTGGATGCCTCCCGTAGTATCAATTGTAGGCAAATCAAAATCGGGGAAGACCACCCTCATGGAAGCATTGATTTCGGAGCTTAAGTCAAGGGGTTACCGCATAGCTACCATAAAACATTCTGTACACAGTTTGGATTTCGATAAACCAGATAAGGATAGCTGGCGCCACATTCAAGCTGGCAGTGATGCCACAATTGCCGTTTCGCCAGACCAGGTTGTCCTAATCAAACCAGTTACCGAAGAGCTCGACCTCGACAAGATAGCCCGCCTCTTCGGTGAAGATTATGATATCATCCTTGCCGAAGGCTTCAAGCAGAGCAGCGCACCTAAGCTAGAGGTACACCGTAAGGCAGTCGGTCCACCCCTCAGCCATATTAAGAACCTCATAGCTATAGTCACTGACGAGTCGCTGGAAACCAAGACCAGACAGTTTTCCCTGCACGACATTAAAGGGCTGGCTGACCTTTTGGAGAACAACTTCATAAAGCCCAAATAGCGTAATAAGGAAGTGTTAGCTGGGTTTTAAAAGAGGAGTAAAAGCTGCCTACTTTAACTATTGATGGTATTAAGGTCAAGGCTAAGGAAGGAACCAGTATCCTCTGGGTAGCCTTGGATAACGGGCTTTATATCCCTAATCTATGTGCCATAAGAGAAGCTAATCCATCTTTTGCTTCCTGCCGCCTCTGCTTCGTGGAAATCGAAGGCAGAGATGCTCCGGTTACTGCCTGCACCGAGCCGGTCAGCGATGGTATGGTAATACACCTGAACACCCCCAAAGTCAAAAGGCTCCGGAATACCGCCTTTGAGCTTCTTCTCAGCCATCACCATCTTGATTGTGCCCATTGTGCCAAGAACCGCAATTGCGAGCTTCAGAATACCGCTTCCCGCCTTGGTTTGAAGCTGAAGTCTAAGAGGCTCAGACGCATACCACGTAATTTACCTGTAGATTCAAGCCATACTCTATTTATCTATGACCCCAATAAGTGTATCCTATGCGGTAAATGCGTTTGGGTATGTCACCAGCAAGGCTCAGGCATACTCGACTTCGCCTTCAGAGGCATTGACACCGTCGTCAGCACCTTTTCAGGTATGCCCTTAGCTGAGGCGGGTTGTACCTCATGCCTGGCCTGTATCGCCGTCTGTCCCGTAGGCTCCCTGGTAACTAAACCCGACGTGGGCCCCATCTTCTCACCCAGGGCAGGAATTTGAGATTGCCACGTGTCGCTCGCAATGACGGTGGGGAAATGGCAGAGAATCGGGTAGATTGGAGCGGATGCTCTAGGCTTACGCAAATAGTTTCTACATGAAGTTGAATCATTGAAAAGTCCCTAAAAACAATTTACAATTGATGTCAATTTCCAAACGATAACTTACTTGAAGTTAGCGGGGGTTAAGATGGAGCATATATATGGGGGTTCTGTAATAAAGCAATTTGAAAGAGTACAGCGTTTCCAAAACAAAATTCATAACCAGGATAGGGATTCTACTGAATACGATGATGACCTACTGTCATTTTTTATGCATTGTCACCATCTAAAGGACTGGGTAGAAAAAGACCCAAATGCCGATACGACAAAGCAAGAGGTCGAAGCTTTAATTGCTAATAATATTGAATTGCAGATTTGCGCTGACTTAGCGATTCGAAGCAAGCATGTAGTTTTTGATAGATGGCCACCAAGGCAAGATGCAAAAATAATAAGCAGAAGTGTGACTATTGATTTAAACATAGGTGCTAGCACATCTGAACATATAATTATGCTCAAAGATGGTTCCGAATATTCAGCATTAGACGTGGCTGATAAGGCCGTAGATATTTGGAGACAATTGCTGCAAAGCAAAAACCTTATGCATTAGCGACTGGAGTGAACCCTGAAACTGTACACTTTAGGGTCGAGCCTACATGTATGTGATAATAAGTGACCCTCGGGTTGTTGTACTCTTAACCCTCTTCCCAGGCGCCCTTACCGATAAGAGGTACAAAGCGGCAGCCGCCCAGATTTTCAACCACGTTGCCTTTCTTCCTCCTGGTGACTCTAAGCAAATCCTGTTCCCATCTCGAACCCACGGGAATGACCAGTCGCCCACCTAAGGCTAGCTGCTCAAGCAAAGCATCAGGGACACGGGGTGCACCGGCAGTAACTATTATGGCATCATAGGGCGCTCCATCTGGCCAGCCCAACTTCTCACCGGACGTGTGAATCTCGAAGTTAGTATAACCGAGCTCGCTCAGAACCAGTCTAGCCGACTCAGCTAGTTGAGGAACGCGTTCGATACTGACTACCCATTTCGCCAGCCCGGCTAATATTGCTGTCTGATAGCCACTTCCGGTACCTAATTCTAACACCTTTTCACTTCCCTTAAGCCTCAAAGCCTGAGTCATCAAAGCCACGATAAAGGGTTGAGAGATAGTCTGCCCGAAGCCAATGCCCAAGGGCATGTCTTCATAAGCTGCATAGTAATAGTCCGGTGATACAAAACGCTCGCGGGGCACGCGTGCCATAGCTGATAGCACACGTTTATCATGGATCTCTCGTCTCAGGTAATTGAACAGTCTGGCTCTGGCTGCCTCTAAACCCACGCACTTGCCACCTTTAGGCTTCAACTGAGAACAAAGGTTAATATAATAATGATTATAAATATAGCGCCAGAGATGATACCGATAAGCCGCAGCTCAGGTAATATGTATTGATAGCGTGTTGCCTGAGCTGACGAGATAGCTGGCTCAACTGAAGGCACTGCTGCTTTAGACTCTAGCTTTGGCTCAGCAGGATAGATACGTTCAGCTGGTATGCTCTTAGCGACCTCGCCGCCAGCCCTTTGTTTAGCTTTAGCTCTGGCTCTAGCTCTAGCACGACGTGATTTCTTTCCCATTGTCTTGCTCCAAAAAATCTAGCATTATGTTTCTACCGCTACAGGTCAAGGACGAAGCTCCACCTGAGTATAAACCCTGGTAGTTGAAATATGGGCATGTCCCAGAAGTTCCTGAACGGACTGTAAATCGGCACCGCCTTTAAGTTTATGGGCAGCAAAGCTGTGTCGCAGACTACGAGGTGTGACCTTGCCGCTAAGTCCGACCTTATCAGCATAGCCCTGAACAATCTGCCAGAAGCCCTGCCGGGTAAGCCGCTCACCACGGCGATTCAGAAACAGCGCGACTTCCTTTTCGTCATTCAATAACTCAGGACGAACAACATCAACATATTCTTTAACCAGCCGAGCTACGGGTTGGTCAATAGGAATAACTCGAACCCTAGAGCCCGACCCTGAGCACCGCACCGTGCTCTTTTTCAAGTCGACATCTCTCGTATTGAGCGCCATCAGCTCACTGGCCCTCAAGCCAGTGGCATAAAGTACCTCCAACATCGTTTTGTCTCTTTTAGCATCAGTTGTAGAAAGCTTTGCCGGTTCCGATAACAGACGGCGGACTTCGGAAACAGATAAGGGTTTAGGCAAGGATTTGCTTACGTGAGGTGAAGCCAGATTCGGTGCCAGATCACCCCTCAGCCTGCCTCTGCCCACCATAAACTTAAGGAAGGACTTGGCTGCAGCTATTTTACGAGCCACTGTGGACGATTTGTACTTTCTCCCCCTGAGGTTTTGCAGATAACCTGATAGAAGCCGTGCGCTCAGCTTGGGCTCCGAAGGACCAAGTCCCACTGCTGAGCTCTCAGACTTGGCATAGTCAGCTAGCTGATTCAAATCATTACTGTAAGCTGCCAAAGTGTTTTTGGAATATTTCTTTTCGCTGGCTGAATAATCAAGGAATAACTTTATGTCTTCTTCCATTTCACAAAACGCCCTATTTATTCTAACACAACACAGCCAGCCAAAGCTACGTATACGGAAGAAAAATTCGAAACTTTTTGTCTACTTTTCCCATCCAATGCTACAATAAATCACAGCACGATGTCTACACCTATTGAGGAACAGCTAAAAACGCTGCCGGCAAAGCCTGGCGTCTATCTTTTCAAAGATAGCCAGGGCAAAATTATCTATGTCGGCAAGGCGGCTAGTCTTCGTAACCGGGTGAGGTCTTACTTTAGTCCCAGGACTAATCTATCACCTAAGTTTGAACGGCTGGTAGCCGGCATAAGCGACTTTGAGACTATTGTGACCGACTCCGTGCAGGAAGCCCTCATCCTGGAGTGCAACCTGATTAAGAAATACCGCCCCAGCTACAATGTGCGCCTGAAGGATGATAAAAGTTTTCCTTACCTTAAGATAGACCTCGATAGTGACTGGCCGAGCGTCCGTATTACTCGCCGTTTCCATAAAAACGGAGATAGGTATTTCGGTCCTTTTGCCAGCGCCAGCTCGTTGCGCCAAACGTTGAGGTTAATAAATAAAATCTTCCCCTTCCGCTCCTGCACCAAGACCATCACCGGAAAAGACCCCAAGCCCTGCCTCGAATATCACATTAATCAGTGCCTGGGGCCTTGCATTGGTGCTGTAAACAAAGAAGACTACCACGAGGTAATAAAACAGGTCATCCTGTTTCTCGAGGGTAAGCAGGAGTTAGTTCTTCGAGACCTCAGACGCAAAATGAAAAAAGCCTCGCAGCAGCTCCAATTTGAAAAAGCAGCCTTACTCCGCGACCAAATCCAGGCCATAGAAGAGGTTATTGAGGGACAGAGAATTGCCATTACCGTTAGAGGCGACCAGGATGCCATCGCCCTGGCACAAACCAAAGACCTAGCCTATGTAGAGATTTTCTTCATCCGTAATAACAAGCTCATCGGTCGTGACTATATTTTACTTGATGGCATCCGCGATGAATCGCCGAGACAGATAGTGACCAGCTTCATCAAGCAATACTATGCCTCAGCCTCCTCAATACCACCGCTAATCCTGCTTCAATATCCCATTGAGGAGCCAGAGGTTATCACCAAATGGCTGGCAAATCAGAGAGGCGCACCAGTCAAATTGCATGTACCACGCCAGGGAGCCAAGAAACAGCTAATGGATGTAGTCGCAGAAAACGCCAGGCAGGGTCTGGCATTATACCAGGCAAAGCAATCGACAATCGTTAAATCTGCTCTCGTCCTGGAAGAGTTGAAAGATAGGCTTGGTTTGCCCGGAATACCGTTTAGAATAGAAGGCTACGACATCTCCAATATCCGGGGCAATCTCGCGGTCGGCGGCATGGCTGTTTTCGACAAAGGCCAGCCTAAGCCGGCAAATTACCGACGATTCAGAATCAAGTCGGTAGCCGGCATAGATGACTATGCCATGATACAGGAGGTGCTAAGACGGCGTTTCCGAAGGTCATTGGCTGCTGATGACAAATGGGCAACAACACCTGACCTGATTCTCATCGATGGCGGCAAAGGCCATCTCAACGCTACACTGGAAGTGATGAAGGAATTGGGACTAAACTCCATTCCTGTCGCCAGCCTGGCTAAAGAAAAGGAGGAGGTATTCATAGTCGGCAAGCCTGAATCGCTCGATATTCCGCAAACCTCTACAGCGCTATACTTGCTCCAAAGGATTAGAGATGAAGCCCATCGCTTCGCTCTAGGTTATCATCAAAGATTGCGGCAAAAAGAAGGAATAGCCTCAGCTCTGGACAGCATCCCGGGCATCGGCCCCAAGCGCAAAAAGGCCTTGCTTAAGAAATTCGGCTCGGTGCGGGGTATCCAAGATGCCTCAATAGACGAGCTGTCCGGAGTGGCAGGAATAACCACCAAACTAGCTGAGAAATTGAAGGAATACCTGTGATTGGAGATTGTTCACCTATGTAGCGGCGACCTTTTAAGGTCGCCAAGGGCCGGGCCACGGGCGAGGCTAAAGCCTCGCCACTGCATGCTCTGTTGAATTATTAGCACCTATAGTATAATGGCAGAAGGAGGACGTGAACCATGTTAACGGCATCGAAATGGCTTCTGATAATCGGCAGCGCACTGTTGATTATAGACGTCATACTGATAGTCGCCAAAATACCCAATCCAATCCCAGGTTTCCCACTGCCTTGCCCTATAACTTGGCTCGTGCTTGGTGTCGGGCTTCTTCTCTTCGCCATCGGCAGCAAAGCCTTCAAAACCAAGTAAAAATTCAAGAACAGACCTTCAGGCCTGTCCGCTCTTCACATCATATCTAATCTGACGGGTCTAAAGACCTGTACCTACTTCTCGGCAAGCAATCGGCCTAATGTCTTGGCGTTGTTTACTGCATAGGCTCCGGCATCATTATTGAAATAAATATAAACCGCTTTCAAATTCTTACCTAACTCAGCGATTTTCTTCGCCCAATCAGAAAGTTCCTTATCGCTATAGCAGCTCCAGTATAAGCCGGTGCTGCCATGAAAACGGACATAGGCGAAATCAGCCGTAGCCACCACCGGGCAGGTGAAATCGGGCATATCAAAGACACACAAGCCAGCATTGTATCTCTTCAAAATATTGAAAACACCATCATCGAACCAGGATTTATGTCGAAACTCGAAGACATGGCGATACTGACGGGGTAATATAATCAGAAAGGCTTCCAATGTTTCATCATTGCGCTTCATACCGGGCGGCAACTGGTACAGCAACGGGCCGAGTTTATCCTGCATAAAATCAGCTCGTGTCAGGAAATTCTGCAGCGGCTCTTCTACATTCTTCAGCCTCTTTATATGGGTGATGAAACGGCTGACTTTAATAGCAAAGACAAAATCCTTGGGCGAAGATTCCCGCCAGCTAACAAAAGCTCTCTCCGAAGGCAAATGGTAAAAGCTGTTATTGAGTTCTACGGTGGTGAAATGCTGAGCATAAAATTGCAGCCACTTCGGCTTGGGTAGCCTTTCAGGATAAAAAAGCCCCCGCCAGTGCTCATAGTGCCAGCCGCTCGTCCCGATATAATATCCAGTCATCACCCATCCGGATTGGACTTCGTCCCCACATTCCAGGTATAATCAATCTCTGATGAAAGAGCCAAATAGCCAATCAAGACTTCCTGTACCGGTAACTCCGCCGACGCTCCTTAATCAGGGCTTCGTCTGGATAAGCAATCGCCGTAGCTTTATCAAAACGAGAAAATTCTCAGGAATCTCTTCCATCCTGATGCTGCCTATCTTTATGCTTGAGTTCCTTTTCCTGGCCCTGCTAATAGGCGTACTCTTGCTCATCTTCGCACTATATATAATGTTAAACCTTCTGATTTCACTGCCCAAGCTGAAAAAGAGCAATTAGGCAGCTCAAGCCGTCGCGCTTCTATAGCTCTTCCAACCTCGCTAAATCAAACCTCATGCCATCACGAGCTGCAATGACTTCAATACCTATATCTTCGCTAATCTTCCGGGCCAATTCCCAGGGCTTAGCCCGCCATATTGACATACCAAAGTGGGTGAGTATGGCGGCCTTCGGTTTCGCCTCTACAATTATCTGTCTGGCATCAGGAATAGACAAATGGTCAACTCCGTCCCGAGGTTCCAACAAAACCACATTTATAATCAATAGCTCAGCCCGATAATAGCTGGGCAATTTATCAAAATACTTGGTGTCAGTAATCCAGGAAAGGGTATGCCGCGATGTTTTGAAAACAAAGCCATAGGTCTCAACAGTATGCCTGTGCTTCACCGGGGTTTCAAAAGAGATGCCTTCTATAGAATAGGAACCACCTTCAGACAAAATATCTATCTTTTGTGGAAAGCTCCTCAAATACGGGAGAATTACAGCACCCTCATTCAAGGCATCGGATGGGGCGAATACAACGCCATGCTGCTTCCGGCCGCCTTCGGTCATAGCCTCAATCATAATATTGATGTCGCC
>Ga0315282_10012676_pt1 | contig 12865 bp, 9 predicted proteins | sample YL17G07_20_MG_FD_203693 | JGI IMG/M metagenome (GOLD analysis project Ga0315282, IMG submission 203693) | Sediment microbial communities from Yellowstone Lake, YNP, Wyoming, USA - YL17G07_20 | ecosystem: Environmental > Aquatic > Freshwater > Lake > Sediment | place: USA: Wyoming | collected... | reverse complement strand
GTTTCCTCAATGGGATAGAGCAGCACGGGCTCGAGCCGCATCTCCTCTTCGTTTCCCAGACGGGCGGATCGAAGGCGAATGGCGTAGCCAACGTAGAGGGCGAGCCGGCCCCGCTCCCGCCGCACCTTCTGGACGATTCTCTTTACCGCGCGCTCGGTTCCCAGCGCCTGGTCTCCCCGGCGAGCAAAGGGAAGTTCGTTCAGAACCACATAGCCGGCGTCACACGCCGCGGCCGGAATACTGATGCCAGAGCTGCTTTCGTGTGCCAGACACTCGAGGTAGTACCGGCACAAGCTTCCCAGGAACGTTCGCGGCGCTGCCGGGCCGCCGGACTCCTGCGGTGGGCGTGTTTTCGGCCACCAGCGGTAGGTACTGTCCTGGCTGACCTCGCCGCCCAGGAGGCCATCGAGCGCGGCGGTCACCTGCGATCTGTCGAGCCCCAGTTCGTTCGCAATCTGCTGCGCTTTAAGTCCCGGCTTTTGAGCGAGAAGTTGCTGGATTCTATCCGTGTGGCTCATACCAAGCAGCAGGCATTTCTTTCCTCTACAGTATCGCACGTGGTGATGGGAGGCCCTCTGTCTCCAGCGGCTGAACAAGGGCCACGCACAGTGGAGCCTGCTCACAGGCCGAGCTCAGAAGCCGAACTGTCACCAAAGAGGCCAGGCGGCGTCGAGCGCCAGGCGGCGCCCGGCCGCAAAGCCATCGGGAGCGGGGACGAGTGCGGTCATTGAACCACGCGGAAACGGTCGGAGGCATACCGCGGAATGACGCCGTCCGTCGTCAACAGCGTCAGATCCTCGATGGTGGCCTGGGCGATCAAAGCGCGGTCAAAGGGGTCCTGATGGATGGGTGGCAGCGGGTAGAGGGCGGCGACGTGTTCGGGCCGGTAGAGAAGCGGCCGCAGTCCAAGGGTCTCGATCGTCTCGCCCCACCACTGGCGCGGGTCTCCGACCTCGAGCATCCCTTTCATGGCCTTGAGCACCACCTCCCAGTAGACGATCACGCTCAAAAACGCAGGACCTCGCTCGATGGCGGCCCGCACGGACACCGACAGGCGCTCCGGGATGCTGACAGCCAGCAGCGCAACACTGGTATCGAGAAGATACCCGTTCAAAACTCACCTGCCAGAAACCGGTCGAGATCGATCGGGTCATCCCAGCCGGGCTTGAGCTGGATGCGGCCTCGCATGGCGCCGAACCGGACGGTGCGCCGCTCCGGAGGCGCGGGCACGAGCTGGGCGACGGGTTTGCCGTTGCGGGTGATGGTGACGCTTTCTCCCGCCTCGACTGAGCGGAGCAACTGGGTGAGGCGGTTCCTGGCTTGAGCGACGGAAACGTCCATTGGCCGTATTATAGCCATAATAAATGGCTATGGCAACTGCTCTGGCGATGGCCGGACACTCGGATGCGGGTGGACGGGCCGGATGGCCGGATCATGAGACGGCTCGCCGCGGGTTTCAGCCGAGATCGGCTTCCAGCAACGCCCGGCGCCCCCACATTCACCAGAGGTTGTGAGTGTCGACCGGCTTCCCCTGGAGTTTCAAGTAGTAGAAGAGTTGTCCTTTGTGCTGCTTCAGGTGATCCACCATCTGGAGCAGGCGATGCCCCAGCACCATCTCGGTTGGATCCCAAGGGGCAGGCGCCGTCTCGTGCGCAAGCCTTCCCTCGCCACTGGCCGCCAGCATCTCGCGTGCCACCCGCTGGTCTTCCCGCAAGAGCTGTCTGGCCTCGGCAACGCTCTCAACGGTTGGCAGTTTTTCCGCCGGCGGCAGGTCCTCTTCCGGTTTGACCTCGTTGATATCCTGCCCTTCAGGCAGCCCCCAATCACCGGTGACAAAACCTCGGCAAGGGGCGCCGCAGGCCTGCGTCAAGTGTTTGAGGAGTTGGCCTGTGGTCATCCAATTGCTCCCTGTGGAGGGTTTCCACCCCAAGGTGTCATCGTCCACCAGAGCGAGCAATCCCTCTGTCACTCGGTAGGTGGACTGAATCTCTGCCTTCAGCAGTTCGGTCCAGTTCATCACCACTCCTTCCGGCGGTCCTGGCCGCGTTCGCCTCCTGGCTTGAGGCGCGTCTGTCCACTACGACATCATTTCGGAACGGAGCACTGGCAGTCAACCGCAGCATAGGAAGGCAGCCCGAAAAGAACACGTTCCGGACGATTCCGTTGTGGACCAAATGGCGGGGCGCCGCGACGACCTCCGGGTGTGCTAGTATTCGCCCATGACACGCCGCAATGTCCTCAGACTTGGCGCCGCAACCGTGGCTCCTGCAGCAACTGGCCGCTCGCCCGTGGTGAATGCCGCGGAGCACGCCTGGGTGGTGAACGACCCGCAATTTCCCATCCGGCCGGAGGTTGCGACCTGCCCGCAGAACATGGCCAAGTACGACTATTCCGCTGAATACCTGTTGCACGAGATGCAGGTTCATCAGAACGATCATGTTGTGATCTCGCACGTCTGCTATTACGGACGGGACAATTCCTACACCATTCACTGTGTCAAAACCTATCCCCGCAAGTTCTCCGGATACGGATTACTGGTCGGTTACCGGCTGCATCCACCCGACGACAAAGAGAACCCCTCTCGCCTGGAGCGCCTGATGAAGGAAGGTGCTCTGCTGGGTCTGCGGATCAGCCCGATTTACGATCGCCAGGTGGTTTGGTTCAACGATCCGGCATGTTACCCGCTCTGGCGGAAGGCGGAGGAACTGGGCGCCGTCTTCCACATTTTCCTGGCGCCGCACCAGGTCAAGCAGGTGGCGGACATGGCCGAGCGCTTCCCCGGTGTAACCCTCGTGATCGACCACATGGCCATGATCGATATCCGGGCTCCCGATAGCGAGGGTTTTGGACCGCTCCTGGATCTGGCGAAATTTCCGAACGTCTATATCCGGACCACCATGGTCAATTTGTCCAAGACGAAAGAGTTGCCGTACCGCGACGTCTGGCCGTTCTTGCGCCGGCTCTATGACCGGTACGGTGCGAAGCGGATGGTTTATGCCGACTTCTCCGAGTACGTGATCATCAAGGACGTGGTTCCGTTCTTCACCGCCGAGGACAAGGAATGGATCCTCGGCCGGACAGCCATGAAGATCTACAGGATCAACCTCTAGCCGATCCTGAAGTGCGCCTGAGGGTTGTCCGGAATGAGGCGTTACAGGGAGGTAGCGTGAGAGATTTTCGAAGACTCCGGCTGGTGGCTTTTTCACTGGCCGCATGGCCGGCTGCCGGCGCCTTTGCGCAGCCGCCGGACCTGATCCTGCACCACGGGAAAATCGTCACCGTGGACGCCAGGCTCCGGATCGCTGAGGCCCTGGCGATCAAAGGCGAGCGCATCCTGGCAGTGGGGAGCGACGCCGAGATCCTGGGCCTGAAGGGACCCCACACTCAGACCGTCGATCTCCAGGGGAAGATGGTGTTGCCCGGGCTGATCGACAGCCACGTACACTCGACCGGCGCGTCCATGTTCGAGTTCGACCATCCCATCCCGGACATGGAGAGCATCGAAGACGTGCTGCGTTACGTCAGGTCGCGCGCCGAGGCGCTCCAGCCGGGCCAGTGGATCACCCTCTCGCAGGTCTTCATCACCCGGTTGCGCGAGCAGCGCTATCCGACTCGCCAGGAGCTGGACCGGGCGGCTCCGAACAACCCGGTGATTTTCCGTACCGGGCCGGATGCGTCCCTGAACTCGCTGGCTTTGAAGCTGGGCGGCATCAGCTTGGAGGCTCGCCCGGACGAAGGAAAGCTGGGGAAGGTCGAGCGCGACCCCAAGACCGGAGAGGCCACCGGCATCATCCGGAGCGTTTCACGCCTCGTCAGCGCGAGTGCCAGCGAGCGCCGACCCACCGCGGCCGACCGCCGCAGCCGTTTGAAGATGTTACTGGCCGACTACAACTCCACCGGCATCACCAGCATCGTCGAGCGCACCGCCGGGGACAGCACGGTCGAGCTGTTCCGGGGATTGCGCGACACGGGCGAGCTGACCTGCCGGGTGTTCATCACTTACAGCATCGACCCGCAGGCGCCCATTGAGAAGCTCGAAGAGCAGATTCGCCAGCTCGCCGCCAGCCCGCTGCGGCAGTACAACAACATGCTGTGGGTGCGGGGTTTGAAGGTGTTTCTGGACGGAGGCATGCTGACCGGCAGCGCCTACATGCTGGAACCCTGGGGAGTCAGCCGGATCTACTCGATTGAAGATCCGAACTACCGGGGCATGCTGTACATCGAGCCGGGCAAGCTGTTCCAGATCGCGCGCGCCGCGTTGCGGAACGACATGCAGCTCACCGCCCACACCGTGGGCGACGGCGCGGTCCGCGCGCTGGTCAACGCCTACGAAGAGGTCAACAACGAATTCCCGGTGCGCGACAAGCGTCCCTGCATCAGCCATGCCAACTTCATGACCATGGAGGACATCCAGCGCATGCGGCGCATCGGAATCGTGGCCGATCTCCAACCCGCCTGGCTGCGGCTGGATGGGGCCACCCTCGAGAAGCAATTCGGGGACCAGCGGCTGCGGTATTTCCAGCCTTACAAGACCCTGGCCGAGCAAGGCGTGGTGGTGGGCGGGGGGTCCGATCACATGCAGAAGATCGGCAGCCTGCGATCCAACAATCCGTACAATCCGTTCCTGGGCATGTGGATCACGCTGGCGCGGCAGCCCCGCTGGACTGACAAGCCGCTGCATCCGGAAGAGCGCATCACCCGCGAGCAGGCCATCCGGTTCTACACCATCAACAACGCCTTCCTGACCTTCGAGGAAAAGGAGAAAGGATCGCTGGAGGCCGGAAAACTCGCCGACCTGGTGGTCCTTGACCGGGACATCCTGCGCTGCCCCCTGGACCAGGTCAAAGATACCCAGGTGGAGCGGACCTATCTCGGGGGCAAGCTGGTGTACCAGCGCCGGTGATCGCGCGCGGTTTTCCAGCCAGACCGGGATGAGAGAAGCGGCCAGGCTGTGGGCATGCCGCAGTCGCGACTGTGAGTCCAGGTTGCGGACCGCATACTGTGGCAAACTGACAGGGTGATTGCGCCGGACGGTATGGGAACGCGATCGAATCAGGCTATCTTCGAGCCACCGGCAGTGGACAATCCGGCCCTCAGCGAGATCGTCCGACGCCCCCCCTATGTCAGGAAGTCTGGATTCCATCTCCCAGGACGGGTTCCGGGTTCGCACTGAACCGGTCCGCGCGTGCCACCGACGACCGCCCCTCATGGCCCAGAGTCGGGAGGTAGAGCCCAGGATGACGGAAAATCCCCTTTTTTGCCCTTCTGGAAGATACGCTGCAGTATTTTTGTCGGGATGTTTCTCAGCGATTTGATCCGTTGTGCTTGCCTGCGGTTAGGGCTATCTGGCGCACATAACCTAGTCTTCGAGAATGACCTCGATGCCGCAGAGCAACGGCGGAGATCCAGCCTCGGGGGAGGCAGGCAGACACTCGACCGTGAGAGCGTCTTTCACCGGGATCTTGGCAAACGTCTTGACGACCGGCTTGTCGACGCCGCCCGCCGCCTGGGCAATGTCGAATCCGTGCAGGACCTCGCTGCCCTGAAGCCGAACATTGAAGAGCCGCTCGCCCGGTTTCTTGTTTTCCAGCTCGGCAAAATGCAGCTTTACCGTGTAGAAGACGGAGTTCGCGGGTTCGCGGGACAACGTAATTTTGAGTCTGAGCGGCCCGGTGAGACCGGAGGCTGCCACCCACTCATACCCGTTCGGCTGCAATGTGAGGGCGTGGCTGCGGACCGGATGCGTCTTCGCCGCGCTGAACTCGATCGGGAGGTCGGGCGATTTTCCGCCCACGCTGGGAAAATCCAGCCAAAGCGTACCGTCGGCCGCAACCCGGTCGCCGGGGGCATTGAGGTTGATGCCGATCCTGCGCACACGCTTGCCGTCCCACGCGAAATCGTTCGTGGTCCAGTACTCCAGCTCGGGCATGTGGATGAACGCCAGGGACGTCTGGTTCTGATACGAGCACTGGCACGTCCGGGTGTAATCCGGCGCATTCAGCACGCCGGCCGCGGCTATGAGATTGGAGGTGCACCCCGACCTGAAGCCGCCCAGGTTCCCGGTGCCGCTGTCCGCGACCAAGTCATAGAACCCGGCGGCCGCGGAACGGAAGGACAGGAGGTGTTCGCTGGCGATGTTGTAGTTGCAGCCGTACGCGCGCGTGTAGCTCCAGAGTCTCTCTTCGCCGGTCACGGGATCGACGCTGCGCTTCGGTTCCCCGGTGGCCAGTTTATAGGCGGCGCGGTCGGTCATGATCTCGTCATGGTACAGGATGGGAGGGTTGTTGTATTTGACCGGCCTGTCCCACACGAGGGTTCCGCTTGAGGCGACATATACGGCCATGCGTTCGCCGGTCTCATCCGCAATCATGTCGCGGGAAGGCCGGGTGGCCTGCAAAAGGCGGTCGCGCTCCTGCGAATAACTCAACCAACTGCCGAAGACGCCGGTGTTCCGCTCCCACAGGACCCGCCCGGTTTCCAGGTCCAGGGCCAGCAGGCGATAGCCGGAGGGCGCCTCCCGGCCACGACGCCGCAGTCCCCTCTCGAGCGCGGGCGGCAGTTTGTCGAGGCAGAAGAGGGCCTGGTCGCTCGCGGTGATCGCGTTGTGGATGAAGCCGTAGCGCGCCTTTAGGGTCCATTTGACCGAACCGTCATGACGGTCCATGACCACCAGCGACCTGCTGGCCGTTAGGTCAAACACGTCGGATACCGCCAGCTTGGCTTGTTGCTGTTCGGTCAGGGCCGCCGTTTTCTCAGGGATCGTGGCGGTCCCCGAAAATATGCTCGCAAAAGGTACGAAGTCCCTCCCCGCGATCAGCCTGTCCCCAGAGACGCCGATATAGCCCCACCGGGCCGGTTCGGCGCCGTTATCGGCAGGCAGGGAAAAGACCTTCTTCACCTCCCCGGTGGTGAGATCCAGAGCGTGACAACGGCTTCCTTGAACGACGTAAACCCAATCGGAGGTCGCGACGAAATTCGTCCCGCGGGCATTGGCGCCGGGGATGTGCACCTGGTTGGTGATGACCTTCAACGGAAGGTCCTGATGCGTCTCGTCGTAATACTGGCCGAACGAATCGGATTTGTCCAAAGGCGCTTTCCATAGCACCCTGCCGGTGTAGACATCGCGGGCGCTGATGGCATCCATGCCCTCTATGATCAAGCGGCCGTCCACGATCTGTTCCGGCGGGCCGTGGCCGTGGCGCGGCAGGACATCGATGTTGGAGACGCCCCCGAACCAAAGCACCCCGAGCGGCAACTTAACCAGTCCATCGTCCGATTTCACGGTGTTGGCGACATTGCCGTACTGGTGCGTCCAGTTGGCGGCCCCGGGCAGCGGGCCCTCTTTGCTCAGCATCACGGCGGACGCCAATGACCGGGTTGCCAGCTTGGGGCCGTCGGTGCTCGCCAACAGCCGGTCAAGGAAGGCCGGCCGCGCGGCCTCCGCAGACAGCCAGATCTTGCCCCCGTAAGGCCTCACGGACCGCACCATCCTCTTCAAGGACTCGTTGTCTCCCCAGCGATCGCCTCCGTCGGCGAGCACGACAAGGGAGGCCATGTACGGGGGCGCTGCGAACGTATCGGGAGTTCCCGCGAGCAGGTGGACCCGCTTTCCCAACAGCCCCCACCTGTCGAATCGGCGGCGCAGTTCCAACACCCTCTCCGCCCGCGGTTCCACGGCCACGATATCCAGGTCCGAAAGCAGCGCCAGGGCGGCGAGAAAATCTCCGTTTCCGGCGCCGTACACCAGAGCGTACCCGTTTTTTGCCCCTGTCTGTTCGATGATGGCGCGGGCCTGTTCGGCGGCTTGCGGCGGGACTTGCGGGGCGCCGGCGTTCTCCGGGAGGGTCTTGACGCGAATGCGCTCTTTCCCGAAGGCGATCAGCTTGCCGTCCAGCGTGACGGCGAAGAGCATGCCGTTCGCCGCCACCAGCCGTTCGACCTTGCCCGGGACCTTCTGCACCCACGCTGTTCTCAGGGTGCGGAGCTTCAGTGCGGGAATCCGCACAATGTCCACGGCGGCGATCTGCCCGTCGCCGCCGGCGTAAAGCCGCGACCCGGCCCGGATCAGGTCGCCCGTCGCATCCACTTTCAGCGTAAATTGCGGCTTCGCGGGTTCCCGTGCATCGCGGATGCCGATCGAGTCGCCGGAGGTATAGTAGACGCTGCCGGCCAGGACCGGATACTTGCCGATTCGACGCGCCACGGACTTGCCGGTTTCGACGTCGTACACGTCTGTTTCACGATCCCGGTAGTGATTGAAAAAGCGGCGCTCATCGGCGGCCACGAACGCGCCGCCGGTCTTGTTGTACGCGGCCAGGTGATAGTAGAGGAGCTTCCCGCTGCGGCGGTCGAAACAGGCCGGCACGGACCGCCCGCCGGGTATGAGCAGCCGGTCAGCAAGGGCCACCATCGCCCCCTGGGGCGCCAGCCCGGCGAAGGCGGGAGAGTTGTGCGGCTGGGTAATGTAATCCGCGCCAGTACCTTCGTTGCGCCAGATAACCGAGCCGGTCTCCGCGTCCAGGGCGTAAATGAAAGTGCCCATGAACGGCCATATGCTGGCGGCGAAATACACGACGCCGCCGTACAGGACCACGCCGCCCCGTGCGGGCCAGGTGGAAATGAGCCGCTTGTTGCCCAGGATTTTCCGGTCCGCGGGCCCGCCCCGGAATTTCCAGCGCAGCGCGCCGGTGTCCGCGGCCAGGCAATAGAGATAGCCGTCGTCGCTGGTGAAGTAGAGGCGGTTGCGCCTTCCGGCCAGCGGGAGGCGGACCGGCCCATCGGCGAAGAAGGCCCACTTCTGCGCCCCGGTGTGTATGTCCAGAGCCACGACTTTGTCGCGGTCGTTGAAACCGATGTACAGGGTATTGCCCAGCACGATCGGCTCGAATACCCGGTCGAGCGGCATGAGGTCCTGATTCAGGGCATCATCCCAGACCGGTTCCCGCTGGGAATACTGCCGGATCCATTGGGGATGAAGCTGCGCGGGCAATTCTTCCGGAGAGAAAGCCGTGCGGCCGGCGTTATGGCGCCACATCGGCCAGTCACCGGCCGCGGCTGACGGCGACAGAGTTGCGATGACCAATGTTCCCAGGACAACAGGCAGAACCAACAACTTCACCGCGGGGCCCCCAGTTCTCGAAGGTCACGCAGATACTCGACGTGGTCCGCCTGCCTCGCGATTTCAAGATCGTGCGTCATCAGGAGGACCGACCCTCCCGTTTTGACATATTCCCTGAGATAACCCAGTACGATTTGTGCGTTCACGTGGTCCAGGTTCCCTGTGATTTCGTCCGCCAGCAGGATCTTCGGTCGGAACAGGAGCGCTCGCGCCAGTGCCGTGCGCTGCTTTTCCCCGGAGCTCAACTCGGCCGGCGTGTGGTCGAGCCGATGCTCAAGGCCGAACTGCTCGGCGAGCGCCCGGCCCCGGGCCTGACTGTTGGTCCGTCCCTGCGCGGCTTCCGGCGCGAGGATATTCTCCAGGACGCTCAGATAAGGTATGAGGTGATATTGCTGAAAGACGAACCCGATGTTTTGCGACCGGAAAGCGGCAAGTTGGTTGCGCGTCATGGCATGGAGATCGTGGCCGTCGAGCAGTGCCCTGCCCGAGTCGGGGTGCAGCAGCCCGCCCGCGATCAAGAGACAGGTGGTCTTGCCGCTGCCGCTGGGCCCTTGCACGGCAACAAACTGACCCGCGCGGACCGTCAGATCGATGGGCGCCAGGGCCGTGATCCGCCGACTGCCCTTTGGATAGGTCTTGACCACTCTCTCGAGCACGAGCATACGGTCACTCTTGCCTCAAGACTTCCGCCGGCTCCTGCTGCGCCGCGTAATACACCGGCGCCCAACTGGCGGCCAGCGACAGAACGACCGCCGTGCAGGAAGTCAGAAGGAACAGCCTCGGATCGAGAAACGAAACCCTGATTTCCCCCTGCCGGGCCAGGCCGATCGAGGTCCCCAGAACGTATCCCGCCAACCCGCCGGCGCAGCCCATCAGCAAGGCTTTGGTCAAGAACAGGCGGAGTATCGTGCGTGCCCGGGCGCCGAGGGCCCTCAGAATACCGATCTCGCTGCGGCGTTCCCGGACGTTGGTGTAGAAGACCAGGCCGACCCAGAGCGCACTCGCCAGAAGCACCAGCGGCACCAGGATGGAAGAGAATCTCTCCCGCTCGTCGCGGAGCTGTCGCCGATTGCCCACCTCGGCCGCCAGGGCGTCCGCAACCTCCCTTGAGGCGCGGTCCCTGGCCTCGGCGCGGGTGAGCACTTTGGATCCTTGCTCGATCACCTGAACACCCGGCAGAACGGAGGCGACGTCCCGCCGGACATTGGCGAGCTCGTTCCCGGCACAGTGGCACTTGAGCGCCAGGATGGCATTGATCCGGCCGGGTTTGCCCAGTATCCCCTGCGCCTCAGACAGATCGAGCCAGATGGAGATATCGTCCCTGGAGCCGCGTTCCTCGTTGCACTGGCTGACTGTGAACGTCCGCCCGAACAGGGTGATGCGATCCCCAGCCCTGAGGTCGAGGCTCTCAGCAAGCTCGTGCCCGATGACGGCGTGCCCCTTTTTTACCGCAACGAGGATGGGCTCTCTCGCATCGCGGAACAAAGACGGCACCTCGCCGCGCGTCCCGATGAGGATGATGGTGCGCTTCTTTTCCGGCCACAGGACCTTCTCCTGCAGGCTCGGCGAGAGGTGGCGGATGGTCACGATCTTGGCTTCGGCCAGCCGGGTCGCGTACGTGTCCGGCATATACGCGGATACGGCGTCGTCCGCGTAGAAGTCGGACAATCTCTGATTACTCGGAAGGATCAGCAGGTTGAAGCCCAGGTCCTTCATGATCTTCCGGTAGTCGTCTTCTAGCACCGCCATTCGCTGTCGGGTCTCCTGCTCCTTCCGGGCCACGATACGTTCCGTCCGCAGGTCGTGGAGCCTGAGCATCGTCATGGACCCGGCGAGGACCGCGGCCGCCAACGTGACGGCAACCAGGCCGGAGATGAAGTTCGCCTTCCTTCGGACGATTTCCTTGATCACCAACTGCCAGACGCTCATAGTTGCTCACCCCCGCCTGGAGCGCCGCGGCTGGAGGGGGCTTTGTGGGCGGGGCTCTGCCTTTGGGCGCACGCCTCTGCATCTGCGGAAAGCGGTGCCGAGGCTCCGCACTCCAGAAGGTTCATCTCTTTGCCTTCACGGTCAGGAATGCGGAGAGGGCCAGGAGCACCACGCCAGCCGCCCCGGCCAGATACAGCACGTTGCGCACCAGCGGGCTCTCGCCCGAGCGCGGGGCCTGCGCCGGCGCGCCCATGGGAACGGCGCCGGCACGGCCCGCGGCCGGCGCCGCCTCGCGCACGGCCACCGGCCCTGCGGGCTCAGGGTTGCGGCGCGGCACGGCGGTTTCCGCCGACTTTTGATCCTGAAGAAAACCACTCAGCCCGGTAAGGGGCAATTCCAGGTCTTTCACCATCCGGCCGCCAAAGGGCCGGGTCCAATCCGCAGAAATCAGCAGATCGGTTCCTGGGTTCAGAGCCTTGATCTCGCAGGAACACCAGGCAAGCATCGACTGGCAGGCCTCCCGTATGTTCTTCTCCTGAATCCCGTCGCCGACCAGCGCATAGAGGGCGCGGCCCCGGCCAAAGACGGGAAAAGCCATCGGTTCGCGGTACCGTCCGAGATCAGGCTCTGACTTCAGGAGAGCGCTCACCAGCAGATCTTCGTCCGGGGCGTCATGCGCTATTTCCATCAGACCGAAACGCACGGGGTAGGTTTTGAAATCCATGACCTCAATCGGGTTTCCGTTCACGTCGGCGCCGGTGTCAGGAATCCGGAGAGTCGCCGACGCCCAGTCCAGGTGGGTCTTGAGAGACTCCAGCGCGCGACAGTCTTTCTGATCGTGGCCGCTTCTTATCAGAATCCACACCGCGACTTCCCCGCTCAACAGCATTTGCGCCAGCCGGGATCGGCCGGGCGAATTCAGGATCTTCTTGGCGCGGTCCAAAGTTAGCGGCCCCGACCAAACCGGTGTGCGGACCTGGAAGTGAATGGGGTAGTAGATTTCGACCCAGGGGTACGCAACAATACTCCGCTGCTCCGCAAGCGCCTTCCCCTCGGGCTTCGTGACATCGATGCCCTTCAGGGAGTAATTGGCGGCGCCGCCTCGTTCCGACGCACCCTTTTGCAGGAGCTCGAATGCTGCCCCCTGCGGGCCGGCCCGATGGTAAACCAGTATCTGATAAGAGTCCGCAGGCCATCTTTCCAGCGCATAACGAAAAGCCGGCACGTTGCAGGCCTGCGAGTGGTCAGGCATCCCCGCGCAGGCGATCCCCACGACTATGAGAACAGAGCGCAGGGATATGTGGACCGGGATTTCCGTTTTCGACTCCTGGCTAAGGTAAGAGTATACATGAGCCTGCCTGTGGTCCGCAGAAACTCTCTGCCGAATAGACTTCCTGGCCGCGTGTCACCTTCCTGCCAGGGTCTCGGCGGCCTGGGCGGAAGCCGGCGCGTACACCGCCTCGAGAAACTCGAAGAAGCCCTGGCTGCCGCGCCAGAAGGGAAACTTCCCCAGGCGCCGCGGCAGGGCGGCGCCCGCGGGCGCCAGTGCCGCGTCCCCGGCCAGATTCTCCGGGATGGCGCCCGCCGCCCAAAACAGGGCGGGCGCAGCGGGTAGCGGTTCGGGCGGCAGCGTCTCGGCTGCCGCGGGCCGTTGCTTGGCCCCGCTCTCGCCCAACAGGGCGAGGAATTCCTCCCGGGTCATCCCCCGCATCCGGAAGATCAGGAATGGGTCTCGGTCGAATTCTTCGCCCAGCAGGTAGTACACCGCCGCAATGTGCTTGCAGGGGTTGGACCAGTCCGGACACGAGCACTCCGTTT
>Ga0315282_10012675_pt1 | contig 12865 bp, 11 predicted proteins | sample YL17G07_20_MG_FD_203693 | JGI IMG/M metagenome (GOLD analysis project Ga0315282, IMG submission 203693) | Sediment microbial communities from Yellowstone Lake, YNP, Wyoming, USA - YL17G07_20 | ecosystem: Environmental > Aquatic > Freshwater > Lake > Sediment | place: USA: Wyoming | collected... | reverse complement strand
CGCCTGCTCGCGCGACGACCCGCATCCGAAATTGTTGCCCGCGACGACGACGCTGCCCGTCGCGACCTTCTTGTCGCGCAGCGTCGCGTTGATGTCGAGATCGGCAAACGCGTACTGCGGCGTTTCGGCCGGCAGGACCGTCGCCATGAACCGGCCGGGATAAATGGTGTCGGTGGAAACGTCATCACCAAGCTTCAAGACAATTCGTGACATATATGTCCTTCCCGTCGTTGATGGTCGAGAGTTGATAGTTGACCGCTCCGCGACCTGACGAACGACCAACGACTAACGACCATCAATTCCCCCTCGGGTCGGCAATCACGCCGCGCGCCGCGCTGATGGCGGCGACGGCGGGCGAGCACAGGTACACCTCGGCCTGGGGATTCCCCATGCGGCCCTTGAAGTTGCGGTTGGTGGTGGACAGCGCCACTTCGCCGTCGCCCAGCGCGCCCTGGTGCACGCCCAGGCAGCACCCGCAGCCCGGGTTGACGATCACGGCACCCGCCTCGGCGAGGTCCATCAGGTAGCCGCGCTTCATGGCCTCCTTGTAGATCCGCCACGAGGCCGGGAACACGAGCATCCGCACGCCGCTGGCAATCCTCCGGCCCTTCAGGATTCGCGCTGCGATCTCCAGGTCGTCCAAGCGGCCGTTGGTACACGAGCCGATCACGATCTGGTCGATCTTCGTTCCCGCCACCTGGTCGATCGGCTTGACGTTGTCGACCTTGTGCGGGCACGCGACCTGGGGCGCGAGCCTGCCGGCGTCGATCTCGATGACCTGCGCGTAGACCGCGTCCGCATCGGCCGCCTCGCGTTCGATGAGGCCCTTGACGCCGGCCTCTTCGCGCAGGTAGCGCTCCGTCTCGTCGTCTGCCGGCACGATCCCGGATGTCGCGCCCGCTTCGACCGACATGTTGCAGATCGTCAGCCGGCCGGAGGTCGACATCTGCCTGATCGCGTCGCCGTGGAACTCGATCACGCGGAAGTTGGCCCCTTCAGCGGTCAGCAGGCCGACCAGGTGCAGGATGAGATCCTTGGGCAGCACGTGCGCGGGCAGTTTGCCGTTGACGACCACCTTGATCGTCGCCGGCACTTCGACGTTGAGCACTTTGCCCAGCGCCCACACCGACGCCATCTCGGTGGCGCCGATGCCGAAGGCGAAGGCGCCCAGCGCGCCGTGGCTGGTCGTGTGGCTGTCGGTGCCGACGACGACGCCGCCAGGGCGGACGTAGCCGTACTCGGGCAGGATCTGGTGGCAGATGCCGCCTTCATCCGCGCGCACGTCGTGGAAGCGCGTGATCCGCTGTTTCGCGACGAACTCGCGGATCTTCTTCTGGTTGGTGGCGGTCTTGGAACTCTCGGCCGGCACGCGATGGTCGAAGATGATGGCAATCCTCGACGGCGCCCAGACGCGGGGCTCGAGGCCGGTGCCCTTGTAGACTTCGTTGAACTGGTTGATGACGAGCGCGGCGTTCTCGTGCGACATCGCCAGATCGACCTCCGGCTCGACGACGTCGCCGACGGCGATCGATGACTTGCGGGTGGCCCGCGCCAGGATCTTCTCGACGATGGTCATACCCATGATGGATCCTTGATAAGGGCGAGCGGAGCTTGCCTCCGCCCTGGTCAGTCGGGCGAGCGGAGCTTGCCTCCGCCCTGGTCAGATTGTCTTGCGCTCCTTCAGCTCCTTGATCCGGTCGTCGTCGTATCCAAGTCCGCGCAGGATCTCGGTCGTGTGCGCGCCCAGGCGCGGCGGCGGCGATTCCAGACTCCCCGGTGTCTCCGAGAACTGCGCCGTCAGGTTGAACAGCCGCAGAGGGCCGATGCCCGGTTCTTCGATCGTCTGGATGGTCCCTCGGTGCCGAACCTGCGGCTGCGCGAGCGCCTCCTCCAGGCTCAGGATTGCACCCGACGGCACCCCCTTCGCGTTCAGGGCATCGACCCAGTAGGCAGTCGGTTTCTGCGTCAGCTTCTCCTCGACGAGCGGGGTGAGCGCGCGGCGGTTCGCCTTGCGCGCATCGCGCCTGGCGAACCGCTCGTCGGTCTTCAGCTCGGGCACGCCGAGCACGTCGCACAGGCTTTCCCACTGCCGTTGCTCGTTGGCGGCGATGTTGACGTGGCCGTCACGCGTGCGGAAGGTGCCCGACGGCGCGGCGGTCATGTTGTCGTTGCCCAGCAGCTGCGGCGGCTTGCCTCCAATCAGCCAGTTGGCGGCCACCCAGCCGAGCAGCGGCATGATCGAGTCGAGCATCGCGACATCGATGAACTGGCCGCGGCCGGTCCGCTCGCGATAGTAGAGCGCGCCCATGATCGCGAACGCGGCGTTGAGGCCGCCGACCGTGTCGCACACGGGGAAGCCGGCGCGCAGCGGGTTGAGCCGTTCGTCGCCGTTGATCGCCATCTCGCCGCTCAGGCCCTGGATGATCTGGTCGTAGGCCGGCTTGTCGGCGTCCGGCCCGGTCTGCCCGAAACCGGAGATCGCACAGTAGATCAACCGGGGATTCATCGCGTGGAGGACGTCCCACGAGAAACCGAGGCGCGCAAGGACGCCCGGGCGGAAATTCTCGACGAGCACGTCGGCGCTCGCAACGAGTCTCCGGAAGATCTCCTTGCCTTCCTCGTCCTTCACGTTGAGCGTGAGCGATTTCTTGTTGGTGTTCTGCGCCAGGAAGCTGGTGCCCATCAGCTGTTGATTCAGCTCCGGCACGTTTCCGAGCTTGCGGGCGAGATCGCCCCCTTCGGGATTCTCGATCTTGATCACCTCGGCGCCCGTCAGCGCGAGGTGCAGCGTCGCAAAGGGCCCCGCCAGGACATTGGTCATGTCGAGGACCCTGACGCCGTCGAGGAGTTTCATGGCTGCGCTCCAACGAGACGAGTGCTCGGTGCTGTGTGCTCTGTGCTAAGTGCGGTGCTCCGTGCCAGGTGCGGTGCTACGTGCCAAGGCGGTGCTGCGTGCGGAGAGTGCTGCACGCCCACCCGGCACCCGGCACCGGGCACGGCACGTGGCACCAGGCCCACCGCACGAAGCACCAAGCACCGCACGAAGCACCAAGCACCTAGCACGTAGCACCCGTCGGTATCGTTCCCGTCTTCATCGTCCGTCCCGGCAGCTCGCGGCCGAGAACCTGCTCGGCGCTCTTCGCGACGTCGACGATCGGCTCGATCGTCACGTGCGAAGCGAGACCCATGCGGTGGAACATGTGCACGAGGTCCTCGGTGCACACGTTGCCGCCGGCGACGGCCGTGAACGGGCATCCGCCGGTGCCCGCAAACGCCGCCTCGAACGACTTCACGCCGGCGCGCAGCGCGGCGTAGCAGTTCGCGAGGCCGAATCCGTACGTGTCGTGCAGGTGGCACGCGCACTCGACCTCCGGATCGAGAACGCGGACGGCCGCGAACAACCGCTCGACCTGCTGCGGCGTGCCGTGGCCGGCGGTGTCCGCCAGGCTGATCGTTGTGAGGCCGGCTTCCACGAACCGCCGGGCGATGCCCACGACGCGCTCCTCGGGCACGGCGCCTTCGTAGCCGCAGCCGAACGCCGACTGCACCGACATCTGCACGGTGGCGCCGGCCTCGCGCGCCGTCTTCGCCATCGCGACGACGCGGTCGATCGCTTCGCCGGTGCCCATCCCGCTGTTCTTCCGGCTGTGCGTGTCGCTGGCCGAGACGCCCATGCAGAAGAAGCGGACGCCGCACTTCAGCCCGCGCTCGAGACCCTTTTCGTTGAGCACCAGCCCGGAGAAGATCGGCCGCGCCGCGCCGCCACGGGCGCGCACGTGTTCGAACAGGTCGTCGGTGTCCGCCATCTGCGGGACCTTCTCGCGGTGGACGAACGAGCCGAGCTGGATGATGTCGACGCCCGACTCGATCAGGCGCTCGAGCCACTGGATCTTCTGCGCGGTGGGCACGACCGCCTTCTCGACCTGCAGGCCGTCGCGCAGGCCCACCTCGTGAATGATGATGTCTGCCATGATGATGTGCGGTTGCATCACGGGTGCTTGGTGCGACGTGCTTCGTGCTGAGCGCCACCACGGCACCGAGCACCAGGCACAAGCACCCAGCACTCGTCGTTCAGACCGTCGCCGCTTCCAGCCGCGTCGCCACGGCGTTCGCCATGTCGAGCGTCTTCGCGCTGCCGCCCATGTCGTAGGTGCGCACGCGCCCTTCGGCGATGACCGCGGCGACGGCCTTCTCGAGGTGGGCGCCTTTCTCGGTTTCGCCCAGCCAGTCGAGCATCATCTTCGCGGCCAGCAGCGTCGCGATCGGGTTTACCTTGTACTGACCGGCGTATTTCGGCGCCGATCCGTGGGTCGGCTCGAACACGGCCAGCTTGTCGCCGATGTTGCCCGAGCAGCCGAACCCGAGACCGCCGACCATCTGCGCGCACAGATCCGAGATGATGTCACCGTACAGATTCGGCGCCACCAGCACGTCGTAGTTGAACGGATTCTTCAACAGCCACATCGTCATCGCGTCGATGTTCGCGTCGTCCATCGCGATCTCCGGATACTGCTTTGCGACATCCTTCGCGATCTCGAGGAACATCCCGTCGGTCGCTCGCACGACGTTGGCCTTGTGGACAACGGTCACCTTGCGGCGGCGGAACGTGCGGGCAAACTCGAAGGCGGCGCGGATGATCCGTTCCGAGCCTTTGCGCGTGTTGATCTTACAGGAGATGGCGTAGTCGTTCGGCGCGAGGCCGTTGAACGGCGAGAACGGTCTGGCCAGCCTCGAGAGCGTCTCGGCGAGCTCCGGCGGGACCGGGTGGAACTCCACGCCCGAGTAGAGATCCTCGGTGTTCTCGCGGAGGATGACGAGATCGAGACCGTCCTTGTAGTTGAGCGGATTGCCCGCGTAGCCCTTGCACGGCCGCAGGCACACGTAGAGGTCGAAGAGCTGGCGCATTCGCACGATGGGGGAGCGATACTGCAGCCCTGTGCCCCTGAGGCTGTCGACGAGCTCTGCCTCGGCCGCCTTCACGGGCTTGGAGGTGATCGCGCCGAACATGGCGGCGTTCACCCGGCCGAGCAGATCGATCGTGCGCTTCGGAAACGCGTCACCCTCCGTGCGCCAGAATTCCCACCCGATGTCGCCGTGGACGTACTCCGCGTCGAAGGCGAGCCGATCGAGCACGATGCGGGCGGCCTCGAGCACCTCGATGCCGATGCCGTCGCCCGGCAGCCAGGCAATCCTGTATTTCGCCATGTCGAACCTCTTTTCGGTTCAGAGATAGGAGTGCAGTCCGAGAAGGGACCTTTCGGGGGGCGGGTCTGAAGCTCCAGACAGCATACACGGAGTTCGTGCTTCGCTCATAAGGCCCAGGGCTCGAGGCTTACGGCTCATGGGCTTGTCGGGTCACGGCATCGTGCGGCTCATGCCCTGACGCTTCAACCACGGCAATCCTGAGCCGACCCCGGCCTTGAGTCCTGAGCCTGAGCCTTGAGCCGCCTCATCCGTTTTGCTCCTGCTTAGCGTTAAGCGCCTATATTTCAGGCACTTCGGATGCCAATGTATGGCAGAGCTACTCCACTCGTATTATATGAGTCGTGTAAGCGCATATTTCATGCTTGACAAAGACTCACCATGATCGTAAAGTCGGTGCGTAGGGACAACCGACCCGTGGTTCCTACAGGGGAGGAACGAAGCGATATGCCTCGCAAAGTAATCGGAATCGATTTGGGGACCACCAACTCTGTCGTCGCGGTCATGGAGGGCGGTCAGCCGACCGTGATCGTCAACCAGGAGGGCTCGCGCCTGACGCCTTCCGTCGTCGCGATCACAAAGGAAGGCGAGCGCCTGGTCGGGCAGGTAGCGAAACGGCAGGCGGTAACCAACCCGGAGAATACCGTCTTCTCGATCAAGCGTTTCATGGGGCGCAAGTACGACGAGGTGACCGCCGAGGCGTCGCGCGTCCCGTACAAAGTGGTGAAGGCGCCCAACGGCGACGAGTGGGTCGAGGTCCGCGGCAAGAAGTACTCGCCACCCGAGATCTCCGCGATGATCCTGCAGAAGCTGAAGCAGGCCGCGGACGATTATCTCGGTGAATCGGTCACCGACGCCGTCGTCACCGTTCCTGCCTACTTCAACGACGCGCAGCGGCAGGCCACCAAGGACGCCGGCAAGATCGCGGGACTCAACGTGCTGCGCATCATCAACGAGCCGACGGCGGCCGCGCTCGCCTACGGTCTCGACCGGAAGAAGGACGAGACGATCGCCGTCTACGACTTCGGCGGCGGCACGTTCGACATCTCGATCCTCGAAGTCGGCGAAGGCGTCGTCGAGGTGAAGTCGACCAACGGCGACACCCACCTGGGCGGCGACGATCTGGATCAGCGCGTCATCGACTGGATGGTGCAGGAGTTCAGGAAGAGCGACGGCATCGACCTGTCGAAGGACCGCATGGCGCTTCAGCGGCTGAAGGAAGGCGCCGAGAAGGCCAAGATCGAGCTCTCCACGGTGACCGAGACCGACATCAACCTGCCGTTCATCACCGCCGATCAGAACGGACCCAAGCACCTGGCGATGAAGCTGACGCGGGCGAAGTTCGAACAGCTGGTCGACGACCTGATCGGCCGGACGATGGGCCCGGTCAAGCAGGCGATGGCGGACGCCTCGCTCGACCCGTCGAAGATCGACGAGGTCGTCCTCGTCGGCGGCTCCACGCGCATCCCGAAAGTGCAGGAGCTGGTCAGGCAGTTCTTCGGGAAGGACCCGCACAAGGGCGTCAATCCCGACGAGGTCGTCGCGGTCGGCGCGGCCATCCAGGGCGGCGTGCTCGCGGGCGAGGTCAAGGACGTGCTGCTGCTCGACGTCACGCCGCTGTCGCTCGGCGTCGAGACGCTGGGTGGCGTCATGACGACGCTCATCTCGCGCAACACCACGATTCCGACGCGCAAGTCGGAAATCTTCTCGACCGCGACCGACAACCAGACGAGCGTCGAGGTGCACGTGCTGCAGGGCGAGCGGCCGATGGCACGCGACAACCGCACGCTCGGCCGGTTCCACCTCGTGGGGATCCCGCCTGCGCCGCGCGGCCTGCCGCAGATCGAGGTGACGTTCGACATCGATGCCAACGGGATCGTGAACGTGTCGGCCAAGGATCTGGGAACCGGCAAGGAGCAGAAGATCACGATCACCGCGTCGAGCGGCCTGAACAAGGAGGAAGTGGATCGGCTGGTGAAGGAGGCCGAAGCGCACTCCGACGAGGACAAGCGCCGGCGCGATTTGATCGACGCGCGCAACCAGGCCGACTCGCTCTCCTATCAGGTCGAGAAGGTGCTCAACGAGAACCGCGACAAGCTGCCGGGCGACGATGCCCGCCGGGTGGAGACGGCCATCAACAGCCTGCGCGAGACCGCGAAGGGCGAAGACCTCGACGCCATCCGCAAGGGAATCGACGAGCTGCAGCGCGCCTCGCACACCATCGCCGAGACGCTGTACCGGCAGCAGCAGGGTCAGCCGGGGGGCGGTGCGCCGGCCGGCGGCGGTGCCGGCACCGGCACCGGGCAGGGCGGTGTCAAGGAAGGCGAGGTCGTCGAAGGGGAATATACGGAGTCGAAATAGCCAAGGCGTAAGGCGGAAGGCGTAGGGCGGAGAAGACCGCCTGCCGCCTGCCGCCTGCCGCCTGACAAGCGAAGGAGGTACAACCATGGCAATCGTTCGTTGGGATCCATTCCGGGATCTGGCCGAAGTCCAGGAGCGCGTGAACCGCGTGTTGGGCGAGTTCTACGGCGGGCGCGGCCAGGACGACGTGATGCGGCGGGGCACGTGGATTCCGCCGGTGGATATCTACGAAGGGCCGAACCACGAGATGGTGATCAAGGCCGAGCTGCCCGACATCCGGCGCGAGGACATCGACATCCGCGTCGAGGACAACACGCTGACCGTCAGCGGCGAGAAGAAGCTCGATGAAGACGTCAAGCAGGAGCAGTTCCACCGCGTCGAGCGCGCCTACGGCACCTTCACGCGGTCGTTCAGCCTGCCCGCGACGATCGACACCGAGAAGGTGAACGCCGAGTACAAGAACGGCGTTCTCACCGTGAAGCTGCCGATGCGCGAGGAAGCCAAGCCGAAACAGATCCAGGTCAAGGTGGGGTAACGCGAAGTAGTGGGTAGCGAGTAGTGAGCGGCGAGTAGGGTAGCGAGTGGGCGTCTGCTCGCTACTCGCTACTCGCTACTCACTACTGTTCAGGGGAGGTTCCACATGAATGTGCGACCGTTGCGCGACCGCGTTGTTCTGAAGCGCCTCGAGGAGCAGGAACAGAAGGTCGGCGGCATCATCATCCCGGACACCGCCAAGGAGAAGCCGCAGCAGGGAAAGGTGGTTGCGGTCGGGAACGGGCGCGTGACCGATGAGGGCAAGGTGATCCCGCTCGACGTCAAGGTGGGTGACACCATCCTGTTCGGCAAGTACTCGGGCACCGAGATCAAGCTCGAGGGCACGGAGTACCTGATCGTGCGCGAGGAGGAGATCCTGGCCATCGTCGAGGGCGCCCCGGCCGGGGTGTAAGGACGCGGGGGAGAAGAAATCGAGGAGTGCAGGGATCAGGGATCAGGGGGAACCCCCCGATCCTCGACCCTCGATCCCTGCGCCGTCAAATCTGGAGGATTCTGAATTATGGCGAAGCAGATCATCTACCAGGAGGAGGCCCGCCAGGCGCTCCTGCGCGGGGTGAACCAGTTGGCCGACGCGGTCAAGGTCACCCTCGGGCCGAAAGGACGCAATGTCGTCCTCGACAGGAAGTTCGGATCGCCGACCATCACGAAGGACGGCGTGACCGTCGCGAAGGAAATCGACCTGAAGGACCCGGTCGAGAACCTCGGCGCCAGGATGGTGCGCGAAGTCGCCAGCAAGACGTCCGACATCGCGGGCGACGGCACGACGACGGCGACCGTGCTCGCCCAGGCGATCGTCCGGGAGGGCTCGAAGAACGTCGCCGCCGGGGCCAACCCGATGGGCCTCAAGCGCGGCATCGAGAAGGCGGTCGAGGCTGTGATGGAGGAGCTGAGGAAGTTGAGCCGCCCGGTGAGCGGCGGCAGCATCGCCCAGGTCGGCACGATCTCGGCGAACAACGACTCGACGATCGGCAAGATCATCGCCGAGGCGATGGAGAAGGTCGGCAAGGACGGCGTCATCACCGTTGAAGAAGCCAAGACGATGGAGACCTCGCTCGAGGTCGTCGAAGGGATGCAGTTCGACCGCGGGTACCTCTCGCCCTACTTCGTCACCGATCCCGAGCGCATGGAAGTCGTGCTCGAAGACCCGCTGATCCTGATCCACGAGAAGAAGATTTCGAGCATCAAGGACCTGCTGCCGGTGCTCGAGAAGGTTGCTCAGTCCGGCTCGCCGCTGCTCGTCGTCGCCGAGGACCTGGAAGGCGAGGCGCTCGCGACGCTGGTCGTCAACAAGCTGCGTGGCACGCTGAAGGCGGCGGCGGTCAAGGCGCCGGGCTACGGCGATCGCCGCAAGGCGATGCTCGAGGACATCGCGATTCTCACCGGTGGCCGCGCGATCACCGAGGATCTCGGCATCAAGCTCGAGAACATCAAGCCCGAGGATCTCGGCCGCGCCAAGAAGGTCACCATCGACAAGGACAACACCACGATCGTCGAAGGCGGCGGCACCCGCAAGGCGATCGAGGGCCGTGTCAAGCAGATCCGCGCGCAGATCGAGGAGACGACTTCCGATTACGACCGTGAGAAGCTGCAGGAGCGGCTGGCCAAGCTGGTGGGCGGGGTCGCGGTAATCAAGGTCGGCGCGGCCACCGAGACCGAGATGAAGGAGAAGAAGGCGCGCGTCGAGGACGCCATGCACGCCACCAAGGCGGCCGTCGAGGAGGGCATCGTGCCCGGCGGCGGCGTCGCGCTGGTGCGCGCGGCGGCGGCGCTCGAGAAACTCGCCAACGACAAGAACCTGGACGCCGACGAGAAGCTGGGCGTCGCAATCGTGCGGCGTGCCGCCGAGGAGCCGATCCGCTGGATCGCGCAGAACGCCGGCAAGGAAGGGTCGATTGTCGCGGCGAAGGTCAAGGAATCGGCGGATCGCGATTTCGGCTTCAATGCCGACACCGAGACCTACGAGGACCTCGTGAAAGCGGGGGTCATCGACCCGACAAAGGTGGTGCGCACCGCGCTGCAGAACGCCTCGTCTATCGCGTCGTTGCTGCTGACGACCGAGGCGCTCGTGGCGGAGATCCCGGAGAAGGAGAAGCCGGGACCGGCCGGGCATCCGGGCATGGGCGAGTACTAAGTGGTAGGCCACTGAAGCAGGTGGGGCTGTTGAGGCAGGTAGGGCGGGTGGGTGCCTGTAAGGGCCGGCCCGCCCGCTGGCCTTGTCTGGCCTTCCGGGTGTAGAATAACCTGATCGCTCGTCCCTTTCACGCCCCCCGAGGCTGACTCGCGGGCACCGAACGCCAAAAGCAACTGTGACAGAGCAGAACGTCCCTACCGAGCAGCCTTCCGAGGCCAAACCGAAGCCGGCGCTTTCTCCGCTGCAGAGCCGCTTTCTGTTCGTCGATATCGCGGCGTTGCGTGCCAAGCAGCTGCGGCGCGGCGCGACACCGCGCCTCCAGAAGGGCCCTGACGGGGAGCCCGCCCCCAACTCGCCGCGCAAGGCGGAGCGGATCGCAATGGAAGAGGTGCGCAACGGGCTGGTCGCCTTCGACTTGCCCGCCCTGAAGGCGCCTACAGGGGGACCCCAGCCGTGAGCGGTTCCGAAATCCTCAATCTCATCCTCGGTACCGTCCAGGGGCTGGGCACGATTGCCGTCTTCCTGCTCGTCCTCTTCATCGGCGTCTGCGTGCTGATGACGCTGACGAAGTTCCGGTCCACGCGCAACAGCCTGACGATCAAGAGCCTGGACGAACTCGTCGGCGACCCCATTCATTACCTGCCGCCCGACACCCCACGCGGCCAGATGGACCAGCTCGCCGGCTCGCGGCGATAGGCCTCCTGGCTGCCACGACTGTCGGATCACAATTCTGTCAACGGGACCTGGTCCAACTAGCCACGACTGTCGGATCACAATTCTGTCAACGGGACCTGGTCCAACTACCGGCCCACGTAGGCGGAAAGCGCAAGGCGGGGATGCCGGTCCGCCTGCCGCCTCGCGTCCCGTCAACGCGGCAATCGCCCAAACAGAGCGCGTATTCCCCGGTGGAACCGGTGGAAGAACGCCGCATCCCGTACGAACATCAGGATGCACTCATTGTGCACCGCGGCGATGCCGAGGCTGGCGCAGGCCTCGAGTGCTGCCTCGCTCGCTCCCCGCTGCTGGAACCAGATGCGGGGGATGTGCGCCGCCGCCGCTTCGTGGACGACGGCTTCCGCCCGTTCGGCCGCCACCATCGCCACCAGTCCGCCGACCGGCTCGGGAAGATCGACGAGCCGACGATGACAGGGGATTCCGTCGAAGGTGGGCATTTCCGGGTGCACCGGAAAGAGCCGGTAGCCCGCTTTCCGCATCTCGCGAAACGCCGCGTTGCCAAACTGCCGCGGCGAACGGGATATGCCGACAAACGCCAGCGTCTTCTGGCTCAGGAACTCGTCGATCTGCGCTTTCGACGTCACGTGACCTCCGGCTTTCGCTTCCACCAGGTTGTGTCTCGCTCGTAGGCGTCACCTGCCCGCAGGATCGCCTCCTCGTCCCACATGCGACCCACGAGCTGCAGGCCGATCGGCAGGCCGTCGCGCGTGAACCCGCAGGGGAGACTCAGCGCCGGGAGCCCGGCCAGCGGCACGCCGACGGTGAACACGTCGGCGAGGTACATCTGCAGCGGGTCGTGGACGCGCTCGCCGAGCTTGAACGCGGCGGTGGGGCTCGTCGGTGTGACGATCACATCGGCGTGTTCGAACGCGGCGTCGTAATCCTGGCGGATGAGGGTCCGCACCTGCTGCGCCTTCAGATAATAGGCCTCGTAGTAGCCCGCGCTCAGCACGTAGGTGCCCAGCATGATGCGGCGCTTCACCTCGGCGCCGAATCCCTGCGCGCGCGTCTGCTCGTACATCGTCCGCAGGTCCGCGTTGTCCGTCCCCGGCGCCCTGAAGCCGTATCGGACTCCGTCGTAGCGGGCGAGGTTCGAACTGGCCTCCGCGGTCGCGATCAGGTAATAGACGGGGATCGCGAAGCGCGCGTGGGGCAGCGGCACGTCGACGATCGCCGCGCCCCGCGCCCGCAGGACGTCGATCGCGTCGAGCACCGAGCGGGCCACCTCTTCGTCCACGCCGTCGTCGAGCATCGAGCGGACCACGCCGACCCGCAGGCCGCGGATGTCGCCGGCGAGCGCAGCGGTGAAGTCAGGAACGGGCCGCTGCGCCGACGTCGAATCGGCCGGGTCGTGGCCGGCGATGACGCCGAGCAGGAGCGCGGCGTCGAACACCGTGCGGCCGAATGGGCCGATCTGGTCCAGCGACGACGCGAACGCCACCAGGCCGTAGCGGGAGACGCGACCGTAGCTCGGCTTCATGCCGACCACCCCGCAGAGCGCGGCGGGCTGCCGCACCGAGCCGCCGGTGTCGGAACCGAGTGCGATCGGGGCCGCTCGCGACGCGACTGCGACCGCGGATCCGCCGCTCGATCCGCCCGGTGTGCGGTCGGGCGCCCACGGGTTTCGCGACGCGCCGTAAGCCGAGTTCTCGGTCGATGATCCCATCGCGAACTCGTCGCAGTTCGTCTTTCCCAGGACGATGGCGCCGGCGGCGCGGAGGCGCGCGACCACCGTGGCGTCATACGGGGGATCAAAGGCCTCGAGTATGCGGGAACCGGCCGTCGTGCGCAGGCCGCGCGTGCAGATGTTGTCCTTCACGGCGATGGGGACGCCGAGTAGCGGCAGGCGTTCCTCAGTTCGGCTGCGCCTGTCGATTTGCG
>Ga0315282_10012672_pt1 | contig 12866 bp, 11 predicted proteins | sample YL17G07_20_MG_FD_203693 | JGI IMG/M metagenome (GOLD analysis project Ga0315282, IMG submission 203693) | Sediment microbial communities from Yellowstone Lake, YNP, Wyoming, USA - YL17G07_20 | ecosystem: Environmental > Aquatic > Freshwater > Lake > Sediment | place: USA: Wyoming | collected... | reverse complement strand
CTCGTAGATAGGTAGGTCGCCGCGCTGCAGCAGTTTGACGCGCTTCTCGTCGACGTCAAGGAACGTAACCTCCGCCCCCGAGTCGGCGAAACAGGTGCCTGTCACAAGCCCGACGTACCCCGCACCGACAACGCAGATCATCTCGCAACCCTCTCCGATGTCCCCGTGTCCAGTTATTGTGCACACCGCGTTCCCGCCCACCGCGAAAACGCCACTGCGCCCCCGCCCAACCGGCCTGTAGCCGTGGCCCGCCACGATCGCGACAGTGCCACAGCCAGGGGCCGGTCCGGCCCCGATCATGGGTCCGTCTGCTGAGCGCGCACCTGTGAAACGGTTCCCCGGCCATGCAGGACGGACCGGGCTGCCCATCCGATCATCCGAGTGATGGATCGGCCGGTCGCGTGGACTCCACCTTGGACACGACATAGCGATGCTTGCCTGAAGGGCCGACGGGTATGTCGTCAACCAGGTCGACCGTGAGCGAGCATGGGCCGCCCATGACTTGCTCGAGGTCCGGTAGCAGACGAGCACGCAAGCGCGCCACCTCTTCGGGGTTGACAGTAGCCCCATCGAGCGCCTGAACCATGACCCTGATGTCCCCATAGTCCTCCTGAACCACCTGAAACCGCTTCACCCAGCCAGGATTGTAGAGGACGCCGAGAGCGTGGACGACCCAGAGGTGTGTCACGGCGCCGCCGTCGCGCCTGCGGAGCTGATCGGATTCACGCCCGGAAACGCCCGACAAAGGGGGCAGACCTCTCCCGCACGGGCAGGCCTGCGCGCTCCAACTCGCGGTGTCGGTGATACGGTAACGGATCAGCGGCATGCTGTAGTTGCACAAGCTGGTGACCACAAGCTCCCCCGGCTCGCCCGGGGGAGCGGCCGAGCCGTCTGGGCGCACGACCTCAACGACGTGGAGTGGGGAGAGGACATGCAGGCCCGCGTGATGGTCGCATTCACACGCGATTGTCCCAAACTCCCGGGTGCCGTACCGGTCAAAAACCGGCGCGCCAAAGGCGCGCTCGACCATCTGTCGCATCGACTCATGCAGCGTACCCGCGGAGCTCATCACCGCACGCGGGCTGTGCAGCGACAGTCCCTCGGCCAGAGCGAAACGGCTAAGTTCGTAGACGGCGTGGGAGTACCCGAGTACCTGAACTGGTCGAAGGCTGTTGATGGCCTCGACATACGAGCGCATGCGTTTCTGGTCCATGAGGAACGCATTGAGCCAGTGCTCGCCGCGCAGCCAGACGAGAGTCCGCATGTGTAGGCTCTGACGGCTCGCGTTGATGTCCCTGGTCGACCCCCACAGCAGGACCCTTCGCGAGCCACACAGGTAGGCCGCCCACTGGTCACACAGGAACGCAGCCGCGGTGGCCCATTGGCGCATCTCCGGATCGTACAGGAACCTCGTAGGTTCGCCGGTCGAGCCTCCGCTCGAGTTCATGTAGCAGCGGCGCGCGTCACACTCATCGGAGCGCATCTCTGCGATGTGCGTCTGCAGCATCCGCTTGTCCAGCAGCGGCACATGACGCAGACTCCCCGCCTCGACTCTGCCGTTGCGTCCAACGACCCCAGCGTCGCGAAGTAGCTTGGTGTAGTAGGGGACATGCTCCGCGGCGTACGTGAGCAGTGCACCGAGCCGGCGCTCCTGCAGGTCCCCGATGGCCTCGGCCGAGTGCCACTGGACTCGCGTCAGCCAGCGGTACTTCGGGAGCGTCTCACCGCCAATCGTAAGAAGCCCGTAGTAGACCGTCCGTCGGACCACAGCGACATCAACTGTCATCGCGAGGTTCACCCTCGTTAGGCCGCTCGACACGGGCGACACTGCCCCGTGGTCGGATCCGGACAAACATCACCGCTGTTCTGTCGGCAGCACGTGCAGTCCTCCGAGACGCGAGCACAGACTGGCCGTGCCCAGCAGCGGCGCGTCAGCCGCGAGAGGGTAGGAGCACCGCCAGGTACGCCTCCACACTGCGGTCGAAACTGTGCCGCTCAGCCTGCTCACGGAGGGCGTTCGTATCCTGCTCACCGTCGAGGGCCTTGCATATGCCCTCGGCCATGGCGCCGGCGTCACCTACCGGCACCAACGGGGCCAGCGCGCCACAGTTCAGCAGGCCCGCCGGGCCGCTCCGGCAGTCCGTGCTTACTACGGGGCACCCACAGGCCATCGCCTGGACCAGGACCCCGGGCATCCCCTCGCATCTCGACGACAGCACGAACACGGATGCGTGCCGCATGCACGCGAATGGGTTCCGCTGGAAGCCAGGCAGCGCAAAGTCAGCTCCCAGGTTCAGGTCTGCGGCCAGCCTTGTGAGCGAGTCCCGCAGCGACCCTTCTCCGATGATCATCAACCTACAGGCCCGCCGCTCACGCGCCAGAGCCACCGCGCGAATCAGCGTCCCAAAGTCCTTCTGAGGATGGAGTCGCCCAGCGCCGAGCACAACCGGAGCGCCGCCATCGGAGAACCACGGATGCTCCGGGCGCGCGTCGGCGAGCTCGTGAAGCTCGGGCGTCACCACGGGATTGGGGAGGACGGCGATGCGGTCGAGGGACATGTGGGTCAGCGATGCCAGTTCTTCAGCAACGCCGGCGGACACCGCCGTGACGCCGTCAGCGCGTGGGTACAGGAACCGGGCCAGCACCGGGCTCATGCGCATGCCCAGGCTGCCACCGAGCTGCCTGGCGACGGTGATGTGGTTACGCTGGCTGACCACGATGCGCGTGCCTGTGCGGGCTAGCCGGCCCCCGAGGACGGCGGAGAAGCACGCCATCTCGAGAGCCGCCAGGAGGGCGGCAGGCCTGCGCCTACGTAGGTAGGCGGCGATGCGCCAGGCGCCGGCTCCAAGCGTCGTCATCCGGAAGTGTGTCCCCAAATCCACCAGGTCCACTCCCGGCGGGACAGACTGCGCGAACTCTCCACGGACCTGCCCAATGAGGAGATCCACGCTGTGTCCGCGTTGGTGGAACCCCCGGCACAGATCAAGCATGACCCGCTCGGCGCCGCCGCCGGTAAGCCCGGGCAGCAGCACCGCTAGTCCCTCAGACGGCACTCTATGACCCACCTGCCTGTGACTCGCTGGCTACGTTGGAACAGCCGACCCGGCACGCGCTCGTTAGCCCGCCGGTGGTCGGGCACGAGCTGGGCGAAGAGGCCCGGAGCCGCCGACTCGCGCGGCAGACGTCAGCATGCCCGCAGCCGACGGGCGGCCTTCGGCTCGGGGCGCGATGCCGACCGCCGCCACTCCAATCGCGCCCAGAAGAAAAAGCTGGATGGTGGAGTACCCATCCCCCGTGAAGTACGCCCCGGCGACGGACTCGACCGCGAAGATGAGGGCGCCTGATGCGCCAACGATCCGGCACGCCCGCGCCTCGTTCATTTCGTCGCCCACCAGAGCGCCCGGAAGCAGCCTAAGCAGGGCGCCCATAAACGTAACGAAGAATACAAGCCCAAGCACTCCCGCGTCAACGAGGACCTTCACGTACGAGTTGTGGGCCCCCCTGGCGAACACCGTCACCTCTGTGCCGCCCCAACCACGCCCGAAGATAGCCTGCCAGGTGTCCGCCGGCCACCCTTCGAGCGCCTTCTGCCAGATCTGCATCCGGATCCCGTAGTTCAGCGTCTCGCGGTACGGGGATGACACGGCCAACAGAATGGCCAGCACCATGAGCATGAGCACGATAGCCGACCCAGTACGGCACCATGCAGCGGCGTTGCCCTTGGGCAGGAAGTACAGCAACAGCGCCACCAACAGGAAACCGGCCCCCAGGGAACCGCGCGAGTAGGACAGGGTCATCCCCACGAACACGACAGCCGCCACCAGCCACCAGAGGCGACGGGCTCGCGGTCGGGTTGCCGCCAGGGCGAGCGCGACAGCCGACGGCCAGCACTGGTTCGCGTAGTGGCCCAACGCGGTGAAGTGTGAGAGTGTGCCGCTGGACGGCATGACGGTGGGCGTGCCCATCCTCGTCAGCCAGTAGACATACGCCCTCGGCTGCGGTTCGTACTGCCCGAACATCCCCATCCAGCCGAAGTGCTGCGCGCAGGCCATGAACGACTGGGCCAGCCCCGACAGCGCCACCGATGCTAGCAGGCCCCTAACCGCCCCCTCGGTCCGAGCGGCCTGTAGGGCCAGGTGCCACCAGATGAGCATTTCGATGGGTCTGACCGCCAACCTCGTGACCCCGAGCTCGCCTCGGGCGGCGGCTGTGGCCAAGCCGACAACCACCATCAACCCCATGGCGCCCACGCTGGCGGCGTCGAACCCGGGCCCACGGAGTTGTACCGTGGCCCGCTGTACCCCCGACCGCAGGAGCCATCCGGCGAATGCCGTTAGGAGGCATAGATCCCACACGCCGACCATGGTGCGCCCGATGACGGGGAAGGCCTGCGTGGCCCACGGGTAGGGGATCGAGAAGGCCGCGATGATGACGAGCCAGTGCCACCGTGTCACCGCTAGTACCACGGCCAGCACCACGGCCAGCAGCGCCAGGATCAGGATGGCGGAGGCGCGCGGGCTGAACTGGTAGTAAAGGCACGCGGTCAGAGCCAAGACCAGGAGGATCAACAGCGCCGCCCCCAGAGTGCGGAACTCCTCCCTGGCGCCAACGGCCCGCGCGCCTTCCATCGCCCTCATGCTGACGCGGATGACACGGTTAGGCATGGTTACCGGCCTGATCCTGCCCCAGTGGACACGGGACAAGCCCGCGACCCCAACCGGCTTCCGCGGCCGCCTTGACCTCAGCCTGTAGAACGGCCGCGACACGATCACTCTGGAAGAACCGAGCCGCCTCAAGCGCCTTGGCGCCCAGCGAAGCCCGGAGGTCGGCATCGTCGAGGAGTCGCCGGACTGCCTGGTCGATGGCTGCCATCGATCTCTCCGATACTACCAGACCACAACCTCTGTCAGCGAAAAAGCGGGCCAGGTAGTAGTCGGCGGGACAATGGACGAGAACGGCTCGCCCGCTCGCGATGAGCTCCACGGACCTGGTGGGGAAGGCCGTTTTCAGATGCACGTCCTCCCAGTCGATCTCGTCCGGCCAGTCCAGACTGATCGCGAGCATCCCGTTTTGCCTTATCGTCGCGAGGTACGTGGGCCTGTCGGCGACGTAGGCTACCTGAACGCCCCGCGTCGGTATGCCGTGCGCCTCCAAGTGGGCCTGGGACGTCGGCGTGCAGAGGGTCACTCGACACCCGCAGCGTGCGAACGCGCTTACGAGCCTGGCAGTGCTGCGGCGGTTGACCTCGTAGAAGCGGCCACCCAGAAACGCGGAGGCGGAGTGCAGGTCAGGCGGCGGGCTGTCCGGTATGGCTTCGGGGTATGCGTGGGGCACACTCGCGCAGCGCACGCCCCAGGACGCGCTGGTGAACTCAGCCAGGGCCGGCGTGACGGCGAACGCGGCGGATGCCTCGCAGAGCAACCTCGGACGCAACCGACGGGCCCACCGTGCCTCCCAGCCTATCTGGTGTCCCTGTTCCAGCGTGTCGCACAGATAGACCGCCCACGGAATCCGCGCTCCCTGGGCCACGTCCGCGACCGCCTCTACGAAGTGGAGTTCGGGATACAGCACAACCAGCACGTCGGGACGGACCTCATCGACGACGCGCCGCACTTGCGACCGGAGCACCGGCACGTGAGCCCGCATCAGCGGACGGCGACCGCGCTTCAGCCACGGAACCGGCAGGGGAAGCCGGTAGACTCGGTTGTCGGGCACCGGGGCCGATGGATCCCGGCCCGGGTCCTCCCGGCTGAGGATGGAGTAGCTCGCGGGATCGAAGTGCGATAGCAGGCCACCCAGAAGTGTCCTGCCGGCGCGCGGGTAGTCGTAGTAGGCGGCCGCCACGAGGACGTGACCTCCAGGCAGAAGCTCGCCGAGCCGGGCCGTACCGGGCTGTCCACTAGCCGTCGACATAGGCCCGCCACGCTTCCTCGGCCGCGTCGAGCATCCGATAGCCCAGGACGATGCGGCAGACAGTGTCGGCTACTCCCTGCGCCAGGTACTCAGCCGGCGGAGTCCATTTCGGCTGCGCCCGGGTCACCAGGGCTACCAGGTGCGCGACGCGCTCGGGATCGGCCCCGGAGAGCACGTTCGAGCCGCACTCGATCGTCTCCGGGCGCTCCGTCACGTCGCGGATTGTCACGTTGGGTGAGCCGAAGATGCATGCCTCCTCCTGGACTGTGCCGCTGTCCGAGAGCGTGCAGAACGCGGACCGTTCTAGGCTGATGAAGTCGAAGAACCCGAGCGGCTCAACAAGGCGCAGCCCTGCGCGCTCGATGTCCACGCCGTACGACTCCACTTTGGACCGCGTCCGAGGATGGAACGAGCACACCACCGGGTAGCCGTGCCTCTCGTGCAGTAGTGCCAGAGCGTCGACAAGGGCCCGCAAGCGCTGCTCCACGTCTACGTTCTCGGCCCTGTGCATCGTCACAAGGAAGTACTCACGGGGCGTGAGTCCCATCCGCTCGAGCACATCGCTCCTCGATATCTGCGGCTCGAAGTGGTCGATGACCTCCTTGATGGGGTTGCCGATGACGTAGATGCGCTCCCCGGCGATGCCTTCGCGCAGCAGGTTCTGCCTGCTGCGTTCGGTGTATGGCATCAGCACTGTGCTGCAGTGGTCGATGACCCGCCTGTTGACCTCCTCGGGGACGCGGTCGTCGTAGCACCGATTGCCGGCCTCCATGTGGTAGACCGGGATCCCGAGCCGACGCGCCACCAGGGCGCAGATCCCGCTGTTAGTGTCGCCCAGGACGAGCAAGCGGTCGGGCCTACGCTCGAGGAAAAGCCCCTCGGCCTTCTCCAGGATCTGGCCGATCTGGCCCGCGAACGAAGGTGCCCGGACCCCCATCAGCACGTCAGGTTCCCGCACATTGAGTTCCTCGAAGAAGATTCGGTTCAGCCGATCATCGTAGTTCTGGCCCGTATGCACGAGTATGTGCTCAGCGGCCCACTCGTCGAGCAGACGGATGACCAGGCTGAGGCGGATGATCTCAGGCCTGGTGCCCAGAACGGTCATCACCCTCAACGTAGCGTTTCTCCCGTCTCCCCGGCCACGTCCTCCAGCATGAGCCTGCGCTCGCGGAGCATAGCGGTTGTGCGGGGAAGGTCCATGAGGTCGTCGGAGGAGCTGTACTCCTTCGTCAGGCACGAGACTACCGGCTCGTCTCCCGCGATCTCCGGGAGCATCGGTAGGATGGCGTACCAACCGCCCCGATCCTCCACGCGGGGGGCCTCTTCCTCACTGATGAGGATCTCGTGGGTCTTCTCGCCCGGTCGGATCCCCGTGAACACCATCTCCAGTTGCCGATCTCCTATGAGCGCGGTGGCGATGTGGGTGATGAGCGCCGACGGCGCCCTGGGGATGTAGATCTCGCCCGGCCGCGCGCCCTTGAGGGCCGCGAAGACCGTGTCGACCGCGTCATCGAGGCTCAGCAGGAAGCGCGTCATCTCCGGGGTGGTGACCGTGACGGGTCCGCCCGCGCGGATCTGCTCATGGAACAGGGGTATGACCGAACCCCTCGATGCCAGCACGTTGCCATAGCGCACGCAGACGAACCGGGTCTTCGGCGAGCGCATGTTCGACTGGATGAAAACGCGCTCCTGGATGGCCTTGGTCATGCCCATCACGTTGACGGGCTTGCACGCCTTGTCCGTGGAGACTCCGACTACCGTCTCGATCGGTAGGTGGTGCTCCTGAATCGCCCTGCAGATGTTCTCCGCGCCCGCAACGTTGGTCTTGACCGCCTCGAATGGGAAGTACTCGCACGTGGGCACCTGCTTCATAGCCGCTGCGTTCACGACGATGTCGGCGTCCCTCAGAGCCGAAGCAATGCTCGCCGGGTCTCGGACGTCGCCGATACGGAACTCCAGCAGTTGCTGGAAGTTGCGGTAGATCACTTCGTCCGTGGCCGCGAGCTTGTTCTGGTACTCCACGCGCATGAAGTGCTGCTTGGCCTCATCGCGCGAGAAGTTGATGACCTTCGCCGGCTGCCCCACCTCGCCCGACAGCACACGGCGGATGAGCACCTTGCCGAGCGATCCGGTGCCACCCGTTATCAGAATGCGCTTGCCCTCTAGCAGCTTCACCGGCCGATCTCCTCTCTGGCCCAAGCCACGTACTCCGCCAGGCCGACATCAAGCGACACAGCCGGCTCGAAACCGAGACAAGCCCGCGCCGAGGTGATGTCGGCCTTGCTATCCCTAACGTCGCCCGGACGCGGGGGACCGTAGGTCACGGGCGCGTCGACGGCGGCGGCTGACTTCACGAGCTCCACGAGCCGATTGATACTGATCCGCGTCCCGCTCCCGACGTTGAACGCGCCGGAGAGGTCGGCCGCGGCCGCCTTTATGTTCGCCTGGACGACGTCTGCCACGTGTACGAAGTCGCGCGTCTGCTCGCCATCGCCGAACACTGTGATCCCCTCCCCACGGAGCACGCGGAACACGAAGATGGGGATCACGTTGCCGTATGCGTCGAAGCGCTGGTTGGGACCGTACACATTGAAGTAACGCAAGCACACCGCCTGCAGATCGTACAGCTTAGCATAAGCCAAGCAGAGCTTCTCCTCGCATAGCTTGGTACAGCCGTAGGGAGAGTCCGGCTCGACCTGGTGGGTCTCGTCAATGGGAAGGGTCTTCAGCTCGCCGAAGATGCCGGCCGAGGACGAGGCCACCACCTTGCGCACGCCGGCGCGTCGCGCGGCCTCGAGCACCCTCAGCGTCCCGATGACATTGATCTCCGCGTCGGTGACGGGATGGTCGATCGAGCGCTTGTTGCCAACCGAGGCGGCGAGATGGAACACGACTTCGGCGCCCTCGATGGCGTCGGCAACGGCGGCCTCGTCGCGCACGTCACCCTCAACGAACCTGGCCTGGGGGTACGGGTCCAGGTTGCGGCGGTATCCCGACAACAGACTGTCGAGAACCGTGACGGCGCAGCCATCGGCCAGCAGTTGTCCGACGAGGTTGGATCCGATGAAGCCGGCGCCGCCGGTCACGAGTGCTCTCATTCGCTCACCCAATCTCCGTACGGTGTGGGGTCGTCCGCCAAGTTCCGCGTCAGCTCCGGCCAAGGGGGAGCGACGTAGCCGGTCGCCTCCCGGAACCGATCCCCGATGAGGCTACGGTCGGTCGCGTCAGCGTCGTCGGGCACGATCTCTATGTCGAGGGCATACGCGTCTCGCAGCAGGCGCAGAAGATCGTGCTTGGTGATCGGCTCGCTGACCACGTGGTACAGCCCGGAGAGCGGGGAGGCGGACGTGATCAAACCGGAGACCACGTTCGCCATCTCGTTGGTCGTCACCCCGGAGTAGACGGCCCTGCGGAACCCCTTCACTGTCCTGTGATTCTGAGACAAGAACCACTCCAAGAGCGACTTGCGGTTCATCAGCTCGCGGCCGATGATCGAGCTCCGGAGTGTAAGGGCGTTCTCCGCGGCAACTTCCCCCAGGTACTTGCTTCTGCCATAGAGATCCTCGGCATCAGACGGATCGTCCTCCGTGTACCTGCCGCGTTTGCCACTGAAAACGCAGTCGGTGCTGAAGTGAACGACCTTCCCTCCCCACGTCGCTGCCATCGCGGCCAGTTGGTGGGGCAGCAGGGAGTTGATGGCGATGCTCGGTATCGGGAGCTGCGCTTCAGCGCGTTGCTTGATGACTCCGACGCAGTTCACTACGTAATCCGGCCGGTGGCTCGCGAGCAGACGTGACAGTGAGGCCGTATCCATCACATCCACCCCGGCGGCAACGTCGTCGCCCTGGAGAAGCGTTACGTTCTGCAGCGGGGGCGCCTTCGGATCCTCCAGCATGGTGCAGACCGCCCCGGGGAACCGCTCTCTGAGAACCTGGAACATCTTGTGGCCGAGCATTCCGGCCCCGCCTATCACCACAATGCGCGGAGTCGCGTTCAACGAGTACCACTCCTTACGCCGAGATCTCACGCGCGGCAACTCCCGGTCTTGACGTCTACTCTTCAGTGCACCGTCCCGGGGCCCTGAGCAGAGCGCCCAACCGGCGCACCAACGTGCGAGGAGAGACAACCCCGAGGAGGACCGACATGCTGAGGTGCACGAGGACCGCGGCCACCGCAAGGCCGAGCAGAACGGCCCCGCCAAGAACGAACACAGAAGGCCCGTCTCCGACGCTCATGTCAGCTTCCATCCTCCCCCGCGTGTCAGGCGCGCGGTGCTCTTCGTAGGCCGCCGGCTAGCAGCTTCGCGCACAGCCCCGCCGCGCGCAGCATCGTCGGAGCCGGCACGGCCCCGGCCAGGATTAGGCCTCCGAGGTAGGCACTCACCCCAAGCGCCCCTAGCCAGCAGCAGCTCCAGAGCGCCGACAGTCTGTCAGCGGGCACCGGCAGCACCGTCGTCAGCGCCCGCAGACTCAGCGAGACGACGGCGACCACCGCGACGCACTTGAACGCGCGCGCCACCGACCGAGGTGGGAAGGCGAACGCGCGCAGCAGCAACCATACGAAGAAGACTGAGCCCAGCGACCAGGACACCGCCGAGGCTACTACGGTGCCGATGGCGCCAACCGCAAGCACAAGTGCCACTGTGAGCACCGCGTTCAGGATCGCCGTTGCGATCAGGTAGCGGGCTTCGACATCGACCCGCCCGACGCCCCGGGCCACCGCGACGCCAGGCCCGGTCAGTATCACAGCGGCGGCGGTGCTCAGCACCAGGTAGGGCAACAGGTCGGACACGCCGGTCTTGGCTGACCCGATCCACAGCACCACAAGGGTCTGCCCCAGGCCCAGGGTCAGCACGGCCGCTGAGCCGCCCACTCCGGCGACGGCCAGGGTCGCCCGATCGAACAGCGAGACCAGTGAGGACGAGTCCCGCCACCCGCCGGCCATGCCCGCAGCGGCCGCCGTCGGACGCATGAAGAACTGCGAGAGCTCCAGGACTATGCTGGCCAGACGGTTCGCGATGCCGTAGTACCCGACCCATTCGGACGACGCCAGCGCTGCCAGCACTACCTTGTCGGTCCGGTCTCTCAAGATGCCCGCGAACTGGCCGGTCAGCCCTATGCCGGTGAACTTCAGGGTCGCGCCCCAGTCCTCCCGGGTCGGGGCGGCGAAGGACAGCGGACGGATCCCGCACACGCGCCACGCGGCGAAGATCACCCCGGTGAGCGTAACGACGAAGCCCATCGCCAGGCCGATGGCCAACGAGGAAAGCCCAAGCCCTGCCTGCAGGCAGGAAACCGATGCCGCGCACTGGCACACCTGGCCGACGGCGCGCGCTACTGAGCTGGGGAGCATCCGCTGGTGGGCGTCCAGAAGGGCCGCATGAGCCTCGACAACGCCCTGCCCGAGCAGCACAGTGGCCACCACCGGCGCGGCCAGCAGCGCCGACGGCAGTATGTCGTCAGGGATGTTCAGCCGGATGCACAGTTGGCGCCGAAGCAGGATAAGCACAGGCAGGAAGACGGCCAGGCTGGTGAGGGCGAGCACCACACCGACCGTGAGGGAACGCCTCAGAGCCTGTTTGTCTCCGGCCCCGTGCCCTGCCGCCGCCCGCCACAGTATGGCTCCGGCCAGGGGCACTTGCGGCACCGTCGCGAAGCCCGTCAGCGCCACCAGGGACTCCCAAGCCCCGTAGCCCACGACGCCGATATGCACGACCGCGAAGGGGACGGTGATGACGGACGTCGCCATGGTCACGCACCGGCAGGCGAACATGGAGGCGCTGTTGCGAAGAAGCGCCGCTGCGGGATCGGCGCTGTCTCTTGTCCTGCTTGCCAAGCCTACGTCCTTCCGACTCGATGCCATTAGGTTCCGTGCGTCAGCGCGAGACGTGCATGGCCGCGCGAGGACCACACGCCGGCGCCGCGTCAGGCGCGCCTGCAAACGACGACGTAGGACCGCGTCAGGAGCTCGTCGCGTGAGTAGCGATCCAGCAGGTCAAGAGCGCCTCCAGTGAGGAAGCGCTCTCCTTCCGGTGCTGCGGGCCGCTCGTAATGGGCGTCGGAGCCCTCAAAGAGCACCAGCTCCAGGGCTTGCTCAGCCTCAAAGATGGCCCGGAACTCCTCTGGGCGGAGCCTGTTCAGGTACGCGAACTGGCGGTGGCCGCCGTCGCGCAGATGCGCCCACGGCTGGAGGTGCTTCGGCGGATTCTCATCCGGACGCCTCCAGCGCAGGTCATGCCCGCCGCTGAGGCTATAGTAGTTGTGGATGCGCACGTGGCAGATGCCCCGCAGTCTGAGCACCCGCCCGATTTCGTGCACTGCGGCCGGAACGTCAGCAATGTGTTCGAACACGGCATTCGACACCACTACGTCGATGGACGCGGTGTCGAACGGCATGTTGCATGCGTCGCCGACCCTGACGTCGGCTGAGCGGGGCCGCAGGCGAAGCCCCGCACACTGAGACAGCGTCCGGTAGTAGGTCCGATCGAACGCGAGCCGCCGCAGAACCGTCTTCACGGCAGCCTTTGGGCCGCTGGCTCGCCACTCCTTGGCTAGGTCGAACGGCGACCATGAGCGGACTATGTGCTCCAAGTCCATGCCGATGGCTCGTGCGCCGGTGGCGCCAAAGAGCAACGTGTTGGGGAGCCGCTCCCCGCAGCCTACGTCAAGGATCGACAATCCGGCGACGTCGGTCAGTCCGTGGCTGGCCATGTCCCCTAGGACCCCGGTGTACACCTCGTGGTAGTCATGCGCGGCCATCGCCACGGTTGACTGGGCGTTGTGCCGCCACCAATCAACGCACCTGCTCAGCACGCCCATGTTGCACGCCTCCCTCTGACCTCAGAGAGCCCGCCGAACCCAAGCTCGGTCGGGACTCATCCTGCGCTGACATACCGCTGCGCTCGTACTGGGTCTGCGACGTGACGCGGCGTTCCCGAGCAGAACGAAGCGTCC
>Ga0315282_10012671_pt1 | contig 12867 bp, 13 predicted proteins | sample YL17G07_20_MG_FD_203693 | JGI IMG/M metagenome (GOLD analysis project Ga0315282, IMG submission 203693) | Sediment microbial communities from Yellowstone Lake, YNP, Wyoming, USA - YL17G07_20 | ecosystem: Environmental > Aquatic > Freshwater > Lake > Sediment | place: USA: Wyoming | collected... | reverse complement strand
TCGGCGGTCACCGCGTACTTGAGCGTCTGCGTCCCGCTGATCCACGATGGATCGGGTCGCCACCTCCCCGAGGCGTCTCTGACGAGCACGGTCATCCCGCCGGCCGCGCTGATGATGAGGCGATGGGCGTCGCGACCAGCCGGGGTCGCCACTTCGATGTCGAACTCGATAGCGTCGTCCTGCTGCGGGGCAGACATCGCACCGACGCTCGAACCAGTCAGCATGATGTCTGGGACCTTTGCGGACAGGCAGAGGTAGTCGGGGTTCCACAGGGCATAGACCTGAGCGCGAGGGCCCGGCTTCTCGTCGGGCAGGCGCAGCGCCCAGACGTTCATGGGCAGTACGAGCGAGAGCACGGATGCTGTGACGATGGAGTGTGACGCGAACAGGGCGAGACGGCGCGTGCCGCGACTTATGGAGAGGCGCATCAAGTTCCTCGCTTTCAACCCATACAGAAGGGCGAACGCCCGTCATTATACGGAAACAGCGAAGATGGTGTAAAGCGGAGCGGGATGGATCCCCGCGTTCCGCGCCGAGCCGCCGGATGGTCGGTCACTGTCAGAGTGGGAACGGCGGCACAGGTGCGCGCCCAGGTGCGGCGGAACTACAGGGTCCATGGCGACTGTGGAACTACGGCCCATCCGCGCCTCCGACGCGGACAGGTGCTTTGGCTGGGTAAGTGACCCCGACGTGACCCGCTACCTCGGATTGCTGCAACCGCCCATGACTGTTGAGGCGGAGAGGGCGTGGATCACGCGGGTGATCGCCGACAAGGCGCAGCAACGGGTGTTCGTGATCGAGGACGAGAATGGGCGTGCGATCGGCACATGTGGCCTACGCGGCATTGACCGCGAGGCGGGGTACGCCTTCCTCGGCATAATGATCGGCGAGAAGCGGGCATGGGACAAGGGCTACGGGACTGCCGCCACCAGGGCGCTGGTAGACTTCGCGTTCACAGCGCTCGACCTGAGAGAGGTCCGGCTCTCCTGCCACCAGGACAACCGGCGGGGACTCCGGTGCTACCAGAAGGCAGGCTTCAGCATCACCCCCGGCGAGCTGGAGCCCAGGGCATACGGCCGGTCAGAAGTCCGGATGGCGATCGGCCGGGAGCGGTGGGCCGAGATGCGGAGAGAGGTCCCGGGCAGCAGGGGCTTGCCCTGATCCGGGTGAGGCAGCGGATCTGCGGCGTAAGGCTGCATCAGAACTCGTCCGAACGTGGCTGAGACCTGCCAGGCTGGCTCTGATACAGCACGCAATCAGGTTCTGTGAGAGACCCTTAGCCGTGGTGGCGCTTGCCCACGAACACTCGCAGAGACCCCAGCGCATTCTCCAGGTCGCTGCTCTGCGAGCCGACCTCACGGCCGCCTCCGGCCCGAGCAGGCACAGCCCTGTGACGGCGCCGCTACACTTCCATGCTCGTCGCTGTGGCCTCCGCCACCACTACGCCGTCCGACGTGGCGACCGCTTCGGTCTCGACCAGCGGCGGGCGCAGCTTGGTGATGCGCCCCCGGAGTTCCAGCCTATCCCCGATGAGGACCGGCCGGTGGTACCGCACCTGGAGCCGCGCAGTAATGGCGTTGATATCCTTCTCCCAGAGCAGCCGAGCCATCGTCTCGTCCAGCGCGGTGGCGATCAGACCGCCGTGCGCGATACCCGCCCATCCCTGGTGTTCGGGCTTGATAGCGAGGCTGGTGACGTAGTCTTGGTCATCGAAGTTGAAGCTGAGCTTCAGGCCGACCGGATTGTCTTTTCCGCAGGCGAAACACATTCCGTCAACCGCGAGTTTCACGCACGGCCTCCTTGCTGCCGACTGTCCGCACTGTCGCGCCGCCTCGCCAGTTGCTCAGCGGTCACTCCATCATCCAGTCCATGACCCGGAAAGCGAAGTCGAAGTACACTTTGAGGCCCACGGCGGCGACCGCGCCGACTATGCACAGCCAGAACACGCCGAAGGCGACCCCGGCCATCCGAAGCAGGATGCGACGCTTGGCCTCGTGCTCTTCCCTGTAGTAGGTAGCTGCCCTAGAGAGCATGTCGGGCAGCGCGCCGGACACTTCTCCTGTGGCGGCCATACTTAACGTGTCGTTGTTGAACACGCCCGTCTCTGCAAGCGCAAGGGACAGGCCCATCCCATTCTGGACCGATTGCCCCACGCCCATGAGTCTCGGCGTCAGCGACACATTCCCGGCCGCTGCGGCAGCGTGCGCCGTCGCCGTGGTTACCGGAATGCCACCACGAAGAAGCAGCCCGAGTGTCCCCAGATAGCGTTCGAGCGCGGCCGCGCGGGCGACCCTCCCAACCACCGGCAGCCGGATCACGATGCGCTGCTGGAGGCCTTGCAGCCAGGCGGTTCCGGAGACCGCCTGCCAGATGAGGAAGAGAGCGATGAGCGCCACGACGATTGGCAGAGATACCGTACGGAAGTAATGCACAACCGTCTCCATCACCGAGCGCGGCACCCACCCCTCTTTCGGGATCGGCTGGTTGAGCATGAGCAGCAGCGGGATGAGCACGAGGATCGGCGGGAGGCCGAAGACGACGTAGAACGCGAGACGGGACAAGAGCACCGAACGTGTCTCCCACTCCACCTCGTACGCGCGCGCGATCTGGTCGAACGCCTCTGGTAGATAGGCGCCGTCTTGAGCCGCCCGCACCAGGCCGATGTGCCATGGGTAGAAGAGATCGGGGTGCTTCTCCATTACCGTGACGATGGGCTTCCCGGCTTCGGCTGCGCCCGCCATATCGCCCGCGAGCCTTCCGAGGCCGCTGGCATTCCGGCGAGAGAGCTCCCTGCAGGCGTGGGCGATGGTGATCCCCGAGCGGGTGAGTGTGTAGAGCTCACGGAAGAACAACCCCATCCGGCGCACGTGGCGGAGTGGACGGCGGAACGCGGGCATGTAGCTGCGCCCACGCTCTCCGCCAGCCGTCGGCTGCTCGCCGGCCGCCTCTGTGGCCGGCCGGGGTCGCCGTGCCGTAGCTCTGCTCAGGTCAATCGCCTCCCAGCGGGATGTCGCCGCGGGGGCCGCTTGCTCCTGGGGAGTGGACAGCGTCCCCTGGCAGTGGTAGCAGGTCTGCCGTTTCATGCTGTTGTCGGCCCCGCAGTGGGGGCACTTCTGCATCAGCATCGCACGTGAGCCTTCCGAACGAGCCCTGGGCCCGTTGTGCTATTATAGGACTGTTAGACGCATGAGGGAAAGGCATGAATCCATGACGGGGAGCGGAATCAGGCCGGTCCGGTGGGAGAATGGCGTGGTCGTCATCCTGGACCAGACGCGACTGCCGCAGGAGGAAGTGTACTTGCGGTGTCAACGCGTGGACCAGGTGGCCGAGGCGATCCGCAGTCTGCGGGTCCGCGGCGCGCCGCTCATCGGGATCGCCGCCGCCTACGGGATCGCGCTTGCCGCGCGTGACGGCGCGAGCAGGGACAGCGTGCTCGAGGCGGCCGAGACGCTGCAGACGACCCGACCGACGGCGCACAACCTGTTCTGGGCCATTGACCGAATGGTGGCACGGATGGCAATGGGCGCGACCGCCTCCGATCTGATCCAAGAGGCCGTCGCTATCCACGAGGAAGATGCCGAGATGTGCCGACTCATCGGCGAGCACGGGCAGGCGCTGCTGCCTGCGGGAGCATCCGTCCTGACGATCTGCAACACCGGCGCGCTCGCCACCGGCGGCGAAGGGACCGCGTTAGGCATTATCAAGACCGCGCACAAACGCGGCAACCCGATCAGGGTGATCGCGTGCGAGACTCGCCCGCTGTTGCAGGGCGCCAGGCTGAACATGTGGGAGTTGGCGAAGGCTGGTATTGCTGCGACCCTGATCACCGACAGCATGGCCGGAACCTGCATGCAGCGCGGCATGGTTGACGTTGTGATCGCGGGCGCAGACCGTATCGCGCGGGACGGGGATACCGCGAACAAGGTCGGAACGTACTCTCTGGCCGTCCTCGCGAAGCATCACGGGGTCCCGTTCTACATCGCCGCCCCCATGTCAACGGTTGATCTGGGCATCGCTGACGGAACGCAGATCCCGATTGAGGAGCGCAGCGCGGATGAGGTGCGCGGGTTCCGCGAGTGCTCGGCCGCGCCAGATGCGGCGGCCGTGTTCAACCCCGCCTTCGACGTCACGCCCGCAGAGTTGATCACCGGCATCGTGACCGAGCGGGGCATGGTTCAGGCACCCTACGAGCAGGCATGGGGGACTTAGAGATCCTTGCCGCTTCGGATCATCTTTCATCAGCCAAAGGCACTCACGCCTCCCCGTGCGAGCGGACTCGGTCCTTGCTGGCTACGCTCGTCGCGTCAGGTTGAGGCAAATCGGCACCCCGGCGGAGGGACTCGCCGGGGCGGGAATCAGCGCAACTTGGTTATGACTGGAGTTCTACGCTGGGAGGACGTTTTCTGCGTGGGGGCCTTTCTCGCCATCCAGAAGATCGAACTGGACCTGCTGCCCTTCCTCGAGAGTCTTGAATCCCGGCATCTTGATTGCTGAGTAGTGCACGAAGACGTCGCGCCCGCCCTCGACTTCAATGAAGCCGTATCCCTTCTGGGCGTTGAACCACTTCACCTTTCCCCTCGCCATCAACGCACCTCCATTCGTCTGGCTTGCCTAGTGGGGCAGGAAGCCACGACGGAAGTTACCAGACCCACAGGCGAATGTCAAGGGCTTCCGTAACAGTTAGCCGCTTAGTCGCTCTCGCGAGCGGACCGACGCCGTGGTCAAACCGCCCGGGGCGACAGCTCAGCCAGGAATCGGCGGAAGACCGGGCAGTTCCGGTAGCCCCTCTGCGGCGCCAGACTCCATTCACGGGTCATCGGGTCGTCGGCGGCTAGCTCGGCACGCTCGTCGTCCTCTCGAGGAGGTTCCTGCAGGAGCAAGCAATTATCGTGCTCGCGCGAATACTGCGGGCAGGTCATCTTGCCGCCCCCCTGTCATCCGACGTTCAGGGTGATTTAGGAGAGGGCTTCGACTCGGTCTCGTCCGCGTCCTCGCTGATCTCGCGCACGGACTTGCGGAATTCCTTGATCCCATGGCCGAGCGAACGCGCCATCTCGGGGAGCCTCTTTGCGCCGAAGAGAAGGAGAACGACAATCAGGATTACGAAGATCTCTTGTGCGCCGAGTCCGCCAATGAAAGCCAGCATTGAGTCACTCCAGACACCATCGATAGATTTATTATACCCCTGCTCGGATGGCATGGCAAGGCGCTTGGACGCCTGTGTGATACGCTTGACGGGCACGGTCCCATACCATACAATGGTTTCCGCGAGTGCCGAGGTGGCGGAACTGGCAGACGCGCTAGGTTCAGGGCTTAGTGGGCTTACGCCCGTCGGGGTTCGACTCCCCGCCTCGGCACCATCGTTCTGGCTCGGCTTCTGACGCGATGTCCCATCCAGCTGCTGCCGTGAGGTAGGAACCTGATGAAACGAGGGGGTAACGCACTACTCAGCGCAGACAGCAGTGCTACCGCGGTCCGCGCCGTCGCTCTCTTCCTGGTCATCATCTGGGTCGCGGCCTTAGCCGCCCGGGTTGGCTTCGGCCAGGCTGCGCGAAACGCATGGTCGGGGATCCGTACCTACGGCCAGACCCTTCCCGGTCAGCCGGACGCGCGCAACCAATGGTGCGGCCGGTACTACGACGCCCTCGATGCCTTAGCTCATCGGTCGTTCGGCACGAAAACCACTATAGCCGTCGTGCTCACCCAGGCCAACCTCCCGGCGTTCAGTGGCACTTCCAGCGCCCGCATGTACGAAGCGATCTACCGCTTCTACCCCCGGCGGGTCGACTTCTATGTGTCCAGCCCGCAAGGCGGCGAGAAGAACTTGTGGTTTGGATCGCCCAAGGAGCAGGTGCCGAACGTGCCCGCACTCTGGCGGCACGACTACGTCGTCTGGACGGACGTCGGGCGGGCACCGTCGGCCCCGAACTACCGCAGGATCTATGCCAATGGCGAGGCCCGCGTCTACCAGGCTGAGGACCGCTGATGGCCGCCCTCGCCCGCGCCGCGCTCGCGCTCCTCGTCATCTGGCTGCTGGGAGCGCTGGTCCTGACTGCACTCGGACTGCGGCGAAGGCACCGGTACCTGGCCTGTGCGCAGCTAGCCATCGACTTCGCCGTCGGCGCCGCCGTCCTCGCCTCCATTTGGCCCTGCGCAGCCCTGCTCGGGTGGAAGGTCCATCCGATGCTCGTCTGGTTGCTTGTCGCTGTGCTCGCCATCCCCGCCGGCATTCGCTTCGCCCGTTCCCGGCCGCAGACCGGCGACACCGAGCACCTCCCGCCAGCCGATCCCTGCACGTGCTGGCTGGGATGGGCCATGCTCGCCCTGCTGGCGGTCTGCTGCGTGGCAATGTCGGCCCGCGCCTATAGTTCCCCCATGTTCTGGGACGGGCGGTACATCTGGGGCTTCAAGGCGAAAGCGATGTTCGTCGACGGTCGGTTAGACCGCGAGACGTTCACCAATCTCGCTCGCTACCGCCCGACTCATATCGACTACCCACTGGTAGTGCCGGCGGCGGAGGCGTGGGTGTACCAGCTCACAGGCGCCGCAGACGAGCGGCGAGCTAAGTTCGTCGGTGTCGTCTACTGGCTTGGCATTGTCGCCCTGTTGGCCGGCTACCTGCGGCGGCGCATGGCCCTGCCCTGGGCGCTGGGCCTGACGCTGCTCGTGTGCCAGGTTCCCGTGATCGCCTACCATGCCGCAGGGGGCGGCGCCGATGTGCCGCAGGCGTTCTACTTCCTCGCCGCCGGCCTGCTGCTCGCGGAGTGGATCGAGCGCGGCGGGCGCGAGGATTTCCTTATGTCCGCGCTGATGTTCGGGACGGGTACTCTCGTCAAGGCCGAAGGCCTCAGTATGGCCCTCGGCGGCGCGCTCCTCCTGGCACTGGGCTGGTGGCTGCGCTGGCAGGAACTGCGACGACGAGACGCAGTCTTTGGCCTCGCCCTCCTCGTGCTCCCCTACCTGCCCTGGGCCATCCTGAGGGCCCACTGGGCTATCCCCAGCCTCCAGCTTACGACCATGTACTACAGGCCACCGCTCGACAACCTGGACCGGCTAGCGGCGGTCCTCAGGTTTGCGCTCGGCCGAGTAGTCCTGTGGTCGGCATGGGAACTCGTCTGGCCACTCGTAGGCCTCGGTCTGCTTGCTTATCTCATCCACCTTCGGCAGGTTCGGTCACTGGGCCTGATGTGGGGCATACTCGCCTGGCAGTTCGTGGTCTACGTGGCGATCTATGTCCTCAGCCCCTACAACGTCGACGAACACCTCATCACCTCCTACGACCGCATCCTGCTGCACCTCGCGCCGCTCGGCGTAGCGGCCGGAGTCACTTCCTTGGTGTCCGCGGGTCGCCGCACCGCCGACCCGGCCCTCACGGCTTGACGCGCCAGAGCGCCAGTGAGTATCATGCGCAGAGGCGCGCCACGGAGGACCTCTGGGGCTCGCCGCCCATCCCGTTGATATGCGCGCAACCGAGCTGGAACAGGTGGTTGGATAGGCAGTGATGCCCACGCGGCCCGACATTGATGTAATCGTGATCGGCGCTGGCCCGGCCGGCTCCGAATGCGCCCGCGGGTTGGCTGCTGCCGGCGTCTCCGTGTTGGTGGTCGAGGAGCATCCCCGCCCTGGGGAGCCAGTCCACTGCACCGGGGTCATCAGCGTTCACGCGTACTCCGCGTTTGACCTCCCCACCGCTGCGATTCAGTGCGAGTTGTCGGCAGCCGAGCTGACGTCCCCGGGCGGCGTGACGCTTCGGGTCGAGCTCAACGGCAATCGCGCATTCACCGTTAATCGAGGCGAAGTCGACCGGGTCCTGGCACACCGCGCGCACGAGGCCGGAGCGCGATTCTCGTACTCAACGCTCGTGAAGCAGGTCTCTGCTGACCGGTTCGCCGTGACGGTGTCAGGTCTGCGACATGGAGAGCCATGGGTCGAGCGGGCGCGCGCGGTAGCGCTTGCCACGGGAGCGAAGAGCGGGCTACCCCGGAGGGCGGGAATGGCATCCTCCTGCGGCCACATACACGGCGCGCAAGCCCAGGTGGCCATCGCGAGCCCGGCGACGATGCGGGTGTGGTTGGGCCAGAAGCTCGTGCCGGGGGGGTTTGGCTGGGTGGTGCCGGGACAGCTCGGGTGGAGCCGCGTCGGGGTGCTCACGACAGGCCGACCGCGGCACGTCCTGGGCGAGATCGCTCGCCGCGCGATGGATGGCGCCAGCAGGTGCCTGGCCGAGGACGCGGTACGCGTTCATCCAGTCCCGTCAACCCCCAGGCATCCCACATTCGGGAACCGCATCGTTTCTGTGGGCGACGCAGCCGGGCAGGTTAAGATGACTACAGGCGGCGGGGTGTACTACGGCCTGCTGGCCGCACGGCTGGCGTCAGAGGTGCTGGCCGATGGCCTGCGGCGAGGACGGCTTGGGGCAAGACATCTGGCCAGGTATGAGAAACTGTGGCATGGCGTGCTTGGGCCCGAGCAGCGGGCCGGCCTGCTGCTCAGGAGACTGGCAGCCGCGGTCTCGGATGAGACCATGGATGGGATCTTCCGCGCAGCCGATCGCAGAGGCCTGTCGCGCTATTTGTTGGATCTTGTGGATTTCGACTGGCACGCTCGGCCGGGAGTCGGGTTGGTGCTCGCCATGCTCTCTTCCGGGGCAAAGGGGAGCGGGCTCGGGTGGCTGAAGAAGGTCGCTGACTAGACGGGGGCGCGGCCCAAGGAGGCCTTTGATGGCCCCACTGTGGGCAGCCCACGGCGCGCACGAGAGGTCGGGCCAGATGAGCGCACACGGATCGGGCTACGAGTGGCAGGACGGGCTTCCCATTCTGGGAGTGAGGTGCGTCACACCCAGAGAGCAGCGGCTGATCTCCGGCGTGAAAGTCCGTCGGCTTCCCGGAATGCCGGACGAACGAGGCGTGCTGACCGAGATCCTGCGCTCGGATGATCCGGAGTTCGTGGGCTTCGGACAGGTCTACGTGACCACAACCTACCCCGAAGTGGTGAAGGCCTGGCACTTCCACCACCACCAGACAGACATGATCTGCTGTGTCGCCGGGGAACTGAAGCTGGCCCTGTTCGATGATCGGCAAGGATCGCCCACGCGGGGGATAGTCAACGAGATCTTCCTGGGTGATAGCAACCGACTGCTGGTGAAGGTGCCGAGCGGCATCTTCCATGGCTGGAAGTGCATTGGCGAAGCAACCGCGCTCATCGCCAATATCCCCGATCAGCTCTACAACTATGCGTCGCCGGACGAGCACCGCGTTGATCCGCACGAGAACGACATACCGTACGACTGGGCCAGGCGAGACGGGTGAACGAGGGACCGATGGACTCTGAGCCGGTCGCGTTTCGAGCGTTCCGTCGGACACATGTGCGTGAACGCGCCATTCGTGTCGCGGCCACGCGCAGGGGGCGAGCGCGGGAAGCCGAACGCCTCATTCACCTGAGGAGAGATCAACGTCGAGGATTCGCCTCATGAGTTCGACCCGCGATCTGTCAGAAGCGCTGGCGCGCGCGAGAGAGGCCGTGGCGATCGAGACCTGTGCGGTTGGTGCACTGGGTGACCGGATTGACGCCAGCTTCGCTCGCGCCGTGCAGCTGGTGCTGGACTGCGCTGGTCGAGTGGTCGTGACGGGGATGGGGAAATCCGGCGCAGTGGGCCGCAAGCTGGCTTCAACCCTCGCGAGCACGGGCACTCCATCGCTCTTCCTCCACCCCGCTGAGGGCTTGCACGGCGACCTGGGCATGGTCGCCTCCGGCGACGTGCTGATCGTGCTGTCGCAAAGCGGTTGGACGGACGAGGTGGGCGCGATCCTGCCCGCGATGGAGCGGATAGGCGTGCCGATCGTCGCATTCACCGGGAGGCAGCATAGCCCGCTGACGGCCAAAGCGACGGTGACTCTCGACGTATCGGTAGAGCGCGAAGCCTGTCCGTTGGGTCTCGCACCAACGGCATCCACTATAGCCCAGATGGCGATGGGAGATGCCCTGGCGGTGGCGGTCATGACCGCGCGACAGTTTACCCGAGAGGATTTCGCCGCGCTGCATCCAGGGGGATCGCTTGGAAGACAGACGCGGGGGGATCGCGTGAGCGCGCTCATGCGCACGGAGGAAGCAGTCGCAGTGGTCGGAGAGGCGACCGTCTTGCGCGAGGTGCTGTTCTCGATCACCGCGGCGCGTGCCGGCGCGGCGGCGGTGGTGGATCACGAACGGCGGCTCCTCGGCATCATCACCGATGGCGACATCCGGCGGGCGCTCCTGGCGGATGAGAATGGACTGGCGAAACGCGCAAGCGACGTGATGACCCAGAGGCCGAAGATCGCGCGGCCCGACCAACTCGCGGTGGAGGCGCTGCAGTCGATGAAGGAGTACAAGATCGGTGATATGCCGGTGGTGGATAAGGAGCGGCGGGTGTTGGGGATGCTGAATCTGAAAGACCTGCTCGACCTGGGGATGGAGTAGAGATGAAGCCGATTCGATTCGGAACGGAGGGCTGGCGAGCGGTTCTTGCCGACGATTACACATTCACCCGAGTTCGCGCTGTCGCTCGCGCCGCGGGGAGGTGGTTCCTGCGGCAGCCCCGCAAGGCGCCGGTCGCCGTTGGTCACGACACGCGCTTCATGGGCGACCGGTTCGCTGCTGCTGTGGCCGACGAACTGCTGGAGTTAGGCGTCGAGGCGAGGCTGTGCGCCAGCTCATTGCCTACTCCCGCGGTGGGCACTTACGTCGTGCAGAACACACTGTCAGGCTCCGTCGTCCTCACCGCGAGTCACAACCCAGCGGAGTACAATGGGGTGAAGGTGAAAGGCCCGGAAGGCGCCTCTATAGCGGAGGCGGAGGCGAAGTGGATCGAGGCGGAGGCGAATCGCAGCCTCAAGGAGGAGCCCGACGACACAGCGCCGGCGCGGGAGCATCAGCGGTACGACATGCACGAAAGGTACGTCAGCACGCTGCTGTCAATGGTGGATACCGATCTGATCAAGCGCGCCAAGCTGACCGTGGTGGCCGACATGATGCACGGCGCGGCCGGCGGGTACTTCGACAAGGCGCTGCAGCAGGCCGGATGCGCGGAGGTGCGGGCGGTGCGCGCAGACACCGATCCGACGTTCGAGTGGCACCACCCTGAGCCGATCGGCGAAAACCTTGCCATCAGCGCGGGGATGACCGCGGACCCATCGGTGCACGTCGGGCTGGCCACGGATGGCGACGGTGACCGCTTTGGGATGATGTACCGGGGCGAGTACATTGACGTCCAGCGCACCATCGTGTTCATCCTCTATCATCTGCTCAAGCACCGCGGGTATCGTGGGCGGGTGGTTCGCTCCATCAACGTCACCTCGATGGTGGATAAGCTGTGCGCGCACTTCGGCTGCGGCGTCGAGGAGAAGTCGGTCGGCTTCAAGAATATCGCGCCGGAGATGGTGAAGTCCACGGACGTGGTGCTCGGGGTGGAGGAGAGCGGTGGATTCGGCATCAAGGGCCACATCCCCGACCGCGACGGAACGTTGGCCGCGCTGATGGCGTGCGAAGCCCTCGCGCAGGAAGGCAAGCCGGTTCCAGAGATCCTGGACGACATCTTCGGCCTTGTCGGCGGACGCCGCTACTTCGGCCGGATCGACCTGACCATCACGCCTGAGCAGCACGCCGAGGTGGCGAAGGATCTGCCCCCGGTCAAGCCCGGCAGCCTCGCTGGCCAGAAGGTCTCGAGCGTGAACCGGCTTGACGGTGCGAAGTGCATGCGCGAGGACGGGACCTGGCTGCTGCTGCGGCTGTCCGGGACCGAACCGCTTGTCCGCATCTACGCGGAGGCAATGAGCGAGGTGGAGACGCAGACGTTGTTGTCGGCCGGGCGCGATCTGGTCTTGAGCATGACCGGGGGCGAGCGATGAGCTTCGAGGGTCAGGTACACGTGGTGATTATGTCAGGTGGAATCGGCACGCGCCTGTGGCCCATCTCGCGGCGCGAGCGGCCGAAGCAGTTCCAGCCGCTGCTGTCCGACCAGACGATGCTCAAGGACACATACTTGCGGATCCTCCCATTGACCGCCCCGGAGAAGGTCTGGGTGGTCACGGGCGCTGACTTCGTCGATCTCGTCAGGGCGCAGTTGCCCGACATCCCGGCGAGCAACATCCTCGGCGAGCCAGTGGGCCGCAGCAGCGCGCCGGCGGTTGCCCTTGCGGTAGCCCGGATCTCCCAGGACGAACCCGACGCGGTAGTGCTCGCCACCCCCGCGGACAGCTACATCAGCGACGCCGCGGCGTACTGCGACTACGTGGCGCTGGCGGCGGAGGCCGCCGGCTCCGGCTGCATCGTCACGCTCGGGGTCGTACCGTCTCGCCCTGAGACGGGGTTCGGCTACATCAAGCGAGGAGGTCGGGTCGAGACCGCGCGGGGCACTTACTGGGTGGAGTGCTTCACCGAAAAGCCCGATTCCGCGACCGCGGCCAGCTATATCGCCCGCGGCGGTTACTACTGGAACATGGGCCAGTTCGTCTTCCATGCCGCCTTCTTCATGGAGAGATGCGAGAAGCACCTGCCGGAAGTGGCGAAGGCGATGCGGCAGCTCGCAGAGCGCCGGGCAGATGCGGAGCTGATGGCACGTGTATACCGTGACCTGCCGACGATCTCGCTCGATTGCGGCATTGCGGAGAAGGAAGAGCGGATGGCGGTCGTCCCGACGGCGCTTGAGTGGAGTGACGTCGGGAGTTGGCGCGCGGTGAAGGAGATAGCGGAACGTCACGCGACGCTGGATCTGAGACCGGAGAACCATGTGGGGATCGACAGCGAGGACTGCTTCGTCATGGCCGGGTCGGGGCGTCTCGTGGTGACGGTCGGGGTCAAGGGCTATGTCGTGGTAGACACCCCGGACGCGCT
>Ga0315282_10012670_pt1 | contig 12868 bp, 10 predicted proteins | sample YL17G07_20_MG_FD_203693 | JGI IMG/M metagenome (GOLD analysis project Ga0315282, IMG submission 203693) | Sediment microbial communities from Yellowstone Lake, YNP, Wyoming, USA - YL17G07_20 | ecosystem: Environmental > Aquatic > Freshwater > Lake > Sediment | place: USA: Wyoming | collected... | reverse complement strand
CGTCTGGTGCGTGTTATCTGGTTCCTCATCAGTGTTACCGTCGGTGTGGCAGTTGGCCTGGCTTATGGATGGCTGATGCAGCCAGCGCGCTATGCTAATACTACCCCCGACACATTGCGAGCAGATTACAAGACTGATTATACGCTGATGGTGGCGGAAATATATAAAAAGGAAGGCAGTGTGGCGTTGGCTGTCCACCGTCTTTCTCAGATCAGCACTGATCCGCCGGTACGATTAGTACAGCAAGCCATCCTGACCGGGCGCCAGCTCGATTATTCCACCCAGGATATGGATATGCTGGCGCGTCTGGCTGAAGTGCTTCAAACCTGGACACCAGCATCCACCAGGAGCAATCCATAATGGTTTTTCATTTAAAGTCTTTAGAGGAAAAACCATAATGGAAGGGGGCCGTCGATGGTATCTGCTGACCGGCCTGGTGTTCGGTCTGGGCCTGGGACTGCTGGTCGCCTGGGTGTTCTACCCGGTTCAATACGTTGATTCCTCCCCATATTCTTTAAGCGAGAACTCAAAAGAGGGTTATCGAAGTTTGATTGCACAGGCTTACCTGGTGGATGGCGACCTTGAACGTGCTCGCCAGCGCCTGGCCCTCTTAAGAGACACCAGCCCGGTGCAGGTCCTGGCGGACCAGGCTCAGCGTCTGGTGGCTAAGAATGGTTCTCCGCAAGAAGCGCGTGCCCTGGCTCAACTTGCGGCCGATCTTCAGCAAGCTCCTGCAGGTACTGCGGTCCGTACGCCGGTTGGTCAGGCCAGCCACACCCCACCGCCTGACCGTCCCACCAAGCAGGCAACACCTTCGCCCACGCTTGAACTCGGACAGGTAGTATTGACGCCAACTTCAAAGCCTTCCAATACACCCAAGCCTATCGCAACTTTTACCCCGCGTGTTACGGCCGCATTTTCACCTACACCCGGCGCTCCATTTGCATTAAAGGAGAAGCACAAGGTGTGTGATCCAAAGCTGCCGAATGCCCTGCTGCAGGTAGAGGTGCACGATGGGGCTGGCCAACCGGAAGCAGCCGTTCGCGTGGACGTAACCTGGAACGGCGGGCAGGATTCCTTCTACACCGGTCTGTTTCCGAATGTAGATGCTGGTTATGCCGATTTCAGCATGACCTCAGGTGTAACCTATAGCTTGCAGGTTGGCGATGGCGGCGAATTGGTGCCCAAGCTGGAAGCCCCAGAATGTAAAAACACCGATGGCTCTATTTATCCAGGTGGTTGGTTTCTAACCTTCGACCAGCCGTAGGGCTTTCTATAAAGAAAAAGAGAGCAGGCAGTCATATTTTTGAGACTGCCTGCTCTCTTTTTCGGATGCTCCAACTCAAGGCTGATTACTACTCGGCATTGGATTCTTGTTAGCCCAGTCATTGCCCAAAATGACTGCAACATCTACCTGGGAATCGGGGTTAAAGCGGTTGAAAATGTGTGAAGAAGGAATTTTCATCATGTCAGCCAGGTATTTTACCGTGTAGGGTTTGCCAGTATAGATGATGATCATGCTGCTATCATAGGCCTGGTCTGCGTTCTTTTCTTCTACCACATTGAGCTTCATCGATTTCAGGTATTCGCTGGTTTGGGTAGCCAGCCCAGCGGATTGGGTGCCATTTTGAACAGAGATGCGTGATTTTTCTTCTGCCATAAGCACAGCCGGATTTCCGGCTGCGGACGCTGCCGGTCCAACAGGGCCTTTGATGGTGAAGATCGAATCACGCAACAGGCGGACCTTATCTGGGATGGGAACGAGGATCGATAATCCATCTGGTGAGGTTGAAATAATGACGGAATCTGTGCCAATCACCCGGTCTTTGATGCTGCTCACCTGCGCGCCTAACAATGCCAGCCGGATGACCTGGTCGAGGGTCAGATTGGTGCGGACACCGGAAGAAATATCTTTATATAGGGTCGGCGCCTGGGCGATCAATGTGGGCAGCATGTTGAAATCCAGGATCTGCTGGCGGATGGCCATGATCACTTGCTGCTGGCGTTTCGCCCGGTCAAAATCGTCGCCATCGGTGTAGCGGTTGCGGGCATAAGCCAACGTGGTTGCGCCATCTAAATTCTGCACACCTGGTTTGATGTCAAAAATACCAGATTTGCCGACCAGGCTGACATGCACTGTTTTAGGTACATTAAGTGTCAATCCGCCCATTGCGTCAATGAACTTGACAAAGGCTTCAAAGTCGACCACGGCATAGTATTGGATTGGGACGCCCAGGAACTGTTCTACCGTAGCCATTGCCAGCGCCGGACCACCACCGGGCACCTTTTGAGAATCACCCAGGAAATAAGCGGTGTTGATCTTGCCATAATCGAAACCCGGAATGTTCACCCACATATCGCGTGGGATAGAGAGCATGCCAGCTGTTTTGCTGACCGGGTCTATGGTGAGCAGGATCATCGAGTCGGTGCGAGAATACTTTTCGTCTGCTTGCCAGTCACGATAATCCAGCCCCATCAACAGGACATTAACCCGGCTGGCGCCATCCCATGGAACCGCGGTTGGGCCGCCTATATTTTGCAAGGGGACTTCAAAGGTGGGAGAGGGTGTGCCAGTACCTTCGGGGGTTACAGCCGGGTTGACAGCACTGACATCCGGCGCGCCTGGAAGGTTGGTCATATTCCAGGAGTTGATCAGCTCGCGCACAACGAAAAAACCCACCACGGCAGTAACAATAGCCAGGGTGATAAAACCGATCAACAGCCCCAGGCTCAAGCGATCTAGAGCAGGGCGACGTCTGATTAAATGAGGTTGAGTAGAGCCCATAACTTTATTTTATCCGATTTGCCAGACAGGCGGGAGGATTTTTCCCCTTAAGGTTGCAAGATTGTTTCCAGGCTGTTTGGCTAGATTTCATGGTTCCTGTCAGGCGTTTACCGTTACTTGAATTAGTGTTTTTAATTAGCTGGCTGGGGAGGCGGCACAGGCAGATCGGTTTTCGCGGTGCTGTTCCACCGGTCACCTTCGCTGATTAACATGACCGGGATGTCATTAACGACCGGGTATTTCCGCCCGCAGTCCTGGCAGATCAGCCAGGATTCTTTGTAGAATTCCAGCTTTCCTTCCTTTTCACGTACACAGGCTGGACACCGTAAAATTTCCAGTAGATCAGAGTGTACCATCTTTCCTCCAACACTATACGTAATAAAAACATTATACCATAATCAAAATTTTACGTTTTTGACTTGAAAATAATCAAAAGAATTCCGTGACTGTTCAGCCACCATATGGAAGACCCGAATTTGCGGTATGTGCAGGTGCTTCGCACCTGCACATACCGCAAATTCGGGTCTTCGACTCTATCGCCTGCGTAACTATTAAATTTCAGGCTTTAAGCCTTATCCCGCAGGCAGTATGCCATGCGATATAAGACAGCCAGTAGTATGACTGCTCCAAAGAAAAGGTAGGATTGGAGAAAGTTGAGCGAGGTGAGAGCGAGTTGGTTCACAAACAGGTATATATTACTTGTTAGTAAAAAAGCTGCAGCCAGAAGAATGAGCCAGGCCGGGTGCTGTTTTCTATGCTTGATCGCCAATGGCAGCACCACTGCAAAGATGGTCAGCAGGATGCCGTAATGATGCTCCCAGGCTACCGGTGAAGCAATGGTAAAGCTGAGTGTAGCCAGTGATAGGCTGATGACGTCTGCTGGTCGGTCCGTTTTTCGCTGCCAGAACAGGGCGCCCAGGATCAGTACAGTCGAGGTTAATAAAGTCCCGCCAGCAACCCAGGGATCATAAGGGGCAAACTGGTCTTGTTCCCACTGCAGGTTGCTGCCATTGAAGAATAACCGGTTGAGCAGCCCGTTGACAGATTGATTAGGATAATAACTTTCTCCATGTTGAGAGATAAAAGATAGCAGCCTGAGATAATCCAGGTGGTTTTGCCAGCCATAAGCTGCCAGTGAGATTCCGGCTGCCAGTAGGATGGTGATTGTGAAGTAAATTACGAAGCGCCGCTGTTTACGCAGGAAGCCCCACACCAGCAGTAAAGCAAGCTGCGGTTTGATGACGCAAATCAAGCCGCCCATTATCCCCGAAAGACCCCGGCGGTCTTTTAACCAGGCGAAAACCAGGGCTGCGAAGATAAAATCGATCCAGGTCTGGATTTGCCCCAACGAGTAGGCGCGCAGCAGCGGATAGAATGTCAATGTAAAAACTGTCGTCAGCAGCAGCCAGGCCGCTTTGTCCAGGAGACTGGCGTTAGAAAGGTCTGGATTCTTGTGCATGCTTATAGAAAAAATGATCCCATTCAACAGGGCAATGGCGATGATCATTATCCAGGAAATACGGTTCAGCCAGGCGTCTGAGGTTAGATCAGCCCATGCGGAATGCCTGAGGGGTTCCAGCAGCAGCAGGCTGGTAGGAGGATATTGAAACTTGATGTTACGGTTGAACCAGATTTCAGAATAGAATAACTTGTTGGGGGCGGTTTCGATAAGTTGCAGGGCTTCTCGCATCGGCATCCATGAATCGTCAAGCGCAGTCTGCACCAGATATTTTTTTAGGTATCTCAGAGAGTTTTGCTGGTGGGCTGCTTCGAGAGCCAGGTTGAGGATAATGCTGTTCATCAGGAAAAAGACGACCAGTCCCAAAGTGACCGGCTGTAGCCGCCACATTTGTTTTTGGGTAAAGAAACCTGCAAGTTTTTTACCGGAAATCATTCCTTGGCCTTTACTTGAGGATTCGCGCTCGTTCGCCCCGAAATGGGACAGGTAAAGTTTATCATCAATTCCCGCGGTGTGGCTTTCCTTTCAAAGGTTCAGTGGTAGGAATTAAATGATAAGGGTACGACGACTAACATTTTTCCCCTGTTGTCTTTGCGCCTTATGGTTTATATAAGTAAGTGGTGGGTTATAATAATCTTGACCGGCGTTGGGTTGAACCCCTGCACGATTTTTGCAATAAACTGATTTTGAGGAAAATGAAAAGGTAGGAGAAAATGAAAAAGATCTTGAATAATCCCCAACAGTTTGTCGATGAAATGCTGGAAGGTCTGTTAGCGGCGCATCCTTCCATGCTCGCGCATGCCGGCGATGATCTGCACTGCATTGTGAGGGCAGGCGCTCCGTTTGCAGGCAAGGTGGCGCTGGCAACCGGCGGCGGTTCAGGTCACCTGCCGGTTTTCCTGGGTTATGTTGGCCAGGGCATGCTGGATGGCTGTGCAGTCGGTGATGTGTTTGCCTCGCCCAGCGCCGAGCAGATGTTTGAGGTCACCAAACGCATCCACGGCGGCAAGGGGGTGGTTTATATCTATGGCAACTACGGCGGCGATGTCATGAATTTCGACATGGCGACTGAAATGGCCGATATGGAAGATATCAAAGTCCATACCGTATTGGTTAAGGATGATGTTGCATCGGCACCGCCAGCCGAAGCCCACCGCCGGCGGGGTGTGGCAGGCATGGTTTTCGCTTTTAAGGTGGCTGGGGCAAAGGCAGAGCAGGGTGGTTCGCTGGATGAGGTGGCTGGTGTAGCCCAGAAAGCATTGGATAATATCCGCAGCATGGGTGTTGCGCTTTCACCCTGTACTGTGCCAAGGGCTGGTAAGCCCACCTTTACCATCGGTGAAGACGAGATGGAGATCGGCATGGGCATCCACGGCGAGCCGGGCATGAAGCGTGAAAAGCTGCAAAATGCCGACCAGATCGCACAGCGCATGACCGCGACCATCCTGAACGACTTGAAACCTGCCGCGGGCGACCGGCTGGCGGTGATGGTCAATGGCCTGGGGGCGACCCCGCAGGAAGAGTTGTATATCATTTACCGCAAGGTGCATGCGATGCTGGCCGGGGACGGGCTGAAGGTCCACCGGGCGTATATCGGTGAGTTTGCCACTTCGATGGAGATGGCCGGCGCTTCACTGACCTTCTTCCGCCTGGATGATGAGCTGGCAGCCTTACTGGATTATCCTGCGCATACGCCGTTCTTTACACAGTTCTAGGCCTATGTCAAAGATTAAAGTAAGGACCCGTATTTACGACTTAAGTTCGTAGTAACGACTTCAGTCGTTGCATCTTCAAGAACGACTGAAGTCGTTACTACGAGCTTGGAGAATTGCAGGTCTATATGAATGAACCCGAGCTGAAAATTAATTCACAGGCTGTAATTTCTGCCATCGAACGGGTCTGTGCGGCTTTGGAAGCCCAGCAGGAATACCTTACCGGGCTTGACCAGGCAGTTGGCGATGGCGACCTGGGCATCACGGTTTCTAAAATTGCGGCTGCCTTGTTGGAATATGTCCATACTACCCCGGCGGATGACCTGGGAAAATTCCTCGGTAATGCCGGGATGGTTGCCAACCGGGCAGGTTCTTCCACCATGGGCACCCTGCTGGCAACCGCCCTGATGCGGGCTGGCATTGAAGTGAAAGGCCTGGCAGAACTGACATCTGCTAACCTGGCGGCAATGTTTACGGCTGTCGACACGGGCATCCAGGAGCGGGGAAAAGCCAACCTGGGCGATAAGACTGTGGTAGATGCGCTCCATCCGGCGGCTGTGGCCTTTGTAGCCTCGATCCAGGCTGGGGATAGTCCATATCAGGCTGGACAGAAGATGGTAGCCGCGGCCGAGGCCGGGCGGGATGCAGTCACCCCGCTGCGTAGTCGCACCGGGCGTGCCAGTTGGGTGGGCGACCGCACCATTGGCCAGGTCGACCCCGGCTGTGCTGCCCTGGTTATTATTCTCAAGGCGATTTTGGATTAAGAATTAACCGCTGCGGTCAGCGAGATCGCAAGGTTTTTTTATTAACAACTCTACTCGCACGAATTCGATCAGCAGGTAGTTGATCAGAGAGCGGGTAAGCCTGGCGCGTGCCAGCGGACCCACCAGGCGGCTGGCCTGTACCTTGGGATGGTCGATGGTGACGAAGCTGACTCCGAAGCCCTGGCTCTCAAACAACTTTCTTACGTAGGGATAAGTGCGGTAGAAGGTGTTATTGAGGATGTACTCGTAATAGCGATCCGTTTTCTGGCGTACGCTTTTTCCGTTCAGCTCTTGCCAGCGCGGCTCGATGCCCAACATTACGCACAGGTGGATCAAATACCAGCGGCTGCGGTTTTTGGGCAGCCAGTGGACGAAGGGCATATACAGGTGCCCCTCGCGCACACCCCGGTCAGGCGGATAGATGTGCAGCCCGGCCCCATCCACGGCAGTGACCCGCCACAACTCGGAAGCGATCTGTTCCAGGTTGCTGGCATGTTCGAATGACTGGTTGGAAAAGGTGAAGTGGAAAAAACCATCCGCAAAATCACTTTTAGCTGAAAGGTCGATCAGCCGCAGGCGATCCTCATGATAGCCCTTCAGACCATAAAGTGATAAGGCGTTTTCGATTGGTTCGCCGTCGATATCCACACCAAAGACGTTGTAGCCTCGTTCCAAAAGCCAGAGGGCATCTCGCCCGCGCCCGCAGCCCCAATCCAATACGTTGACCTGGTGCGGTTCGAGCCCTCGCTCCAGGCGATATTTCTCCAGGGCGTTATAGATCGGCGGGTAAAACCTATGCTTCAAAAACTCTTCCTGGGTCAGCAAATCATGTTTTGTCATAAAAATCCTGTCTTCATGGTTTAGGCGTTGGAATGGGGCCGGTTATGCCGGTGCACTGGATATCATAATATTCCAAATCGGTGGCCTTGTTCTGTTCGGCATATTTGGCAGCCGACCCGCTGATATCCAGCACATCATCGATGCGATAAGCCGCATCCACGCTGACATAGCGCGGCAGTGTCATCAGAGGATCGCCAATGGGACCTTCGGGAATCTGGAATGGACGTTGGGGGTCGAGATTGTCTTCTTGCGGTATCCAGTTAAACATCACCGGACCGCGCGGATTGACCGTAAAACCGACCTTATATCCTGCTTCGCGACCTATTTCTACGCCGCGTTTGGCGAAACCGCCCCCGGGCCAGATGAAAGCCATTGGTTGATCGCTCTTGCAATCTGGGATGGGTAATTTGCTCTTTGGATCCTTGCAGTAAAAATGCTGGCGCAGCACATTGCGTGAATCAACCATTTCGTGCCGGATGAAGTCGTCGGTGGAATTGGGGCCAATATTGATATTGTGGATATAGCCGTGCGATTGGATATCCAGCATGCCGGTGGCAAAATAGCCTTCCATTTGATCCCAGAGCGTGGTGTATTTTTTATCACCGGCCGCCCTTTGGTCGGTATCGGCAATGGGCCAGCCCCAGGTAATCGTCCAATTATATTTCCCGAGTTCAGGTTGGTACCAGGCATTGAAGTTGCCCGAATAACGGTCATCCTGGATCAGGAGCAACGAATGCATAGGAATTTTGGCATTGTGGTAGAGAAAATCGACCAGTTGGGCGGTGGTGATGGTTTCGAAGCCGGTCTCTTTCGCATGTGTAAGCAGGCGCTTCAAGTCAGAATTGTGGATACCATTGGAAGGATCAGCCAGGGTGCTATCATCAGAGGCAATCTGGTGGAACATGACCGGCATCACCACCGTGCCAGGGGCGCTCTTGTTGGGGTCCCATTTCATCTTCAGATACTGGCAGGTGTCGCTGATATAGCTGTGCGGCGTATCCAGTTTGTTGAGCACGGGCGAGATATAGGGGCCGGGCAGCGCAGGCGGAGTACGCATCCTGGTCGGCGCAGGCGTGGGTGGGACAGGCGTGGCAGTTGGCGGCAAAGGTGTGACGGTTGCGGTGGGCAGCCTGACAGCATAAGTGGCGGTCAGTAGGGCATTGGCGAAGATTTGCGTGGCGTCTGCCGTGGGGGTAACCAGCGTGGCCGTTATGGCGCAACTGGATAACCCTCGCAGTACAGAGGGTAATAACAGAGCAAACAGGATGAAAAAGATGGTGTGTTTTATCACGAATTTTTTTTCGATCAGAATGAAGGTGGGGTAATTATACCTATGATATGGGAATATTCCATTTGACGTTTGCCCGTTCTTTCTCTATAATAGCTGAAACCTCTAAATTTTACCTGGATAGAATAATCGCATGCAGATCCTGATTTTTCGTTCTTTATGAACCTCCTTCTACGCCTGGCAGCGTTCGCTGCTCGTATTTTGCCCGATTCATTAAAACGTGCTATATATCGGATCAAGCCGCTGGCGGGTTTCCTGCGCAGAGAGCTCAACCGGGCCGCCCCGGTAGAATTAACTGTCGTTCAGGTCGCGGCTGGTGGGCTGCAGGGTTTCAACTTGCAGCTTGACCTGCAGTTGGAGAAGGATTATTGGCTGGGCACCTACGAGCTGGAACTGCAGCAGGCGGTCGATGAGCTGGTCCAGCCTGGCTGGGTGGTTTATGACGTGGGCGCTAACATTGGTTATATCAGCCTGATGTTGGCGCGCCGGGTGGGCGAAACTGGCCAGGTTTTCTCTTTCGAGGCTCTACCTGCCAATGTGCAGCGTTTGCAGCAGAATATTGCGCTCAATGGGCTGCAGGAAAGAGTGTGGGTCGTTTCTGCCGCAGTGGTTGACCGGGCAGCACCGGTCCATTTCCTGGTGCATCCGTCGAACAGCATGGGTAAGGCGGTCGGTTCGGCTGGAAGGGATAAAATTCATGAATACCAGCAGGAAATTGAGGTGATGGGAATAACCCTGGATGGGTTTGTTTTCGATGAAAATCATCCTGCTCCCCAGATGATCAAGATGGATATCGAAGGCGGGGAAGTGCTGGCGGTCCAGGGGATGCAGCGCATCCTGGCGGAACTGCGACCCCTGATGCTGATTGAATTACACGGTCACGAGGCAGCCCGTGCCATATGGTCGGCGCTGGTTGGCGCCGGTTACACGATCCACCGCATGCAGGCTGGTTTCCCAAAGGTGGAATCAATCGAGCTGCTCGACTGGAAGGCTTATATCATCGGGAAACCGTAACTTCCCCTGATTGGGAAGCCCCCGCACTTCAGGGGGGTCTTCCATTCTTACTTTATCTTCACCACCTGGTAGCTCTCAGTTTCAAACAGGGTCGGGAAGTCAGTTTTCGTCCAACGGTAAAGTATGGCGTAGGTGGCACCATATTTCTGTTTCAGCGTCCTCATTTGAGCGTCGGTGATGACGGTGTAGTTATCACGCAGTTCTGGTACTGCCGGAAACCCATTTTGCTTGGGCACGCCGTAAACATCAAAAAGGCGCTGCTGCCACCCGGCCATGGTCAGGTCGTTGAAAGGGAAAGCTGTGAAATCGACGACGATTGCCCTCTCGGCGGTCACACGGACCAGGCCCTGGCTGGGATTTACCAGGAAGATGGCGTCTGGCGGAGTGTTCTGCCGGACCCAGTTTGCCAGGTCCCTGTCTTCACCGGTCAGGTCAGCCAGGGAAAGGATCGGCCTTTCAAAAAATGGCTGAAGCCGGGCGGGCAAGAAATTGTTGCCCCATAACAGGGCAGCCAGGATGATCGCTGCCAGCAGCAAATTGACCCCGACTGCCCATACTTTTTGACGGAAGAACATCAATGCTAATGCCATCAGGGCATAAACCGGCACCAATATAAATATGCGGGGTTCAGGCGGGTCCGGCAGTAATAAAACTAAAGCTGCTGCCAGGGCTGCCAGACTCAAGAGCAGCCGGGAACGGTTCATAAGGCTTTTCCAACCCTGCCATTTGTGCCGGATCCATTCATAACTGAAGGCCGCTGCCATCGATAATGGCGAAAGCAAGCTGATCAGCAGGATAACCACGTGCAACGGATATTGAAAGTACGATTCCAGAAGTTTTGTGTCTATCTGAAAAAGATTGGAGTCGCTACGATAGGGCTGTGTTTCCAGGGTGTACCCAATCCAGCCAGCCGCCAACACCAGGCCGAACCATTTGAAAATATACAGCAGCCGGAAAGTCTGGGCGGTAACCCACAGGCGAGAAGGGACCAGTTCCACAAAAACATATCCACCCAGGCAGAGGGCTGCCAGTATGGCACACATTGCCAGCATGGGCTGGGTCAACTGCCGCAAACCGACGCAGGTCGAGCGGACCAAATGCCAGGCAATTGCGACCGGCACCATGAACACTACCGCCTGCGCATATTGCCAAAGCCCAAAGGTAGAAGGCATGTAATGGTGGGGGTGCCTGAAGACTGCCAGAATCTGGATAAACTGCTGGGAAGAAATGTGGACCGCCCTGGCATTGGGCGCCAGCACAATTGCAGCAAAACCAGTCAGGATCGCACCAGCTCCCAGCAGCACCTGCAAGTTGGCGCGCCGGAGAAAACGGTAGGGCTGGGCACGGTGTGCTAATTGTTCCAGGGCGAGCACCGACAGGGCGATGGCACCGGTCTCGAGACCCATCAAAGGATGGAACAGGGCTGCCACTCCGGCCGCTACCACACATACCAGCGGGCGCTGGCGCAACCCGGCCCAAATTGCCAGCAGCAAGAGTGGCATAGCCAGCAAGCTGGGCTCGAGTGGAGTGCGGTAGATCACGTTAGAATACCCCAACCAGAAGGTCTTGGCGACCATGACTGCCAGGGCGGTGAACAGGGCCGCTCCATCTGAACCGTCGAACAGGTCACGGGCGAATAGTGCCGTGACCAGGGTGGTCAGGCTGTTACATAAGATGGTCAATAGCAAATATGCCGCCGGTAGAGGAATGACCCATGCCAGCAGCGCTAAAAATCCGGCAAAGAAAAAGCGCGGGCTGGTACGATCGAATCCGTTGACGAAAAAATCGTTGGATAAGAAATTGGGATCGATCGACCGCATCACCAGTGGAAGCTGCTCCACCTGGTTGCCGCCTACATAGCTGTAACCCCACACTGAGGCCACCAGCCCGACCAGTATACAAAATAAAACTAACAAGGCCAGGTGAAGCCGGTGCGTGCGGAGAGGAGCGGACATAGGTCAATTATAAGGCTTTTATAACCGTTCAAGGGGTATAAATGCCGTTAGATTAGCTTAGCATGTCATGCACTATATTTTAGCTATTTTCTTGCAGGTAGTAAACCATTGGCAAAGACGAAGATGCTGTCATCTTCATTATGCCCACACACCTGGACGATACTGCCGTCAACGGGCAGGCCAGCCGAAGGAACTGCAATCCAAACTCGCTCTCTGGTTGCCAGGTCGAGTGTGTTCAATATTGTCATCCCTGGCTGGTAAGGTTGTTGGGCAAAGATATACCGGAAATCGAAAGATTCCACGCTGTGGGTTAAATCACTGATGCTCAGGTCGGGCAGGTGGGATACCTGAGCGGCATCATCTGCGATTACTTTGACATAAGAGCCTGGATTGATGCGGATAAAGAAAGCTGTATCCGGGGCAGCGCAATTCGCCTGCTGAATGCCAGGTTGTTGAGCAAAGACCCTGACGATAAAGGGGCCAACCATCACACTTGCCACCAGTAACGCCGATAGGATAAAGCTCGGAGAACAAAAGGCATTTACTTCACCTGGCAAATTTTCTTTTTCAACGATTTTTGAGCGAAGATTGAATAATGCCAGGCTGAGCGATGGAATTATCGCGATAAACGGAATAACCGCGCTATATGTCCTCATCCAGTTGGAGTCCCTCGAGGGGACAAAAGGTGTAGATAACAAAACACCTACCAGGTAGGCCAGCAGCAGGGTGCTGCGCGCATCCTTACTTTTTATGGATAAATAAATAATTCCAAGGAAGCTCAAAAAATATAAAGCCCAACGTATCTCCATCTCATCATGGATAAAGGTAAAAGCGCCCCGATGGGCTGAGAAAAAATCGAGAAAAAATTTTCCTATCCCTTTCGAAAAACGGATTGGGTTTGCACGAATTTCATTAAAAGCAAAGGCGTAAATAGTGGAAGCCTGCTGGGATACAGGCAGATTGGAGACAAAGGGATGGTCCTTTTCAATTTGCCCCCAACTCTTACCGCCCACCGCTAACCCGTAGAAAGTGGCTGGAAAACGTGAGAATA